>Ga0180438_10009497_pt1 | contig 12104 bp, 20 predicted proteins | sample SS_ome_12_FD_132455 | JGI IMG/M metagenome (GOLD analysis project Ga0180438, IMG submission 132455) | Hypersaline lake sediment archaeal communities from the Salton Sea, California, USA - SS_3_D_2 metaG | ecosystem: Environmental > Aquatic > Non-marine Saline and Alkaline > Hypersaline >...
CTCCGTGAAAGCCGTCTGCAACGCCCTGATGTCCGTATTGGCCATGCCGCCAAGGTGCGCATTGATTGCCACGTTCTCAGCCGCCTTGAACGGGCTTATACGGGCGAAATAGTCGTCGGTGTGCTTCTTGCTAAATTGCGTAAACGAAATAACGTCTTTATCGCCGTCAGTAAGTCTCAGATCGTCTGCCGCGATTTTATGCCATTCTTCGGACGTATCTAAGATGCTACTGCGCGACCATTTATCAAGATCGCCATTCAGGGCAACATACTCGGCCTGGATGTCCTTATAGATGCCCTCACGGACGCGTCTAACGGTCGCAAAACGCTTATTGGTTGCCGCCCGTAGTAAACGCTCCTCAATGTGTTTACGCGCGTTCATAAGCGCATCAACCATCTGTACACGGTTAGACGCAGTTCGGCGGGTTAGCTTGCGTTCGCGATCTTTAGGGGTAAGCGGCGGCATGGATTACCCCCGCGCTATTTTGATAGTCGCGCCGTTGCGCCAGTTCATCCACATTAACGCCTCTTTAGCAACGGTCTTTCCGGAAATGTCGCGCGATTCCATGCGCTTTGTAGCTCCAGGCCATTTAGGGGCGGTAAATTCACCATTGGCGGTGTGGTCGCTGTTGATAAGCATAAACAAGGCTTGATGATAAACGGCGCGATCAGGATAATAGTTTGAGTTTGAGTCGGACGTTTCATCCGTTACTTCATCGCCCAGGGCGCGGGTAATAACGTCTTTCGCGCTTACGATAGCCTTATCTCGTAAGCCAGTAGGAAAGGCTTTCCAGACATCGTTTTCAAGACGCGATGAAAAGTATGTATCGGCAAGTGCGCGTGTGATTGAAATAGCCATTAAGCCCTCCTGAAAGAAAAAGCGCGGGCAAGGGTAAGCTCACCCGCGCCGGTTCATTTACTGAACAATTTTAACTGTGCCAGAACTATCCCAAAGCGCACCAGTTGAAAGACCGGTGGTCGCCGTAGGAAGTGCAGACAGAATTACAGACGCATTACTGATAGTAACAGCACCCTTGAAAGTAATCGCGGATTCCTGCGATACCGGTGTGTAATCAGCGGCGATTGAAACAACGCCAGAAAGACCAACAGCGATCAGTACGGCGCAAACGATTCCCATTGCAACATTTTTCATTTTTTATTCCTCTTCCTTTTTTTCGATTTCTTCAACAACTTCAGATTCAACAACCGGCGCGGACTCCTCTTTTACCGCTTCCGCTTTCGGCTGTATGTTTTTCGGTGTATAACTCATTGTTACCCCCTAAAGGAAGGCGGGGCGGCGGAAAGGAACACCGCCCCACCTATGGGCTTATGATGTAGCTACAACAGTGCTGTTAAGCTCAACGTCAACAACTGCGGCAGAGCGATAAACCTTGTAACCGGCTCTCATGCGACCGCGATACAGGTCTGCGAAACGACCTTCAGCGCGCATCATTTCCATGCTGTTAGGATCGACCTGGACGCCCAGTGCGATACCATCACCTACGAGACCGCAAAGGCCGTGTGTAGTCGTGGAAACGGTTGTGAGGTTGTTGCTGATGAATACATTGAAACCACCATAGACAAACGCGTCAGGACGGCCAGCAGTCAGATCGCTGTCACCCAGTGCGCTTTCGCGTCCGCCTGTGTAAGTCAGGATAGCTTCTTTGAATCCAGAAGGTACAACCAGATAGCGCGGCTGTGACTCAGGCCAGTCAAGATCCTTGACAGCCTTTGCCAGCTTTCCAAAGAAAACAGGAATTTCAGCGCAAGTAGTCTTTGTAAACTGCCAGTCTGTTCCGGCGTTATCGAAGTTAGATCCAGCCTGTGCGTGTACGCTAAGAATGCCCTCGTCCAGCGCGTCTGTCAGTTTGTAAGCACCACGCCTGATATATGTAGGCATGTAATTGATGCTTGTTTCTACTTTGTTGCTATCGTAATCGACCAGCGAGAAAGCCTTGTCGAAGTTGACTGTGACTTCTGTGTCGGTGTCTGTAACGTCATCGTAAGTAATATCGGTGCTGTCGGAAACATCACTCACTGATACTTCGCTTGCGGCGGTGATGTGCCACTTGTCAGCGCGTGTATCTGCAATAACATTCCTGTTTACAAGACGACCGGCTACTGTCATAGTCTCGAAAAGACTGACCATAGACTGCGCCCAAAGTTCTTTTTGTACTTTTGTAAGTGCCATTATTCTGCTCCTTCTGATGCCGCTTTCCAAGCCGCATCTAAGTTATTAACCAATGTCTCCTGATCCAGCGACAGAACATTGTCCGCCGTGATTTCATTCGACTTTATAGATGTGTCATCAGTTTTAGTCGCGCCAGTACCCGCGCCGGATTTCGTATCTGCAACGATAAAGTTTTTCTGACTCTCAATAAGAGAATCAAGAATCGGCTTAACAATTGCAGGATCATCCAGATCATCAGTGTCCAGGTCGGCAAACGCATCTCCGATCACTGTGTCTCTGTATGAATTTGGTACGCTTTCCATCCACGGTACATTCAACGACTTCAATTTGTTGCTTCTGACTGTATTAGCATGGGCGGCTCGTTCATCAGCCAGTGTTTTCTCAGCCGCTTCAGACTTTAATGTCAATTTTTCAATCTGCTTCTGAAGCTTCTCAAGATCACTCGCGCCAGAGTTGGCCTCCTCAATTTCGGCGTTCTTCTCGTCGATAAGTGCTTTCAGGTCGTCTATCTGCTTTTGCAGTTTGACGCGCTCCTTTTTGCCCCTAGCGTTAGCCGCCGCATCTACGTTCGGTTCCTCGTAAGACTCAAGAAAACTTTTTTCCTCGTCCGTAAGTTCCTCACCCGTCGCAACTTTAGTCAACACATCTTTAATTTTCAATGATCTACTCCCAGCGTTTTTAAGGTTCGCCTAAACCTCCCCGCATGAATCTGCACGCGGTAACAGTCCCCGCAGATAGACCTGCGTTGCGTCATTAAAATTGTTTATCAGTCAACTTCTGCTCCGGATTGCCTAACACCTTCGCCGTCGTCAGTAGCTTGTTTGGTAACGCCATTCGCCACCTTACCGCCCAAACTAGATGGCGGCATTATGATTTCATCTTCAAAGTCCATCGCTTCAATCTGGCTGTTTATCTCGGCGCGCTGTGCATCTGTCAGTTGCATATCTGTAATTTCAAGCAATGTGTCAACTACGCCGTGAAGATTCAGCTTCTTGACCGCATCCGGCAACTGCATATTGTCGGCCAGTACCAACGATTTGAAATCTTCGTAAATATTTGAAACGCGGAACTTGTCACTGTATGTCGGTTCAATCGTTTTAACACTGCTATTCAGTTCAGCGGTCATCGCCCACGCTTTAGCCTCTGCCTCCGCGATCTGTTGCGCGTAATTACGCAGTACGGCCTGCGGATCAAGGTGGTCAAAGTGTTTCGCATCTGCCGACTCGCTAAAGTTCTTGGTAAAATTAAGATGCAACCCTACAACGTCGAAAAGCTCCTCGCGTTTCCTGCCTAATTCAGCTTGCATCGACTTCAGCGAGCTTGCATCCGGCCCGATATAGCGCGTAATGCCTTTATCCTCTGGCGATTCCGTAATAGCGTTCGACAACCCGACAACCGCCTCAACGGTCGGCCTCACACCGGAGCCGGTATTCTCGCTCGTCGGATCTTCTACGATGCTTTCCGGCAGAACCATTTGCGCAAATACGCTCTTATAAAAAAGCGTGTCCATCGATGATTCAAGGTCTAAACTCGCGGCCTGGATGTCCTCGACATCATCATACCAATGCGGCTTACTGCTTATAGCTCCAGCCAGCACAAACGGAACCTTATCTATCGAAAGCTGTATTTCCTGCCGGTCAGTTAGCGTGCTTTGACCGGTCGGGGCTTCGGAAACCTGATACTCTGTAACCTTCCCGCGCTCCCACAAACGACGAATTTTAACCGGCTGTTCAAATACTTCTGGATTAGCATTTTCCCACTTGCAAGTCTCGGTCATCAGCCATACAAGCTCGCCCTTATCGTCAAAATGCCAGTCAACAACCTCAAGCGCAGTGTAAAGCGTCCAGTACGGTCTAATTTTGTTCGCTTCAGCTTCAGCCTTAGATATTACGCTTTCCGTCCTCGGCGCATCAATACCTATCCAGCACCATTTAGTCGCAATGATCTGCTTCAGGACATCACCCATGAAAGCGTTGACAGAATCACCTTGACGCGTAATATCTGCCCGCATTTCGATATTACTGTTCCCGCGATCCGGCTTTTTAGCGAATACATACTGGCGGATTTTCTCGGCAACCCTCGCGGCGTTATTTATCAGGTATGCCCGCTGTTTACGCCCAACGACCTTATGGCTAAGATCACTCCACTTGCTCTTGCTAACCTCGGACATAGTGCCATCCCAGTCAATACGGGATTCACCAGGAAACCGGCTCAAACGCTTGCCGACATAAGGACGCCCACCGTCAAGGGCAAGTGTGTTCAGGTAAAGTTTGTCTTTTCGGTTGGTATATACTAAATTCTCGCGATTCGCCAGAACTACATCCGGCGTAGCGTCAGATAGATCATAAAGCATTTTAGCCCCTCGGTTAGATTGAAAGTCTTTCAATTAAAACCAAGGGAGGTCAACTTTTAGAAGAAATGCGCCTTAGATTTACGCCGCCCGTCTATCTCGGCGACCATATAACGCAGACTATCCATTGCATGGTCGTTTTTATCCTTTTCCGGTGCGTCAATACCGTCGCGCGTGTCCATCATATAGCTACAGAACTCGTCTATAACAGGTTCGCAATACTGGCAAACCATAAGACCAGGAACCCCGCGCTCATCGCATTGCAACCGTTTTTTGACCCTCTGAACCCCCGACATCAACGGCCTGTCCTTCTTCGCTGGCCTATTCCGCACCCCTGAAGCCTTCAATGTCGCGGCATCCTCTGCATCATGGTCAGCAACCGTCCACAAAAAATGCTCACCCTTCCGCGTTTCAGCCTTTAAACATTCGGCATGAACACTCACAATCTTGCGCCGCTTGTAATAACTCCGGTAAACAAGCAACTGCTCGTCGACAATCGCACCCCACAAACACACAAACGGATCCTTGTACCCGAAGTCAATCGACCGGAAAGCATGAGCCGGAATAAAACGCCCAGTATCACCCTTAAAAATACGCGGACACAAATCAGGCTCACGCTTACAACGCTTGCACACATGAATATCCTCATCAAATTCATCATATACAGCCCCACTATTGTCCACCCACTTACCAAGCAACATCTGCTCACGCCTAACCCCCGTAAAACCCTCATACGCGCTTATAGCATCATCAGCAAGGTTATCCGCGTTATCATACGGTGTCCACCCGCCAACACGCGCCCACTTATCCGCATTAGGCAACGGCTCACCATCTTCAGGGTTCACGTGCAGGATACCCGCCTTATACAGCCAATGTCGCGGGCCTTTCGGGTTAGTATCCAGGTAAATCTGCGTAGGCGCAATGTCCGGCAGCCACTTTTTCCACCCCCTGAAATCAGGGTCTATACCCACACGCTGCACCACACGCGTCAGCAAATACTCAACCATAGCAAAATCAGCAAATTCACTAGCCTCATTAAACCACATGCCGATATATTCACGCCCGAAAATAGACCGCACACGCTTCTCATCGTCACACCCGTCGATAATGATACTCGACCCGTTCCAAAAGTTCATGGTCAGCTTTTCCTTGTTCGGCTTCAAATACTGACCGATATTACACTTATCGAGTACCTCTGTAATATACTCGTTCATTGTTTCATCCCAAATCGACTTCTCTGCGTGCATTCGGGCTTTCCGCAGGATAATCTGACGACTTCCAGGGTACATAATCGCCCGCATTATCATCCATTCCATCAGCAACAGCGTTTTACCACTACGACCGCCACCATCCAGCAAAAACAGACGCTTGCCAATATCACGAAACGCCTTTAATGCCGCAATCTGTTTATTATGCGGCACAAACGCCAAATTTACATCACCAACCGCCCGCTTAACCGGCTCATCTATTACTTTTCCCGCCATTACGCCTCAATTCAGTCTTTTTACCCGCAATCATCACGCATTTATCACAATCGCCCACACAATCACCCATATCATCGCTATACCGGTCAGGACACCAGCCGCCACTAGGATAATTGCCGCGCTGCTTATAAGTCTTACCTTCCGGATACGTTGCATCAGGCATCTTCTAACACCCCTTTCATCTCATCAATCTGATTACACAATTCTTTCCGAATATCCAGCAAATCATCAATGCTGTCTTTCACGACACCCGTTTTAATCTCGTTACGCCAGTACAACGAACACATCAACAGCAGGTTGTCACACAAAACCACCGATTCTTCCAGCCGCTCAACAACATCATCAACCCACCGCTTAATCGCGCTCACATCACACCTCCCGAAATTGCGTAAATTCGCACAACGGGCAATCATCACGGATCACACCGCAATCCACCAGCTCATCGTCCAACTTATGACACCAATCGTCCGAATAACCGGCCAAACCTTCCTCGTAATACGGGCATTCACGGCAATTCGAGATAACAAGGTTCAAACATTTCATCGTAACACCTTCCAACTTGTACATTTAAACGACATTTTTAAAAATTATTTCTTGTATAGTAGGGCCGATATTTCAAAATTGCTGTGTGTGGAGTGGGGGAGCCACCTGCCTATAGGGGGTGTCCGACGGGGTGCCCCTTTTGTACGCAATCCGCACAACGTCGCATAACATGCCTTATGTCTACACATAACCCTCTACCTTTCAGCACTTTCTGCCGTTTCGCCTGTATTCGGCTGGTAATTTCCCATCAGCACATTGATCGGCGGCTTGTTCTTCGCAATGTCAGCCAGTACGTCACATTCTGTCAGCGATGCCATGAAAAACGCCTTAGGATCGCCGTTATTGCCCTTATCCTTGGCCATGAAGTTGGCCAACACCTCGCCCGCCTTGTCTGATCCTCGGTCATTTGCGCGCATCCTGGCGGTGAAATGCTTGAGCACCTCATCCTTGGTCGCAATGTCGCCCTCCTCGCGGGCAATCAGCAGGCGCATCTTGTTTATTTCCGTCTGCACCTTCTCCAGCTTTTCGCATCGAGCGGCGGCTGTGGGTGCGCTACTTTCTGGATAACCCGCGTAAATAGCGGATTCATTGCGTTTTAAGCCTCTTGCCCTTGCTTCGGCGTATCGCTTTTGTTTGTCAGTCAGCCTAGTGTCGTATGTACCTTTTGTCATATTCTGTGTCCGTTTTATACACGTTTATATGCGCAAGTTTATTTGCGGTGGTTCGTCGTCCGTTGTAAGTGGTTGTTCGTCAATTGGTTGCTTATACCCTCTCTGTTCGCTCCCACCTGTCCCATGATTCAGCCTTAAAGAACGCCACCATTTCCCTGCGCGTCTCGTATGTTACCGACTTTATCATCTTTCTGTGCACCCCTTTCCATACGCTAAACTTATACTCGAATACCGGCTCAATTGCTTCTTCGTAGATTTCGTAGATGACAATATCCTGCTGATCTATATAACGATTGCACTCTACCGCCAATACATCACCCTCTACCGTCGCAACCTTCTTTGCGCCCTTATATATAGCCCACTTACTCATTCTGCCTCCTCCCAATTATCCTGATCCTCGTCTATCTCAAATTCTTCTTCTAGTAGCTCCCATTCCTGCTCTGCGTCTATACAGTGATGCACCTTTCTTTCTACGCAGTTCAGGGCGCAGAGTATTTCTTTATACGTTGCGTCTAACCGCTTCATCGACCTGTAGACTACAGCGTCCAGGTCTTTGACTATGAGGTTAATGACCTTCACGCCGCATCATCCTCTGGTTGTTCTGGAAAGTCCATAAGCTTCTGGTCGCGTTCAATCATAAGCGTATCGATTGATTCATCTATTGCCTTGATTTTGCGTGTAATGGGATCTATTTGATCCGCCTTTATGCACTCTTTCTCGTACTTGAGTGCGCGCTTTTCTGCGAGAAGCCTTACTATTTCATTCGGTACGTTCATTTATACCCCCTCCGTTATATGAACCGCTTGAACTGCGGTGCGATTTTAATAATGCTTTTGCTTATCTTGTTTACGGCCTGCTTAGAAATGCCTAGATCACGTGCCACGTCGCATTGAGTAGTCGCCCAATTATCGTCTGCTAGTCGTGCGAGTACCTTTTCCTCTCTGCGCGAGAATCGGGTAATTACTTGGCGCAATTTGCCGGTATGTCGCTTTTCTAGCTTTATGCGGATCTTTTTGCGCATTTCGTCGTTGTGTCGGAGATATTTAAGCAGTTGATACGCTAGATCAGATATTGGCTCTGTCGGTATCGGCTCCAATATCTTCCATGTTCCCTCGCGCGGATGTTCGAATTGTGGGCCGAATGATATATGCGGCGACACTATTTCCGACGGTTCGCAATTGGCACATGGTGTATCTTTGTAATCACGCCCCGCTATTTCAGGGTTATTGAGTGCGCTGTGCTCACAACTACTGCAATCTTTCATTTTTCCGCCCAATCCTTAAATGATTTGTACCCGTTTTCTAAATCCTGCTTATAAAATACCCGATATAACATGCTGAACTCTTTATAGCATCGCCAGTGATGGTTGTCAAGATTAGTTTTTATTTTGTTCATCCGGTATAACGCCTCAAGCGGGTCTTTCTTTATGACAAGCTTGGCAAGGTTGTAGTTTGCCCGCACTGATTCGGGGTAAATTCTGACCGTATGCCGCCATAATCGCTCCTGGTCAGCCCATATATGCTGATATTGCAGATTGACTATGATGAGCCATGCGCTAATCACCGCAATATATGCGTAGAATCGGGGCTTTATTCTCGGCACGAACGGCACAATCATCGCTAATGGCAGATAAAGCCGGTGTTCAAACATCATCTCGAGGTTGGTTATGGTGAATTCCGGTATAAGCATAACCGTAACGCATAACATGCCCCAGAAAGCCTTAGGATGGCGCACAAGCGACAATAAGCCTGCTCCCCATACAATCATGCCGGAAAGCCACCAAACGCCGTGTAACACAATCTGATGGCTTATCGTGTATTTGCTTATATGTGGCAATAATACCATGCTCGCGTATTTCGGCATTATGGATATTTGTGTGCATATTCTGTCTAGCGGGCTGTATGGTCGGCACCCGTAGTTTGACAGCCAATCCTGCCTGAACACGAAATGCTCTACGGTCAATAATCCAGCAAGTATTACCGGCCATTTCGGTAATTTCTGCTTTATGCCCCATTCGTACATGAACATGACGGCGGGAAATAGCCACGCATTCTGTTTTGACGCGCAGGCCAGCCCTAGGAATATCAGTGAACGTATGAACTGCCGTTTATCCCAGTGCAGGAATGATAGGGCACAGAATCCGGTTGCGAGCATTACGGACGCTTGTATCGGATAGGCAACCGTTGAAACGAATATCGGATGTATTGCGAAAAGCCATATTGCCCATTTACCGCGCTTAAAGTGTTCGGCAACCCGTAACAGCGCATCTATCGCGAAAAGGTGGATTAACAGGCTCATCAGTTTATACACGAACGGATCCAGCCCGCCTATATGGTAGCACCCCCGCAATATATGTGAGGCAATGGGTCGCGCGGGTATATACGGAGCATTTCCGGTCATTATTTGCTGGTGCAACCATTTATAGTCGTCAAACTGGAAATCACCGAACAGAGACAGGGTGAATAATGCGATAATTGCGATGTATATCATTTTGTGCGCTCTGCTCCTCTTGTTATTACCGGCACGATCATGCACGCGCATGAAATGGTGATAAACAGAAGCGACAACAGATCGATTATCAACGCGCTCGTAGGGTACTCTGTCGCCCACTCAATAAATAATTTCCAGATGTATATCATATCACAGCCTTTCGTTTGTACGTTCATACTGCACATAGTCGCCCTCAAGTCGCTTTATGTGCTTCTGTATCTGGTTCACGGCCTTCTTTAAGTCCTGTATGTCCCTGTCATCGTGCTTATGCTGGTGCCGGTACAGATACTTGAGTGCCGCGCCTATACGCCACGGGAAATGCTCGCAGATGTCCTCGGCTTCGACGTTAGACGGTAGCCAGTTGTAATGCGTTGGGTGGTTTACTTGGTCGGGTCTTGGTGCTTCATTGATTATATTGCCATCCTCATCGGTGATATACGCGACAGCAGAATCAGGGTCGTCATCTATATAGATATAGCTACCACCAGGATATACGCAAGACCTCACGACGTCACGCGGCCTCGTGCAATCTTCACCACTGTAAAAACAACACCCATCGCAAGTGCCGATCGGATCTTTCACTTTCTTAATCGCCATGATAACCTCCTAGTATTCGACCTTAATGTCATTCGTTATTACGTCTGTCCCTCCGCTACAATCACGCTTGAACCCGCACTTTATCTCCGGTACGCCTAGATCCGTCGGCCTTAGTAACGCTTTGACGATATAACCGGCCTGATTCGGCACATACCCGCGCAGGAATGAACCGGAACGTATCAGCCATTGCCGCTTTTCTTTGATTCGTAACCCGTTTTTTGTGGCGTGTGTGGCGTGAAGCGATGTTACCGGCACTGCTACCTTCCTGTGATCATGCCCCATGACGTACATATCAGCATTCGGGAATATGACGCGCAGGTCGTCGAGCTGGTTCACTGTCGAACCGGCCAACTTACCGCCCGCCTTACCGTGACAGCATACTATGTCAATTTTCGCCTTTTTGCTGGTATTCTTAAACCCTATGCGCAACCGTATATACGCGAGATCACCGAGCCATCGACTGTTCATCCGTTCAGCAAAGTATTGGTCGGCTGATTTACCGGCCAGATCGCCGTCTGTGAACTCCCATGTATGATTCCCCTGGACGAACCCGATAAACTTGTCCTTTGCGAACCATAAATCATCAAGCATTGACGTACAGTCATTTAATGCCGCCGCGTCAAGCCGTGATATAGTCGATTCATGCAATGATGCGTTGCGTATCTTTTTACGCTCTGACCATGACATAAAGTCGAGCAGGTCGCCCGATGATAGATACCATGTGTTTTCGTTGTGGTTCTTCTTGACGCATTTAAGCCATTCTTTCCAGCGGTCGAGGTCGCAATTGGGCGTGTCTCTGTGTACGTCGCCGAATGGTCTGATTGTGAGCCGGTCTTTAAGCCCCTTTAGTGTTATGTCGATTGTATGAGTTGTAAAAACGCTTTCTTTCATGCTTTGCTCCGGTTAGTTGTTAATTGATGACCGTGATACTGATTCACCCCTACACCTTTCCGATCCACTTTACATTCGATTTGCCGCACTTTGAACACGTCGGCCTGCTGACCGTAATGCCGGTCGTAAATTCGTGCTTGCAATCTTTACACTTAACGCGCCACCTGTCTTTATATGCCATAATTACTCCTTTCTGTCAAGGTTAGCGTTTATCATCCAGTCGGGCAATTCGTGGTCATTCGGTGCATCGCACTCATTGTGACCGCAAATATAGCATGCTTTATCCTGCGCGAACGGTTTGTTGCCCCTTGTCACTGCCCATCCGAATAATATCGTCAACACTAAGGCTAAAGCAAGGAGCATCTTGTCTGATTTCGTCATATCGCCCTTTCTGTCAATCATTTTCAACTATAATCTCGGCCTCTGCTACTATCGCATCATGCACCGAACCCTGCTCGTAACCCACCGCAACCATGAACCGCTTAACCTCGCCGATAAGGTCGTCGGCCGTTATTTCGTCGGGCAGTTGAAACAGTATCATCGTGCCGTCAATTTCCTGCTTTAGCGTTATCACGCATCCTCCTTTGTGCATTATTCGCTACACTTAGCGGTAAGTGTAGAGAGTTATTTACCATGTGATGTCGTATTGAGTTACGATTAAATCTTCCTTACGAAAGTATATTTGCCAGCTGTTTTCGTATATTCTGCCTCCCCGCTCTCAAGGGCATTTTTAATCCTTTTTGCAAATGGTTTCAACTCGCCTTTATACTTAGTCCTGATTGTCTTGTCGTGATACCTTTTGCCATTATAAAGAATTACTCTTGCGCCCGGAATCTCTCCTATCATTTTAAAGTTACTGGCCTTATAGATAGTCCCTCCGTGACCGTA
>Ga0180438_10009500_pt1 | contig 12102 bp, 10 predicted proteins | sample SS_ome_12_FD_132455 | JGI IMG/M metagenome (GOLD analysis project Ga0180438, IMG submission 132455) | Hypersaline lake sediment archaeal communities from the Salton Sea, California, USA - SS_3_D_2 metaG | ecosystem: Environmental > Aquatic > Non-marine Saline and Alkaline > Hypersaline >...
AGCGAAGCGTAGAAGCGTTGGTTCAGGCCAAAGGTGTTCTGGTAGACAAACTCGTCCTCCACCTGGCGAGGGGCCAGGTCTTCCAGACCACTCTCAGCAGCGAACTGGCCCAGAACCTCCCCCTTGACCCGGGCGAAGTAACGCCAGACGTCGGGCGGTCTCACCTCGAGCCCCTCCACCTGGCGGTAGTCATCCAGGGTAGGGACGCGATAAGCCTGATGGACGTCAAAGAAGGGCCGTAGATATTCCCTTTCAACTTCCTCCTGAGCTTCCGGGTCGAGGAAGGCGAATTGGATCAGATAGTCGTCCCTCAGCGTCTGCGGTGAGACCTGCATCTGGCGTGGCGAAAGGCCCGCTGCGGCGATGCCACCTCCCTTGCCGTTGCCCCGGTTGTGCATCTGGAGGGAAGGGGCGATGATGTGCCGACCAGAGACTGGCTCCGAGCAAGCGAGGCCCACGACCCCGCAGCCACCTTCGGCCGCAGCCTTGTGGTCTGTCCTTTGCTGGCGGCGGATTTGCAATCCGCCGCCAGGCCGCTGGATTACAAATCCAGCGGGAGCAGTCTGTGATCCAAGATTGCCTCGTGATTCAATGATTCTGGCCGATGATGTTTTTCCCATTTCCTATGCTCCTTCCAGATAAACCAGCAAATCGGTCCGGCCGCGCAATTCCCCCATGCTGCGCAGGCCCAAGGCCCCCAATATCTCCAGCCATTGAGTTTGCCAGGCCTGGTACATGTTCACAATGCGTTGGGCTGCCACCTCAGCCTCGATGAGCCTGGAGAGCTCTGGGTCGGTGGTGGCGATGCCGAAGGGGCAGCCGCGGTCCTTCTCACAGGTCCCCAGGCGGGTACACCCCAGGGCTGCCAGTTCGGCCGTGCCGATCACACAGCCATCGGCCCCCAGAGCGATGGCCTTGGCCACGTCGTAAGCCGTGCGGATGCCACCAGAGGCCATCAAGACGATCTCGTCACGGATGCCTTCCTGGTCCAAGAAGTGATGCACCTTGGGGATGGCGTATTCGATGGGCATGGCGATGTTCTTCTTGGCCACCTCTGGGGCAGCCCCCGTCCCCCCATAGGCCCCATCCAGATGGATGATGTGCGCCCCGGCATAATAGCTCCCCACAGCCACCATGTCCACATCGGTGGGCGTGGAGACCTTGACTGACACCAGGGCATGGGGGTTGACCGCTTTGACCCAGTCAACGTGCTTCTTGTGATCTTCTACTGAATAGACGCTGTGAAAAGGGAAGGGGGAAAACAGGCTCGTACCCGCCACAGACTCGCGCATGGCGGCCACGGTTGAGGTCACCTTGGCGCCCAACAGATGGCCTCCCAGGCCCGGCTTGGCCCCCTGGGCGTACTTGAACTCTACGATCCGAGCCCGTTGGATGGTCTCCTCCCGCACGCCAAAGAGCCCCGTGGCGATCTGGGTGATGATGTGATCGGCGTAGGGGGTCAATTCGTCGGGGTAGCCCCCCTCACCGGTGGAGGTGAAAGTACCCAGGAGCTGAGCGGCCATGGCTCGAGCCAGCATGACGGGCAGGCCAATGGAGCCAAAGGACATCCCGGCCCCATAAACGGGCAAAGGGATGCGGATGCGAGGGCCCTCAGGACGGCGGTTCAGCTCCAGGCTGAGGTCAATGGGCGAATGGCGAATAGCGGATGGCGGATGGGGTGGCTCTTCCCTGGCTTCCTGCTCCATCTCGAAGGGGAAGCACAGGCGGTCAAAGCCGCCGCCGGAGCGCCCCACCCGGTATTCCAATCCCGAGGTGGGTGGGCACCCGGTCCTTGCCTGCTCCGAAGTGGCCAGGACAAGTTCCTGGGGCCAGCGGAGATCGCCCTCCAAAGGCTCGTTTTCTTCCACTGCCAATGATGGTGCATCGGAGGTCGCTGTTGTCGGGAAGAGAGATCGAAAAGCCGCCTCCTCCTTCTCGTGGAAGATGGCCCGACCCGTTTCCCCCCGCAGCCGTCGCACCTCCCGCATGCCCATCGCCCCCAGAACCTCCAGCAATTGATCGCGCCAGGCGGCCATGAGGTTCACGAGGCGCTGTTCCCCCCATTGGGGATCGGTGTCCTTATCCTGTACCGGGCAGGGCGAGCGCTCATCGGCCCAAACGGCACACCCCAGGGCGATGATGAGGGCGAAATCCACCCCTACACCATCCGCCCCGCAGACGATGGCCTTGGGGACATGCTCGGCAGTGGCAATGCCGCCGCTGACTAACAGGGTCACCTCGTCCCGCAGGCCCACCTCCACCAGGCGCTGGTGCACGGCCCGCAGAGCCTCCACGATATGACGGGGGTGGTCAGCCTCTTCTTCATAGCCGTAATCATCGGCGTAGAGGTGAACGACCTCAGCGCCAGCCCGCACCAACTTCTCTACCAGTTCCTCCACCCCTGAGGCCAGGGGGAGCCCCAGGGAGACAACGACTTCTGGCTTCAGGGCCTTTATTTCCTCCCAAAGGGGCGTTCCCCCTTCATTGAAGCCGAGTTCCACCAGGCGGATTCCTTCCAACATCTCTCGAGCACGGCCAGAAGGCAACGCAGACAGGCGGGGTGCGATGTGCGCGGCGAAGGGCAAGAGGTCCTCGCCCCAGTCCTCTGGCTCCACGAAAGCAAAAATGCCCAGGTGGGCCGCAGCTCTGACCACGGCCAGTCGCGCGCCCCGTCCCGGCGTGGGCAAGGGCAGGGGGTTGAAGAGAACGGGCAGAGGGACCTCCAAAAGAGGTGGCAGCCGGCAGGCCAGGTCACCCGTGGGGTCGAACTCCAGAGATGGCAATTTTCTGCCCAGGTCAATGGCTGTGGAAATGTATTCCCGCCCGTGGATCCCGTCGCGGGTAGGGCGCACGATTTCCGACATGTCCAGCCACAAGCTGTCAAAGCCCGACCCGGCGAAGGCCCCACCGTAGCCAGCGCCGGAGATGGGGATGCGCCCCGTCTCGGCCTGATACCAGGTCTGGCTGATGATTTGTGGCGTCCAGTAGGGATCAGCGCCCCGCCGGCCGGGTCTCAGGGCGCGGTGGCCGTACTTGACGTATTCATCGCCCTCCCCCAGGCGGAACTTGGCCGGATAGGTAAAGAGGGCAGGGGCGGGTTCAGTGGGGATGTGATAGCGACTGGTCACGGAAACCTCCAACGTATCAGGAATTAAAAAAAGAAGCCCTCAGACCGAAATCCAATGTGGATTCCCGTCCGAGGGCTTCTTGGCCCATCAATCCGGGTACGATCTCGTACCTTTACTTATTCGGGTTTTATATTATCATAGAATCCCGGAAAAGTCAATAACGCTTTCGTACTATGTCAGGTAGGAAGGCCCTGATTTGCTGCATGAATGGACCGCTTTCACCCCAACACCCATCGCTCGCCAAAGGTCCCCACGCTGATCCCCCTCGCTGCCAGCCAATCCCGCTCCGGCCCAGGCGCAAGCAGTGGGTTGGTATGGTTGAGGTGAATCAGCCGCAAGTCGCAGTCCACCCCGGCCAATTGCTCAGCGGTGTAGGTGGCTAAGGGATGTGGGATCTCGCTCGAGTCACGGCCTGCAAGTTCGTCGGCGCTGAAAAAGGTTGCGTCCAGCAAGGCTACGTCCATTCCTGCCACAAAATCTCGCAGGTTGTGATCCCATCTGTCCCACACGTCAATGTCTGGGCAGTAGAACAGCCGTCGAGCGGGACCATGCACGATCAAGGCCAGTGTATCGCTCAACTCATCGCGATGAGGGACCAGAACGGGGGTCAGATGCAGATCGGAGCTGAGTTGGGTGTCGGTCCCGGGAGTGAGCAGGCGGAGCTCGATGTTGCGCAAGGCGACGAGTTGTGACCAGGGAGCATTGTCGTGCAAAAAGTTGGCCAGACAGGGCGTGGCATACACCGGCAAACCTCGCGCATTCATCGCTTCGCGCCCCAAGTGGATCAGCCCCGCGTAATGCCCTGTATGAGCGTGGGTCAACACAATCCCGGCCAGTGCACAGTCTGGAGCCAAGTTGTGCAAGGCGTGCAACTGCTCTCGGAAATCGGGTGTAGCATCAATTAGCCAGCTTTGGCGGTTAGTATGATCCACCAGCCCCAAACAGGCTACAAATTGGCGAGAGTCTGGATCTGCCCACGCCCGGCTGCAATTGGCACAATAACACCCCACTTGGGGCACACCTGCGTCCTGGGCGATGCCCAACAGTACGGCCTCAACGCTCATTCCATCCCCTCAAAAGAGAACCCACACACGGCAAAATAAGTCCGGAGTTCGTGTTCTAGCAGCCCATCGTATTGTGTGGGTCTCTAACGTACCCCCATTTCACATGGCGAGTCTGAAAATCGTTCTGATGCTGAAACCGATGAGGGCCACTCCGATGAGGCCGCCCAGGGCCTTCTGAGGGAGTTTCTTGCAAAGAAAGGCAGCCACGGGGGCAGCAATGGCTCCCCCAATCAGGAGCGCGACGACAATATCCCAGCGAAACGCCTCTGGCCCCACAGTGATCAGAAAGGTCAACGTCTCGGCCAGGGTGACGAAAAACTCGACCAAATTGATAGAGCCGACGACCTGGCGGGGCTCCTCCTTCCCGCTCAGGATCAGGCTGGGGGTGGCAATCGGCCCCCACCCTCCACCACCAATCGCGTCTATGAAACCTGCCACCAACCCCAACAGCGTGAGCTTGACCCGCGAATGGCCGTTGTTCTCAGATGAGATGGATTTCTTCTGCACCAGGGCCCGGTAAAGGATCAAGAGCCCCATTAGCAGGAGAATGGCAGCTACAAAGGGCGTAATGGCTTTGCCAGGCACAGAAGCCAGGAAATAAGCTCCGGCTACCCCACCGATGGCCCCCGGTATGGCCAGGGACAAGACCAGATCGCGCTTGACGTTGCCAAGCTTGAAGTGGGAGACCCCAGAAAGCAGGGTGGTGAAAACCTGCGCCATGTGTACCGAGGCACTGGCAACGACCGGGTAGAGACCGATGGACACCAGCAGCGAGGCCGAAAACACCCCATATCCCATGCCCAAGGTCCCATCCACGAACTGGGCCAGATACCCTACGAGCACCATACCTAGGAAGAACAGCGGCTTGAACATGTGGTTTGCCACCTCCTTGCGATGTCTTTACACCATCTCTACAGACTTACATTATACGCTTAAACAATCGGGAGCTTTGCCGCAGTTAACCAGCAAGCTCCCTGTTTCTCAACATATATAGTCAAGTCTATAGACTTTGTAGACATTCACTCCAAAATTAAAAGGCATCCTTGCCGGGGAATGAATGTTTACTTAGTCTATCATGTATGTAGACATTATATCATAATGGAACCCCCCTGTCAATACCCTAATGGTTAGAATCCGGTTAGAATTTATCTTCAATTTCAGATGATGAACTGGAGAAGCGTCCTGATGTTGAGCCCTATGAGGGCCACTCCGATGAGGCTGACCAATACTTTCTGAGGGAGCTTTTTGCAGAGGAAAGCAGCCGTGGGGGCGGCAACGGCTCCACCAATCAAGAGCGCGACGACGATGTCCCAGCGGAACGCCTCTGGACCTATCATGATCAGAAAGGTCAACGTCTCGGCTAGGGTGACGAAAAACTCGACCAAGTTGATAGAGCCGACGACCTGGCGGGGTTCGTCGTTCCCACTCAGGATCAAGCTGGGAGTGGCAATCGGCCCCCACCCTCCACCACCAACCGCGTCCATAAAGCCCGCCACCAACCCCAGCAGCGTGAGCTTGACCCGCGAGTGGCCCTTGTTCACAGATGGGATGGGATTCTTCTGTAACAGGACCCGGTAAAGGATCAAGAGCCCCATGGCCAGGAGAATGGCAGCCACAAAGGGCTTGATGGTTTTGCCGGGCACAGAGGCCAGGAAGTAGGCTCCGGCCACCCCACCGATGACCCCCGGTATGGCCAGGGACAAGACCAGGTCGCGCTTGACGTTGCCCAACTTGAAGTGAGAGACGCCAGAAAGCAGGGTGGTGAAAATCTCGGCCGTGTGCACCGAGGCACTGGCAATGACCGGGTAGAGACCGATGGACACCAGCAGCGAGGCCGAAAACACCCCGTACCCCATGCCTAACGTCCCGTCTACAAACTGGGCCAGGTACCCTACGAGCACCATACCTAGGAAGAACAGCGGCTTGAACATGTTTTGTTACCTCCTTGTAACAGTTTTATATTATCTCTATAGACTTTGTAGAGATTTATCCCAAAATTAAAAACGGAAGGCTTGGGATCCCCTACCCTCCCTTGGCTTCTTGATCCTTCTGGCACACGTCGGCAAAATCGGTGTTGTCCAGGACAGCCGCCACAGCGTCTCTGGCTTCACGCCAAACCAGCTTTAACCCACAGGCCGCCTCTTTGGGGCAAAATTCGTGGGCCGTGACGCTCACACAGCCAATGGGAGCCAGGGGGCCATCCATGGCTCGGATCACCTCGCCGACAGTGATATCCTCGGGTGGCCTGGACAGATAGTAGCCACCCCTGGCCCCCCGTTTGCTCCTGACAATTCTGGCCCGCTGTAAGGTCAACAAGATCGTTTCGAGGTACTTTTGGGGAATGTCCTGCCTCTCCGCAATCTCGCGGATTTTCACCGGCCTCTGGCCATAGTTCAAAGACAGTTCTAATACGGCTCGTGCTGCGTACTCACCCTTGGTGGAAAGTTTCATCTCATCACACAGTGTCTGCCTAGTCTACCATTTCTATAGACATTATATCACAATGGGACCTCCTTGTCAAGGTCCCATTGGTTAGAATCCAGTTAGAATTTTACCTCTAGGGATCGGCTAGCCGGGCCTCACACCCAGGATCGCTTCAGCTACCTCTCGCATGGTCCTCCGGCTGTTCCTGCTGCGGCGTTGGATGCTCAGGAAAGCTTCGTGTTCGGTCAGCCCATCGCGTTGCATGAGGATCTTTTTGGCCCGGTCAACCACTTCCCGAGCAGCCAACGCTTCTTTGAGATCTGCTGCTTCCCGCTCCAGGGCCTGCCACTCCTCGAAACGGGCCACGGCCAACTCGATGGCCAGACCCAGGTCGGCCTCCTTGACTGGTTTGACCAGATAGGCCAGTACGGCAAGTTTCGTGGCTCGTTCCACCAACTCCCGGTCACTGTAAGCGGTGAGCATCAAGATCGGGATACGATCCCTGGCCGTGATGACCTCAGCCACTTCCAGGCCATCCATATCGGGCATCTTGATGTCCAGGACAGCCAGGTCGGGCTTTTCTTTAGCAGCCAATCGGACGGCGCTGGGGCCATCGGCGGCCATCCCCGCCACCCGATGTCCCATCTCCTCCAACATGGTTCTCAGCCCCAGCCGGATGATGGCTTCGTCGTCGGCGATCAGCACCCGCAGCGATTTCACAATCGCACCTCCCACTGCCCTCTGGGGATTCGGATCAATGCCCTGGTGCCTCTCTCGTTGGATAACACGAACTCGCCCTTCAAGTCTCCCTCCACCAAGGTCTCCACAATTTGCAATCCCAGGCTGCGAGCGGGGGCAGCGCCAAAATCGGCCGGGAAACCTACCCCATCGTCCGTTACCTCGACGGACAGATGCTTCTGATCCTGGTTCAACTTGACGACGATAGTTCCCTGGTCCCTGCCGATGAAAGCGTGTTCCACCGCATTTTGGATCAACTCGTTGACGGCCAGGGCCAGCGAGGTGGCCGGCTGAGAGGGCAGAGAGACCTCCTCACCCTCGACCGTGATCTGGATGTCCTTATCGGGCTGAAGCATATTCTGGGTGATGGCGGCTGCGATTCTCTCCATCACGTCCCTGATATCTACCAACCGAAATCCCTTCTGGGACAAGACCTCGTGGACGGCGGCAATACTCAGGATGCGGTTGATGCTCTCGTGCAAGATTTCTTGAGCGCTGACTTTCCTCCCCTCGCTCATCTGCAATCGCAGGAGCATGGCCACGGTTTGCAGGTTGTTCTTTACCCGATGGTGCATCTCCCGCACGATGGCGGCGTTCATCACCAGATTGGCGTTCTCTATAGCCAGGGCCGTCTGGTTAGCCAGGGTAGAGAAGAGGCCAATCTCCTCCTGGGTGAAATGATGCGGTTCGGCAGTGTAGCAGTTGAGCACGCCAATAATCTGCTCCCGCACCCTCAAGGGCACACAGAGGAGCGAACACAGACCTTCTTTTCTGGCTATGTCCGTATAGCGATAACGCGGTTCCTCCCTCACATCCAGAACAGTCAGGGGGACTCCTTCTTGGGCAACCCTTCCGGCGATCCCTTCTCCCAGTGGCAGCGGTGGTTTGTTGACATAATCCTGACTCAGGCTCTGAGTGGCCCGGATCACCAACTCCCCCCTGTCCTCGTCGAGGAGCATCAGGGAGCAGACCCTGGCGTTCATGATCTGAGCGGCCATTTCCACGATCAACCCCAACATCTCATCTAGATAGAGGGGAGAAGTGATGGTCCTGCTGACCTCAGCCAGGGTGGACAGCTCTGCGATTTGCCGCCGCATGTTGTCATAAAGCTCGGCTTTTTCCAGGGCACCGGCGGCCAGGTCGCCGATGAGGGAGAGCAACTCTACCTCGTCTTCACCATAGTCGTGGAAGACGGTGGTCTGGACGTTCATGGCTCCGATCACCCGTCCCTGGCTGATGAGAGGCACCGCTAGCAGGGATTTAAAGTCCAATTCTCGGGTCTCGGGCAGGTATTTGAAGCGGGGATCGCTGGCTGCGTCCCGCACACCCAGGGCGACTCCTTCCTGGGCTGCCCAGCCGGTCATCCCCTCACCCAATCGCAGCCTGGCCCGGCCAATGGCCTCACGAGCCAGGCCAGTGGTGGCTTTGAGGACCAGCGTCTCTCCCGACTTGTCCAACAAATAGATGGAACAGGAATCCATGCCCATCACCTGGGCCGTCTGGCGGGTGATCAACTCCAGAGTGCTCTCCAGGTCCCAGGCAGAGCTGAGAGCCTGCCCAATCTCCCGCAACACTCCCAGTTGGGCCGTCTTCTGTTCCAATCTCTGCTTCAGGTCTTCCGACATCCCAGAGTATCCTACTGCTCCCGGGTCTGGTGAGCCAGGATGATGGCCTCAGCCACTTCTTTCATCGGCTTGCGTCTGTTCATGCTCATCTTTTGGATTTTGCGAAAGGCTTCGGCCTCGGTCAGCCCCTGGGTGTCTATCAAGATGCCTTTGGCGCGGTCAACCAGCTTTCTCGTCTCCAGGGCCTGTTTCAGATCCCCTACTTCTTTCTCCAGGGCCCGGAATTCGGCGAAACGGGCCATGGCCACCTCGATGGCCGGCGTCAGATCCGATTCTCGCATGGGTTTGGTGATATAGCCCACCACGCCTGCTTCCTTGGCTCGCTCCACCAGATCACGCTGGCTATAGGCCGTCAGCAGGACGACGGGAGCGATCTTTTCCTCGGTGAGGATCCTGGCGGCCTCGATGCCGTCCATACCTGGCATCTTGATGTCCAAGACAGCGACGTCAGGCTTTAGCTCCCGGGCCAGGTTTACGGCGTCATGGCCATCACCTGCCTCCCCGACGACCAGATAGCCCAGATTGGTCAGCATTTCTCGCAGGTCCATCCGAATGATGGACTCGTCGTCAGCGATGATCACTCTGGCTCGTTCCAAATTTCACCTCCTACCACCTTGGGGAAGCTCACGACAGCCCGCACACCGTCGCCCCCCTTTAACTCAAACTGCCCCCTCAGATCATGCTCGACCAGGGTCTGCACAATTTGCAGGCCCAGGCTCTCAGCCTGTTGGCGGTCAAAGCCGGCCGGCAGCCCAACCCCGTCGTCCTGAATGGTGATGGTCACCCCGTCCCCCTCGTCAATCAACTGCACCGATACGGTGCCCCCCGGCTTTCGCTGGTAGCCATGTTCCACGGCATTTTGCAAAAGCTCGTTGATGACCATGGCACAGGCGGTGGCCTGCCGAGCGGGCAGATAGACGTTCGGGCCGCGCAAATCCAGGCGGATCTGTTTTTCCGGATCCAGCACCCCCTGCTGCATCTGGTTGATGATGCGCTGGCTGACCTCCCGAATGTTGATAACCCGCGACTCCTGGTGCGACAAGAACTCGTGGATCACGGCCACGCTCATGATACGATTGATGGCCTCCTGCAGAGCCTGGCGGGTTTCTTCCGAGCTGGTGCGGCGGGCGCTCATGCGCAGCAAACCGGCTATCGTCTGGAGGTTGTTCTTCACCCGGTGGTGAACTTCTTGAATCATGGCTGACTTGACCTCGAGCTCCCGCTCCCTGTAGCGGGCTTCTGTCTCGTCATGGATCGTCAGCATGACCTGATACGGTGGGTGCGAGTTCCGCGTGGGCCACGACAGAAATCTCTGCCAGTTGGCAGGCCGACCTTCCCAGGTCGCCAGGGGAATCGCTTTTTTGATCCAGATGCGGCTTCCCTGGTGAACCTCCTGCTCGATACAGCGCCCCTTCTCTACCGCAATCGAAGCCAGGTTGTCATCGGCTGTTTTCAAACTGGCGACATGCTTGCCTACCAGACTCTCTACATAACCGATCTTGCGATAGAGGTTGGTAGCAATGCCACTCATATATTGGATGCGTTTCTGCTCATCTATGACCATGATGCCGTCGTGTTCCCCAAATGGGGACAGGTGCTGCGCTCCCTCCAGCTCGCCCCGCAGAATCATCTGCTGTAACAGCCCAAGGGCTCGTTGAAACACCCTGCTGCGACGGCGATGCCGTTCGTGCTCCAGGAGGTTGGTTTCTATGCTCAAAGCGCCGATGACTTTTCCCCCGCCCTGGTGGATGGGATAAATTTTCTGCATGATGGGGGGGTCATTGGCAAACAGTCTGAAATCCCCCTGAGAGAAACGTCCGTGCTCCAGCGTCCTCCAGACGAGAGGCTGTTCAGCAGAGGTTACCAGATGCCCCAGTAGAGATCCAGCGTGAACGGGTGCAATGGAATGGGACCTGGCCTGGGCGATCACTGCCGCATGGACGCCTGAGAGTTGGGCGTACATCAGCGCGTCGGAGCGGCTGATGTCGGCCAGGATACCCAAGGCGCGCTCTATCTTTTGCAAAAAAGCGATGTCCCCTTCAGTCAGGCCATCGCACTGGTAGACGACATCGTCCATGGTTCACTCAGCCTTGAGAGAATGATCATGCGCAAGCAAGTGTATTCTATCATGGCTGGCACTCATTGTCAAACGGATGTTGACGCCTCCGAGTTGATGTGGTACAATGCTCATATGGTCTACGAACACTATGTCACTTTCCATAGCCGCGAAGTGAATCCCATCCAACTGGAAGGCATCCTGCATGTGCCCCCGGGTAAAGAGGAGAAGGGGCCGGGAGCCGTCATCTGCCATCCCCATTCGCTCTACGGCGGCAGCATGGAGGTGCCCCTGGTGGTCGCCATCGCCAAGGAATTGGCGCAGCGAGGCGTCGTGGCCCTGCGCTTTAACTTTCGGGGTGTAGGCCGCAGCCAGGGAACCTACGCCGACGGCGAAGGGGAAATGGCCGACGTGGCCGGTGCGCTGGACTTGTTGGAAAGCCAGGAGAGGGTGGAGGGGGAAAGGCTCTATCTGGTGGGCTACTCTTTCGGGGCAGGGGTGGGCCTGCGCCACGTCGAGAGCGACCCGCGCATCGCTGCCGTGGCCGTCGTCGCCCCGTATGTGGAGAACCCCAGCGAGAGCCTGTTGAGGAACTACACCCAGCCCAAGCTTTTCGTGGTGGGCGAGGGCGATACCGTCTGCCCAGCTGAATGGCTGCAGGCCTTTGTGGCCCCTCTGCCAGAACCCAAGGAGCTGCGCATCCTGCCGGGCACCGACCACTTTTTCTGGGGGCGGGAACGGGAGGTGGCTGGGATCGTGGGCGAGTTCTTCGCTACTCTGTAGGCACTAGACATCAGTCGAATTTTGGACGAATGAGGCAAGATTTTGGACACGGACGAACACAGAAAAACACGGATAGGTTAGTCCTATTTCATCCGTGTCCTATTTCTCTTGTCAGTTTGAGGCGAGACTTCGCTGGGAGGAGGGAGACATGATGGACTTCCGAAATGTCAGAAGCGTGGCTGTGTTGACGGGGGCGGGCATTTCCGCCGAGAGCGGCGTGCCCACCTTTCGCGGCGAGGACGGGCTGTGGCGTCACTATCGGGTCGAGGACCTGGCTACCCCCG
>Ga0180438_10009501_pt1 | contig 12100 bp, 10 predicted proteins | sample SS_ome_12_FD_132455 | JGI IMG/M metagenome (GOLD analysis project Ga0180438, IMG submission 132455) | Hypersaline lake sediment archaeal communities from the Salton Sea, California, USA - SS_3_D_2 metaG | ecosystem: Environmental > Aquatic > Non-marine Saline and Alkaline > Hypersaline >...
ATCCCCGGTAAGCACTTCCCCGAATCTTGTCCCATCGGTTATCTCGGGATATTGAGTCTCCACCCCTTCAAGGGTTTCCCCGAGTTTAACCCCTTCGACTACTTCCGGTTTAATCGTTAGCGTGGTGGTGAGAACCCCGCCGAACTTCGTCCCTTCGGTGATAGTGACCGATAGCCCTTTGGTGATCGCAGCAAGATCCCCGAGTTTCAATCCCTCGGTAATCGCTTCGATAAGCGTTTCGGTAATATCGGAGGTTTCGCCGAGTTTCAGTCCATCGACAACATCAGCAGTTACAGAACCTTCGGGGGTGACGGTTCCCGCAATAGCATCCCCGAGTTTTACTCCCTCGGTTTTTGTGGCGTATCCAGTAGCCCCGGCGGTGAGTAAATCCCCGAACTTGATACCATCGTGGATAGTATCAATCATGTTGATTGTAGGTGCGTAGAGCGTCACCTGAGCCTCTAACTGCTCGGTTTGCTCCATAGTGACAGAAGTCTGCGTTGAAGGTGTGGCGTTACGCGTTACCCCCACAGTGAGGGAATCTTGTTTTAAGGTGAAGTCTACAACAGTGTTTTCACCGAGCTTGAGACCGTCGACTATTTCACCAGAAATTTCCCCGGCAACCTCCCCGGTAAGCACCTCGCCAGCACGAAACCCTTCAAGCGCCTCGGCATACAAGGTTGCCCCTAATCCGACAACATCCCCCTGTTTAATCCCTTCGGTGACGGTGACAACGGCAGTTTTGAGGATATCAACAACATCCCCGAACCGCACCCCCTCGGTAACTTCAGCGGTATCAATCCCCCCAAGAGTAGATACTTCTCCGAACTTTACGCCATCGGTTACTTCCCCGGTAAACTCAGCATATCCATCTATCTCTTCACCGAGTTTTAGCCCCTCTAAAAGCGTACTATAATATGTATACTTTTCTGTAACAATATCGCCGAGTTTAACGCCTTCGGTTATACTTTTGGTTTCAGTGGTGGATACATCACCAACGAGGGCTTCACCGAGTTTTACACCATCAGTAATAACGGGATATTGAGTTTCATCTTCTGCTGTTACATCGCCGAGTTTCGCGCCGTCTGTTATCTCGGGAATTATTGTTTCTGTTTCGGTTTCTATCTCACCAAGTTTGATTCCATCGACTACATCAGCGGTAAGTGTTTCGGTTCCCTCGGTGACGGTTCCTGCAAGTACTTCCCCGAGTTTTAGCCCCTCTGTAATTGAGGCCGATACTACCTTAAATCTGTCGGTTGCCTCCCCGAGCAATACCCCATCATTAATAGCGTCTATGTATTGCGTTTCTACTGCATCAAGAGTCTCACCGAATAACACACCATCTTTGATAACATCCGCCATATTGATAGACGGGTCATAGATAGTGACTTGGGCCTCCCGTTGCTCGGTTTGTTCCATCGTCACCGAGGTTTGGGTTGCTACGGTCCCCGCTAAGTCTATGCCGGTTTCGAGTTCTTCCTCTTTGCGAGTGAAACTATTCCCCGTAGTCTCGCCGAGTTTCAGTCCATCGACAACATCAGCGGTATAGGTTTGGGAAACACTTTTGATGGTAAGAGTAAGACCACAAACACCAACCGCCCCGCCTTCTGCGGTACTAACAAGCTGAAATCCGTATTCATGCCCGTCATCGGCCCCGGCCGGATTTACGCCAAACCATAGTTCTGACTGGTACTCATCCGCTAAATCTATAGCATCACTGAGGCTTTGTCCCTTGATGCGCTCCCCTGCTTGTCTTGTATCTCCTCCCTGAATGTCACATACCTGATCCTCGGTAGCTACTGTATCGCCATGATTCCATGATAAATCAGAAATAGTATAGATTAATTCTTCTTCACTTGCGGCTAAATCCGCCCAGCTGGGCGTTTCGTTATCAGTATTGTCATTCCATTGTAGGTTATAAGTAGAGGATTCGGTATCCTTCCCATCCGAATGAATACATATGGCTACAATAAACTCATTTGATTTATCCCAATCGGTGACACTGGTATCGTCAGATCCGGAATGATCGGTTCCGGCTGTAATGGACAGAATGCGAGTACCCCCGAGGGCGGCATAGTAAGATACACCCAGATTAATTTCTTCGGCGGGTTTCTTTTCTACTTCTTCCTCAAAAGGAATGAAGTTGACAGCGTGCTTGAATCCGCAGTGCGGGCATTCGATGTAAAGAAGGTTATCCCCCTCAAAGTACTGAGGAGAGTATTTCTTTTTACATTTACAACAGATTATTTGCACGGCACTCTTTTATAGGTGATACAACATCTTCCATCTTCAATATGTTTATGTGGATCATCCCCACAAACGCGGGAGCGATACAAAGGCATCCCGCATTCCCAGCCCCCTTTGATTTTCTTCAAGTGGATACAGTGTCCATTCACCGAGGGGTATATCCCCTTCCCTGGCGGAAAGAAACAACATGCCCCACAGCGGTTACAACGGGTTTCCTTGACTTCCCAATAGTCATTCTGCACTAACTTCTTTGCTACAAGCTCGATACCCGCCATAATGCGGATATTCCGCTCGTCCACCCAATCGGGCAAATCCAGTTCTACTCTCATGACATTTCCCCTCGCACCCCCACCCTAAAGGTCATGGGGGCATTTGCAACAGAAAAGGTAATTGTTGGGGTTTCGGCGGCAAAAGTAATCGTTGCCTTTTCCGAGTCAAACGTAATGACAACCTTCTGCCGGGTTAACTCTTCGAACAAATCCCCGAGCTTTACTCCATCCAAGACAACCGGATATAGAGTGGCTACTGTAGCAACAACATCTCCGAGTTTTAATCCCTCGGTAAGTTCGGGCCGCAGCGTAAGAGTCTCGGATTCTATCTCCCCCAATCGGATTCCATCTACGATAGCCCGTGCCTCTGAGCGTAGACGACTTGCTACATCCCCCAGGCAGAATCCATCGAGTGCGGATGAGTACTCTGTCATCTGGGCGCGGGGGAAGGGTACGCTCGGAGAGTAAGCGCCTATATAAGAAGAGGCTCCCTTGATATCATCGAAGTAGGCATATTCCCCGTTATCGGGGATGAAGGCGGTCGATACAATCCCGCATCTAAGATTGTCCGCAGCGTAACTGGAATGATCGAGAGTAAATAAAGAAAGTATCGAATCTCCGTCCACCCAAACCTGAGCGCCGCCGTCTGCCCCGCTCCCGGCCTTCCAGTGGATATCCACCCTATGCCATGCACCGAGAGAGAAGTTTGTGCTTGAAGGGGCAGAACCGTAGAGTTGTACTGACCATCTATAGGCGGCCCCAGTACCGTCTGATTGTATCCCAAATCCCACAAGAATATCCGAACCGTCATAAAGACTAACGATATTCGTAGTACGGTTTGCCGTGCCGGAGAATCCAGAGGGCAGATAGAAATAAGCCCGATAATATCTATCCGTTACAGCGGTAAAGTCTTTGCGCCCATAGGCTATAGCAGAAGAACCGTAAAACTGCGCCTTGTAACACGCAAGTCCAAAGTTTGCCGCAGAAGTGGAACGGGCATACTTATTACTCCCCCCGGTGGTAATGGAAGTAAACTCATGCGGTGTACTTGTCTCGGCCCCGTAGGTCTCAGCATCAAGGATAAAATCCCCGCCCGATTCTATCCCGAGGGAGTTGTCACCCATCCGCAGCCCATCGACCACAGTACAGGTGTATTGCGTTGCCTCTTCGGTGGCGATGAGTTCCCCGAAAAGAATCCCATCGACAATATCTCCCTCATATACCCCGACTTCTTTCGCATCGGCAATCTCACCCGCATGGATTCCATCGACGATATCCGAGTAAAGAGTGAGTGTACCGTCGATGATATCTCCGAGTCTTATCCCCTCGGGCAAATCAGCGGAGTAAGAACCTTGAATATCTTCATATTCCAGTTCCCCGAGTTTAATCCTCTCGGTAATATCCTGGCGGATTATCTTGATTTCGGATTCAATCTCCCCTACTTTGAATCCATCGACTATATCAGTTTTCCCCTCATAAGTCGGTGCGAGTATATCCCCGAACCGCACCCCCTCGGTAATCTCAGATTCTATCCGCTCCCTGACAGTTCCCTCGACAATATCCCCGAAATATATCCCATCGACCACCGTGCCAGTATAAACGTTCCCCTCTTCTGCTATCGTTCCCGAAAGCGTGTCTCCGAGTTTTATACCCTCGGTAGATTCAGGGAGAATCGTTTCGACTACATCGACAATATCCCCCGCCTTGACGCCATCACGCACCACTCTTTCCGGCGGGGTAAGCACAGACGGATCATTCAGCGTGACTTGAGCCTCGCGTTGTTCTGTCTGTTCTTGAGTGATACTTGTTTTAGTTGCTATCGTACCGCCGATAATAGCACCGGCCACCAATAGCGGGGGAATCTCAAGAGGCGGTTGTGATATTACTGTGGGGTCGTAGACGGCAATCCCGGCAGACAACTCCTCCTGTTGTCCTAAAATAACCTCGGTTTCTGGATCACCATATAAAGTAACTTCCGTTTCTTGCGCCGATGGGGTTACAGTGTCGTTAACCTGTCCGGCATAAACAGTTGCAGCAACTACATCACCGAGTTTTGCGCCGTCGACTACATCGATAGTTTCTACTTCGATTCCGCTTACTGTATCGCCGAGTTTTACCCCATCGGTTACACTACCCGAATAGGTTTGTGTACCACCTTCGGGATGTACCGCTACAGTACAGGCAACCCACTGTTCACCAGCGGCAATCGTAAACGTACCGGGGTCAAGAGATGCCTGCTCTAATTCATCAGAACAAACAGAAAGGTGACAGTTCTTGTTTCCCGTGCCAGAGGTCTTGGATAGGTTATTGTCTGGCAGAGGATAGACGGAGGTTGCATCTACATCATCATTCCCCTCAACCGCTATCCATAGAAACTCTTTCGGACCGTTTGTCGGGGTAAGAGAATCTGGATCTGGATTGGAACTGTTGGAGTTTACACCTGTTGATACTTCGGGCATTACTGAATCGTGATGCCCGGTTATTCTATAGGAAATATGTGCGGCGGATTCCGAATTTGCTGTTGTGATAGTTAGAGTATCGCTCCCCGTGGCGATCTTATAGCCAACCGCAAGAAAGATTTGGCTACCATCATCCATCGAGAAGAGTTCAGTAAACCCGTCCCAATCAGTAATCGAGTTATCGCCATCACAGGCATAAAATACTAAAAGTAAATCACCGACAGATATGCCGGAAGGTAGGCTAACTACATGGCTTGTACCGCTAACAGAGGAGGAAGTGTTGGTTGCAGCTACTTGCGGGTAAGCCATTCACTCTTAACTAAAAACTAATGTGGTGTGTTCGTGGGTGGTCCAGTCGGTTATACTTGATTCTGCTTTAAATGCTAATATTTCCGCTGCAAATGCACTGTCCCCCCCAGTGACAGTCACTTCGGCCTCGGCATTACTAATCCCTTCTGTCATAATTCTATAAAAACAGGTATCCGCATCACTTGAGGCAGTAAGTACATTAACATCGGTAGTGACCCCACTCGGTATTTCTTGCTCAGAATATGTCCTGGACCCAACACATACAAATCCAGCTATAAGTAGTTCGTCTGTTCCGGTAGTAGTAATTTGATTCGCGCCCGTATCCCATGGAGAACTTTGCCATGCAGAACTATTACCAGAAGAATCTTCAAGCGTGACTGTATCTCCCCCATCTGGCTCGTAACAAGAACCTATTACATATTTTGAAGCATCATTTGTGACGTTATATGCTACGGTAATTACATTTTCAGAATCCGTATCAACGCTGGATAATACATAAGCAAAGACACTTGAACATTTACCGTTTTTCACTACTGGTCGCACGGTATATGTATTCCCAATATCGTCTGTTACTTCATCACAATATACGGGAGTATCGTGATCCCATTGCGCACCAACCCATACCACAATCAAATCTCCGGCTGTGACATCAAGAGTGATCTGGGTAGATACTCCCCCATAAGCATAATTATCAGCTTGATTTTGAAAGGTTATAGACATCTTTTTATTCCTATTCGAATCCCACAATTATGGAAGTATTAAACGCAGCGGCCCTTTCTTGGCCAGCTCCGTAATTAGGAGCCGTACCATATAAAACAACCGTACCATCAGAATCTTTATAGAGCCAAATTGGATCTTCATCATCCCATGTCATCGCAGAAGATAATGTAATTGTATTTGTTGCATAATCTATTGATGAAATTTGAACCGTGTTGCCTATCGTTCCAATAGCTATATAATCAGCAGTAATATTTGAAAGACCGGAACCCCATGAACCATCCTGAAAATATAAAACATCATCAACTATGAGCGTTGTGCTGTCACTGCCACTTCCATTTGCCTGTGTGAGATATGTCCCACCATTTAAACATGGGGAATCATTCCTTAATTCCAAATCAGGTAAAGTGGAACTCGTGGGATCAGAAACATCAGTATTAACAAATTTGGGATCGCCGTCAGTAGTTACCCAATTATTTGTTGCAGTATAAGAACCACTACCAGTAAAATCGTCATTATATCCATCATAAATAATATTGTTTTTTAAGATGTTCCCAGATGTGCCGCTACCGGCTATAATACTATATCTCCAATCCAAATCACCCCATCCGGTCCACTCATCGGGATATAGTTGAGAATCCTGTCCATTATAATATAATGTATTGTTATAGACCCTATTATTATTCCCCTGTGCCGAGGCCGCCCGATTCTTAAAATATAACCCCATTGTTTCGGAATAATACGAGTAATTGAAGCGGACAATATTCCCGGGGGCCGTGAGAACAATATTCCCATCCATTCCGCTTGCGAAAGTAAAGGCGGAATGTCCTATGCGATTATTTTCGAGGAGATTAAACATCTCACTATTACTGCCGCCATCTTCGATGTTTATACATCGGTGTCCATATTTAGAATTTCTCGCAGATGGTCCCCAAGAACACGACCCGGTCATCCAGCCTTCGTTGTGAAATACATTATTTCTGATAATATTATATTTCCCCCAGACCTCTATTAGATGATGCCCACCATAAGAAAAAACATTATCCTCAATAGTATTATAATTATCAGCGTTCCCGTACCCTACTACACCTATCCAAATATGCCCCCCCTCATCATTACATCCAGATGGATCGTATGCATTACGTGAAAATGTATTATGATGGAACCAATTATGAGTGCAAGGATCGCCGCCGCCGGTATACACATAAATACCTTTATCTCCCCCCACCCATCCTGTATGATCGAAAGTACAATTAGCGATCTCGTTATAGTGTGAATTATTAATGATCCCGCCCCATGCGCTACAATCCTGAAACGTTATACCATCAATCGTGATATAACTTTTACTCCCATTTAGGGTAAATCCCCTACTTGATACAGTTACCGTGGGTGTTTCATCAGTATGCGCTTCAATAGTAATACGGCTTCCATCGGAACCAGAATTTGACGGCACAATAGCCGTGGCATATGTACCGGCCCGTAGATAGGCTGTATCTCCGGCATCAATACTCGAATTCATAGTAGCCATAGAACAACAATCTACACCCGATAGTGGTGTGGCACTCTGGGCGTTTGCCCATGTTTCTTCACCTGTAGGGGAAACCCAATATGGATCAGCCACTAAATAAACTCTCTATCACTATTCCGTTTCACTATCCCGACTACATAAATCATGGCGAAAATGTCTACCATCATCGCTTCAATGCGGTCGAATTGTTCCATGTCCTTGTATTTATTACGTACATGATTACGGTAGTTCTCCACCTCTTGTCCATACGCTGCTGCTGGATCTATCATGTTGACTCCGCTATTGTCATCAATCCATTAGTACTCCACTGCAACGTAAGAGAACCCGTAGAGACTGATTTCTGCGCCCCAAAGTCGAAGTATGCAATTAAGTCACCACTATCGACCGTAGAGGCATACACCACTGCGCCCCAGGTATTGATCGTTGCCGCGCTCCACACTTCGTCATCCGCATCGAGTTTCGCCCAGTCTGCGGTATCGTCCTGAGAAACCGCACAGTTGTCCAACGAAGAACCTCCGGTTGTATAGCCGTTGCCGTTCGCTATCTCGTAGTTTTTCGGGCTTTCCGAATCCGCTGTACTCCATGCGTTGTGTGTCGCAGCGAATGTATAAGAATCACCCAAAAGCGCACATTTGATATTGTGCGAATCCCAATCTATATTACCCAAAGCAAGGTTATAGAAAAATCTATTATAAATACCACTTGCCATATTATTTCCTTTTAATCTTTTTTGTGCCCACCTGTAGTGGCGGGAGTTTAATTACTAAGTCTTTTCGTTTCATTAATGTTTATTCTGCACTCCTTTGAATTTCTCCAGTGTCCGTGTTCCCACGACAACACCCAATAGAATATTCATTAATGTAAATGCCGCCGGGGGAATGTCAGGTATCTCTATTCCGAATATCCCAAGGATGGGACGTAACAATACATTCATCCCGATAGCAATACTCAAACACCAGCCGAGCATAGGTCGCCAGCCAGCCACAAAGACAGAGGAATGTTCCGCCTCTGCCTTGTTTATCTCCATTTGACTCTTCCCCAACTCTGCCTCTATTCTGAGCATGTTCAAGTCAAATGCCGCCTGTTCATCCGGTGGGAGTTTCTTGGCAAATGTATTCCGCACTTCCCGCACCACCCCAGAGGCGGTCTTTAACGTATCCCCCACCGCCGGGGCGAATAGTCTTGAAAGAAAACCCATTATTTCCTCTTTCTCGGAATGAGTATAAACGCGAGTATCTCAATCGTTATTTTCTGCAAGCAGTTTTTTAACCCGGTAACAACTTTTCGCGCCCACATTCCAATTCCTCGAATATCTCTATGATTGCCTCCGCCGCCGTTCGCGCAATATTACTCGCTATAGCATAGTGTACGCCCCAAGATATTGGGGGGAGAAAATAGTTTAATCCAATCGCCACTGCCGCAAAGTTAATCCCGACAATCTCACCCCGTTCGTTCGCCAATAACCCACCGCTGTTTCCCGGCCCTATCATCGCATCGTGCTGAAATAACTTTTGCCCGTTTTTCATGTATCGTATTGCCGAAACAATCCCACGGGTACAAGTCCAGGGGATATCATACGGATGTCCAATAGCGTAAATAGTATCACCCACCTTTACTTTGTCAGAATCGCCAAATCGCGCCGGTTCAAAGTATTCTTCCGGCTCTATCTTAACTACGGCCAAGTCACCCTCTTGCCATCCATAGGACATAATCGCCGGTTTGTTCTGTACGAATCCTTGTTCATCGAGGTAGTATACTTTCTGTACCCCGCCTTGAATAACATGATCATTTGTCAGAATATATCCCCGCTTGTCTATGATAATCCCCGAACCAATACCCACACTTGATTCAATCGCTACCACCGAATGCACAAGCCCCTCAAAATCCGCCTGGGGCTGGAAACTCACACATCCAACCAACAGCACCGTTAAAAGCACAAACACCCGTTTCATTTTACACCTTCTTTTTTCCCCTCCTGAGTACACAAGTTTTGCAAATATTTGGAAGTTTAAAATATTCCTCGTTTTCTCGATCCCAAAATAAAAAGCCCCGCTCTTCGGGGCTTATCATACCGCACCTTATCATCTTCTCTTCTATCAAAGTCTGCTCCTCCCCACTAAATCAAATATACGTTTATCCCGCAGCTCCCCTTCCCTCACGGCGCGGGATACACCCATAGGGTCATACGCAACATGCCCATGACCGTCACCGGCAACAAAGTGCTTCCAGTGCCCTATCTGATACCTGAGTATCTCTATCTCATCATCCCGGCAGCAGATCCACGGATCCTCATGCTTATCGTGGAATCGAGTGTGAAGGCCCATCTCCGCGAATATCCCATCCGCATCGTTGATATAACATTCCTCATCCATGAATCCGCTGTCCACACAAAAATCATAGAAGTTGTTTATTTTCTTTGTCCCCAAACGATAACCCGTATACTTATTACCTAAAAATAAAATAGATAAAAAATAGCACCCATACTTATTTATAGGTGCTATTAAACGTTTATCTGTTTGTAAAATCATACCAAGCCTAATATAAAAGCGGTCGCCCCTCCGAAAATCGCAGTAATAAACCCGCCCAGGATAGTCCACTTAACTTTATCCCACGATCTTAGTGCTTTATTCCCTGGCTGGTCTTTTAACTTCTCAACAGTCTGCGCCAATCTATCAAATCGTTTCATGTACCCGTTTTTTGCAAACAGTATCCAAAGCTCATCTATCTTTTTGATAGCCGGTTCCATATTTCGGATATCGGCACGGGCTTCATTTAATTGTGCCATTACCGCACTGTTGTATTGGTTTGTGTCTTTTAATTCGAGTTGCAGATTATGTACATTCTGCGCCACACCGTCTGTAAAAGCCTCTACTTTTTCAAGTACCTCCTTTTGAACCTTCACGGCGGCGAGTTCTATTATTTGTTCTTCTGTAAGTGCCATTCTTAATTCCAATCGTTGCCACTGTCAATTGTATTTGTTCCATTATCATCAAAATTAGCTGTAGTATTACTTGTTGAACGATTCCCAGTAACTACATTTCTATCTCCCGCTATTTCTATTCCATCTGGATTGTTGCTGATGCAGAAATTGCCACTAAGTATATTTCCCTCAGCAGAACCACCGAGAATAATCCCACCCTCACTTGCATCGCCATCACCATTGCTTATACATTCATTTGCTGATATTGTGTTATAGTCTGCACCCAGAATAGACATGCCCTTTTCAGCATTATTTCGGCATTGATTTCCGCTAATAATACTGTATGTTGTGAGTATTGCTAATCCTGTTGTATTGTTATCAAATTGATTTCCCTGAATAATAGAGTAATAGCCATATACGATATAAGCACCAGCTTTCGCATTGTCTTCACAAAAATTGTTATTAAAGGAAAGTCCATCACAATAACCCAAATATGCTCCACGATCATAACTGTTGTAAATCCAAATATTATCAACTTTGGAATTGTCACAATATTCTAAACATATTAAATATTTAGAATTGGTATCGCTTGTATTTCTCGTTATTTTAAAATCACGCAGATATATATTTTTATATTCGCTTCCGCCCGAACCTGCAAGGTAAATCCCATTATAATCACCATTTTTTTCTATGATAGTTTGCCAACCCTTACCCCAAATAACTATATTATCAGCAGGTACTATTGCTCCATCTGTGTAATATGTTCCTTCGGTTAATTCTACTACACCACCACCAATTCCGGCTAGTTCATTAATCGCTGCATTTATTTGAGTCTCATCAGCTGTACCCTCACAAAAATAATTAGCCTTGCCCAAATAGGTAGAGGAAGCTACAATCCTTCGCCCGAAGTCCGGCATATTATAGGGATTGCCCCCGGCAACTATTCTCGCTATTGCATTACTATCCTTGCTCCAGTTTTCATACACTTCTCGGAAAGCAACAATAGTCATGCCCAGCTCACCCACGCCCCGCTCTACCTCGACACTATAACACTCAACTACAGAATCAATATCTTCTCCGCTTCCGTCGATGGTGAGGGTGTACCACTCCCCCGGACTGTACCAATATCGGGTGCCAGACATTCCCACGATATAGATATGATTCTTCGCCCGGAAGTTTTTCCAGTGGAAGTCGGCAAGTTTCTCAGTCTGATCGCGGGTGACTATAAAGTTGTTTCCTAATTCAAACTCATTCTCCCCGTTCCGATAGATATCCTCGTAATCCACAAAGTCATCGTGGATAATCCCCTGCTCTCCCGAGAGACGGATAACGGGCTTTCCCCGGATAGCCGCGCCACGTACCGTCTTGGAGCTACCACTTGAATTTGATATCCGTATCCATGCGCTATCGGCCTTTGAAGTAGTATCAAACTTACTTAAACTGAGATTTGAGTTTCCGGCATCATCGGTTGAGTTATCTACACCATCGTCGGTAATCCACAAGAAAAGGGGATCTTTAATCCCGACAATCTCCCGCTCGTTCTTGTTGGGTTCCCATTTGTTTTTTATCCCCTGATAAAACTCCCACAGAGATCGCCATCCCGCTTCTGGGAGACGGGGTTTTTCCATATGAATTCTAACTCTCATACTTC
>Ga0180438_10009502_pt1 | contig 12100 bp, 19 predicted proteins | sample SS_ome_12_FD_132455 | JGI IMG/M metagenome (GOLD analysis project Ga0180438, IMG submission 132455) | Hypersaline lake sediment archaeal communities from the Salton Sea, California, USA - SS_3_D_2 metaG | ecosystem: Environmental > Aquatic > Non-marine Saline and Alkaline > Hypersaline >...
CGATCTGAAATAAGATCCGCCAGTGCTTCTTTGATATGCAATGTTGAATCTTGCTCGTGCGGGAGCGATGATTCATGTAGTGTGCTGAGTTTCATTCTGGGGTATTTTTGAATTGGGGGGGGTGTGGATGTGCAAATCCCCTTATTGTGTACATGAGTGTATACCCTCTCCGCACGGAAGCCGGTCGGTCGGGAAAGATTAAATTGCCCGGCTACCCCCCTACCCCCCTCCCCCCTTTCCCCATAGTATGGGGGGATTATTCCCGGGGACATACCTTACTGTTGGGATATATGTACAACCGGACAAACGGGCAAAGGGGCCAAGGGCCTGAAAGGCCAAGGGCCTGAAAGGCCAAGGGCCAACGAGACCGATCTTTGACAATTAGGATTAGCAGACCTTAACATTAAGGGCTGGTCATTCCCGGAGACGACCAGCCCTGGTGGAACCGAAACTGTCGGGGCCGGAAGCCAGTCCGGAACGGACCGGGCCAGCTGGCCGACCCCCCGAGATACGGAGGACGCTATGGGACCTTTCGAAAACCAGAACCAGGACGTCGAGGCCGTCGAGGCCGCCAAGCCCGAGACCGAGGAGAAGGTCAGGAAGCCCAAGGGGGCGAACCGGATGACGGAGGAGGAGTTGATGGAAGACTACCCGCAGGTGGTCGCCGGAACCCTCGCCTTCATCGAGACCGAGAACAAGCAGGCCGTCAAGATCACCTGCTCCACCGAGGACTGCGAGCGGCAGCGCACGGTGCGCACCTCGGACCTCTGGCAGGTCGACAAATGCGAGGCCTGCACGAGGAAGGCGAGGCGCGAACGCGCCAGAGAGCGGCGGAAGGCCAAGAAGGAGGCCGAGGCCGCCGAGGCCGACGAGAGCTAGCCCCACGAACGCAAGGGGGACGGGCCGCAAGGCTCGTCCCCCTTCTGCGTATCCGGACTGGGCAACACGCCTTGGCCTTTACCCCACAAGGGGCGGCAAGGAGTGGGTTCAACCCCCACAAGGCCAGCCAACACCACCAAGATTATTAAGGGAAAACACCTATGATGCCTTGGATCACTGATGAAAACGGGATTACGTGGGGCAAAAAAGGCCAGGGCAAGATCTTCCCTGGTAACACACCCGACTTCGCCAAGGACTTCGGGATTGATGCGGAGGTCGAGGTGGCCGAGGTATTGATGTACGAAGGCGGAGTAATACACAGCGAGGGGTTCGTCAAGGCCACCCAAGATCGGGATGGCTGGTTCAACGTGACTCTCCAGCAAGAGGGATAATGTTAGATCATTCCCGTACACCACGAAGCATTGTGGGCTGCGGATTTGAGAGGGACGAACTGTGAAGTGGATCTTGTTTGGTGTCGTTCCCGGCATTGGTGGGCCTGTGGGGCTCACGATGCTGTTTGCCCCCCAGATGACCAGCTGGACACCGCTAGCGGTCTTGCTCCTCCTGGGGCTGATCGCGACATGGATTGTTGGGGCCATCTGGGTCTTAGGGATGGGCATTGCGATCTACGCAGACGAGTAACCCACAAGTAGGCGTACAACACGTCTTGGAGGACCACACGTGAAGGCAAGAGAGTATGACGACATCTGCGACGGTCTCAGGGTTGAGGCCGCCCTATTCCGGGCGAACAAGACCTACGAGAACGCAAAGTGCACGGAGCTTTGTCAGGAGGGTGACGTCCTCGTGCACCTGGGCAGGTGGGAACTCCTGAATCTGCGAAGCGGAGAGCACGTGGACCCCCCAAAGAGCATCCTGAAGCACATCTCGAATGTGTTGATCCAGGATGGTATGGGGCATCACATTTTCCGCCAGCTCGAACAGCTTGGCGTCCCCAAGACTTGTCCCCCGTTCTGGGGCAAGCCCGACATCGCCAAGCTGTTCGCCCAGCAACCAGTAACCCACAAGCAGGCGTACAACACTGGCCGAGCCTAAATTCGTAACCCACAAGCAAGGGTACACCTCTCTTTAGGTGGCAAAAATGACAAACCAGAAAGCACAGAGTCTTCTTGACAACTTCGACCGCCAAGAGGCCATTCGGTTCCTTCGAGACCACTACGAGGAAAACAACGAAGGCTTGGGTGCCGACGAGCTTTACGCCTACTTGGATTCGTTTGGCTCGATGACCGACCACGAACTCAAGGATGAGCTGAATATGCTCGCCTAGTACCCACAAGCAGGCGTACAACACGTTTTAGGGTGCCACACATGGCATTCTTGTCGGAAACAAATCCTCATACTGAGGTGAATGCCGTGGGGGCACGGGGCTCCTGCAACATCTCAACTCAGGAGGCAGGATGATCATTCTCAGAAATTTCGCGGACTTCATGCTGTGGGAGGCCAAGGTGGTGGACAACGCCAGTGTGGCCTTCGCAGGCTTTGTGGCAATTCCCATGAACGGCGAAGATGTCTATCTGGCCAGCAATCTCGACGCCATCAAGGCCAACCTGGAAATCGATGAGGTACTGGCAGACGCGCTCTTCCAGGCCGACATCATCAAGGCCGACGACGACGGCAACTTCATCATCTGACAAACTGGGGCTCACATGATCTTTCGTTTTGACATTCTGTTTGGGGCATCGGCTGGCACTGCCCCTGCCAGTCCCGTCCCATGTCACCAACTTGAATCCGCCGATGCTCAACCAGCGGAGCAGGCTACGCCGTCGCTGGTCTACGGGCAACTTTACACTTCTGGGTTTCTTTAGAACGGTTCATCACCGGGGCACAAGAGGATGAGGGTGCCTGGGGGGTGGCGGAGGCCGCAGAGGTCACGCCACCAGGAGGTTCAATTCCTCCTCGCCCTTTCAGACCAGGAGCAATCATTCCCACAAACACGGCATTGTTGTGGGCTCCTAGGGAAAAGGAGGAGAGTATGCAGGACGATGTATTTCGCTGCCATTTGCTCGTGACGCCGAAACTTCGGCCTGTCCCCAAGAACATCAGCGTCATCGACAACTGGGGGGAGCTGACGATCATCAACGAGGACAGCAAGGAGAGGATCTGCGGCCAGCACATGTTCATCGAGACCGACACCGCCGACGAGTTCGAGGCATGGGTCAGTGGCGAGGACGTGTGGATCGGTACTGGGCACCCCCAGTTCCAACGGTTCATCCTGGAGTCTTTCCCGGCCACCTCCCTGCACGAATCCGGGTAACCCACAAGCAGGCGTACAACACGCCTTGGAGGACCACACATGAAGTGGCTGTTAATGGCCCTTGTTTTTCTCCCCGTCTGCGCTCTGGCTTTCCTGGACGCTGTGGTCTGGAACCTCACTCACGGTTTCGGAAACAAGACTAGCGTCCCGGAATGCTTCCGTGAAATCTGGGGTGTTTTCGAAAGACTGTAGCGTGGAACGATGCGACAAGTGCGGAGCTAAGATAGCCCCTGGCACCAACGCGTATCTTGACATGCTTCTGTTCAAAATCTTCTGCCCGAATTGTCGCACAGAGGGCAGCAAACCCATCCTCAACCCCCTTCCTGATACCAGCAATCTCGAACGAGAGAATGCTGCCCTCAAAGCTGAACTCAAGCAGTTGAAAGAAGACTACGACAGATTGCGAAAGCATGTTCGTGAACTACTTGAGGTGAAAAAGAAGCTGGGCAGGAGACGCGGTTCACCCACCCTTACCGAAGCTCGCTTGAGGCTGCGCGGCAAGTAGCCTCAACATTAAGACCCAATCATTCCCGGAGACACACCCCTAATGTGGAGTTTGGTTACCGGGGCAGGAGCGAGACGTGGGGCTCGCCGAGACCTCGGGAGGCAACCAACCACGGAGGGAATCATGAGCGAGATCACCGAAAAGAAGGCCGCCAAGAACCGGATGACGGAGGAGGAGTTGATGGAAGACTACCCGCACGTCATCCCCGGCACGCTGAGCTTCCTGGAGACCGAGAACAAGCAGGCCGTCAAGATCCAGTGCTCGGAGGAGGACTGCGAGCGGCAGCGGACCGTCCGGACCTCGGACCTCTGGCAGGTCTCGAAGTGCGAGGGCTGCACGAGGAAGGCGAGGCGCCAGAGGGCGCGGGAGCGCCGGAAGGCCAAGAAGGAGGCCGAGGCCAACAAGGAATAGCGTCCGGTGGGGGCGGGGGCTTCGGCCCCTGCCCCCGTCTTGTCCAGAAAGGAGAGGTAGAAATGGACTGGAACAAAGTGAAAGAACTGCGCAAGAAGGTTCTCGCCGAGGAAGAGAGAGCCGTCAAGGAAGCCATCAGGGGTGATGAGCGCCGCAAGCGCATATGGTCCGGACCCCCCAAGACGAGCCGCCGCAAGAGCGGTGTCAAGAACATGGACGAAGCGCAGGAGCGGAAGGTCCGTGAGGTGTTCGGCTGGGATCCCAACAAGAAGAGAAAGAGGTAGACACACAGGCTACTGTCGCAATGACGATAATAACCGACTATTCACGGACACACCAGTGTGCTGTGGAATCGGTGTATACGGGAGTTGGTTGCTCACCAGGCAACCACGTGAGTGCTTCCCTCCGGGAAGACTGAGTAGGTGGATCAACACTGGCGAAGCGTGGCTCCCATTTCTCACAGGAGACACAGCGCGACGATATTCTCGATAAGGAGTGCGTTGGCAGCCAAGAATGGGACAATCACAAAAGGTGGAGGCAGACATGAGGGCTTACTTTTTCGTGAATTCTGCCCTGTCGGGCATCCAGAAGGGCATGCAGGTAGCACACTGCGTGGCGGAGATGGGCAGACAATCAGAAGCTGCCTACTTCAGGGATTCGGCAAGAGAAGCGACCGGCTTCACCGATTGGGCTGAAAATCACAAGACCATCATCGTCCTCGAAGGTGGATTCCACGCCGCCCTCGATGGGATCAGGTATTTCCTCGAAGCTGGCAAATGGTGCGATGTCACTGAGCCCCCTCCCCCTGCCGATCATTTCCACTGCCCCTATCCGTGGGCCTCCTTCACCGAAGACGAGGAGACCATGAACGGCATGATGACCTGCGTGGGCATCATCCTGCCCGAGCGGATCTACGAGGCGGCGAGGGCAGTTCGTTCCAAGGAAGGCGAATTTTTCCCGGTTCCGATCGATCAGCCTACCAAATATGCATTCTGCAGGAACGACTTTCCAACAGAGGATTTCACTCCGTGGGAAGTCGAGCTTATCAAACTTCTCAATTCCTGCCCCCTGGCGAGGTAACAATGAAAAAAGAGACCGCCGTTGTTTTCGACGTATCCGCCTCCATTGACCTCGTACTCGACTTGTTCGTGTCAAGCGGGGCCTATGGCGTAGAGCCGGTTGGGTTTCCGCTGAGATCGGGAGGAACGTTGGTAGACCCAATCAACGAGCTGGCGGCCAAGTATCACAAGTTATACTGGTTCACTGACGGCTACCATTCCGGAGACCTAGCGGACAACGTCAAGGTCATTCTGGTTGGAAGAGAGAGCGGGTACACCACAAACAACGTTACACCACATGAAAAAGAGAAAAAAGCTTAAAAAGACGTGGCGCAGAGTGCGCAAGGCGGTTACGCATCGCATAGCCGCCTGCCAAGACGGCAAAATCACTGTCTTAACTGAATTCCGGGCTGACTGGCACGTCGGGGTTAAAGCGCCAGTCAGCCACATATCGGAACTCGACCTCTACAATCCGGCTCTGACTCTGGGTATTTATGCCAGCGGCCCTATCTTTAAGGGATTCCATCGCGGCGAGATCTTCATTGATTTAAGCACTGAGCGTGTATGGAAAGTCAAGAAAAAGAAGCTGGGTATAGAAATCGACAAGCTTGCAATCCACCCTGGGGTCTTCGACCCAATTATGCGCAATGCGATCCGGAGATTGGAAGAATACATTTAGTGCCGACTATTCATGCGCACACCATCAATGCACGATGAGGCATTCGGAGGAGTAGAATGGTTTTCCCTCTCTCCAAGATCAAAGAATTGTTTGTGCGTGTCAGCAAAAGCGGCCATGCCGCTATCAAGCCGCACCCCAAACACAAGCTTGTTGAACTTGGGTTAACCCAATACCTTGGTGGTCTGCAGGCAACGATTGGTTATTTTAGTACTCATACCACGCACACCACTACCGCAACTTGTATCCTGGAGCTGCTTAAGGCAGCACTCGATGATCAACAGATCAAGGTCGATTTCAGGCAGAAAGATACCAAGGGGAAGAAAGATTTCTATGTCCTTGAGGCTTGCGTAAACGAGTGTATCGTGTCAATTGCGGTGCGAATCGATCAAGAAAATTACAACGCGAATTGCAATGGATTCATCCCAGAAGAGAAGGAAGGCGGCTTTGGGATTCTCCTCCGTGTCCGCATAGAAGACCACTACGATGAATTTTGTCGTGAGATCTACAATTCCGGCCATATAGCGGACCCCGACTGCGATCTTGAGATTGCGGTTGCCGAGATCAAGAAAATTATCGATGCTTTGAAATAGGGAGACAAACCTTGAAACGATGCGAAGTTTGTGGCACCGTTATCCATCTTGCCAGACTCAGAGCAGTTCCCGACACGCCATTTTGCATCGACTGCGCTGAAGAATATGGGCCGAAGAAAAAAGTCGGCTTCATGGTGAGCACGGCCTCGAAGGGGACAGCCTCGACGTTAGTCACTATCGACCCCGACGACGCCGAAGCCCTTCGCCGGGCTCGCCGCGCACACCGCCGCGAACGTTAGACATATCTAGCTGTACCACACGGAGGCCGTTACACCACGGCTCAATATTCGGGTACACCACGATGTCGCGTACATCACGCTAAGAATATCAAGTTATGATTCTATGCGGAGACACCGCTCCTCTGTTGGGTAGTGTATAAGAAGGACGTTGTAGAGGACACTGTGCAAGAATCCACCATCCAGAAGATCTTGGGCGATCCCAATTTCGATCCCGGTATCATCCTCGAAGATGCCCTGGTATCGTTCATCAGAAATTACCCGCGCAAAGCGGCAGAGGACAAGGTTGCTCTCAAGTATCTCGTCCGGGACGTCGACATCATCGAACAGATGAAGGACGTGGTCGACGTCAACGACGCCGAAAACTTGGCAACCTTCATCGACACCGTCAAGCGTTCGACTTCCTGGGCACGAGACAGAGCCCTGAGGGCCATCGTCGATAATCTGCAAGACGTCGAGAGGGAAAACATCGACGCGGTGTTCGAGGTGGTTAAGAGTAAACTGTCTGACATCCGGCTGGGCAAGATCCCAACCCGATTTTTCTCATTCTTGACCCTAGGCCAAACAGAGGAGATGGTTGCCAATGCGGTCAGGAGAGGTTCCACGAAGAGGTGGAAGGCGACAGATTGGGTGGTCGCCCTCCGTGTTTCTATCGGTGAGGATTTGTTCCTGGAAGCTCTGGAAAAGGAACATGTCAAGCTTGACGCCGATACGCTGAGGATAGTCTCCAACATGGCGATAAGCGTCAAGGGCGATCCGGTGAAGGAGAGGATCCTCCTGGCTGTAGAAGATTCCTTTGATGGCTACGTCTGTTTCGGATGCGGCAAGGAACCCATCAAAAGCCTGTCAGGATACACGCTGCACAGGAAAAGTTGTTTTGCCGCAACAGTACGCTCCCCCCACGAAATTATTATGGGACGTCCCAAGTCCCTCAAATTCCGTTGCGCCTGTGGTGAGATCTTCACCTCTCGCTCCGGACTCACCCTTCATGAAAAGACCTGCAGATGACCATTAACGACGAAGAAATCAAGAAGCAGCTCGAGGCATACGCTCCGGTAGTCCCAATGGCTGGTAGGAGCGTAACATTCTTGGATATGGGGACTCTCCTGGAGGTGCCCCCGTCCTTCGCCTACCACATCTACGAGATGATCCAAAATGGAGAAATCAAGGTTATTATGCCAATGCCGCCCAGAACGGATTGAACATTTATGGTTGTTGGAGAAGCAGAATATCCGTTGGGTGGACGCACGGCAATCGACTATCGGAGGACCAAGTGGACGAGAAACTTCAGGCAGAGATAGACTTCCTGCATAGGCTGGGATCCCGCAGCGGTGGTGAATCTCGCGCAAGACGTGAACGCATGCGTCGGCAAGCCGCCCTGGAAAGCGAACCAGCACCACCTCGTACAATCAACGGGTTCAATGTAGGTGATCGTGTGAGGAGGCACGACGGGGCTATGGGCCACGTTGTGGAACCCTCCACTCTGGTGGGCCACCACATCGAAGATCCCTCCTCGAGAGCAACCGTCGAGACATTGCCAGGTGCCATCGCCGTCACAGTTCTGTTAGACAACGGATGCGCGGCCTGGGGCATCGACGGCTGGGTGAGGGTCGAATCCGAGCCCGAGCCCACGCCGAGCAGCGAGGAAGAGGTCACTCGTTCGACACATCCTCACGGAAGGGTTCCCGGCATGCAAAGCCCCGATGAAGACGGCGATCTTTGCGAAGTCTGTGGTCGTCCGATGTGCACCTCCTGCAACGTCTGCCACGGCTGTGAGCACGACAGGTCTGAGCGCCTGAGACGCGGCGCATACATCGGCGAAAGCGGAGATGAATTCTTCGGAGCCCCGCCAGATCGCCCCGTTGCGGGAGGTGCAGGGTTTGCCCCTGAGGTCGTTGAAGGCGATGTGGAACCTGGCACGGCGGTACGAATCAATTGTCTCCGTGCCAGGGGAATGCCGTGCGACCACTACGGAACCACCTGCGAGGGGCGACATGGCCAAACAAGAATGGTGGACGCAGAACGACTCACCGACGAAGAAGAGCGCTGTTGGATACTTGATTGTGGAGGTTGTTGTCCCGCAAGCGCTCTCGAAATCGTCGACGAAGAAGAGGTAGAGGAAAGCCGACTCTTCCCAGGTGCCAAGGTCAGGGTCAACTGCCTGTATATGCTAGAGGGCCATTGTTCACATGGCAACTGCCGCAGCCGTCATGGGCGTATCTACGAGATTGAGAGCGAGAGAGCAACTGACTATGGCTACAGGGTGTGGAATCTGGTAGATGCCTTTGGTTATTGCCCAGAGCAAGCCTTATCGCTGGTTGACGACGAAGCCAGGCTGGAGGCTGCAGGAGGATTTTCTGAGGAGAGCGAAATGTCGGTGGCGACGAAGAAAAAGGCTAAGAAGAAGAAAGCCAAAAAGAGTGTGAACTTCGTGGTCACCGAGGAGAATATCCCCCAGGTGGTCGAGGCGATCCTCGAGAAAGTTCGCGAGCCCCGCGAACTCAAGGCTGCGGTCAAATTCATCGAAAAGAACGAAGCCGCCACGAGGCATATCGAAGAACTCGCCGCCGCCATCCAGCATTTCAAGAACAAAGACGAAGACAAGTATACTCATCTTGCCAACGTCTGCCGTCTGATCCCTGCGGTGTTCCGAGACACCAATTCTATCAGACATGACGAACTGCATCGAGCCAGAAAGTGGATCGAGGAGAACTCCGTGGTCATGGGCAAAAGTGATCTCATTACCATGCAGCTGATGGGAACGGTGAAGAATTTCCGAAAGGTGCAGTACAGAGGCAGAGACAACAAAATCATCGCCGAGACCGACGATTGCTTTGCCAAAGGAATCTGCTTCGGTCCGTTCCACATCCATCTGTGGCTCGACAGCGGACACCTGCGGTTGAACGCCCTCGAACCAAACATCCCGCCCGAGCAAAGCAAGTATATGGTTCACCCCCATATCGACCGAGATGGGGGCGATATCTGCCTGGGAGCCGGTCGAGATTCGTTCCATCGGGCCGCACGTGAATCCAGAATATGTGATGCCCTCCTGATTGTCAGAGGCGTTCTGAACGAGTACGGTAGGAACCCCTACCACGACCTTGGATACTGGAAGAAAAGCGCGGAGGCCTGCATCACCTGCGGGTCGGGAGAGGTCATGCACAAATGTCGCGGGTGTCGCCAGCCTCTCTGCAAGGATCATTCCTTCACGTGCTCGAGATGTGGGTCCACCGTCTGCGCTGACCATGTCCGCAAATGCCGCGACTGCGATCGCCCCCTTTGCGGCCCCTGTAGAAGGAATGACAAGGTCTGCGGTCGCTGCGACGACACCACATACAATCCGACGTGGATGAAAGAAGTCGAAAAGTTCAAAGAGATCGTCGTGCCGGTGGGCAAAGCGAGGAAAAAACCCACCAGCACCGAAAGCGAACGGCTCGGCGGAGGATTCCTGAAATAATCAAATCTCACTGCTTCCCGACAACAGCAGGTGGCTGTGGGATTGGGAGCAGACCAGACAACCCCTTTTCGCGAAAGGAGAACGCAAATGAGGATCCATCTGGTGCACAACAAGGGAGCGGGTTTCTCGGGTTACAAGGAAATCGGAAACGGGACGTCGATCGGCGACCTGTTTTTCAGCGAGATGGGCCGCGATGCCCGTCCCGGCGATTTCCTGATCCGGGTCAACCAGGAGGAGGTGAAGGCCTCGCAGGCCCTCCAGGAAGACGATTACGTCTCCATCACCCCCACCAAGGTCTCCGGCGCGTAAGCCGGGCCGCCCCGCCTGAGGTCCCCCGGCCACCTGCCGGGGGACCTCTGTGCCTTTACAACGAAAGGAGCGGAGATGCGCTACAAAGAAGGACTGAGGGTTATGATAAGCCCCCAGGGACGTGAGCGCTACATACCTTCAGAAAGAAACCCCTTTAACATCGGGGGACAAATCCTCGAAGTCTTGCGCCAGGGGAGAAGCTACCGGGTACTCTGGGACAACGGCAATAAAAATACTTACCGCAAGATTGATCTCAACATCGAAGGCGAGTCCTCCGACCAGATTGTTATTCTTCGCAAAATGGTTGCGATCTATCAAGGGAGCAATTGCCGTAACTGCGCCATCTGCCGGGAAATTTGCCCCATGCATGCGATTTACCGCGAGGATGGCCGGCATATGGTCAACGCCCGCAAGTGCGATGGCTGTGGCATCTGCATCGACCTGTGCCCCAACAAGAAGATTGTCTGGACCAACATCGTCGCAGACACCACTGAGATCACGGACGAAGACAAAACGAAGATATCCGAAAAATACCCCATTGCTCCAAGGACCGTGGCGAAAGCAGCCGATTGGATGGGAGAAAAGAAAAGTAGGATCGCCGCCGCCGCCGACACGTTTGTTGAATCGCTTGGGAAAGTCAATGGCAACTTCGTAAGCCTGGAAGGTGCAGAAACCATGCTCGCCCTGCGAAAATTCCGCGAAGCCATCGATGGCTTACCATATAGCACTCTCGGAGAGGCCGCTGGAGTCATCAAACGCGGATTCATGAATCCAAGAGAAACAGCCCTGCGCGAAATCGAGGGCGTTCTCAACCAGTTCTGCATGGTTTCCTACGAAGATGGCACTCTCACAGTCGTGACGAAGGAAGACATAATCGTGCACGACGTGAACTTCGGACAGTTCCGGATCGAGCTTCACATCCCAGGCAGCAGCCTCAATGTCACCGCCATCAACCCCAACTGGGGGTTAGAACGCCGACGAGCTTCACACCCCCACATCGATAACGATGGTGGCGGAATTTGCCTCGGTGCTGGCGTCAACGCGTTCGATAAGGCGATAAGGGATGGCAGAATATGTGATGCCCTCCTGGTCGTGCAGGGCGTGTTGAATGAGTACGGTGACGAAAACCCGTATCATCCGATCGAAGCATGGACAGAAAAAGAATGCTACTTATGCCAGGAGGACGGCGCAAGATATTCCCACAGATGCGCACAGGACAGCGAGCTTAAGCACATCTGCGACGACCACGCAATCTTTTGCAGCCATTGCGGAAGGGTCGCATGCGCCTATTGCGTTGCACAATGTTCGGAATGCGGAGAACCCCTGTGCGGCATTTGCGCCGCCCTGGAACTCTGCGAACACAAGAGCGATCCCAGAAACCGCGAATGGGTAAGGAGGGGGGTTGAGGATGCGAAGAAATGGAAGACCGAGGAGGGGGTCAACGGGCTTCGTGAGAGAATCGGCGAGCAGATCACCGTCCAGATCGAGCGCATGCGAAAAGCCGCCAAGGAATGCGCAGCCGCCGATGAGCAACGTCGGAAGCTGCAAGAGGAGAGAGAACGCAAAGAGCGAGAAGCCGAAGAATACCGGAGGCTTTCTGAGCGAAAGAAAAAGGAATTCCTCGCCGGACGTCCGACCCCCGATGGATACGCTGGATTCCTCGGAGATGAGAGCATTGACGACCTCCGGGATCGACACGCGCAG
>Ga0180438_10009504_pt1 | contig 12098 bp, 17 predicted proteins | sample SS_ome_12_FD_132455 | JGI IMG/M metagenome (GOLD analysis project Ga0180438, IMG submission 132455) | Hypersaline lake sediment archaeal communities from the Salton Sea, California, USA - SS_3_D_2 metaG | ecosystem: Environmental > Aquatic > Non-marine Saline and Alkaline > Hypersaline >...
CGACCAGCCCGGCGATCAGGACGGCGATCAGGACGGCGATCAGGACGGCGATCAGGACGGTCAACAGGACAACCAGAACGGTCAGGACGGCGATTCTGACGGACAAGGACAGGAAGAAGACCAGGGAGAAGGTCAAGAGCAATCAGGCCAAGGAGGGCAAGCTGGCGGCTCAGGAGAGCCTTACACCGGCAGCCAGCAACCGGAGCCCGGCAAGGGCACCGGCGGCAGCGGCGCCGACGGCCAGCCAAAGGAGTGGGAGTGCCCCCCGCCGGAACGGTCGGAAACGGAAGGACACGATGGCTATGAGCGGGATCGCATCACCGAAAGCGCCGTCTTGGCAATCGACGAGCGGGCCAAGAACTGCGGCGATGTACCCGGCGCCCTGAGCCGGGAGGTCGAGGAGATCCTCCGCCCGAAGGTCGATCCCCACCGGAAGCTGCTGGCTGCCGTGCGAAACGCGGCCATGTTTTCGAGGGGAGTCGGCGACTATACCTTCTCTCGGATGCCGCGACGGCATCTGCCTGGAGGGGTTCGTTGCCCGGCTCACCAACGGCCCGAGCCGAGAATCGTACTGATCATCGACACGTCGGGATCGATGGGCGAGTCGGACCTTGAAAAAGCCGCCGGTATCGTTGCCCACGAACTGAAGAAGATTCCGGGCGGTCGACTCCATGTGATTACCGGCGATACGTCCGAGGCATGGGCCAAAGAGGTCTTTCGGGCGGATCAAGTCTGTTTCGAGGGCGGTGGAGGCACGGACATGGGGTATCTTATGGAACAAGCCTCCAAGATGCGGCCACGGGTCGACGCAATGATCGTCGTAACCGATGGGTGGACCCCCTGGCCAAAGCGACGATTGCCGCAGAAGTGCGTTGTGTGCCTGACCGAAAAACCAGAACGATACAACACGCCGCCGGAATGGTGCGACGTGATTGTCTTGGAGTAATCCACGGCCGAACACACCGCGACGGATCGCGGTGTGCTGGCGGTTGATTGGTTCAAGTACCCCGAGAGAAGAGGAGATTCAAGTGACAGAAAAACACACGATCACAATTCACGTCGAAGGTGGACTAATCCAAGAGATTCAGGACATCCCCGACACTATTCGAATCGAAGTCCGAGACTACGACGTTGAAGGTAGCATCGACGACAACCTCATTACAGACGAAAACGGGTACGAGTTCTTTCAAAACATCTGGGAACACGATCACATGCCGGCCGTGTCAAACGACTCTCCATGTGAAGGTGTCCATCTTCGAAACGAGTGAGAATCAAACATGGAATTTCCCTATCCCTGTGCCCGATGCGGACTCTGTTGCATGACAAGATTGTGTCCGGCCGCGAAAGCCCTTGGCTACAATGCGACTCCCTGTCCGCTGTTGCTTTGGGAAGATGAACTTGCCACGTGCAGCCTTGTTGCCAGCGTTGACCATCCGAATGAACTGCTGGGCATTGGAGCCGGGTGTTGCATCACAGCCGTAGCCGTAAACCATACGGGAGTCGGAGTCAATTTCGCTGCTCTGCCCCCAGCACTCAAACGACAACTGGCACAACGGGCGGCCCTCGGCCGCTTGTCGGCCAACTAGCTTTGGATTCCTAACAAAAGAGAGACAAACAACCATGCCGCAAATCATCAACGATACAACGTACCACGACGACACGCCGTCGGCTGTTATCAATGTGCTGGAACGAGCCAGACTTAGCGGTTGCCGGGTCCGGATTCACTACGGCTACACGAAAGACAAGGACGGCCATACTGCCGGCGAAGATTGGTACGAGGAATGGAGCGTAACGGGACGGGTCGGCCGATCAATGGGGCCTGCCAAAGTCCCATTGATACTTGCAAATCGCCGTTCATCCGAAGGGCCGGCAATTCTGGACCATTGCATCGTCCGAATTCGAGACCCGCGCAAGTGCGGTCCGGAACTGTACCGACACCCAAGCTACTCGATGGGCAAAGTGACAATCCGTCGACTCGAAGACTCGGAATACAAAATCCAAGTCCAGATCGATGGCAAACCACACGCCGGATTCAAAACCGAGGCACAGGCCAAAAGGTGGCTTTACAAAATGGGTTTCCCCCAACACGTCAGGCGACAAGTTCGAGCGGTGTGCCGTGCCATGAATATCAGCCCGAATGCCCTACCAGATGGATTGGTTGACAACCTGGTCGCAACCTGGCTGTAACAATTGTGCGATGTCGATTCTTTTCTCTCAAATCCTAACAAGTGAGGCAAACTATGGGACAATACTACATTGTCGTGAATCTGGACAAACAGCAGTACATTCATCCCCGCGCCTTCGGAGACGGAGCCAAGCTGATGGAATTCGGCTGTTCGGGCCCCGGCATGATGACCGCCTTGGCCATTCTTCTGGCCGATGGCAACGGCCGAGGTCTCGGCGACCTGCGTACCAACAGCACCTTTGCCGGTGCATGGTCGGGCGACCGGATCGTCGTTGCCGGCGACTATGCCGACGGCGGAAAGTTTCTGCCGGACGGCATCACACGGGAAGAACTGACAACAATCGCCAAGCGGTGCTTCAACGAGGGTTATCAAGACCCCGAGGAGGTAAACCTCTACACCTTTGCCTTCGAGCAGTTCGAAGACATCTCTCGCCAAATCATCGACGTTCTGTGCGGGGATGAGGTGGTATTGGAAACACTCGCCAAAGAACTGCAAGGCAGGGAACCAGAAGATCTTCCGGATGCGATCAGCAACTTCCTCGACGACGCAACCGACGAACGGTGCCAGTGTGGCCACCTGAAAAGCCAACACGCTGACCGCTATCAGCCCGGCCACGGACCCTGCAAAGAATGTGGTTGCAAGCAATTCACGTTTGTAGGATTCGTCACCTCCTCGCAAACATCGTAACAACCAACCAGCCGACGGCCGCGATGGAGGCCGCGACCGTCCCTTGTTGGTTCTTACCAGAAAGGAGATTCACGTGGAATACATTTTGCTGTTATTCACAAAGCCTAACGGCACGGTCGGCACGGCACTAATCGAAAAAGCCGAATACGACGAGGCCGATGGTCCCGAGGACTTTTGTGAGGTTGGCACAACGGACATTGCGGTACGAGGAGTTGTGACAATCACTGGGGAAGATGACTACTTGTTGGATGCCCGATACCAAAGCGACTAATCCCAAAAAGGAGAGATTCGAGATGAGTGACTTTTTCCCAAACCAGGACACTGTAAGGCCCGGCGATGTGGTAGCCTGTCAGAATTGTGAATGGACAGGCAACATTGCCGAGGTTGGCATCATCAAGGATGCCCAGATGAGGCTATCCGTTGGCGAGGAAATTCCCGCTGGTGAATGTCCGAAGTGTGGGGCTCTATGTAGCCTGAAAAGCAACGAAAACAAGGCACGGGAATTGTTTGCGCGATTGCCGATGACGGTGCAAGACATGGTGACTGCAAACGTTGAAGAAAACGGACCAACGATGGCCCCCATCTTCTCTCACATGGGCCAGATCGAGAGCGCGAAAGCCATGTTCTTTGCCGGACAATCAAACGGCGATCCAGGCCAACTACTTACTGCGTGCTTCATGATAATCCAGGCCGGTATCCAGCTTGCGTTGGGTTGTTTGGAGCATAAATAATTCCGAAACAACAGGAGAAAATCGACATCCAAAGACTGTGAGGAGGCGATCTCAAACAATGATTAAGTGTTTGCCCATCGGCAGTACCGCCGTTGAAGTCCACCACTCCGAGCTTCCGGAAGTCTGGGAGTTCGGGTGTGCCTTTCGGCGCGGAAAGGGCCGGCTGTTTAACACTTACACCCGCTACTACCTGCGACCACGCGGGACAAGCTGTGACCAAAATGTCTGGGAAGGGTGGCCTTCCGGGGCCCCCGATCCAATGGACCCCAGCGAACAGCGTCGGGTGTTCGACTGGATTGAACAGGCTCCCACCCGACAACGACACTGGCTGCAACGCAAGATCGAACAACACTCAACCTCGAATTGAGGAAAGACAAAACGATGGCTACACACACGACAATGATTCCCCGACAGACTATTGCAACCATTGTCCAAGCCTACAACGACGCAACGGCACGGGTCTCTCAAGCGTTCGTATTGCTCGACGAGGCGAAACAACTCCTTCACGCGACCCTCGGCGAATACAACGACCATGTGTTGCCGCATCATTGCACGGACTATGATCTTCCCAAAGAAGCCGAGAAGTCCGTCGCCAACATTCACAAGCGCACGTGGTCCTACCTGATCCAACAGACCGGACTCGACAAGTTTGCCAGCCGCAAGCGCCGCGAGGAAACCAAGCAAATGATCGACCAGGGCAAGGCGCCGCCGTTGACAGTCGCCAACGTCTGTGAAATCCTGGAGAACATTCGATCCAGTGCCGATGCCATTGTGAAAGAAGCGGCCCGAGAAGTGTTCGAGTGGCTTCGGCCCCAACATCAGTGGGGGACAGACTATCAAACAAACAAGAAAAACCGACGTTTGGGGGTGCCGAAGAAGATCATCCAAGAATGGGCCATGGACACCTGGGGACTCAGTCACCGCACAGCCGAGCGGTTGCAAGACTTGGACAATCTCTTCTCGCTGTTGGACGGTCGCGGCGTTGTGCAATACCCCAGCGATTCCAGCACTAAGATTCGAGAGGCAAAGCATCGCGGGCTCGACACGGCGGAGACCGTCTACTTCCGGTTCAAGTGGTACAAGAAGGGCACGCTGCACATCGAGTTGAAACGCGACGACCTGCGACAACAACTGGCCCTGTTGGTTCACGACAAGACGCTAACTGAAACGGAAAAAGAAAGGACATGACATGACCATGCAAATTCGACGAGGCAATTTGGAAGTGATCTTGACGCTACATGCTTTGGCCGGTGAGCCGGATGACATCACCGAAGCACAGGAAGCAGCAATTCTGGAGATCCCCGAGGCAAGCATCCGGAAGGAAGGAAAAAAGAAGGGAGGAAAAAAGGTAATCGTCCTGCAATTCAAGTCGCTCGATGAAATCAGCAGGAAACTCGGAAAGATCGAGGGACAACTCCTGGTGATTCTCAATCCGGTACGCCCGATCAGGGACCGGAGCAATGAGCCTCGCCCTTTGGGGGATGAGTCGCTTCGGCCCAACAAACGGAACAGATGATTTCCATCCCTTACCCCAATTGTGTGGACAGGAAGTAACCAATGGACAGTGATACTCCCGATGCCTACCGGGTGGTGTGTTTTCGGCACCTTGTAAACTTGGAACTAGTCGTAAACCAGGCAATGCAAGACGGTTGGCGTCCCGTGGGGGGTGTCACGTGTGTTGAAACCCCTGCCGAGTCTGAACCGTTGTTTGCCATTGATAAAGATGGTACCACGACAATTGCCAAGGCAAGCAAATCATCAACGCGACTATGGGCACAAGCCTTGTTGCGAGAAGACAAGAGAACAGAAGACAATCCCTAACCGAAAAGGAGCGAATCGTGGCAACAAAATCGCAAGTCTTAAAGGCGGCAGAGAAGAAATACCCCAAGGCAGAAATCTGGGTGGAAGTCAACCGGCGGGCTCCCACTCCCGCCCAACGGGAGGAATGGACGGAGCGGTTAAAGGAACTGCGCAGTCGCGCCAAAGAGATCGAACCGTTGACCCGTGGCAAGCATCGAGAGAAGGTAGCCGCCGAACTGGCTCGCGGTGGGCAATTCTTGCTCGATGTCGGCATGGCCGAGGCCGCAATGAAGGTGATGCGAGAAGCGCTTGCAGCCTACCAAACATGTCAAGACGCGATCGATGAATTGATAGACAACAAGAAAGAGCGGCAACGACTTGCCCCTCGGACCCTTTGTCGGAGGTATTCCGTTTGGAAATCAGGGTCGGGTTTTTCTGCTTTGTTCAAAACACGCATCGCGTCGGGCGACACCTGGGACGAAGTCTTGAATCAACTGAAGGAGGCGAAATAACAACGAGCAAAATCCATCGGCACGGCTAGGTCTTGGGAAGCCGAACATCGATCGGTGTCCGAATCTCCGCCGATCGACCGCCGTGCTGGGGATTTGAGATCTTCACAAAAGAAAACCAACACAAGGGGACCGACACAATGAACAAAACACGCCGCGAGAAACTCGCCATGGCCCTCGATATGATACGCGAGGTTGCAGAGGACGAGGAGGCAGCCCTAGACAACTTGCCTGATTCGTTTCGATACGGCCAACAGGGTGAAGAAATGGACGAAATTATGGATCAACTGCGCGAGGTTGTAGAAATAGTCGAGTTTCTGGCAATGGGATGATCGTTGCAGAGACAGCGAAGACAATGCGGAACTACCTTGCTTTTTTGAATTGCCCATGATACAAATAGAGAGTCACGCCAGACTGTAAATCTGGTGGCCACGTCCCATACGGTAACGTGGCAGCCGGGGAATCGGGGGTTAGGCCCGTAGGGCGACGGTCGAGTTTTGCCTCCTCTCGTCGCTCGTCCCCGGTGTGGCTTTCACCAACAATGCGGGGTTTTCCGGTGGACAACTACTACCACCTTTACTGCACCGACACGCTGGATATGTTGATGGGGTCGATCCACAACCAGCGCAACGCCCTGAAGACTTGGGTCGACCAACGATTCGGGCAGATCCATACAACGTGGAAAGAGACCGGTCCCGTTCCACCGGATTGGACAAAGAGGAAACAACTCCAGACCATGCTCAGCTATCTCCAAGACGGGGCGCAAGTCATGGTTACACGAATGGAACGCCTGGACTGCCACATGAAACGCTTGGGGCGCTGCCTCGCCGAACTTGGCCGGCGGGGCGCCACACTTCACATCCTCGATTTCGGTAGCCAGCAATTGAGCCTGCCACCGAACACGCTGGTCACATTCGATCGTTTGTTTGGGGTAACGTGGCAGATTCAACAAGCCTATCTGGCAAGCCAACGAAAACAATCTCGCAAACCGCTGGAAGATGGCGATGATACGGAGTCGTTTGCCGAAAATGATCTCGGCCGCTTGCGTTACGTGTATTACCAGGTGCGGGTCAAGGGCAGGCCGTTTCGGGACGTGATGCAACAGGCATACGACGAGCAGTGGCGCATGGCCGACAACACGGCTTGGGTCTACAAACGGGAGTTCAAACGGCCACCGAAACGATCGTGCATGTACCAAATGCTACGACGATTCGAACGGTTGCGAGCAAAGGAATGTCGCCGCTTGCGGGAGATTCCCAGCGACATCCTGGAACGGGTTTGGGTGTAGAAATGCCAACATACAAATCCAATGGTCCCGGTCCCGGCAATGAAAGTTCAATCGGGCTTTGGGTGTTGCTCGGATTGATTGTCGGCCTATTGACCCTTATGGGGATTGCCAGCACAAGCATTCCCACTTTCATTCAGTAGAAAGGAATTTCAGTGATAACCGATCGACCTTACGTCTCAGCAATTTGCATTACTGGCAAAAGTCAACGTCATGTAACCGAGTTTCTACCGCGAGCCGTGGAATGTTTTGAAGATCAGACGTATGAAAACACGCAGCTTATCGTCATAACCGATGCGTTCCAAGATGACGTGAGAAACCTGTGGAATGGTGGGCGATTTCGTTTCGCGATTGCCAGGTGCGCTCCTGCGCTGGGTGATCTTCGGAATTGTGGGCTCGATCTAGCATCGGGCAACCTTTGTATTCAGTGGGACGATGACGACTGGCACCATCCCGAGCGAATCGAAAAACAAGTTGAGGCATATCTCGACCATGCAAGCGGCATGGTGGAATCCGCCAGCGGCCAACACATTCCAAGACCCGTCGACACTCCCGTCTTTCTTCGCCGCCAACTGTGCTACAACTTTACAACGGACACCGCCTTTGTGCGAGAATTCGACCACACCTTCCTTCACGGAACCATCCTGCATCGCAATCGCAAGTGTTTTCGCTACCCGTCGTTGCGAGTCCGAGAGGACACCGAGTTCCTTCGTCACTGGTCCTACTACCAGGTGTTGGATAACGAACCCGAGCTATACATTCGCTTTTGCCACGGCAAAAACACGACGGATGAGAAGGACATCATGCAAGGGCATTGCGAACCGGGAAGGTGGGATCTGACCGAGAAGCAGGCAGAATGCCTTCGCGGCGTTTTGACGCAATACCATACCGAAGAGAGCAAACATCATGCCACCAACTGACTACGCCCCAAAACTCCGTGAGTGGACCCAGAACTGGCCCTTCCCATGTAAATGTGATCTCGGCGTCGGAGAAGTCTGTGAGTCGTGTCGTCTTGCTCTCGACGTTCTGCGAGCCGCCACACAGATCGAAACACTCCTGACGGTTGTTGGAGATACCAAGAAGGCAAGCGTAACCCTGTTGAGGAAATGCAACGAGGCGCTGATAGTGCAACAGAAAGAGTCCGCTATTCCGCATGTCGTTGACGGCGAAGGCGTTGCAAGCCTGCCACAAGACGCTTGAGTTCCTCCAGCGTATTTTCGGTCTTCTTCGACACCGTGTCCTTTTTGTGCTGCGGCACAAAGAAATACTCATCCGACCAGATGTCGGGATCCGCCTTGGCTCGTTGTTCTACCAGTCTTTGCAATTCGTACAGCCGTTGCTTGGGCAGATCATACGTGCCGATCTTGACTCCCGTCAAGAAGTCAATCGCTTTATCGCGAATTGACTTCTTCGGATGTGCCAGCATCTCGTACGTCGTCAAACCCCGCGAAGCTGGTGAAGAATAGATCAATGTGTCGAGCCACTTGATGCCGGTCAATCCGTGCATTTGCTCCGTCGGTCGACCGGTGTAGGGGTCGCGGCCACCGAACAACTTAAAGGGAGTGGTAACGCCGGGATGAGCACGCGACAAAAGCCGTTCCAAGGTTCGTGCCGACGGCAAGCCGGACTGAAACGTGAAATCGGACAAATCCTCAATCGACAATCCGAACTGTCGAATCACATTGGCGGAATCTTCGGACCCCGGATCCAATGGATTGCGCATCGACATTCGTTCCCGCAACCAAATAGGCAAGTCTTCACCGCTGGTACGATGCATGGCTGAAATCAATCGCAGGGTTTGCGCATGACCACCGCCAGGACGATTGATCAACTGCCCGAGTTGATATGGCAGATTATTCGAAACGAAACCCCAGAAGGGTACGTACTTTTTCATTTGCCATTCGAAGCTATTCTTGACACCCTTCGAATAATCGAATTGAATGTGATCGACCAGGTGCTTGGCTTGAGCCGGTGTCTTGCCGGCTCGACGAGCGGCGACGTACGAAGGCAAACGGTTCAGATCTTCCACCGTGCCGTACATGTTGCTGCCCCATTTGGCAAGGAGGTTTTGCCGACCTTGGGTAACGGCAAGAGGATCGATGGCAGTCCATTTGCTGGCCGGTTTTGCAACCGCACCGGGCAGTTCTCCAGTCAATTCCGCGACAAACCCCTTGACCTTGCTGCTGGCCCCGATGTCGTAGAATTCATCGGCGTATCGCAGGAAATCATCGCTCCCCGATCGCCCCCTTGAAAAAACGTACTGCACGGCTTCTGCGGTGGATTTCATAATCGCCGGCATCGAATAGGTGTCACTACCTGCCCGTGCCATATTTCGCCAGGTTCCGTCGACCAGGTTCCGAACGTGAAATGACGGCCACGGAACGCTCCAGTAGGTCTTGGCAACCTTTGTCCAGTCATCCCACCGGGCGCCCAACCAGTGTTGTGTTGCCGGCCGCATTGTCTCGACATAGGCGGAAATGACCTGCGGCACCTTTGCGTCAACCATCAGGTTGTCGGCCAGTCCAGCTACCTGTCCCGGTGGAACGTTGTTTGCTTTGGCGTAATCCTTCAGGAAAGTATCGAAACCCGTGTCGGACAGGATGCGAAATCCCTTCTTTGTCTTGGCCGCTTCCCATGCCTCTCGCAATGGAATCTTGCCGGGATCATCCCCCGTTGCCATGGTTGCCGTACGCCGCAACAAGAAATGGGCCGACTGGAGATTACCGACGGCTTCGGTCAGATGGTTTGAGTAATCCATCCAATCCGACATGACCGATCGATCGAACAAGCCGGTCTCTCGAATGGACTGAAACTCCACGCCGGCCTTGCGCAGCGCCGACTCTTTGTTACGGACTCGCACGAAGTAATCGATCAACTCATCGGTTTGCGACGGGAGACTCTCAGTAAGTACCTTGTTGGGATCAAGCGGACTCTTCGGCAGTGCATCGATGATCGTGCCGTACTGCTGTTGTGTGATCTTTCCCGCTTTAACGTCGGCATCGGCCTGTTTCAAAATCGTCTTCACACTATCGTCGACATCGATCCCGTCACGAAGCCAGCCAACAACCCAATCATCAGCCTCATCACGAATGGCCGCAGGCCCAAGGTACTTGTCCCAGATCAACTGCCGTCGAAGTTCCTTGATGCCCTTTTGGCCAAGCTCGTCCCAAAGATCGAGTTGGGCAGCTTTGTTCATCTGTGGGTTGACCTGGACATTGAAAAGCTCCAAGCGAAGTGCCTTTTTCAGGTCATCACCCCGTAACGGGCCGGTCAACAATTCCTCTCGGCTGAGACGATTCAACGTGAGGGCACCTTCGGGAATCCCACGAAAAATATCTCGACGGGCGGCGATGTTGGCGCCCGGCAAGAGTCGCTTCGCTGCAACCAAATCCCACGCCTCGCGAGCAATGCGGTTGCTGGGGCGACGTGGAAAATGCTCGACGAACAAATCGTTCAACCACCGCATGTTGCCGCCAAGGGCTTCGACCCGATTCGCAATAATGTCTTTGGTGCCCTGCATTGTTTTGATCACATCATAGGCGTTGTCGGCCCATTGAGTTACCATCGACTCGTCCAAATTGCCGGACTGAATCCCAAGATCAAACATCTTCTTGATCTGTGGCTGGGACATGATCTTCTTGGTGACGACATCCTTGTGCTCCAGCAGGTATCGCATCAACTCTTGCGTTTCACCAAAACCGATGTTGTCGCCGGCAAGTCGGGCATATTCCAGCATTCCCTTCAAGCTGTCATCGAGCTTCGACAATTCCCGACCCAAAATTGGAATGGTATCTGTGACGGCAGCACCAAGTTGTCCCATCTCGGACAACGCCAAATCTTTTGCTCGCTGTGCGGCCCCGCCGGGCAAGCCGGCAACCGACTTTGACAACAGTTGCCGAACGTAGGGAATCGGTGAACCGGCGCCGTAGTACAACCAATCAAGTGCTTTTGTGCCAAAGGTGTTTGCCAGCGTGCCTTTCTTGGCTCCAAACACCGCAAGCGGCTCATCGACAAAGGGTATTTTCAACGCCGCAAACCCTCGATAGCCTTCCTGCATTTCCTTGACCATGCCAGCCGGCGACAATCCCATTTGTCGACCGGGTCCGACGATTCCCTTGGCCAAGTCATCCATGTGCGGCAGAATATCATCGAGCTTGTTCATCGCACGGGTGGACTTTTCGATGGCGCGACCGGCTGGCGTCAGTGCAGCCGTCGGGCCGCGAGCCAGAACCAACGGATCAAAGATCGCATCGGCGGCAAAGCTGGCCGTGTCCCAGAACGCATCTTCGGGATCGGCGATCGGATGAAAGCCAGGCTCGTTTTCCGGCGCCAATCCCCAATCTTCGAAAATGTCCCGGTGGTAGACCCGTTCTTTGGGATCGGTAATGCCCAATGTATCCGAAAACGGAATCAAGTTGAGCAAACCACCCCCGGCTTCGCCGCCAGTCAACCATGAAAGGCTCCCCCGATATGCCGCTGCCGGTTTGTCGATGAGATTGCCGAGGTATTCCAATCCTCCCATCACATTGCCGAGAATCGATTGGCGTTCCCCTTGCGTGATTTCAGGAACACTCTTCTTTCGACGGCGGCGCCGAGGGACACCGGGAAGATCGAGGGCAAGAGGATCACCCAACACGCCGGGCGGCGGACCTATTTGACCAAGCGGATCAAACGAATCGAACTGAGACATTAGCTCTTACGTTTTTGGGACTTCTTTTTCTTTTCGGCCAAATGGCGACCGAGAGTCATGTCGGGAACCCCTTGAGGCCCGTACAACTCTTCGGCCAACTAATTTTGTCGAGCGATGACTTCGGGAGATGTTGCTCGACCGGGACTGATTCCTGGAGCCGTCATTGCATCAACCATCCATTTCATGGTCTTGTCTTGATACTTTTCGGGC
>Ga0180438_10009505_pt1 | contig 12098 bp, 8 predicted proteins | sample SS_ome_12_FD_132455 | JGI IMG/M metagenome (GOLD analysis project Ga0180438, IMG submission 132455) | Hypersaline lake sediment archaeal communities from the Salton Sea, California, USA - SS_3_D_2 metaG | ecosystem: Environmental > Aquatic > Non-marine Saline and Alkaline > Hypersaline >...
CCCGCAGACCACCACGCCCGCTGTCCGCAGTTGGGCCAGGAACTCGGCGGTGGTGATGTCGGCCCGAAAGCCGGGGATGGATTCCAGCTTGTCCAGGGTACCGCCGGTGAAGCTGAGGGCTCGCCCCGACATTTTGCCCACCGGCAGGCCGGCGGAGGCCACCAGGGGAGCCACGGCGATGGTCGTCTTGTCGCCCACCCCGCCGGTGGAGTGCTTGTCCACCACCAGGGGGGCGATGTCCTTCAGGTCCAGCATCTGGCCGGAGCGGGCCATGGCCAGAGTCAGGTCAATGGTCTCCTGCCGGCTCATGCCCTGCAGGTAGACGGCCATCAGCCAGGCGGCAGCCTGATAGTCGGGGATCTCGTCCCGGGCAAAGCCCTGGATAAAGAAATCAATCTCTGCGGCGGACAGTGCTCCGCCGTCTCGTTTTTTGGCAATGATGTCAACAGCGCGCATGATATACCTCGTGGATGCAAGATGGGAACCCTTGCGAAGGTTACAAACCAACCTTCGCAAGGGTTACACGGCCTCTACGACGACCTCGAAATCCGGCAGCACCTGGGAGCGGGCAGTTTCCCCCGCCTCGTAGCGGTCAAGGAGGGCAAAGCTGTGGCCGCGCAAGGCGAACACCTCGATCATACGCCGCTCCAGGTCAACGATCCAGTACTCCCGCACCCCGGCCCGGGCGTAGAGGTGAAACTTGATCCGGCGGTCGTCCAGCCAGTTGCTGGGCGACAGCACCTCGATGACCAGGTCCGGAGGGCCTTCGATGAACTCTTCCTTGACCGTGTCCAGCCGCTCGTTGGCGATGAACAGCACGTCGGGTTGCACCGGGCTGGCCAGGCCGGGCAGGAGCACGTCAATGGGGGCGGCGAAAGCCTGTCCCAGCGGATTGTGCCGAAGATGGTCCCACAGGAGACCGCTTAGCGCAAAGACAACTCTTTGATGTCTGGGTCGGGGTGCCGGTGCCATGTGCAGTTCTCCTTCGATGACCTCATATCGCCAGCCGTCCTGGGGCAAGCGTTTGTAATCCCCGTAGGTCCACTGGCCCTGAGGCGGCCATCTCTCTTCGGTTAGTCGGGGGCTGACGGCTGTTTCAGCTGCCATAGGGGACGCTCCTTTCTGGCCGATTCAATGCCTACATGATACCATTTTGTGGCCGATTTGTCCAGAGGCATCAGGGTCATGAGACCGGGAAGCAGCAGGCATCAGGTCAAGTCACGCTGTCCAATACCCGGCGGACAGTAGCGGCTACGGACGGCAGTTCCAGGGCCTCGAACATTTCCAGGCTTTGACGAAGGACGGTACGGGCTTTATCTGGCTGATTCTGGCGGTGGTGGTGGAGTCCCAGGTAATACAGGCCTCGGGCGATGCTGTAGCGGTCGCCAATGGTTTCGTATAGTGATAGAGCTATCTCGAACATCTCTTCTGCATTTTCGCTGAAAGGAGCCAGGGCCAGCAGGGTGTTGGCCTCGCCCAGGCGGGCGCCGACCTGGCGGAAGAGGGCCAGGGCCTGAGTGTAGGAGTCGAGGGCGGCGTCGATTTCCTTGCGGAACTGTTGGACGTCGCCGATGGCCTTTAGGGTGTTGGCCTCGCCCAGGCGGTCCTTGGCAGCCTGGCTTAGTTCCAGAGCTTCCCGATAGTAAATCATGGCTCCAGCCATGTCTCCCTGGTTGTAGCGTGTGCGGCCTAGCTCTCTCAGCCGTTGGGTCTGAGCCACTCCGTCACCCTTGCGTCGAGTGGCTTCCAGGGCCCACTTTTGCATCTGCTCCACTGCGCCGCGCCCTCTCTCCAATCCCAGCCAGTCTTCAATGGTTTCCACCAGCGAGATGAGCAACTCGGCTTGCTCTGCCTGGTGCGTCCAACCCACAGCGGCGATCAGGTTGTCGCTTTCAGCATACAGCGCGGCCCGGCCGGCTCGAGACAATGTATCCACCATCAGCCGCCGTTCGGTCTCATTGGCTATGGTTTCGCGGAGAGCTTTATCTACCGTGATTGTGCTGAACTGGGCAGCGGCACGTTGGGCATAGTCGCGCAGCCACTTCGCTGCTCGCAAGCGATAGGCTTCCAGTTCAGCGGCCGGCTGCTTGCTCAGGGCGTACTCGCGAATGGGGGCCAACAGGGTGTAGCGCCCGGCCCGTTCCCGTATCAGGTTACGGAAGCATAGTTCAGCCGTGGCCTCTGGCCAGCCCTCGTCTTCCAACGTTTCTAGCATCTCTTGCGCTACTCCACCAGGGAAAGCGGCCAGGCGCGACCACAATTTCCTGACGCTTTCATCGGTCAGCCGCTGGTAGGAGATATCCAGCGAGGCGCGCACGCTCTTCAGCCGCTCCGGTTTGCCTTGAGCGCGGACGTGTTCCAGTGCGGCGGGCATGTTGCGCCGCAATTCGGCCAGCAACTCCTGGAGGCTCAGTCCCCGACCGCCAGTCTGAACCGGCCCCAGGTTGGGCGCGCTGACAGTGATGGCCAGAGGGTAGTAGTCCAGTTCAGCGCAGATGGTGGCCGCCGTCTTGAGCCCGTCGGCGAACAGGGCTGGCCAGGCCTGTTTTGGCGTGTAAGCCACAAACAGGCGCAGCGCTTCGTCCGGGTTCATCTCGTCTATCTCGATCACACGCTCACCGCCAGCCACCAGCGCCTGGCGGGAGGAGACCAGCAAGCGCAGGTCCGGGCAGCGGGCCAGCAACCAGGCCAGCCGACCAATAGCACCCTCCGGGCCGCGTTTCGCGTCGCTGTGTAGGTCGTCGGCGTTGTCCAGGTAAACCAGCCGCTGCCCGTTCAGGTTCAGGCGGACGCTTTCCCATACATCTGTTGGATCGAGCCCGGTTTTCAGCGCCTCGGCAAAGCGGGCGGCCAGTTCTTCGGCGTTGCTCACGCCCTCGGCTCGCACCTCGGTCACGCCCTGGGGAAAACGCCGCCGGTCGGCCTGCCACAAGGCCACCTGCCGGCCGATGCTGGTCTTGCCGATGCCACCGGGGCCAGTCAGGGTCACCAGACGAGCTGTGCCGGGGCCATCGTCCAGGGTGCGGATGGTCTGGATGAGCAGCACTTCACGTCCGACGAAGCACTCGTCGGCCTCGACGTTGCAGGCTACCGCCAGGGGGTGGATTTCCTCAAAGCGGCCGTCGGGTTGCCCGGCGACCAAGGGGCGGTTGTCGGCGATGATTTTTCTGAATCGCTGACCGTAGTGCGGCTCCACCTGGCCGGTTTCGGGGTTACATGGGGGATCGGCCTGGTCGCCGAAGCGGTGGTCAGTCCGGACCAGGTCTCGGGCCTTGTCAAAGGCTTCGGAAGGCGGCCAGCCGTGGGCCAGCAGGTTGTAGAATTGGCGATTGAACAGGGCCGCCGCCTCAGCGTGCATGGGATAGCGGCCATCTACCATGACCACGTTGGGGATGCCGGCCTGTTGCACGGCGCGCCCCGGGGCCTCGGAAAAGCAGGCCGAAAGTAACATCAACCGCACCTTCCATCCACCCACAGCCTGTGCCAGCCGGCCGGGTCCCACCAAGTCAGCCGTGCCGTCGTCTTTTTCGAAGAGTAGATAGCCGTCTTCTGTGCCATGCCCGGCAAAGTGGATCAGGTCGTAGCCCTCAGCCAGGGCCACCTGCATCTCGGCCAGCCGCGCCCAGGGCAGGAAGCGGACCTGGACGGGGATGTCGTCTCCAGCCACGGCCCGGCGTAGTTCGTCGCGCACAATGTGCACGGCCGGCAACGACACGGGGCTGATGGCTTCCAAGATCTCGCCACCGTGCTCAACGGCAAAGGCGTGAGCCAGCGGCCGGCTGACCACGGCCAGAACGCGTAGAAGACGTTGAGCGATCATTTTCTCCTTTTCCCTCCTGGAGTGTTAAGGTATGGCTGTTCTATCTGTCCCGCTAGCGGTGCAGAGACCATGGCCAGGATGGCGGGGCTGGGTTGGGCCATGCTCATAACTCCCTTTACTTGTAACTGCTCAGCCACCGTCATTCCGAGCGACCGAAAGGAGCGTAGCGACTGGAGGGAGTCGAGGAATCTCTATGCCGAGGTCACTCTTACTATTGCAAGCAGAGATTCCTCGACTCGCTACGCTCGCTCGGAATGACGCATCACGGGGAGCCTGAGTAGTTACGATGTATGTTCCTCAATTTGCTCTGGCTGGATTTGTAATCCAGCCGCCGGGTCGCCGGATTTGCAATCCGGCGGGAGCAGAAGTTGTCCTTTTACGGCCCTTTTGCCTTCAGGTCGGCGTCCAGGGCGCGCAGGACGTCCCGGGCGTGGGATTCCAGGGCCGCGTCCCTCAGGCGGCGGACCAGGGGCAGGGCTTCTTCCAGGCGTTGGCGGGCGACCTGGGGGCGATAAGTGTCCCGATACAGAGCAGCTAGGTCCACCAGCAGGCTGGCGCGGGCGCGCTGTTCGGTAGGGCCGTCGCCCAGGGTGTGGTAGTCGGACAGCAGGTTTTCCAGGACACGAATCTGCTCCTCGGCTCGCTTCTCCGAGGGGACCCACTGGGGCAAAAAGTCAAAGATGCCACTGCCCCAGGCCCAAAAGTCGGGCGCACCTCGGGCCAGGCAGGTGAGGGCCGCGTCGGGCAGCCAGAACACCAATGAGCAGGGCAGGTCACGGAAGCGGTCGCGGGCCAGGTTGAGTTGGCCCAGCACCGGCGGGTGGGGGTCGTCCGACGGCAGGGCGTCTTCCAGGCCGCAGATGTGGACACAGGTGGGTGGGGCCTGGTTGGGTGTTGTTCGACAGGCGCTTTTCAGACCAGCCAGCAGTCCCGTGGCTGGGGGCACCACGTCCAGCCGACGGGCACGGCGGCCCTGCTGGGCAAGGAGTGCGTCCAAATGGACAATCAGGTCATCGCGCTGGGCTGGCTGGTCACAGCGGGCGAAAAAGAGGGCAAAGCCGTCGGCCAGTTCGATGGCCCGCTGGAGGTGTTCCAGCGTTTCCAGGTTGTCGGCACTCAGGAGGCCAGTGAGTTCAGGTGACGGCCGCGAGGCCAAGTTTTTCCCGTTCATTTTGCAAGGCTTCCTGGAATTTGGGCAGTTGGGTCACAGCGGGATGGACATCGTGCCAGGGCGGCGCGTCGTTGATGTATTCCAGCACGCTCTGGTTGTAAAGCATCAGTTGGTGGGCCTCGTCGTTCTGCACGGTTTTGAGCAGGTGTACCCTGGCCAGCAGAGGGAAGTGATCTTCGGGGACCATGCGGCTGTATTTTGCCACCAGGCGCGCCTCGGCCCGCCGCGCTACATCCGGCGTGAGAGGACGAGGCCAGACGTCGCGGGGGGCATAGGTGCAGGCATAGCGCACCAGGATCATCAGGTCGCGGGGATGTCCGCCGCTGGCCCGGCACAGTTGGTCTACCGCGTCGGGGGTGAACAGCATGTCCAGGTCCATCCGCGAAGCCAGGATGTCCTGCAGGTATCCGAGGCCCGCAGTATCATCGCTGCCGTCCCGGTTTCTCACTTTGAGCATGGGCAGCACCTGATAATCGGGAAAGATGGCCGTGGCGGCGGTCGCTTTCTCAGAATACATGACCGAGATGGGCACGGTGTACACCAGGTGGCAGTGCAGGGCGCGCAGTTGCTCACCGTGCTCCACGTACAAAGCGTGGTGGGTGGTCCGGCCATCGCCCAGGTCGCGAAAGACGATGCGGTCCAGGTTGTCTATGAGCAGCACCAGGCCCTGTTTGCCTTGCCTGCGGAGGCGGGCGTGGGCCGCGTCCAGCAGCAGGTTCAGGTTGCCGATGAGTTGCGAAATCTGCGGGTCCAGCTTGCGGCGGATCTCGGTTTTGATCGTCCGGCCCGTTTTGATCTGGCCGGTGACGTGGGCCAGCAGGCGCGCCACCAGGGGCATGTTCTCCGGCAGGCCGATGCCCAGCCTGGCTTCGGCGGCCAGCTCGCGGTCGAGCTCACGCCGTCGCTCTTCGCTGTAGAGGGTTTCACTGAACCAGTTGGCCACGCTCTGGAGCAGATCCTCGGGCAGGTCAACGCCTTTGCCCTTCAAGTCGCTGGCCACTCGCCGGGCGATGCTGAGGAGCAGGTCGGTGTATTCCAGGTCGTTGAGGTCCAGGTCGTCGTCGGCCTCGAAGTAGAGCACCACGTAACCGGTTTCTTCCAGCCGGGCTTGCAGGCGCAACAACTCGGTGGATTTGCCCGATCCGCGGTGTCCGGTGAAGAGTTGGGCCACGTGGACGTCCGACCAGGTGATGGCGTTGAACATCTGGCTCACCACGTCCTCGTTGCCGCGCACGGGGGTGCAGTCCACGTAGCGCGGGTCGCCGGGCGGGAGGGGCTGCACCGGGTTGGACAGGTTGTAGGCATCTTTCAGCGTTCGGGCCACGTGCATGGGGCTGCCTCCAATAATCAGGGTTGAGAGCCTTTCGGCTCGCTGGCGATTTTGGCTCGGTGCTCATGGATGTGCGCTTGAAGGTTGCGGATTGCCTTTCAGCCGCTCCCGCCGGATCGCCAGATCCGGCGGCTCTGGAAGCGAAACCAGCGACAATCGGGTCACTTGAGGCCTGGATTTGGCAATCCAGGCCGAGCGGCTGGTAGTTACACTGGAAATAGTATACCATAGAATCGGCTTTTTGTTAAAAGACAGCAGTGTTCGGGCAGGGGAACCCTTGCGAAGGTTTGACCAACCTTCGCAAGGGTAGTGGTTTCTTGACGTCTGCCGCGCTTCGTGGTACTATTTGGGAGGAGGTCAGAGCATGGCAGAACTGGTGGTCATCGGCGGGGGGCTGGCCGGTTCGGAGGCAGCCTGGCAGGCCGCGCAACGAGGCATCCAGGTGGCCCTCTACGAGATGCGCCCGGGCCGCTTGACGCCAGCTCACCGCACAGGGGACCTGGCCGAGCTGGTGTGCAGCAACTCGCTGGGCTCCAACCTGGTGGACAGAGCGCCCGGGCTGTTGAAGGAGGAGCTGAGACGGTTGGGCTCCCTGATCATGGCCTGCGCCGACGCCACGGCCGTGCCCGCTGGCGGGGCGCTGGCCGTGGACCGCCAGGCCTTTGCCGGGTTGGTTACCCAGCGCATCGCCGATCACCCGCGCATCCGCCTGCGGCGGGAGGAGGTGACGTCCATCCCCCAGGGGACGCCGACGGTCATCGCCACCGGCCCGCTCACCTCCGAGGCCCTGGCCGCTGAAATCGCCGCCCTGACGGGCCAGGATTACCTGTATTTCTACGACGCCATGGCTCCCATTGTGAGCTATGAATCCATAGATCTCGGCCGGGCCTTTCGCGCTTCTCGCTACGGCCGGGACAGTGAACAGGGTGTCGGGGTCGGAACCCTCATCGAAGGTGTGGGGGAGTCCCTTGCAGATTTTTCCTCTGAGGGCGATTACATCAACTGCCCCATGACCCGCGAGGAGTACGAGCGCTTTGTGGACGAACTGCTGGCCGCCGAGACGATCCCCCTGCGCCAGTTCGAGCAGGAAGACGCCCGGTTCTTCGAGGCTTGCCTGCCGGTAGAGGTCATCGCCCGGCGAGGGCGACAGGCCCTGGCCTATGGCCCCCTCAAGCCAATTGGCCTGTTGGACCCTCGCACTGGAAGGCGACCCTATGCCGTGGTACAACTGCGGCAGGACAACCTGGCCGGCACTCTTTACAACCTGGTTGGCTTTCAGACCAACCTGCGCTGGGGGGAGCAGGAACGGGTCTTTCGCCTCATTCCGGGCCTGGAGCGGGCACGGTTCGTGCGCTTTGGCCAGATGCACCGCAACACGTTCGTCAACTCGCCGGCGTTGCTGCGGCCCACCATGCAGCTCAAGGGTCGCGACGACCTCTTTTTCGGCGGGCAGATCACGGGCACAGAGGGCTACGTGGGCTCGACAGCCAGCGGGCTGGTGGCTGGCCTCAACGCTGCGCGGTGGGTGGCCGGCCAGCCTCCGATCGTCTTCCCACCGACGACCATGCTGGGCGCCCTCTGTCGCTACGTGACCTCGGCCGAGCCCACGGGCTTTCAGCCCATGAAGCCTAACTTTGGCCTCATGCCGGCGCTGGAGAAACCGGTGCGCAGGAAACGGGACAGATACCACGCCTATGTCGAGCGGGCTCTGGCTGATCTGGCGGCGGTCGTCTTGAGTTCGTAGTGGCGACTTTAGTCGCGTGGATGTCAGGACGACTGAAGTCGTCACTACGAAACTATTTGATGAGGGGTCACCGTGGAATACAAGTCCCTGAAATGTCCCGGCTGTGGTGGCGTCAAGTTTGAGCCGGCTGGTGAAAATGAATGGCTGTGCTGGCATTGTGGGGGAAGGGTGACTCTGGCTGTAGGGCAGTGTCCCTATTGTGGTTTCACCAACGAGGCAGAAGCGGGGTTCTGTGCCCACTGTGGGAAGGACATTGCCTGGGAATGTGCCGCCTGTGGAAGGGTCAATCCAGCCGGGGCTAAGCATTGTCAGGGTTGTGGCCGGGACTTGGACCAGGTTGACCGAATCGTGAAAGAGCGCTTGAGGACGGCTGCCGAGTGGCGGGAGAGGCGCGTCGTGGGTGTGCAGGATATGAAGGAAAAGGAGGAACTGGACTCCCAACGGCGCATGGCGGCTTTCCAGGAGAAGGAACGGATGCGGCAGGAAGCGATACAGCAGGCCCTGGCGGAACAGAGGGCGCACGAGCGGAGGATGCTGATGATCATGGGTGGGGTGATGGTCCTGTTTATCGTGGTGGTGGTCGTTGTCTCCATCGTTGCCTGGCTCAGGTAGTTGGGGGCCGCCGTTTCCTTCGTGTAGTCATCGAACTACACAACGTTCATCCCTCAAAAAAACAGAAAAAAGAAGACACTATGCGAAACAAGAGTTGGCCGTTGGTGATTGTACTTATTGGCATTCTGATGGGGGGATGCTGGGTTTCCTCTGCCCAACAGACATTTGACGGTCAGAGGGCCTATCAGCACGTTGTTGCTCAGTGCGACCTGGGGCCTCGTCCCACGGGCTCAGCGGCTGGCTGGGCTACTGGTGATTACATCATGGCTGAATTGGAGGGGTTGGGTTGGGCGGTCACAAGCCAAGAGTTCACTTACCAAGGGGTCAAAGGTCGCAACATCTTGGGGCAGCGGGGTAGGGGACCTGTCGTCATCGTGGGAGCCCATTACGACACGCGCCCCTACGCCGATTACGACCCCGTGGACAAGAACCAACCCATTCTGGGAGCCAATGACGGAGCCAGTGGCGTAGCCGTTTTGCTGGAACTGGCTCGCAGTCTGGATGAAAGTCAAGTCCGGAACGAGGTCTGGCTGGTCTTTTTCGACGCCGAGGACCGGGGCAGATTGGATGGATGGCCTTTCTCGGTGGGAGCTGAATTCTTCGCCAGTGAGCTGGAGGAACTCCCAGAGTATGTCGTCGTCGTGGACATGATCGGTGACACGGACCAAAATATCTTTTTCGAACGCAATTCCGACCCAGCCCTACAGGAGCAAATCTGGGCCATCGCTGCCAGTCTGGGCTACCAGGAATACTTTATCCCCGAATACAAATGGAGCATCACGGACGACCACATACCCTTTGCCCAAAGAGGCATCAAGGCTGTTGATATCATAGATTTTGATTATCCTCACTGGCATACTACGCAGGACACTCCTGACAAAGTCAGTCCGGAGAGTTTGCACAGGGTGGGCCTGGTGCTGGAAGCGCTGTTGGAGAACAAATGATGGGCAGTTTGGCTGAATGGCTGAAAGACAATGAAGCCACAATTATCCCTACCTGGATCAGAGCGGTGCGGCAGAAAAGCGTACGCGACCGCACCTTGACCACCCAGCAACTGGGCCAAGAGCTGCTCCTGTCCTATTTCGACTGTTTCGTCAAAGCAGCCACGACAGGGGCTTACGATGAGCTAGAAGCTCTTGTGGAACAGATAGCCACTGACCGGGCCAACAGACAATACAATCTCGACGATGTCCTCATCATCCCCCTACTCCTCAGGGAGACCATATGGATCCAGTTGACTGCCTCGGCCTCGCCTATGGAGACCCTGGAACTGATCCAGAGTGCCCAGCCCTTTTTCGAACACAGCCTGGCCACCCTGGTTCGCACTTTTGCCAGGGTGACCGCTGCCGCCCTGAATCAGCGTCTGGAAGAGACCGAGCTCCTGAGTAGACGCCTGGTTGAAGCCACGGAGGAGACGGAGCGGGCGATGACCCAACTGCGCACCCTCTATGAGCTCTCCCAGGCTCTCAGCTCCACCCTGGACATCCATGAGACTCTGAACCTGATCGCTGAAGAACTGACGAGCACAGCCGAAGTCAACCGCTGCATCATCTGGCTTGAGGACAAAGCCACCTCCGAGTTGTATGTGGCTGCCGCTAAAGGTGTTGACAGTGACGAACTGGCCGACACGCGCCTCCTTCTCCATGGACATACATCTATCGTCGTCGAGGCTTTTCTCACCGGACGGATCAAAGGTATCAGCCAGGTCAGCAGCAGTTCCCATCCCAAAGAGGTCCTGACCCCTCATTTTATCGGACGGTCCATAGCGGCTCTACCCCTGATCAGCGAGGAGCGATCCATTGGAGTCATTCTGGTAGACAGCCGAGCCGAGGATGGTTTCCCAGGCCGTGCTCGGAGCATACCCTTTGATGCCTTGACCGTTGACCTTCTTCAGTCAGCCGCCGAGCAGGCAGCTATGGCCCTTCGCAACGCCCAGTTGTTTGACCAAGTCAAACGCTTCAGCCAGGAACTGGAACAGCGGGTCCAGGAGCGCACCCAGGAATTGGAGCGAGCCAACCGCGACCTGGAGAAGCTAGACAAGACGAAATCGGACTTTATCAGCATCGCCGCCCACGAACTGAAAACCCCCTTAACCTTGATCCAGGGCTATACCGATATCTTGCTCAAGGAAGATCGGTCAGCCATGACAAGCGAATACATCAACGACATTCTGCGGGGCATCATCAAAGGAGCCAAACGCCTCCAGGCCATCATCGAGGATATGACAGACGTATCGCTGATTGACAGCCAGGTGCTCATTTTACGATTAGAGTCAATCCCCATTGGAACCATCATCGAGTTGGCCGCAGGGGAGCTAAGAGCCGCAGCCAGAGAGAGGAAACAGACCATCACCCTCGAAGCTTTCACTGATGTGCCGTATATTCAAGGAGACCCTCAACGTCTCTATCAGGTTTTCATCAACATTATCGGCAATGGCATCAAGTACACGCCCGATGGAGGCCTCATCACGATCAGTGGCAGGCTTTTGAAAGCCCAGGGTGCCCTCGAGGAGGATTTTGTAGAAGTCATCGTGGCGGACAATGGCATCGGCATTGACAAAGAGGACCTGGAACACATTTTCGGCAAATTTTATCGCACAGGGCCTATCTCTTTGCACAGTTCGGGGAAAACGAAATTCAAAGGCGCAGGACCTGGTCTGGGATTGGCCATTGTCAAGGGGATAGTAGAGGCTCACGGCGGCAAAATTTGGGCCGAGAGCGAGGGACACGACGAGGTTCGCTGTCCTGGAAGCCAATTCCACATTTTGCTGCCGGTGACAGCCAGGAATTTGCCTGACACGAAAGTAGTGAGCTCACTTCAGCGCCAAGAAGACGAGGAGGAGTAACAAAAAAGCAAAGTGTCAAAGCGCTTCGTCACCGACCGGCAAGTCTTCTTCAGCCTCGTCCTCCTCCTCTGGCACAAAGGCCACAGGCTTTGGAAGAAGGGCCTCCTCTCGGACGCGGGCCTCGATCTCGTCCGCCAGCTCGACATTCTCACGCAGGAAAGCCTTGGCATTCTCGCGGCCCTGGCCCAGGCGGGTCTCTTCAAAAGAATAGTACGCCCCGCTCTTTCCCACAATCCCCAATTCCACCGCCATGTCCAACAGATCCCCTTCCCGGCTGATCCCCTCGTTGTACATGATGTCAAACTCGACCCGCCGAAAAGGAGGCGCTACCTTGTTCTTCTTCACCGTCACCCTTGTCCGGTTGCCGATCGCCTCCCCGCTTTGTTTGATGGCCTCCGCCCGCCTTATGTCCAGCCGCACCGAGGAGTAGAACTTGAGGGCCATCCCCCCCGATGTGGTCTCCGGGTTGCCGAACATCACCCCAATCTTCTGTCGCAACTGGTTGGTAAAGACCATGGCCGTGTTGGACTGCTTGATGGCCCCCGACAGCTTGCGCAGGGCCTGGCTCATCAGGCG
>Ga0180438_10009506_pt1 | contig 12098 bp, 14 predicted proteins | sample SS_ome_12_FD_132455 | JGI IMG/M metagenome (GOLD analysis project Ga0180438, IMG submission 132455) | Hypersaline lake sediment archaeal communities from the Salton Sea, California, USA - SS_3_D_2 metaG | ecosystem: Environmental > Aquatic > Non-marine Saline and Alkaline > Hypersaline >...
CAGCGGCCAGTCCACGTCGAGCTTGTTCACATCCAGGTAGCGTTTCACGGTCTGTCGCAGCAGGTCGTGTTGTTGCCCGGCCGTCCGCTCCTCTTCATCGTAGTCATCCTCGAACCGCTGCCAGTCGGGCACGATCAGGCGGTAGCCGCGGGTGGTGGCCACCTCTTCGCCCCGGTCAAAGCGGCAAACGCCGCTGAGCACCATCTCGATCCGGCCGTCACGTGTCTCCCTGTACTGGGTGATTCGCCCGGCACAACCGGTCAGGCTGAGGGCGTCCGGATCGTCGGATTGCGGGTCGGGCTGGATCATGCCGATCATGCGATGGCTGCCCAGGGCGTCGCTCACCATGTTCAGGTAGCGAGGCTCGAAAATGTTCAGGGGCAGATCGTTCCCCGGCATGAGCACTGCGCCGGGCAGCGGGAAGACAGGCAGGGTCTTGGGTAACTTCCGGAACGGAACGGCGAACGGGTACTGGCTCATGCAGAACCTCCAGTGTGACGCGGTGTGATTATCTGACGATGCCGGCAATCTGTGCCGATATCAGGGACAGGACCACCACTGCGGTGAGGGGCGTACGCAGTTTCGGATACCAGGCAGGCGCCTTGCCGGCACTCGCCATGCGTCCGTCGAACAGACACAGCAGGGCGAAGGCGACGATCAGGATCGGATAGTTTACGCTCGCTGGTGCAAAAGCCGCGAACCAGGCGATCAGGGGCGGAATTACGCTTGCCACCATTTGCCTGCCGTCCACGGTGCCGCGCTCCCTCATGGCGAGTCCCCAGTGGACCGCGCCCATGAAAGACAGGATCACGGCGCCGTAGGAAAGCAGCGCGTTGTCCAGCCACGGTCGCCCCGCGTCGGAAACCACCCAGGAGGCGGCGGCCAGGGCAACGAAGGGAATCAGTCCGGCATAACCCAGCCACGCGGCGGGCGCCGGTACTTCCTCGGGATCAAAATACGACTGGGTCACGACGACACCCCGGTTTTGTCAGCACCATCTGGACCGTGCCGATATCACGCTCCATGAATCCTCCCTCGCAGTAGCAGAGGTAGTACTCCCACATGCGGATGAAGGCGTCGGGATAACCGAGTTCGCGCACCGAGTCGATTTTTTTGAAGAAGCGCTGGCGCCAGTGGGCCAGGGTACGGGCGTAGTGGGGACCGATGTCGTCCAGGTGGAAGAGCTTCATGTCGCTGACACGGCTGAAGGAACCGCACATCGCGGACACGGACGGGAGGAAGCCTCCGGGGAAGATGAAGCGCTTGATGAAGTCGGCTTGCCGCAAGGCGCGCTCGTAGCGGGCGTCGGCGATGGTGATGGCCTGGATCAGCATCATGCCATCCGGTTTGAGCAGGCTGTTGCATTTCTCGAAAAAGGTGTCGAGATACTGGTGGCCGATGGCCTCGATCATCTCTATGGAGACCAGCTTGTCGTAAGTGCCTTCGAGGTCACGGTAGTCGTCGAACAGCAGCGTTACGCGGTCCTCGAGGCCTGCTTCGCGGACGCGCTGGCGGGCGAAATCCAGCTGTTCACGCGAGATGGTGGTGGTGGTGACGCGACAGCCGTAGTGCCGCGCGGCATGAATGGCCAGGCCGCCCCATCCGGTACCGATCTCCAGCAGGTGATCGCCCGGCTGGAGGTCGAGCTTGCGACAGACCCGGTCGAGCTTGGCCACTGCCGCCTCGTCGAGTCCCATGTCGGGTTCCGCATAGAATGCGCATGAGTACATCATGGTGGGGTCGAGGAAGAGGGAGAAGAGCTCATTGCCCAGGTCGTAGTGGGCGCTGATATTGCGCCGGCTTCCCTTGTGGGTGTTGCGGCTGAGCGCGTGTAGCAGCCGGTTGACCGGGCCCTTGAGGCGGGTGAGGCGGTTGTCCATGGCGTCCAGCACGTGTCGATTTCTGAGGAATATCCGAACCAGCTGGGTGAGGTTGCTGCAATTCCAGTAGCCCTTGATATAGGCCTCGCCCGATCCGCTGCTGCCGCCGAAGGCAAGGTCGCTCCATGCCGCCGGGTGCCTGACGTCGATTCGCACGGGCAGGGGGAATTCCTCGCTCGGTCTGCCGAAGTAAGACTCGCTGTCCTGCTCGCGGATCACGATCTCTCCGTGTTCGAGCAGCGACAGTTGCTTGTGTACCAGCCTGCGCGCCACACGGTCCAGCACGGATGCGCGCTGGTCCGTGATATCGTGCCGGTACCCGGGGATGATGGAAGTTTTCATGAGCCCTCCGCCTGTCGAGGCGTCACTTTCTTGTGGGGATGCGGAAAAAACGGCGTGCCTTTCAGCCACAACCGCAGCGCTTCGAAGTAGATGCCCGCAACCACCTTCACGGTCACCAGCGGGAACATCACCAGCACCCGTGCGAGGTTGTAGGACGATATGGGTACCCGCCGCAGCGTCAGCGTGGCGTCGAATACCTTTCCTTCCTCGCGGTGATTGGCCATGTGAACCGACAGGCGCTCGTCCGGTTGCGAGAAGCGCCAGTCATAACGGATATCCATGGGCATGAACGGCGACACGTGGAATTCCTTCTGGCGCCGGAACCGGAGGTGGGTACCACTGCCGCAGGACTCCGAGGCAGGCAGCACGTACAGGTGCTGTTCGCCCCAGGGCGTGTTGTTGACCTCGCACACCACGGACTGGACCTGGTCTCCGGCCTCGTCGAAGCAATAGTAGAAACTCACTGGATTGAAGCCGTGGCCCAGGTACCGGAAATGGGTCAGCAGCCGAACGGGCCCGGCTGGACGGGTACCCGTCGCCGCCTCCACCTCGTCCAGCACCGCATCCTTGAGGGATCGCTCGGGGTGGCCAAGATGATCTGCACGGCGCAGCCACGCAAAATTCAGGCGACGGCTGGACCAGAGCCAGAAGCGGTCGAACAACCCGGGAAGCTCGTCCAGGTCCACATACATTAGGAACAGACTGTACCGGAACTCGTGGCTCCGCGGCGTGAAGCGCCGATGTCTAACCGGCCCTTCGTAGATACAGCTCTTCATTCCTGACCTCTTCGAAGTGCTTCAATGCATTCAGCGCGCTGACGACGCCGTCCTCGTGAAAGCCGTTGCGCCAGTATGCGCCGCAAAAATAAGTGCGGTTGGCGCCGTTGATTTCGTGCTGTCGCTGCTGCGCCGCCACGCTTTCCGGCGTGTACATGGGGTGATCGTAAGTCATTCGATCGATCACCCGGCGCGGGTCCACGGCCTTGCTGTTGTTCAGTGTGACGCAGAACTGAACCGGCGCATCCAGCCCCTGCAGGATGTTCATATTGTAGGTCACGGGAACGCGTTCTCCCGGTTCTGCCAGCACGTGATAGTTCCACGCCGCCCACGCGCGCTGGCGACGCGGCAGGAGCGAGCTATCGGTGTGGAGTACCGCCTCGTTTTCCTGGTAGCGGATCGCGCCCAGAACCTCGCGTTCCACCGGGGAGGCGTCGGATAACATGGCGAGCGCCTGGTCACTGTGTGAGGCGATGAAGACCGCATCGAAGCGTTCGATCGGACGGTGCCTGACCTTTATCTCTACGTGGGTGGGGAGTCGTCGCACCGACTCCACCGCGCTGTTGAGGCGAATACGGTTGCGGAACGGGCTTATAAGGGGTGTGACATACTCCCGCGAACCACCGCGAATCACATACCATTTCGGCCGGTCGCGGATATCCAGCAGACCGTGGTTCTGGAAGAAGCGGATGAAGAACCGTGCCGGGAAGGCCTGCATCCTGACGGCATCCGTGGACCAGATCGCCGCGCCCATGGGGACGATGTAGTGATCGATGAACATGCGTCCATAGCCACCCCGGGCGAGGTATTCGCCGAGGCCCATTTCGGGCGCATCCGGGGCCAGCGCGAGGGGCGCTTCCCGGTTGAACCTCACGATGTCCCGGATCATTCCCAGAAAGGCGGGTCTGAACAGGTTGGTCCGCTGTGCAAACAGCGTGTTGAGCGAGTGACCGTTGTACTCCAGGCCACTACGCTCGTCGCGAACGCTGAAGCTCATGGTGGTGGGTCGGGCTTCCACGCCAAGCTCGTCGAGAAGGGAGATGAAGTTGGGGTATGTCTTCTCGTTGAAGACGATGAACCCGGTATCCACCGCGTACTGTCGCCCCGCCCATTGGACGTCGTGGGTATGGGTGTGGCCACCCACGTAGTCGTTGGCTTCGAAGACGGTGACATCGTGATCCCGGTCGAGGTGACGCGCGGCGACGTTACCGGAAATGCCGGTTCCGATGACTGCAACTTTCATGGTGTACTTTCCTCTGCGTCGGACCACTTCTGGGGAACGCGCTGCAGCTTCGAGGTGTCGTAACCGAGCTCGCCGATGACGTTCGCGATCTCGGCATATTCCGACTCTGAGAGGCCGGGCGTGCGTGCCATCACCCAGACGTAGTCACGCGCCTGCCGGCCGATGACAGTGCGCGTGTAATCCTCGTCCAGGTAAACGATTCGGAAGTCGGCCTTGATGGGCCAGACGAACTGCATACCCCAGAGGGCGTTGGATTCCGTGTCCTTGATGTATCCCGTGGGGCGATAAGTCTTGGCTTCGCCGTCGAAACCCCCGTCCCTGAACGTGAATGTGGTGGCCACGGTCCCGTCGGGTTTCATCGCGTAACTCTCCACGGCGTTGTGTGCGCCACGCTCCACGAAGGTGGGTATGTTGGCAACGACGTACCAGTCACCCATGAACCGGTCGAGGTCCACGTATTCCACCGTGGGCATCGGCGGGTGAGTGCTGCATCCGGACAGCACGGCGATGGTCGCGGTGGTGGCGGCCAGTCGAGCGACGAGTTTCATCACAGCGTCTCCGTTCGAGGCAGGTACCGGATCCGGTACCCGTCCCTGGTGGTGCTCTCGAGGGCAAGCCACTCCATGTCCGGCGTGTACCAGAGGTCTACCGCAGAGTTGTCCACCAGGAGGCGGTACTTGCGCGCATCGATCTCCCGGCCGTCCACGTCGAGGGGCACCTGGCCGAGCGCTTCGATCTGCACGGCCTGGTAGGCGCCGGTCTGGGCGTTGAGCAATCGCGTGGTCTGCAACAGCTCCGGGTCCCAGTAGGCGAAGCTGCGGACGCATCCGGTGAGTTGCCGTTCGCCGTCGGGGGTTTGCACCGATATCCCGTCGCCGCTCCCTTCGCCCCGCACGAACAACTCATCACCGTTCTTGTCGGTTCGGGCATCAATGCCGGACAGGCAGGCATCCCGCCACATTTCATCGGAACGGTGCTCATAGCGGAACGCGCTGATGAACAGGAATTTCACGTCGAAGCTTGCCTCGGTGCTGACACGCGTACCGTCTTCCTGCGGCGTCATGCGGACGCGGTGATAGCCGATTTCACGATCGTCCAGGTACACCCTGAAGTCCCATTGCTTGGCGGGTTCGGCCGCGACTGCCGCGGAAACTCCGAGCGACACGGAGAGGGCTGCGGAAAACAGCAGGTTCGGTCTGGATTGCTGCGATGCGATCATTGCTGGTACTCCTCCCTCGCGCGGGGCATTGCCGGCGTCGGCGGCCACGGGAAAAACGCGCTGGTCCTGGCTACGTACGAGCGGTAGGCGGGTCGCCTTTCGCCGATGTCTTTCTCCATGAGGACCACACCGGAGACTTTGAGAAGAAGGAAGCTCATCAGCAGGGGGGCGTAGACGGTCCACCACCCGCCTGCGGGCAGGGCGAACAGGTAGAAACCCCACCAGATGAGGAATTCCCCGAAATAGTTGGGGTGCCGACTGTAGCGCCACAGGCCGGTGTCCAGTACCTTGCCGGCATTGGTGGAATTAGCCTTGAAACGGCGCAACTGCCGGTCGGCGACGGCCTCGAAGGTGAAGCCAGCCAGCCACAGGGAGATGGCGAGCACGTCCAGCCAGTGGAAAGCCAGTGGGGTGTACAGCCCTACCAGCAGGGGCACGCAGATGATCCAGGCGAGCATGCCCTGGAGCCCGAACACGATATAGAGGCTCTTGATACCGAAGTTGGGTTCGTTGTTGCGGCGGATCGCCTGGTAACGCCGGTCCTCCGGCTGTCCCCAGTTGCGGATAGTAAGGTATGCGGACAGGCGTATGGCCCAGAGCGCCACTAGTGCGAGCAAGACAGTGGTTCGCAAGTTGATCTCAGGTGCACGCCAGGAGAACAGGAGCGCCGCGGCCAGAAACATCAGCGACCAAAGGCTGTCGACGATACTCACGTCGCGCCGGTAAACACTGTAGGCCCAGGTGACGGCCCCCATGGCCAGGATCAGTACGAGGGCTTCAAGGTACGCGGACCACATTTTGCTCTCCCGTCCTGCCCGCTGCACGGGTAGGTCTGTTCAACTGCAGTGCGGCGGCGTTCAGGGGGCTTGTCATCAACGCCCATCCCGCCGGGAGCCACAGCACGTCCGGTGCCCGGTCTGTCAGTGCCGCTGTGCCTAGGCCGGGGCTTGCCGCGAATAAGATGGAACCGTCCAGAATCGAGAGCATGTCCTAGGCGCCCTTGCGGTTGCTGAAACGGTAATGGGACACGAACCATTCTTGTCCGTTCTGGTACCCGAACAGTTCCGCGCAGGCCATGAAGAACATGCGCCAGCGCATCCACCAGGTGCGCGCAAAGTCCTTTCCGTAAGTCTGCTCGATCACCGGCCAGAGGCGATCGCGCCGGCTATCCATCTGTGCCAGCCAGGCGTTGGCCGTCTTCTCGTAGTGACGGCCGTCCCATTGCCAGCGTTGCTCCAGGCGCAGGTTGTCCTGGAAGAAAAGGGGCAGATCGGTGCTGGGCATCATGCCGCCAGAGAAGAAGTGACGACTCATCCAGTCTCCGGCACCACGATCCTCGAAAAAGTAGGGTGTGGTGCGGTGGGTGAAGATGTGCATCAGGAATTCACCCTCGGGTGTCAGCCAGCTGCTGATGCGCCGGAACAGTTCGGGCCAGTTGCGCATGTGCTCGAACATTTCCACCGACACCACGCGATGAAAGGGTCCAGACGCCTCGAAGTCGTTCATGTCAGCTGTGATCACCTCGACGTTCTCCAGGCCGTCACGATCGGCGCGTTGGCGAATGAAAGCACCCTGGGAGCGGGAGTTGGATACGGCGGTGATGCGGCTGTCGGGGTAGTGACGCGCCATCCAGAGTGTCAGCGAGCCCCAGCCGCAGCCGAGTTCGAGGATCCGCATGCCGTCCTCTATCCCGGCGTTGCTGCAGGTGCGCTTCAGCGATTCGGTCTCGGCCCCGGTTAGCAACACCTCGTCCTTGTCCCAGTATCCGCAGCTGTATTTCAGGTGTTCCCCGAGAACGGTCTCGTAAAACGCGGCTGGAACCTCGTAGTGTTGCTCGTTGGCCTTTTGGGTCAATTCCGCGATTCCGGCCTTTCGCATCTCCAGGATGAGCTTCGTCTGTTCGCCGGCCGACCGCTCGTTGCTGCCGGCGTGAATATCCTCAAGGCGCTGGCGTAACATCCGCCGGATTCCATGCCGGATCAGGCCGTCGGGTACCAGGCCGTTTTCGCTGAGTTCGTGGGCAAATTGCGCGTTCACTGTTTTTCCTCGGAAGTCGTGGGTTGCCGATGTGTGGAAAGGGTGCTCCTGATGAGGCGAATTCCCTTTGCGGGATCGGTTCCTACGGGGATGCCTCCGGCGTTCCTGATGGCCGGCATGCACTTGGCGGACACGTCGCCGCCGATGAAGACCGGCACGTCCACCGCACGGGTAAGGCCGCCCACCTGCAGTGCCAGTTCCATGCAGTGCACATTGATCGACCCAGAGAGGACGATTCCGTCCGAACGAGTTCTTTGGAGGACGACGGGCAGCTCGTGCAGGGGCATGTCAGCCCCGAGAAGGACGAGGCGGAAACCGCGCGCGTGGGCGGAGAGGGCAAAGAGCAACAGCCCGAATTCATGCGTTTCTCCCGGCAGGCAGGCGGCGATCATCCGCGGGCCGGTGTTCCTGCTGTTGCGATGATGGAACCGGGCGCCGAGCTTGTTTCGCATGCATACGCTGAAGAAATGCTCTTCGGCGATGCTGCCCTCGAGTCCGTTGTCCCAGCGCTCGCCCAGTGCCTGAAGCAGGGGTACCACCAACCGTACCGTGACCACGTCCACCGGGTACAGGGACATGGCTTCGTTGTAAACCGCGTCGAGCACGGTCTCGTCGAACCTCTCGATGGCGGAGATCATGGCTTGCAGGTAACCGCGCCAGGCGTCTGGTGCAGCCTCCGCGGCAGCTCCCTCGCGAGCGACACTCCGGGCCGCGCTGCTGATGGGCATGCCGCTATCGAGCTGAACAAGAACTTCCTCTATCAGCCGGACATCGTCCTCGCTGTACAGGCGGCGCCCGCTGGCGGTTCGCAGCGGCTTCACCAGTCCGTAGCGCCGTTCCCACGCGCGCAATGTCACCGAATTCACGCCGGTGCGCTCGGAAACCACGCCGATCGGCAAGAGCTTCGTGTTGCCAGGAGTTGTAGCCATCGGGTTGATCTAAGTTATGCAAAGACTATGCATAAACCTATGCAAAGCGTACAGAAGTGTCAAGGAAAATATACGGGAAAAAATAAAAAAATAATTAAAACAATTAGATGGAGTTAGGATTTCTAAGCAGAACCTGTACAGTACGAGCGCTGATCGGCGGCCGGGGGCAGGTGGTGTTCGGCGAATCCTTGTCGGCCATACGAAAACCGTCCCACTGAAAAACAAGAAGCGATGCCCCTCTGTACGCAGGGCATCGCTTCCCGGTGCAGCTGATTCCGGCGGTGATCGAGCCGCCGGTTGCCACGGGGTCAGAACTGGGGCAGGAGGACGCTGTCGATCACCCAGACAAGCCCGTTCTTGGTGCGGTAACCCTGGCACTCGATGTCCGACTGGTTCACGTCGAAACCTTTTCTGTCCCTGCTGACGAAAAGTGACTGGCCGGCGAGCGTCTTCACCTCCCGGATGTAGCGCGTCTTGCGCGGATCGATCTTGTACGGGGTGACGTGGTAGCTGAGCACCGTTGCGAGTATGTCTTCGTCACCCGCGATCTCGGCCAGGATGGGTCCGGGTATGTTTGCGAAGGCCTCGTCCGTGGGAGCGAATACCGTGATGTCTTCGCTGGAATCCAGAAGTTCGGCGATGTCCTCGGGAATCACGGATACGAGGGTGTTGAGTCCGAGTTCGACAGCCCCTTGCGTGATGGTCAGATCGGTGACGTCGGCGATGGGCGTCTTCTTGCAGGCGAAGAACCCGCCGCCCCAGCCGGCATGGGCCGACGCGGAGGCAACTGATACAAGTGCGATACAAGCGGCTTTGGCAAAAGTGTTTTTCAGGGTCATGGTCCTAATCCTCTCGTGGTCGGTTCGATGGAACGGAAATTCGATTTCAAACGCGCCCCAGTTGGGCTTTCGCGTTGGCGAGAGATTAGTCGGCAGTGCAAAACATTCAACACAAAAACGATGCAGGAATTGTACATTATGTCCTCATAGAGTTTCGTAAGCCGGTATCCACCCGAGGCAAAAAGGCCGGATCAGGAACAGGTATTTCGCCCGTGGCTTCACTTGCGTTCCGGCGGCAAAGGCGGCGTTTATGTGCGATCGGGCGCGCTCGCCGGAATCGGCATGGCCTACGGCGGCGCGGCCGGATGCCCGCGAGAATTCCGTCTATCCTTGATGCCAATACAAATCGTGAGGATTGGCGGGCGTGATATCTTTCTCGACGTGGCGGGAGATCTACCGGGTGCGGTTGCTGCGGGAGAACCGGGAAGCGGTGAGGATCCTGAGCGACATGTTCTACCTCCTCGTCGCGCTCTACCGTGCGAACCGGATCCAGGAATTCTGTCGTCTGAGCACCCTCTACTTCAGGATGATCGATTCATTCATGCGGTACGACAGCGCTTCTGCCCGGGAGACCCTGGACGAGGTCCTCGTCATCCCCTGGTTCCGCCAGAACAGGCAGCACCTGCTGCGGCTGATATCCTCCTACAGGCGGGTCATGGAAAGGATGCGGGAGCACGACGCCTCGGTGCCCCCCGTCTCCGTGCAAAAGACCGTCAACAGGGACAAGGAGAAGTTCTTCCAGGCGCTCAAGTCGCTGATGGATTTCGACGAACGCGATGATGCCCGCATCGCGAAACTGCTCGCGCAGAACAACCTCGACGAAACCTTCAGGCACATCAACGAGGCGCTCGGCTACGCGGACCGTTAGGCGGTCGTCGTCGCCACGACCGGTGCCGGTATGGCGACCATGCCCCGCACCAGACGCTGCGCAGGGCGAGTCTCCGGTCACCGCGTTACTTCGCAGGCGGCCTGTCGTGCAACTGGACCGGCGCGGCGGCGCGGCGGCGCATCTGCAGGTTCAGCATCTCCACCGCGAAGGCGAAGGCCATGGAGAAATAGATGTAACCCTTGGGGATGTGGAATCCCGCACCTTCGCCGACGAGGGCGACTCCGATGAGGATGAGGAACGCCAGCGCCAGCATTTTTACCGTCGGGTGGCGGTCCACGAAATTACTCACCGGACCCGCTGCCACCATCATCACGAGGACGGCAACGATGATCGCGGCGATCATGACGGGCACATGCTCGGCCAGCCCCACGGCCGTAATCACCGAATCCAGCGAGAAGACGATGTCCAGGATCCCGATCTGGATGATGACGCCGAGATAACTGACCTTCTTTCCGGAATCCACCTGGTGTTCCTCCGGTCCCTCGAGGCTGTCGTGGATCTCCATGGTGCTCTTGCCGATGAGAAAGAGGCCGCCGCCGAACAGGATGATGTCGCGACCGGAAACCGCGCGATCCAGGATCTCGAAAAGCGGATCGGTGAGTTGCATAACCCAGGCGATGGACAGCAGCAGGGCGATCCGCGTCCCCATGGCGAGCAGCAGGCCGAACCGTCGCGCCGATTCGCGTTGTTCGTCGGGCAGCCGGTTGGCGAGGATGGAGATGAAGATGATGTTGTCGATGCCGAGGACGATTTCCAGGGCGGTCAACGTCAGGAAGGCGGCCCAGACGCCGGGGTCGAGAAGCAGTTCGGTCATCACAGTTCCTTTCGGGGAAACCCGGCGTCCGGGGCGGTCGCCGTTTCATCCCACGGGTTCACGGGATATCCTGGCCCAGCGCCATCGCCAGTTTTCGCAGCGCCTTGCCGCGGTGACTGAGCCCGTTCTTGGTGTCGGGATCGAGTTCGGCGGCGCTGAGATCGCGTTCCGGAACGAGGAACACGGGATCGTAGCCGAAGCCGTTCTCCCCGCGCGGCTCGCGCAGGATCGTCCCTTCCCAGGTCCCCTGGCAGATGAGGGGCGTGGGATCCTCCGCGTGGCGCATGTAGACCATCAGGCACTGGAACCGGGCCGTGCGTTCCGGGTCGGAAACCCCGGCGAGTTCTGCCAGCAGCTTGTTGACGTTGTCTTCATCGCTGGCGTCCGGGCCTGCGAAACGCGCCGAATAGATGCCAGGCGCACCCCTGAGCGCATCCACCTCGATGCCCGAATCGTCCGCGATGGCGGGCAGGCCGCTGAAGCGGGCAGCGTGGCGCGCCTTCAGGATGGCGTTCTCGACGAAGGTCAGCCCGGTTTCCTCGGCCTCGGGAACGCCGAATTCCGATTGCGGGACCACCGTGATCCTGCCACCGGAGAGCAGCTGGTTGATTTCGCGAACCTTTCCGGCGTTATTGCTGGCGAGGACGATGCGATGGGCGCCGGGGTGCTCGGACATGGCAGTTAGTCCCTGTTCGGGGTAATGGAAATAATCATAACAAACCGGTCGTGCTGCAACGGCAACCGGTCGCACCGACGCCGTCGTGTACAATTCTTCGCCGAACAGGCCAACCCAGACAACCGAAGCAATGCTCGAGGTCGACAACCTCTCCTGTGTCCGCGGCGATCGCACCCTTTTCGCCGGTCTCGATTTCGCCCTCGACGGCGGCGAATTGCTGTACGTGCACGGACATAACGGCAGCGGGAAGACGACACTGCTGAGAACCCTGTGCGGCCTGATCCTGCCCGATGACGGGGAAGTGCGATGGGGCGGCGAGAACATCCGGGCCATGCGCGAGGAATTCACCAAGGACGTGCTCTACCTCGGCCACAAGAACAGCATCAAGGGTGACCTGACCGCGCTCGAGAACCTGCAGATTTCCTGCGCGCTCGACGGTTACGACATCGAGTCG
>Ga0180438_10009507_pt1 | contig 12098 bp, 13 predicted proteins | sample SS_ome_12_FD_132455 | JGI IMG/M metagenome (GOLD analysis project Ga0180438, IMG submission 132455) | Hypersaline lake sediment archaeal communities from the Salton Sea, California, USA - SS_3_D_2 metaG | ecosystem: Environmental > Aquatic > Non-marine Saline and Alkaline > Hypersaline >...
AATATAAATGTTGCAATCACCCAATTCATTCTTATGATCACAGTTTTTAGAACCATTTATATCCAGAACATTCTTGAGTACTCTCCAGGGCAAACAGGTTTAATTACCTTTGTATCTGCAATCCCTATATTTTTTACGGCAACATTTGCTGGATTTCTTTCAGATAAATTCAATCCAAGAGTACCAATAGCCCTTGGTTATCTACTACTAATAACTTCATTTTTTCTATTTGGATTCATTAACACCCCATCATTACCTTTATTGCTTATTTTCCTTACTATTTTTGGAATTGGTATACCATTGATTTTTACACCTTCCTTTGCTTCTGCAATATTATTTGTTCCTCCGCAAAAAAAGGGGATTGCCATAGGGACAATCTATACCCTACGTATGATTGGGGCCTCTATTGGTTTAGCATTAATTCACTTGTTTGTCAGTATGGTACAAAAAATACAATCACCTATTCTAGGCAAACGACTCGCTGAAATCTCCAGTTTTTCCAAAATCCATTTTGCTTTAGCTTTTTTGCTTATTGTAATTTTTGTACTCGTATTTATCTTATATAAGAAAAGTTCACTTCGTCATCCTCCTGAATTTCCATCTGAAGGTTGGGATTAGACCTCTATAAACTTGCTAATATATTTTTTTTTAGATACTAGAGAATTATAGTCATTTAATTTTAAAATTAAATGACTATAAAATACAATAAAAGTCCGAAGCAAAATATATCATTTTAAAATCAAATGACTATACATAAGCATACTATTAAAAAGGTAAAAGCGCCTAAATTTTCATTTAAAGAAGTCGCTCCATGTCTATTTGCTATTCTGATTGATATTTTAGGATTTGGATTAGTAGCTCCCCTCTTAATCTCTTTTTTTACCTCTCCTGAAACTAATATCTTTCAAATCACATCCCCCACAATGAGTTATTTTTACTTGGGCCTAACCCTTGCGCTTTATCCTCTATTTATGTTTTTTGGATCCTCTTTTATCGGAGACTTATCTGATATCATAGGCAGAAAAAAAACTTTAATTTTAAGTATGCTGGGAATGAGTTTTGGATTTTGCCTCATGACATTGGGAATTATTACTACATGCCTTTCCCTTTTTCTAGTTGGAAGGGGTTTATCTGGTTTAGTAGCTGCCAGTCAATCTGTAGCTTTGGCTACTATTAGTGACCTTAGCACTAAAAGTAACAAAGCAATTCATATAAGCTACATTGCTCTTATTCAATGTATTGGATTAATCCTTGGTCCTTTAATGGGCGGAGTTTTAGGGGAAAAAAGTTTTTACTTACCCTTCCTACTAGTTATGATATTAGCTTTAATAGCTTTCTTTTGGATCCTTTTTGGATTCAAAGAGACCTTTATAAAAAATGAGGATAAAAAAATCAGTTTTACCCGTTTATTCACTATCTTTATCGATGGCTACAACAATAAACGTGTCAGAGACCTGAGCTTTGCTTTTTTAACCATGCAAATTGGAATTGCCCTTTATCTGCCAATCATCTTAATTCTACTTACTACAGAATATGATTATACTCCCCTTTACCTGGGTCTATTCAACGGCTATGTAGGAATCGGATTTGCTTTTGGTTTGTTAGTAATTCTCCCGCAGATGCTTAAAGTTTTAAAAATCGAACAAATCGTTTGCCTATCTCTTTTTACTTCTTTTATAGCGCAATTTCTCTCATCAATTTTACATACCGATGTATTCATCTGGCTTTTTGCATTTCCTCTTGCAATCGGAGTTGAAATGGCCTTTACTGGAATGTATACCTCCTTTTCGAACGCAGCTAATGCAAAATCTCAAGGGTGGGTAATGGGTATATCAGTGGCCCTTATGGCCATTTCATGGGCATTTGCAGGAATTACCACCCAACTTATACCAAAATTTGGGGTGCACACGATTATTTTTATCGGTTGTATTTTTCTTGGATCCAGCGCCCTTTTAATGAAAAAATATTGCTCAAATCATCCTATATAGAAAGTCACCTGGGCCACATTTTCCGCAGTTCCTATTGTGCTGGCTTTGCTTTTGTATGCTGCCAATACTGATCACCATAGTCCCAAACAAGTTCATCACCTTTTTCTATTTCTTTTGCAGCATAGAACATAGGATAATATCTCCCACGGTGAATGATTGTTTTAAAATGAACATTTGGGTTTTTTGAAATGCCACGATAATCATTCATAAGAACCATTTCATTAGCCCATTTTTTTCCATCAATTACATAGGTAAAGTGACCCAAATCCATAACTAGCGCATAGTCACATTTTTCAGACTTTTCCTTCCACCCCTTAGGCATAAGCCTGACAATACCCCCAAAGGTTCCTAAATCATTCCCCTTTTTTATCTCATCAGTAGCAAAAACACCATAGTGAGCCTGTGCTCCTTTTGATAATGGATGATCCTCATCTGTAATTTTATTAATTGTAAGATGAGAATGAACAGATTTTTCTTCGATTAAGGGATGAATTCTTTCATTATCTCGATCGTTTCCAGTATACAAAAGATGAGATAGGATATTCAAATTAATATCATTAGAAAATGGCAAGGGTGTATATTCGAACTCCTTAGGCCAGTAATCGGGACTTTTATATTCCATATTTTACAGCCCTTTGACCTTATATAGTCATTTAAGTTTAAAATGATGGAGTTTGCTAAAAACTGAAGCAAAATATATTATTTTTAAAGTCAAATGCCTATAAAAAAGAATCAAAGTCTGGAATAGACTTTCCAAGTCTTTCAAGTTCTATTCGATCTGACTCATATTTATCTATAAACTTTTGCATTGCATTTGCATCAATCACTTCTAATTTTCCATCTGCCCAAATACCTGCAAGTTTTTCAGGTGTTGTCAAACTATCACTCCAATAAAAATACATCAAGTCTGCATATGTAAAATAGGTTTCCATCCTTTGAGGGAATATCTTACCTTTTGCAACAGCATCTTCCGGAGAAGACTGATAAAACCGGATATTTTTATTGCGATAATCAACAGCTTGATAACGTACATCGTCAGGACATGAACAAAGTAGCAATACTATTTTATAACCATGTTCTTTTAGATTTGGATAGAAAATTGGAAGATGGCCCCCTGTTGAAGTAGTTCCATGAACCACACTTTTTTCTTGATCGAAGGCTTCTTCTAAGACCGTAAGAGCAATATAATTTGAAGCAGGTCTCCACCTGTTATAGGCTTCTTTAATCACCCTATCATAATCACTTCCTTGCGAAATAACCAATGGACTGAGCGATTGAGCATGATAGGTGTGCACCATAAATTTTAGTGCTCTAGGATCAGGGTCTACATAAACACTCTTCTTATATTGAGGATGATTAAAAATAAATTTTTCAAGAATTGTTGTTTTACGTGCCCCTGGAGCTCCAGCAGTAGCCAGATAAACCTTTGAATCCGAATTGCATGTTCCCTCAAAGCAAACACTCCTAATAACATCGAGATCTTTATTAATTAGGTGTACATCTTCATCTGAATAATCTGCCAAATGTGAAGAAATCATCTGCGGTGTAAAAAACACCTCTGCCCTAAGACCAATGCATGTAAGCAATAAAACTGTAAGCTTAAGTAATTTCATTTTAGCTAACCTCACTCCCCTCTGGGATATCTTTTAATATAGGGAGCTCTAAAAACTCATCTTTATAAGCCGCCAAGATCATTCCCTGACTTTCAATACCCATAAGTTTAGCTGGTTTTAGATTAGCAACTACAATAACTTTTGCGTTTATCAATGAACTACTATCGGGGTAATGTTCTGAAATTCCAGAAACAATTGTCCTAACTTCAAAACCCAAATCTACTCTTAATTTTAAAAGCTTTTTACTTTTAGGAACACTTTCAACTTCCAGAATTTTCCCTACCCTAAAATCAAGCTTTGAAAAATCCTCATATGAGATCATTTTTTTTAAATTAGATTTTTGTGGTTCTTCAACCGTTGCTTCTAACATAGCTACCTCTTTTTGGATCATTTCATCTTCAATTTTTTCAAACACAATAACAGGTTTAGGAAGATCTTTCCCTGGAATAAGTTGTTCATTTAAAGCTTCATCTAAATTTTGTGTCGCAACCGTCGATGTAAAACCTAACATTTTCCAAATTTTTTCCGCACTGTGGGGTATAATTGGGGAAAATAATAATGCTAATGCTTTAATGGACATAAGACAACAATACATTGTAGTTTCTAAATCTTGCCTATTTGACTTATCTTTAATCAGATTCCAAGGCTTTTTAGCATCAAAATAGGTATTTGAAACAGAAGCGAGTTCGATTAAAGTTTTACAAACTTTTCTAATTTGGAAAGTTTCATAATATTCTTTAACTTTTTCCACGTGTTGATCAATTTCTGCTAGAAAATCCGTATCTATGTCTGAAAAACCATGACATTCTGAAATCTTTTGATCCATTTTATTTGAAATAAATGTCAAAGTTCTATGAATAAAATTCCCTAATTTTCCAACTAATTCACTATTTACCCTCATTTGAAAATCTGTAAAAGTGAACTCAGAATCCTGATTTTCGGGGGCATTTGCACCCAATGTATACCTTAAAGTATCTACAGGATATTTATCCAAAAATTCAGACAAGTCAATGTACCAACCACTTGATTTACTAAATTGCTTTCCCTCTAAATTTAAAAACTCATTTGCTGGAAGTGCATCAACTAACTTATAGTCTTTATCTTGCCCCATAATCATAGCGGGAAAAAACATGGCATGAAAAATAATATTGTCCTTACCAATAAATTCTACATATTTAGTTTTGCTATCGAACCAGTATTTTTTCCAAGCATCTTTTTCACCAATTTGATTTGCCCATTCCTGGGTAGCGGATATATATCCGATAGGAGCATCAAACCAAACATAAAGAACCTTACCTTCTGAATCGGGTAACGGAATAGGAATCCCCCAATCAAGATCTCTCGTTATAGCTCGCCCTCTAAGTTCCTCTATATAAGGTCTTACAAAATTGACCACATTAGGTTTCCAATCTCTAGTATTTATCCATTCTAATAAATCGTCTTTAAAAAGATCACATTTTAAAAACCAATGTTTTGTTTCCTTTAACTCCAATTTTGAGCGGGTAATCTTAGAGAGAGGATAGATAAGATCTGTAGCTTCATAATTACCTCCACATTTTAGGCATTCATCGCCCCTTGCTTCTTCATACTTACATTTTGGGCAAATACCAATTACATATCTATCTGCTAAAAATCGACCTTCTTCTTTAGAATAAAGCTGCTTGACTACCTTTTCTTCAATAAATCCATTTTTTAAAAGGGCAAGAAAAAACTCCTGAACAAGTGGTTCATGCTCTTTACACGTTGTACGAGAGTAATGATCAAAAGATATATTCATCCTCTTAAACAGATTTTGATTGATCTCATGAAAATGATTTACTTGCTCCTTAGGAGATCTTTTTGCAAGCTCAGCACTTAATGTGATTGCTACGCCATATTCATCTGATCCACTAATAAATAAAACATCATCTTTTTTGAGTCTTTTAAATCTAGCATAAATATCTGCTGGAAGATATGCCCCAGCTATATGACCAAAATGAAGAGGTCCATTAGCATATAAAAGAGCTGAGGTAATCAGTATTTTTTCATTCATGTTTATTTCTTTTCTGAAAATTCCTCTTCAAACTCGATTTGCTCTTCACTATCTTTTTTAGATTCATCCAATGGGATTTCTTTATCTACAATGGCAGTCTTTGCCATCTGGTCGAGTAGTGCAGATATATTAAAATCTCTCCCCATTTCCACTAATGCTCTAGCTTTTTCTATCGCATCTAAAGACAATGTAAAATTATCAGTATAATGCTTTGTTAGATTTTCATTGGTCAATGGATATCTTGATTTACGTCTATTCATAGCTTTGCCTTATTTTTATAGCTTTGCGCAACAACAATGCTTTTAAGCACTTCAATTGCAGTCTGTTCATTATCATTAATCAGAATATAATCATAATGATAACGTTCTTTCATTTCTTCTTCTGCCCTTCTTAATCTCTTATCTATCATTTCAGGTGAGTCTTGTTTTCTACCTTTAATTCGCCTTTCTAATTCTTGCATAGATGGCGGACAAATAAATATAAAGGTAGCCTCTAATTTCCCTCTAATTTCTTTAGCACCTTGCACGTCTATTACGAGAAATACATGCTGACCACTTTTCTGCATTTGAGCGATAGATTCATTTAAGGTTCCATATTTATATTCATAAATTGATGCAAACTCTAAAAAATCTCCATTTTTACAATGTGTCTCAAATTCATTTTCTGAAATAAATTTATAATCAACACCTTCAATTTCCCCCTCTCTACAGGGTCTTGTTGTACAAGAAACAGATCGAGTCAATTCTTTAGGAAACTGCAATAACAATGCATTCACTAAGGTTGTTTTCCCGGTTCCCGAAGGCGCACTCACTACAAATACATTTCCTTTTTCATCTCTTGGAAAAATTGTCATTCGATATTTTGTACCTGCTCTCTAATTTTTTCAATCTCACCTTTTATTAATAAAGCGTCATGAATTACAGTTAAATCCGATGCTTTTGCAGAAATTGTATTTGCTTCTCTCATCATTTCTTTAACAACAAAATCTAAAGTTTTTCCTATACTTTCATCGACTTTTGTCTCAATTATATTTCGAATTTGAGAAATATGTGAATCTAGCCTAGTTACTTCTTCTGTAATATCTACTTTTTCAGCATAAATAACAACTTCTCTCAGCACCCTTTCCTGATCATCTTTTTCTAAAGTCTTAATTTCATTTATTTTATCTAATAACTTTTCTCGATATTTCTCTACTGCATTTTCTTTCTGCATTGCAATACGAACCACTGCTTCTTTAATAATTGATAATCGATCTTTAATATCTTTTGCTAAAGCATTACCTTCTGTATTTTTCATTTCAATCCAAGTTTGGATAATTTTTTCCATCGCTTTTTGGCTTGAATTTACCATTTTTTCTTCATCAATTTCTAAAATAAAATCGCCTCGACTCACCCAATTTAAAACACTTTCAAAAGTCACTTCATATTTAGAATCTAAGCTTTTGGCTACAGAATTTAATTTTTTATGGACTTCCTTAAAAAACTCTATAGAAATTTTTCCTTTACAGCCATCACCTGGATTAAATTTAACAACAATATGACCTCGACTACAGACTTGAGCCAACATCTTTCTAAATGGAATTTCCAAAAACGCAAATTCTCTGGGCATATGAAATATTATCTCAAAGCCCTTGCGATTAAGAGAAGAAATTTCAAGCTGATAAGATCGCCCCTCTAAAAGAAACTGCTCTCTTGCAAATGCCGTCATACTTCTAGTCATAGATTAGCCTCTAGTTGATAAAGGAGCAAAAGTCATTCGATGGATTGGGCAGGGGCCAAACTTTTCAATTGCTTCTATATGTTTTTTTGTACCATAGCCTTTGTGTTTATCAAATCCATACTCTGGATAACGCTCATGGTATTGAATCATTATTTGATCACGTGTGTGTTTTGCTATTACTGAAGCGGCTGCAATTGAATATACTTTACGATCGCCCTTGACAATTGTCTCCGTTTCAATATCTGTTTCTGGGGCACAATTCCCATCAATTAATAAGTAATCGGGTGCTTGTATTAACTTTCCTGCTGCAAAAAGCATCGCTTTCATACTTGCTTGCAAAATATTAATTACATCAATTTCTTCATTTGCAATAGCGTAAACTCCAAAATCAACTTCTGCATGCTCTTTCATTTGAAAATACAACTTTTCACGCTTAGCCTGCGTTAAAACTTTACTATCTGTAATTCCAGGTATTTTTACTCCTGGAGAGATATAACAAGCTGAAGCAACTACTGGCCCTGCAAGACATCCCCTTCCGGCTTCATCCAAACCAACTGGTTTTTTGAAACCTTTTTCATATGCCTTGCCTTCAAAATCAATCCACATGTTGCCCTTTTAACTGTTTAGACAGGGAAGTTATTAAACCTCATCTGGTGTTTCGTTGTCTTTAACGTCCTTTACATCCTCAACTGAGGTTTCTTCTTTCGGCTCTTCTGCTGTATTTGCTTCATATAAGGCCATTGATTTTCTACTGATTTTAGCACTTACCTTTGCCTTTTTACCTATTTTACCACGAATATAAGTAAGTTTAGCTTTTCTTACATCACCACGCTGAAGCACTTCAATGTCCACTACGCTAGGACTGTGTAAAGCAAATACTTTTTCATTAGCATAACCAAATGAAACTCGGTTCACTTTAAAAGTCTCAGTTATTCCTTTTCCTTTTCTTCCAATGACGATGCCATTGTAGACCTGAATCCTTTCTTTATCGCCTTCTATAATTTTAGTATGTACTTTAACAGTATCACCCACTTTAAAAAATGGGACTTTTTTCTTTTTATACTCACTTTCAATGAGTTCTACTAAATTACTCATATTCTCTCCTATTCATTAATTGACGCTGCGGACAACATGATACGCCGTTTTTTTCGTGCTTTTTCTTTCTTCCATTTTTCTATTTCTGCATGATGTCCATTTAACAATACTTTTGGAACCAAATGGCCTTCAAAATCTTCAGGTCGTGTGTAGCACGGCCCATCAAACCCCTCTTCTTGATGAAAAGAATCTTGATATACTGCATCAGGATGACCGATTACATTAGGTACAAAACGAGACACAGCATCTACAAGCACTACAGCCGCAGCAGCTCCATTCGTTAAGACATAATCTCCAATACTAATTTCCTCATCGACCTCTAAATCGATAACCCTTTCATCTATCCCTTCATAGTGACCACAAACTAACACTATATGCTTATACTTTTTCGCTATCTCTTCGCAATAGCGCGCTTCTAATTTTCGCCCCTGAGGGCTTAAATAAATCACCCTTGAATCTTTTCGTTTTACACTTCTGATTGCCTTAACAACCGGTTCTGCTTTCATCACCATTCCCGGTCCGCCTCCATAAGGCCTATCATCAACTGTTTGATGGCGATCGTTCGCAAAAGAACGGATATTTATCAAATTTATATTTACAAATCCCTTTTCCCTTGCTCGCTTTATCATACTACAACTAAAGGGGCCTTCAAAATATTCGGGAAAAAGAGAAAGAACATCAATATCCATAATTCATTAAGGTATTGGTTACTTCTTTTTGGCAAGAATTTGCAATGATTCAGGACTTTTTCTTTTTAAAAGTGCTTTCATTTTCTCTGTTGGTTGAGCACCCAGACTAAGCCAGTGATCAACTCTATCTTTATGAACTACACATCCATCTTCTACATGAGGATTATAATATCCAACACTTTCAATATATTTACCATCACGGCGATTTTTACGATCAGTTACGACCATCCTAAACATTCTTTTATTTTTACACCCTTGCTGACGCAATCTCATTACTAAACACATACTCTCATATCTCCTAAGAAAATTATAATTCATAGAGCATAACAAAATCATATAAAAATAAACACACTTTTCCTACTTAGCGGAGATTTTTTTTGCTAAATCTCTAAAAGAATCTTCATTTTTAAATTTTCTTTTTAATCCTGGCATTTGTTTTGCCATTTTCTTTAATTGCTTGAATCCTTTGACAAGACGATTAACATCACCCATACTCGTTCCACTTCCCTTTGCAATTCTCTTTTTTCGAGTGGGAACCAAGTCCACTTTCCCGCTCCTTTCATCTGGCGTCATAGATAAAATAATCGCTTCAGTTCTTACAAAATCTTTTTCTGAGTCATCTAAGTTAATCATGTCTCCCATATTAGGCATCATTTTTAGCAAACCTTTAAGAGGGCCCATTTTTTTGATACGGCTCATTTGAGTTAAGTAATCATCAAAAGTAAAACTTGCTTTTAAAAATTTTTGCTCCAGTTTTTTATTCTCTTCTTCTGAAAACTGCTCTTCTGCCTTTTTTGCTAGATTAATGACATCGCCCATACCTAAAATTCTATCAGCCATGGAGATGGGATTGAAAATTTGCAAATCTTCAACTTTCTCCCCTACACCTTCAAATAAAAGAGGTTTTTTTGTAATCTCTCGGATAGAAAGTGCCGCTCCTGCTCTAGAAGAACCATCTAACATGGTAAGAATTGATCCAGTAATCCCTATTTGATTATCAAAATCCTGCGCAACTTTAACCGCGTCCTGCCCTCCACTACTATTTGCAACAAAAAGAATCTCATGCGGGTTAATTTCCTTTTTAAGCCCCTCTAACTCTTTCATTAAAGAATCATCTATATGCAATCTACCTGCTGTATCAAAAATAAATACATCGTACCCCTCTTTCTTCAAAGCTTCTTTGGCGATTTTTTTTGGATTTTTTTCATCCAAACGACAAAAAAGATCAACTTCAATTTGGCTCGCCAAAACGCGTAACTGTTCAATAGCTGCCGGTCTTTGTAGATCAAGAGCGATTAATAAAGGTTTTTTATGAAATTTTTTCTTTAACATCAGAGCTATTTTTGCAGCATGTGTCGTTTTTCCAGATCCTTGTAAACCACATAAAAGTATTTTTGTGGGATTGGGTTTTAAATTTAATTTTGATTCCTCAGTTCCCATAAGGTCTACTAACTCTTCATGGACAATTTTTATAAACTGATCCCCTGCAGTAATTCCCTTAGTTTTTTCTACTCCAATTGCACTTTCTTTCACCCGTTTAATAAAACTACTCACTATCGAATAACTTACATCTGCATCAAGTAGAGCTAAACGAACTGTTCTAACAGCATCTGCAATATTGCCCTCAGAAAGAGACTTATTACCTGATAGCTTTAAAGCTAAATCTTGAAATTTTTCTGTTAAAGATCCAAACATATAAACATTTTACTTAAAAAGCCCTCTGAAATTCAAGGAAAAAGAATCGATCATGTCCCGACCAGTCTTTTAATATTTCTTTATGACGCCAAACGGGGTCTGAAAATATTTGATTCAAAGAAGACCCCTGTAATGAACCTATCTCAAAAAAGACTTTTGCTTTATCGTTTAAATACCCTTTCACTTCTCTTTCAACCCTTCTATAAAAATCAAGTCCATCACACCCACCGGTAAGAGCTAACTTTGGCTCATAGGTTTTTACACTTTTTTCAAGCGCTAAATACTCACTTTCACTCACATAAGGTGGATTGCAAACCAAATAATCAATTTTTTTATTTTCCAATGAACTTAGCAGATCACCTTGTAAAATCGTTACATCCACATCATTAGCCTTCGCATTTTGCTTTGCTAACTCAACACATTTTGGCGAAATATCTGATAAAACAACTTCAAGATCAGGATTTTGCTTCTTAATTGCAATCCCTAGGCATCCACTTCCAGAGCATAAGTCGAGGAGGACTTTCTCTCTTTTTTCAATTCTCTTAAGTAACAGTTCTATTAAAATTTCACTTTCTAATCGAGGGATTAGAACATCTGAGTTTACCTGAATATGACAATCATAAAAATTAACATAGCCTAATATATAGGCTAAAGGTTCACCCTTTTCATAACGGCTCACAAGTGTAGTTATTTGACTTTCTTCGCCTTTACTCTTTAAGACATGAGCAACAATTTCTTCTATATCACGATTTTTCTTCATTCAGCTCAAAATTTTTCTGGTAGAAAAAAGAGACCAAAGGTTGGATAAGAACATTTAAATTCCCTTCCATTACTTCATCTAAAGAATACAAAGTCAAATCAATACGATGATCGGTCACCCGATTTTGAGGAAAATTATACGTTCTAATTCTTTCTGATCTATCGCCACTACCAACTTGCGCTTGACGCATTGTTGTCATCTCTTCTTGCTGCTTTCTCCTCACTTCATCTGCAAGCTTTGCGGCAAGAACTCTCATCGCCTTTGCACGATTCTTGATTTGCGATCTTTCATCTTGACAATGGACCACGATACCTGACGGCAAGTGTGTTATTCTAACCGCAGAATCTGTTGTATTAACATGCTGACCTCCAGCACCTGAAGATCGGTATGTATCTATCCTTAAATCTTTCTCATCGATATCAATTTTTTCATCTTCATCGGGCTCTAAAAACACAGCTACGGTTATAGCCGATGTGTGCACTCTTCCTTGAGCTTCCGTTTCAGGAA
>Ga0180438_10009508_pt1 | contig 12097 bp, 12 predicted proteins | sample SS_ome_12_FD_132455 | JGI IMG/M metagenome (GOLD analysis project Ga0180438, IMG submission 132455) | Hypersaline lake sediment archaeal communities from the Salton Sea, California, USA - SS_3_D_2 metaG | ecosystem: Environmental > Aquatic > Non-marine Saline and Alkaline > Hypersaline >...
ACGATGATTGTGCAGTATACAAATGCGGTGACTGCGTTCAGGTTTCTTTGTGGCCTGGACGATGGCGCTAACAAGCGGTTTCAGCTTTCGCCAGTATATGGACTTAATATCCATTATTCAAACGGCGGAAGGGCCAATGTTGCAGGGGCATTGGCGGCGGGGAATGTCTGTGTTGCTGGGAGCGATGGATATAGAAACGGGGTATCAGAAGGTTTGGCATTGGCTGCGTGGGCCGGAGCTACAGCGCGCACGGTTTATATTGGTGCGTACAATGTGGGCGCACCAAGCAACTACACCGACGCCTACATCCAAGCCTTCGCCCTCTACGACTGCACCCTAACCGCACCGCAGGTTCTGGCCGTTGCCACCGCGATGGAATCTTTCGCTGGAAATCCTGTAACTGCAGATGCTATTATAAAGAAAAGTAATTCGCAATCTGTTACAGTAGACGCTTATATTACAAGCGCTGCTCCGGTGCAAGACAGTATAACTGCTGATGCAATTATTAGCCCCTCTTGCTTTGGACCTTCTAGCGATACGTGGCAAAACACAGTCAGTGAAGCATATGCGATAACTGCCAATGCGATTATCAAGAAGGGTAATAGTCAGAGCGTTGCTGCAGATTCTATAATTGAGAGGGTTGTATCGCAGTCTATTACAGTAGACGCAATCATAGAAAAGCCTGTATTGCAGTCTATTACGATAAACGCAACCATAAAGACTTCTGTAACGCAAAGCGTCACGGCAGATGCATGGATCGAGAGCGCGAAGAGTGGCTCGGTAACGGCTGATGCCATTGTTGAAAAGTCTATTAGCCAGTCTGTCACAGCAGACGCCTTCATATCTGTTGTTGGGGTTGAGACAATCTCCGCTGACGCGATTATCAAGAAGGGGCAATCTCAGTCTGTAACTGCTAATGCATGGGTCGAAGTATATGTTGCTGGACTTGTTACGGCAGATGCAGTCATTAAGAAGTCAATCTCAGAAAGTATTACTGCGAATGCAATTATTGTTAGCTCTAATAGCGGAAGTATTACTGCTGACGCGACGATTGTTGCGGCAATTTCCCAGAGTGTTTCTGTAGATGCGATAGTAAAAAGCGCAGAGTCTGGGTCTGTTATTGTTGACGCGATTGTTGAAAAGTCAGTATCTCAACAAATAACAGCAGGTGCAATAGTTAGCAAGGTCGCCTCTGGGCTTGTCGCCGCAGGCGCAATTATAGAAAAGTCTGTTTCGGGCTATGTTGTTGTAGACTCGGTAGTAAAGAAATCTGTGCAGGAATCCGTGTATGCAGATGCCAAAATTATTATCTCCGGGTCGAACAATTTCCCTGCTGACGCATGGGTTGTTATAGAGAGATCTGGAAGTTTTGTACTTGACGCGGTTGTTATACCTGTTCCGTGCGCTGATGTTACAGTAAACATTATAGTTGACACTGTATTGTATAACACAAAAGACGACGGTGTTGAATCGGATCAATCTTTTTACAATATCACTTGCAATATTCTTGCAAATAGTGTAGAATGCGACTGTGTGACAGATTCGATCATATTTAATGAGAGTTGTTAATGGCAAAAATAATTGTAGGGACAATTGAGGATTTTTTCGTTGGCGAGACTGTAGAGATTACCGTGCTTTGCAAGAAGGAGGGAGTGGCGCAGGATATTACTTCCGACACGGTAACGCTCACAATAAAGTCTAATAAGTCGGATGCTGATTCTTCTGCGGTGTTGCAGGAGGATGCTGATGTTTCTACATATGGTGCATCTGGCACGGCGTATTGGAATCTAACGCCTACACAAACTGCGTTGGCGGTTGGGACGTATTACTTAGACATCGTATGGTACGATGGAACAAAAGAACACATTGTTTACGATAAGGCTATAAGGGTCTTGGAGAGAACAAGTGATGTATAGGAGAATATAATGAAGGACTTTTTGACGGTGGAGAGCTTTTTGATTTGGATTGCTTCGTCCGGTGGAATGGGGGTAGCAGTTACATTTATTGTGGCGCAAATCAAGAAGGTGTGGCCTTCCCTTGATGGGTGGTACGCTATGGCAGTGACAATCGGGATTGCGGTTCTTTTGGGTGCTGGAGCGACGGCGCTTTTGCAAACAGGCGCGTTTCAGTACATTGAGCCATATTGGAGTGTTATTGTTGCAGTAGCGACAACTGTTGGTGGATATCTAACTTCTCAATTGATATACCACAAGGCTCCGATAAGTAGTCGCAGGTAAATTGCCATAGGGGGCACAAGTGGATATTGATTTTATAGAACGCGTCTATCCGATGGATGATATACGTGATGCGCTCCTATCTTCAAGGGAGGCATTTAACAGGATGATGTCTGTTTCAGATGCAGTTGATGATCCTGGGGTTGTAAATGCCATATCCTACATTTATCCGAAGCTGCGATTTGCTTGGCTTAGTATGCAGAGATATGAGTTTGCGTCACGGTTTTTAAGGGCTAACGACTTTGTACTTGATGTTCCGTGCGGAACCGGATATGGCTCTGCAATACTCGCAAGTAATGGAAATCGCGTGCATGGGATGGATATAGATGAAGCATCTGTGTCATATGCGCAGGACAGGTATAAATACCCAAACCTTTCTTTTGGCACTGGAGATATGACGCTTTGCGATCTCCCTAATGTTGATTTTATAACATGCCTTGATGGACTGGAGCACGTTAGTGACGGAAGGAGTCTTATTGAAAGGTTTGTTGCTGCGTTGAGCGAAGTCGGGATACTTGTGGTAAGCGTTCCAATAAACGAGCTAGAGATAACCGGAGGACAACATAATCCATATCATATGGCGGAGTACACGCCAGAGAGCTTAAAGGAACTACTGAGCAGATATTTTAGAAGGGTATCTTTGTTTGGGCATGATTTATCTGGTGCAATTTCTAGTATAGATAATGCATTTGACGGAATTACTGCCGTGTGTGAGGTATAAATGTGGAAGTATTGTACAAAGAATGAAGTGTCGGCTTTTTCTGGCCTTGCCGAGTCTACACTTGACGATTCGTGGAGCCAGATGGTTGAAGGGCTTATAGATGAGTACACTGGCGAAACTTATGGCACTTCTACGTCTTACACAGAGTCGTTTGATGGAGATGGGGTAAATGACACAATATTGCTTAGTCATACCCCAGCGTCTTCGATCACGTCTTTGTCTATAGATGGAGTTGCACTCCAGTCTACAAGCTATGAGCTATATGAAAGTGGATATGTGAGACTTGTCAGCACTGCTGGCGGTGCGTTAGACAGGGCTACTGGAAGTGCGGGGTCTGTATTCCCAAGTGGGCAGCAAAATGTAGTTGTAGTGTATACCGCCAACGAATCGACGGTCCCGGCATATGTTAAGCTTGCTGCGATTTTGGCGATCTCTGAAATTGCAGTGCTTAGCGAACGTGCTGGTTCAAATTCGTCGTTGGCGGTATCTCGGGCTTCTCAGAGGGCAGGGGATGGCGTTTCTTATAATACAGCGGCTGCGCTTGCCAATAAGCTGAGGACTATTATAAGAAATACAATCGGCCAGAAGTGGAGATTTAAATAGTGTATACTATTCGTGTAACTGGTACTGACTGGTGGGAAAAACGAATATACTATATGTCTCACGATGGCATTGAAAAAGAGGGTGCTTTCCCAGCACTGAAAAAACTTAACAAGGCATTTACAGATACGTTGACTTTTCTGTTTGAGCCTGGTAAGGGTGGTCCGGGAGTTGAATATAGGCACGGCGACAAGGGTAATTATCTCCGTGGTCTTCATAGCCTGGTTACACCAAGTATGCTGAAGATTGTAGAGGGTGTCCAGAAAGGAGGGCGGCAAATCCGAGAGGGTGGAAAGCCTGGATCGTGGGGCGATTTGGTCTTCTGGGCAGAGCGCAAGCTTGGGTTAAGTGTGGAAACTCATGAAGCGCAAGAGTTTGCTAATGTGTTTTCGAAAAAACCACGGATTGGTGGCGAGAACTCTCCAATTGCAAGGGAGTATCCTGGCGGGGCAGGAAAGTTCATGTTCCCTGAGTGGATAGTAAAGGTAAAGAATCAAAAAGATATTGAGCAGTGCTCTAGGACAATGGAGACTATGATTGTGAGGTACTTGAGATAATGGGAGTTTATGACTACGCATACGCAATAAGGAATGTGTTGTTGGCTGACTTAGATCAACTCCAGTACGATGACTCTGGAGCAAATTTCGGCGTCGGCTACTCCGGTTGGGACTCCGCGCTATCGTACTCTAGGGCAAACGGGCTTGACTATTTTGGTACAATACTCCCGGCGATGGGCGATGATCAACAGCCAATGGCATTTCAGTATGGAATGTGGCAGTGGTCATTTTATATCAGGATTCATATAAAGTTTGATGTAGATTCTAGCCCAACGACCGACGAGAAAGTGGCAGACCTAGCAGACGACTTGTTTGACGCGCTTATAAATTCTACGAATGTGAGAGCAGTCGTTCCATCTGGTGCCATGAAGGTTACTGGGTTCAATTATATGGGCGATCCAGAAAACATAAACGATGTTACATATTTAACACTAGAATGTCTAGTTGCAATAAAAGTTCAGATAGATAGGACATAAAATGGGCACAAAATTGAGTGAAGGTTTCTTGACTTGTATGGAAGCCTGTGATACAATCGAGTTGATGGGCGGAATGGATTTTAGTGGTTTGGTTACAAACAGTGAAGAACTTATTGGTGCTATGGTCACTGTGCTGGAAACTGATATGGCACAGCTTCCAGTTGGCATGTTGAAGCCGATTGCTGATTTGCAGCGGTCGATCCTAGATTTCTTTGATGGAAGGTTAGATGAACATTTTGACTGTAGCGCCTGGGCCTAAGTTTTCTACATACGATACATTTTTGTACTATACAAGGGCCTTTAAGAATTTAGGGCATAAGGTGTCTGCGTTTAATTACCATGATCATTATGCATATCACGCAACTGCGCTGTCGCATATTGAAGATGAATCCCCTGAAGACTTGGGGTTGCAGGCAAGGGCGATAACTCTTGCGGCGGAGGACCTTATTTCTAGAATTGCTCGCAAAATGCCAGACTTGATATTCGTTGTGTCTGGCATAGCTCTCCCAAGTGGGGTGTGGGATTGGCTTGATGTATTCAACTCAAACCTGAGCAAGCAGTTCAAAACGATGGTTTTGTTTACGGAATCGCCGTACATAGACGAAACGCAAGCTCCTATTATTGGGAGGGTAGATATTGCAGCTACGACAGATATGTCGAGCCTTGGCAATTTCTTAGATATAAATGAGCACTCCATTTATGTAAGACATGCGTACGAGCCTGAAGTTCATAGGCCGATGCCAATGAGTGCAAAGTATATGGCAGATGTGTTTATGGTTGGAACGGGATTCCCTGAAAGGATAAATCTTCTGGCTGGTGTAGACTGGTCAGGTATAGATTTTAGATTGTTTGGTGGGAATTGGGGTGACCTAGGTGATGAGCTTGACGAGTATTATACTCCCGAGTTCCTAGACAACGAAGAGGAAGTCCCAATGTACTATTCAAACTCGAAGATTAGCTTGAATATCTTTAGAACGGCCAAGTGGCCCGGAAAGAATGTTTTGCATGTCGATCCGGAGTTAGCTTATAGTGTGTCGCCGCGCTGCTATGAGATTATGGGATGCGGCGGGTTCCTTCTTACTGATTCACGGCCAGAGTTGTTAGAACTCTTTGAGGACGGGAGGGACTTGGTAACTTTTGATGGTGAAGTAGACCTGGATGATAAAATCAGGTATTATCTAAACCATCCGCGCCAGAGGGAAAAGATAGCTTCCTCTGGCATAATGGCTGTCTCGGAACACACTTATATAAACCGAGCGGCTGAAATTTCAAAATATATAGACGATAACTGGAGGGTGTTATAATGGCGAAGGTAGTATGTATTGACGCTCTCGTGTACTTCGACGGTAATGTTTTGGCAGAACGGTCAGATGCAACAATTAGTTGGGACACCGATATTGCCGAAGCACGTCCATTCAAATCCTCAGCATCAGAGGCGTTTGCTGACAAGTCTCCTACGTGGAAGAGTTGGACAGCGTCGCTGGAGGGTTTTTATGATGACAGTGACGATGCTCTTGTGACTGCTGCTATTGAAAACACTCGCGGAATGTTGATTGTATATCCGACTCGCTCCAATATGACAAATTATTGGTACGGGTATGCATACGTCGCGAATGTTGAACATGGTATCAATTCAGAAGACTTCTCAAGCCTTAGTGGCGAAGCCGAAGGTGACGGGACTCTGAAGTGGGTAAATAACGCATAGTAACCTAGGCGGGGAGGTTGACGCCTCCCCGCTAAATCTAATAACTTGAATAGGAAGGAAACAATATAACATGGCGGATTATAGATGGGACGAAAAGAATCCTTTGATTCTGTACATCAACGACGAAGAGATTAACCTGGAAACAAAGGGTGTTGCGTATGCAAGCCAGTTTGGAAGATTGACATCTTGGATCGGGCGATATGCGCTTCCTGCACTCGCGGGGGCGTTGGACTCTGGGGCAATCAGTGAAGAAGACGATTACAACGTCGCGTTCAACTTGATTGCAAACTTTATGGACTTTGGGTTTTCGCCAGAGTCTATCGTAGAGCTTTCTGGAATTCTGATCAATCGCGGCGACGCGTTCGTTGAAGAGAATTTCGATCCCGGATGGTTTGTTGAAGCTCTATTGAGATCATTCGATCACAGACCGGGGGTAAAGGCTGCATTTGCAAGCCTGTATCAGAGGTTTTTTCTGGCAACACGCGCCGACGCCTCTGATGAAGCAGGTGAAGCATCAGATTAGGCAGGCTTATGGTTTTACGGATGAGCAGATACTTGACCATATAGAAAAGTATGGTGAAGACTGGGCATATGACTCATACAGATTCATTATGGAGGACAAAGTTGTTTATTGGCAGACCATGATGTCTGTCATGCCAATAGCAAGGACTCCATCGGATAAAAAGTATGGGAAAGCTTTGGTTAAGTATTCAAAGGACCTTAGAAAGTCTATAGAGAAAATGTTTGCACCTTGGATAGAACAAAGGCGCATTGAGGCTATAAAGAAAAGGCTTGCGTCTCCTCCGAAGGGAGTAGTTTTAGACGAGACTGGCAAACAAGTCGATCTAAACGATCCGGAGTGGTGGAAAAAGGTATGAGTTCAAATAGGTTGTTTATAGTCCTAGATGACGGGGTTGATGTAAAGTGGTCTTCAAGGACTAAGACGCATTATACCGACCTTGGGTACGAATATACAAGAATGGGAGATACATTTAAGGTGGATGTTGTTGATCTTCCAATAAAGTCTAAGATTAAAGTTTTAGTGCAGTGCCCAGGGTGTAATGCGACAAGAAGGGTCCCTTGGCAGTCTGTTGCAGAAAAAGATGACACGTATTGCCAAAAGTGTGCATCCAAGGCTGCAAATTTCATAGATTTGACTGGCAAGAGATTTGGGAGGCTCACCGCCGAGTCTCTTTCGGAGCGCCGTGGCTCCAATGGGCAGTATTACTATCATTGTGTGTGTGACTGTGGGAATGAAGTTGACGTGGAAAGCGCCTCTTTGTCTACTGGGGCAACGAAGTCTTGCGGGTGCTTGCAGAAAGAAGTGTCCAGTGAGCGCATGAGTGCTATGACTGGAGAGAACAATCATATGTGGGACCCAACAAAGACAGACGAAGATAGGTATAGCCGTCACACAGAGGCAGGGCACCAGAGATGGAGGGAATCTGTTCTGGAAAGGGATGGATACCGTTGTCAAAGATGTGGCTCTGGCGAGTCGCTTCATGCTCACCATATACTTCCGTACAAGGAGAATATAGAACTTAGGACGGATATCGACAATGGAATAACTCTGTGTGATAGGTGTCATACATCTTTCCATGCGGGGTATGGTGTATATGCAACCGATGTAGAATTGAAAGAGTTTATGGAGGAGTATACTGATTAATGGCAACTCCCGTCATTATCGAAGTACGCGCTAACGCGGCCCAGGCAAAAAGGGAATTCAATAGTATTGGTGCTTCGATGCGATCTTTCGGGTCTAGTATACGGTCTGTTGTTGCGATGTCTTCACAGGCCGTTTCTGGCATTCGTCAGATGGCGCAGGGTGTACAGAACCTTGGGTTTGTGATGTCGGCTATGGTTGGAATCCCAATGGTCCGCGCCATAAAAGAAATTTCTGAAAGCGCAACCTCATTTGAAAAGGCGCTTGTTGAAATAGAAAAGACTACTGGTATTGCAAAGGATCAGGTTTACGATCTCGGGAAGAGTATACGAGAGCTTGCACAGACTACACCGACAAGTGCGCAGGAGCTTGCACAGCTAGCTGCGGAGGCTGGTCGTGCTGGTGTTGGGTTGGGGAATACTCTCGCTGGAAACATAGAGGGCGCAAAGAATGAAATCCTTGAATTCGTAAGAGTAATTGATATGATGCAGGTATCAACTACCCTTACTGGAGAGGAATCGGCTAAGGCGTTTTCAAGGCTTATCACTTTGTTTGATGAGTTAGACACCACCAAGATTGAGAATCTAGGCTCTGCGATCAACGAGCTAGGTCAAGCAACCTCCGTATCGGAAGATGAAATTGTTGGCGCTATGATGCGTATTGCGCCTGCTGCTTCAACGCTTGATCTTACAGCGGCGCAGGTTGCTGGCCTTGCAACTGCGGTCACTCAGATGTCAGAAAGCATGTCCCGTGGTGGCACAAGCGTTCGTGTTGCGCTTGACCAGATGGCGATAAATTATGACAAGGCTGCCAAATTGATAGGCATAAGCACCGAAGAAATGACGGCAAGGATGAATGAAGAAGCCCTGCCTGTGTTTATGGAGCTTGTTTATGCGATGGCTCAGATTGACGATGCGACTATTGCCACAAAAACAGCAGTAGATATTTTTGGAACAACTGGCGGCAAGGCTGTAAGGAGATTTGCAGAGGCATATCCAGAGCTGCTTGAGCTGATGGAGTTGTCAAACATAGCCTTTGAAGATGGAACGTCGCTGCAGACAGAGTTCTCGCGTGCGCTGACTTCGACATCGTCCTTGTTTGACGTTTTAAAGAATTCGGTGACAGAAGTCGGCCTGACGTTCGCAGACAGCCTGTTACCACTTGCGAAGCAGGTTATCAGTGCATTGATACCAGCAGTACAAGAACTTACAAGATGGGTGGCTGGTTTAACAGATGAGCAGAAACTGCTTGCGGTTGGGATAGCTGCCGTGGTAAGTGTTGGCCTCCCACTGCTGGCCCTGTTTGGATCGCTTGGTTTCGGTTTCGCGATGATCATAAACGGCGCAGTTAACTTGATTGGGGGGCTTGTTGGTCTTACAGCAACACTTCTGACATTTGGTGGAGGTCTTGCCTCTATTGGAACCTTGCTTACTGGTGTGGCTGCGGTAGTTGGCGGAGTGCTTGCCGCGAAGCTAATTGATGGCGGGAATGCCTTCGATGTAATTATAGAAAAACTAAAAGAGGTAGCCAGCGGTGCAATTGACTGGGGCGAAAACCTTGTGGCAAATGTCGCAGAGGGTATTGTGTCTGCTGCCGCGACGGTTCTTGTAAATGCCCTGGAGTTTGTCGGTGGCATAATCTCAAGCTTCCTAGAGGGACACTCTCCTCCTGAGACTGGTCCATTGAGTACGATTGGCGAGTGGGGTTCAAGGCTGATTGATACATACCTGCAGGGGTTTTACAATGCAGACTTTGGTATATTGAGCAAGGTCGCAGGTATAATCTCAAAGGTTTTCCAGACGTTTGTTGACATTGGCAGAATACAAGAAATTGACTTTGGGCCAATGCTTGCCGATGCAAGAACCTTTATCGCAGAGTTGATATCCACATTTAATAACACAGGCGTTATAGCCGACGACATTCTTGCAAAGATTGGTGGGATGCTTGGTGAAGCTGGCGATGAAGTTGTACGGCTGTTGCGCTTGCAGCTTCAATACAACAAGGCCGTAAAAGAGCTTGAGAATATCAAGCAAAAGAAGAGTGATATTGAAGAGGCATACTCTGCCGAAGCAAGAGCTATTGCGGCACGTACCGACTTGACAGAAGCGGAGAAGCTTCAGGCAATAAGGACTGCGAAAAAGAGAAGAGACCTTGCTCTTTCAAACGCTAGCACAGAAGAGTCTGTTGCACAAAAGAACGTTGACAGCTTGCAGGAGCAGGTTGATTGGCAGCGTCAATATATTGACGCTATGCAAGACCAAGACGACGTTCTCGTTCAGCACTTGGAAGTTCTAAAGAAGATTGGCAAGGTCGTAAAGGGTGTTGCGAGTTCTATAAAGAGCCTTGCAGAGAAACTTGCCGATTTGATTGCAGACCTATTGAGGCAGCTTGAAGTGAATGAGCGACTAAAGGCTCTTTATGAATCAAAAGGGATGGATATAACTCCGCTCTTGAGAAAAGAGTTGAACCTACGCAAGAGGCTCGTAGAAGCCCTTATGAAGAAAAAACTTGCGTATGAAGACTTGAACAAAGAACTGCCAGAGGGCGAGTGGTTATCCCTATCGGCTGACGAAGAAGCGATGCTTGATGCAAATCTTGACAGGATAAAAACCCTTGAGGATGAACTCGGGAATCTATCTTCATCTGCTGGCGATATAGACTTTCCAACGATTGATGCAAGTTCATATGAAGATGGTACTGAGGTTATAGCTGAGTCTCTCAGAAAGATTACGGAGTTGGGAACAGAGGTCACTGGCGTCTTAGAGAAAGGGCCAAAGTTGTGGGAAGCCTTTAAGGCTGGACTTGCTGGCAAGATAGGCATCAAGCCTGGTTCAATCAGCGACGGGCTAAAGGCCGCGTTTGAACCAGAGATTTTAGATCGAATGTTTGACCTAGAAGAATCGAATATTCGATTCTTTGAATGGGGTGCAAAGATTAGGCAAGTTTGGGATCGTGTGAATGAAATCATAGACGATATGAAAACCAGGTTCCAGCACTTAAAGGACACAATAGGCGCCTCATTTGAGTCAATGAAGGAGACGGTTGGCAAGTCGAGAATTGGAGACTTGCTGGAAGAACACAAAGACAAGATAGAGAAAATACTCCCTGCCTTGATTGCGCTTGGCCTCGGGATCTTCGCGCTGAGGAATCCGCTGCTTGGGCTTATTACGTGGTTCTCTGGTGCTGGAATTATTGGAGCGTTTGGTGGCGTGATAGGCGGTTTGGTAGAAAGTGGTGGGCCTCTATCAAGTCTCGCAGACTGGGCAACCGGAATATGGCCGAAAGCGGCCAATAAGGCAGGCGGGTTCGCCGGAAAATTTAAACGTGCGTTTAGCTGGGCTCCAACCATAAACAAGGATGTTGCTGGACTGATTGGCCCTGGATCTTCTATGGGCAAAATCCCGAGCCTTATGGATAAAATTAAGTACGCGTTTTCATCAACCGGGAAAGGTATAAAAAGCAAGTTTATATATTCTATCCAGTCAATAGGTTCTGTGTTTAGGAATATTGGACAAAACATTAAATTCTTCGGCGGAACAGTCAAGACAATATTCAAGGAAATTATTACCCAGCCTGGTGCAGTTGCAAAGGCGTTCACTGGCACAGCCTTTGGTGCCATAAAGGGATTTTTGGGAGCGCTTATAGGAGGCATTGGGGGTGTCGTTACTTCTATTGGCTCCTTTGTTGGAGCGATAACCGTTATTGGTGGAGCTATAGCTGCTGTTGTAATTGCCGTTATTGCCACAGTCAAGTACATGAAGGACCATTGGCTAGACTTCAAAGATACCTTTGTGGCAATATGGGAAAACATTAAAGGTGCGGTAAGTGGCTTTGTGTCAAGTTTCAAGAAAGCTCTCGGTATTACTGGCGGCGAAGGCATTAACTTTAAGAAGATACTAGACGATATTTATAAAAAAGCTGAGCCTGTTGCAAAGTTCCTAGCTGGTGCATTTACTAAGGCACTCCATATAATTAGTGGACTGCTGAAGATTATATTGCCTGCACTTGGCAAAGCGTTTGGTGGCGTATTTAAAGGCATTGGTGCCGTTGCCGCTGGAATCCTTGACATACTAGGTGGCGTTTTCAAGCTTATAGAAGCTATCTGGAAGGGCATCTCCGAAGGTGACTGGTCGATGCTTGA
>Ga0180438_10009511_pt1 | contig 12094 bp, 7 predicted proteins | sample SS_ome_12_FD_132455 | JGI IMG/M metagenome (GOLD analysis project Ga0180438, IMG submission 132455) | Hypersaline lake sediment archaeal communities from the Salton Sea, California, USA - SS_3_D_2 metaG | ecosystem: Environmental > Aquatic > Non-marine Saline and Alkaline > Hypersaline >...
CTTGATAAATCGAATGCCTGCCATAATACTCGGAGGTAGGGAGGTCTCAACCCCATAGAGAAAATTCTTTACCTGCAAAAAGCGTTACTCTATTACTTTTTGGAATAAAACTCGAATACTCATTGACTTTGTTGGATAGATTTCATATACTATTAATAAAGTCTCAAAAGTTGTTTCCCCCCGATTTGTTGCTTCAGGGATCAATGAGATATCACAACTCAAGAAACCACACTATCCGGATAAAAACAGCTCGATGATTTTTTGTACCAAACCATGTGAACAACCAACGAACAATATAAATTTCGATTATGGTAGTTGATTTTTCCCTGTAAAGTGGAGGTGCTTACTCATCCAAATATTAAAATAGAAATAATCGTTCCAAAGGTTAGATACGAGATATATAGCCATAAAAGGAGATGCAAAATGTTTAATCAACGTTCCTCTCTTGGGGTAAAAGCTTCTATTATTCCCCTACCTCTGATTATCATCTGCGCGGTACTCTTGTCGGGCTTGGGTGCTTCTTTTTCCGGGTTGGTCCAGGCTGAGCCATCCCCCCAAGCTGGCGCTTTTGAGTCTCGTGGGTTAATTTTTCCAGATGCGATTCTGGATATTGATGAACCAGATGCCCTTCCGAACGCCTGGCAAGCGCTAAACAATGATGGGTTGAGCGGGAATGTGAACGCGATGGTAGTGTACGGGGATGATCTATTTGTAGGCGGAAACTTCGTCTCGACTGGCGATGGATCGATAACAGATCTAAAATACATTGCACGCTACGACCTGAATGACGGCACCTGGAATACGTTACCCAAAGGCGGCTTGAATGGCATTGTTCGATCCTTGGCACTGTACGGGGACGATCTGTACGTGGGTGGGTTGTTCACAAAAACTGGCGACACGCTGCAAGACCTGTCCCACATCGCCCGCTACGACATCACTGATAAGACCTGGAACGAGCTGGAAAACGGAGGTTTGAATGGTGACGTTTACGCGATGACGGTGTCAGGGGACGACCTGTACATGGGAGGGTACTTTTCTGAAACCGGAGATGGGTCGGTGTATCCCATGGGTAAAATCGTCCGCTACGATATCACGGATGGGACCTGGGATAAACTCGCAAATGATGGTTTGAATAACGCCGTATTGTCGTTAGCGGTATCTGGGAATGACCTGTATGTAAGTGGTAACTTTTCCCAAACTGACGATGGAATTGTGACAGGTCTGAATCGCATCGCCCGCTATGATATCAGCGGAAATACCTGGATTGCCATGCCCAATCAGGGCTTAAATAGTGCGGCTATGGTTTTGGTGTTATTTGGGGACGACCTTTACATGGTGGGAGCGTTCACGAGAACCTTCGAACCAGATACTGACCTTTACCAGATCGCCCGTTATGACACCACCAATAAGAACTGGCATGCCTTGCCAAACAACGGCCTGGACGGTACGTTTGCCAGTGGCTTAATACTTTCAGGAGGCGATTTATACGTGGGCGGCGATTTTTCCCAAACCAAAGACGGGACAGTGCCAGACCTGAACAAAATCGCCCGCTACAACATCGCCGGTAAAACCTGGCATGCGCTGCCCAACGATGGCCTGGATAATTGGGTTTACACGTTTGCATTATCCGGGGATGATTTGTTTGTGGGGGGAGAATTTCAAGCAACCCATGACGGCGCATTAACTGAACTGGGTCATATCGCCCGCTTGACCCTAAAATCTGGACCGAAGCAATTGTTATCAGTCACGCTTGAAGGCAGCGGCAGTGGCAAGGTGACAAGTGTCCCTGCGGGCATCAATTGTGGATCGGATTGCAGCCAAAATTTTAATTCCGGCACGGTTGTAACTCTAAAAGCTGTGGCTGACCCTGGTTCCATCTTCAAAGGTTGGAGCGGGGATTGCAGCGGCAAAGGAGATTGCCAAGTAACCATGGATGCGGACAAAATTGTCAAAGCGAAATTTGATACAGGTCTTTTTATTCACCTGCCTGCAATTTTCCGCTGATCACAGCGAATTAATAATATTCAAACCGCCCTTGATCATAAAGTTGAATGTTCAAGGGCGGAAACAATTGATTTCTCCAGCAAGAAGCAATCCAACGCACGAAGATTTTGACTCCGATACAATTAGTTATCCGTAAATTTTTAACCACTAGCCCTATTAAATATTACATATTATGGGTTTCACGGATATCCTGAGGTATATCCCTTCTTTTCCAGCTATTAGCCACGCTATAATAAAGGCGCCGCCGCCCTGCGTTCGTCCTTGGAGCCTCTGAGCTCACCATTGGTCGCAGGGCGGCGTCGGTATTAAAGATGCAATCTTTGTTCCAGACTCACTGGAATTGGACTGGTAGTCCTGGATGCGTAACCGGGCGAATATCGTTCTAGACTAGTATAGTTCGGTATTTAAACCCTCGCGCTTAAAGGACTGCCGGTCCTAATCGTGAAAAGGACCGGCAGTCCTTTAAGCCATCCAATATTTTCAAATGCCTTACCGCGCTTTGTTTTACTGTGAATTTGGACAGGAAAACAAGGATGCGCCTCCCTGTGCGAGGTCAAGTTTTTGCCCATGGGAAGTGGACCGCTGGATCAGCTTCTCAAAACTTTATCACCTTCCGGTTGTTCGAGCCACGCAGGAGATCGAGCGGAGCGCCAATAACGGGTGTCCCTTGGGATGATTACCTGAATAACATTCCAACCGAGATGGAACAACCTGTGGTAGTTTTCCATAACTACCGATAACCGCCCGCAGATAAATAAACCCATTTTGAAAAATATTAATCAAAAAACAGCATACTTTCCTGTATAATTAAATTCGAAAAATGCGTTGATCAATTTCGTTTATCGGTAATATTTCATGATTGCCGGCCTTACAGTATGGGGGTGCCTGAGTCTCTAACTGGTTATTCTTATTGGTAATACTACTTAATGCTGGTTTTTCTTTTTTATTGGTTCGATTATAAACCCGGTCACTAAACCCGGGGCTGTCCAGTCAGTTTAATAATTCTAACCAATTCATTCAAATCCTTGGAGGGAACTGAAATGAAGAAAACCAACCTCGCAATCCTCTTTGGAACCATTTTATTCTCGTTCATCCTGGTATGCGGAACGATAGCGGCGGTAAAAGCCGCTCAAATTGACGTTTCAAATACCGGTGAGCTTCAAAATCCGGATGCTCCTCCACCAGAAACCTTGTACGACCTGGGTGATGCGCCTGATTCGACCAACCATGCAGGCGCGCTCATGACAGCCTATATTCCCGGCGGCGGTCCCCCAAACACGCCGGCAAATTACCCCACTGTCTTCGATCCTGCCACAGGCTTGCCGCCTGGACCGCGCCATGGGGGCGGGGAACCTCCGGTTGTTTACCTTGGACCAGGGATCAGTTTAGAATTCGATGCAGACCTGCCGCCCGATAACGACGGCGTGACCAATATTGACCCTAAGGCAAACATACCCGACCTGGATGGGTTTGATGATGGCGTTCACTTTCCGCTTGCCCTGCCGCATTGTGTGCCAACCACATTCACCTACACGGTTAACGTCCAGCCTAACAGCGGGATTGACGATTTCTTTGTTAATGTCTGGTTCGATTGGAACAGGAACGGAGACTGGAAAGATACCCTCAAATGCCCGGGTTCTGCCCCTGCGCCAGAATGGGCAGTTCAGAACCAGTTGCTTAGTTTGGGCCCCGGTATCCATGTCGTATCCACGCCCACCTTTGTACCCAATAACCCCCAGAATGACCCGCTCTGGATGCGCATCACCATTTCCGAGCTGCCAGCGCCAAGCGATGCTGCCGGCGGGTCTCCGGATGGAAGGGGACCAGAAAATGGTTACAGCGTTGGTGAAACAGAAGATTATTACATTCCAGGTCCGCCATCGCCGGATTACGATATCTACATGAAAGACAATCCTACCGACGACGGTAGCGTACCCAGCAGCCCGCCCAACTGGAAAAGCCCTGATATCTGGGCGCGCAGTGACGGGGACTGCACCATCACATCCCACCAGAACCCGGAAGCCGGCGTGCCAACCACGCTTTGCGTACGCGTGCGCAACCGGCTCTCGACACCCGTGCACAAAATTATCGTCAACCTTTACTACGGGAGCGCCGGTTTAGGTCTGGGCTGGCCGGGAAGCTGGGCTGGCATTGGTTTTACCACGATACCAAGCCTGGCGGGTAACAGCGAGGCTGTCAAATCCATACCCTGGACCCCGCCCAATATTACCGGGCATTTCTGCTTCCTTGCGCGGGCTGACTCGCATGAAGACCCGATCGGTTCCGGGCCGGACACCGTCGCGCCTGTCAATTTGGTGCAGAACAACAACAATATTGCCCAGCGCAACTTTAACATCGTGGACTTTCCGGAGTTCATCCTCTGCGATGAGATAAGCGATACAATCTCTACCAATACAGAATATTTTGATATCGTAAACACCAAAACGACATCCGTCACAGTGGATATAAAATTCGACAGCGGCGGTTTCCCATTGGCTGATGGTGAAATTGTCGTCCACCCAGGTCCGCTGTGGGGACGCTGGACATCCCTGATCAATTTCAACCAGGTGGGTGTCACGTTAAAGCCAAATAACTTCCCGGCGGAGATGAACGGCGTTGAACTAGGTCCTAGTGAGACAGTATCGGTAACGATGGACGTTACCGCGCCGGGCAATGTCGGGTTTGAAATCGATGTTACCGGGTATAAAGAGGATAAGGTGTTCGGCGGGATTACTTTCGCCAGGGTACTGCCGTCCTGCATATACATGCCGGTTGTACTGGATGAGGATGCGCCTCCGCCCTGAACAACTTTTAGCGCTGGTGTTAATAAACTTGTAGAATCTTTGGACTGAGTACAAGTTGTAAAATCGCAGCTGTCTTCGTCAATCCATTTCCTTAAAAAGTCACACCCAGCTGATTGGCAACCTTCACACCAGCTGGGTGTGTAAGGCTGCCAGCTATTCCATTTTGATAGAATCAAGAAGAATTCCAGTCTCCTCCGCGTCTCAATCACCTTCGCATTAAATATGCCCGGCGCTGCCTGCTGTTTCGAACGGAGCCCAAGCCCATTCCATACCCCGGTTGTTGTGCTGACCAACACTACACCCTAGATAGCACCGGTCAGCCCTGCCTCTAGCACACAAACCCCAAACAGCCAATTTACCTCCGTAACAAAGCCTATACGCGTTATTCTCCCGCCTACAGTACTTCAGCCCCAAACAGAGACGATCTTCCTTTCCACCCCAAGAACTTGGTCCCGATCAGCCCGCGAAACATATCCATACTGGAACCTGCAGCACCGCTTCCGGACTTGGGCGCCAGCGTGGTGGCTTTCTCCCCGGACGCACCGGTGCTGCCTCCGTGCTTCAAGGGTAGGGTGCCCAAAGTCATAACCTGTGGTGCACAAGCCAAATCATTCTCACCGGATGGAGGCAGCTTAGCCCTCTGCGCTTTCCCATACCAGCCGGTCTTCTTTTTTCACCAGAATCTCTGATGCTCGCAACTCACACTTACACCAATCGGCACCAGTTGTGGGGAGTGCCGGGAGAGGAGCAGCCGTATATAGACCAAACATGCAGGTAAGCTTCAGAGAGATGCATACGCGGTTAAGCATAGAATGTGTCGCCAGTGGTAGACAAGGAAAAAGGCATGTGAGGCAGCCGCTTGAGATGAATTCTAAAAATGTTATAATTTCTGCTGTTAAATTTTATTAGCTTATAACCATTCGTCTAGCACTGGCTGGCACAGCCTTTTAAAACAACCAATATTTATCACCAAACTGATTTCAATATGCCAAAATTGGAAGCATTTAATTTAAGCGTTGAATATTTATCCAAACGGGATTCTAAAAGTATTCTCGCGCTCGATGGTATGAGCTTTACTGTTGAAAAGGGCAAAATTGCAGCCATCGTTGGTCCCAGCGGCTGCGGGAAGACCACGCTGTTGAAAGTATTCGCAGGTTTACAATCCTTAAAATCTGGGGAAATCAAGTTGGATGGGCAGCCTGTCCTGGGACCAGGGAAGGAACGGGCTATGGTTTTCCAGTCACCGTCGCTCCTGCCCTGGCGGACCGTCATCAGGAATATCACATACGGACTTGAATTGCGCGGGATGAAAACAAACCGTGCCGAGGAAAAAGCCTCAAACTTGATTGACCTTGTAGGGTTAAATGGATTCGAACAGAACTATCCCCGCGAACTGTCCGGCGGTATGAAACAGCGTGTTAACCTGGCGCGGGCGCTGGCGACCGACCCTGAACTTTTACTTCTGGACGAACCTCTGGCGTCATTAGATGCACAGACTCGCGAGTCAATGCAATATGAACTTCAAAAGATATTATTCGAGACAAACAAAACCGGAGTCTTCGTGACGCACCTGACCAGCGAAGCGGTCTACCTGGGTGATATTGTGATTGTGTCTTCTGCCCGTCCGGGGTCTGTGCGGGAAATCATCCCGGTAGATTTCTCGCGGCCCCGGTCGCTGCGTATAAAAATGGACCCCAGGTTCGTGGAAATAGATAAACACATCTGGAGTCTAATTCGAGAAGAAAGCGGAGGATCGGTTAGTTCAATTTAAAAAGTTGACAGCAGAAAATATGGATAAAACCGCTAGGCGTATTGAAACTGATTTGGAAGAGAGCAATACCGCATCTCATCCAGCCAATCCAGGAGGCTTGGCAGCGTTTTTCGATAAGCATGAAAATAAAATCCTTGCGCTGACCGCTGTGGTCATCTTTTTAATTTTGTGGGAAATCTTGCCGGCATACGGAATTTTTAAACCAATCTTCACCAGTTCACCATCGCGAGTAGTAAACGCCGCGCAGTGGCTTTTTGCGCACGGGTTCACCTATGATATATGGGTCAGTGCTCAGGAATTTGCGGTTGGATTCTCCATGGCGGTTTTGATAGGGATTCCACTGGGAATACTGCTCGGCTGGAACAGGCGGCTGAATGCCATGTTTGATCCCTTCATCGCAGCCCTGTATGCAACGCCCAGAGTGGCGTTTCTGCCGCTGCTCATCCTCTGGCTTGGAATTGGCACCAAATCCATTATTGCCGTAGTATTCCTGGGAGCATTTTTCCCGATACTCTTGAACACCCTGACAGGTGTTAAAACTGTAGATGAAGATTTACTGCTGTGCGCGCGTTCGTTCAGAGCGAACGACTTCCAAATCCTTACCACCCTGGCTTTACCGACCAGCGTGCCTTTCATCATCACCGGAATGCGGCTGGGTGTCGGCAGGGGATTGGTCGGCGTGGTCGTCGGTGAACTCATCGCCTCCCAGGCTGGCATCGGGCATATGATGAGCCTGGCAAGCTCAACCTTTCAAACGGATAAGTATTTTGTTGGCGTTGTCATTTTAGCTGTGTGCGGGTATATTTTTACTGAAGCGCTAAAACTGCTCGAATCACGGTTTGAAAGCTGGCGTCCCGGCAGCAGGTAAACAGCACAATTTTCAGGAGATAATCTTAATTCTTATGTGAATAAAGGATCCACACAATATGCTAATCCCTTTTCGGTTGAAACTTTTTACTGCCATTGTTTTACTTCTGATCTCCTGCAGTACCCTTCAGTCTTCCATACCTGAAGAGACAGCCCCGGATCAGCCGTTAACCAGCGTAGAAGCCTGCTACAGTTCTGTATCCGCCGCGCACAGCCCGCTGTGGTATGCCTATGAAAATAAAATATTCGAGAAATACGGGCTTGATATCAGTATAACCAGCGCTGGGGGTGGCAGCAGTGCGGCGACTGCCATGATAGCCGGTGACTTTAAAATCTGCCAGATTGCTGCACCGGCGGTCTTGAATGCGGTCATCGCAGGAGAGGATTTGGTTTTCTTCGGTGGGCTCTATAATGACTATCTGTACAAGCTAATGGTTACCCCAGATATCAAAAGTCCACAGGATTTAAAGGGGAAAGCAGTTGCAATCACCCAGCCTGGGACATTAACGGATGGTGCCAGTAGGGCTGCACTTTTGCATTTGGGTCTCGATCCGGATAAGGATGTAATCCTCCTCAATATTGGTGGTGAACCTACCCGCCTGGCTGCCATGGATTCAGGCCAGGTTGCTGCGACAGTATTCACCCCGCCGAATACATTGAAGGCACAAGAAGCAGGCTTCAATATCCTTCTGGACCTGGTAGATTTAAACCAGCCGTTCTTGCGGCTCGGCTATGCCGCTTCTCGAAGTTTCATGGAAGGTAACCCGGAAGTTATGGTAAATTTTTCTAAAGCGATAATAGAAGCGATTCAAGAAATGCAGTCGGATCCGGAAGGAACCAAATCTATTATGGCTGAGTACCTGTCTCTCGATGAAGAGACGGATGCGGAATCATTGGTAGAAGCGTACCAGGAACTTATCCTTAAAAATGTTTCGGAAACGCTGCTCCTTCCACCGGATGGTATTGAAGCCGTCCTGGAGATTATCATAACTCAGAATCCAGCTGCAGTAGAGTACTCTGCAGGAGATTTCATCGATACAAGAATCATTGAAGAGATCAATAAAAGTGGATTTGTCGAAAGTCTGAAATGATCGGCTTGTAAAAACAACTTTATAAAACGGATTCGCAGCGGATTTGCCCCATTTTCAGAGGCTGATTCTCAAACTCATACCAGAAAATGAATCGACGGGAAACAAACATAGAAGCTAAATTCTCTTGCCCTCCATTGGCGTTGGACCCATGGGAATTCAAAGGGTCGATTCCATCCAGGTTCGAGCGGGTAGCGGCTCGATACCCGCAGCGGACTGCAGTTATTTCCAGTAAACATCGCTGGAGTTACGACCTGCTGAACTGCACAGCAAACCAGCTGGCCCGCGCCATTCTCGCGCAGCGCGGTCAGGGATCAGAGCCGGTTGTCTTGCTTTTCCAGCATGATGCAGAATTAATCTCGGCGATTTTAGGGGTGCTCAAGGCGGGTAAATTTTATGTTTATCTTGATCCATCATTTTCCCAAAAATGGTTATCAAAAATTTTGATTGACCTGGGAAACCCATTGACTGTTTGCGACGCCTCCAACTTACATCTCGCCTTGGAATTGGCTGGTGATAATCTGCAATGGTTGGAGTATGAAAAGGTGGTAGGAAGCAGACCGCGGTCGAATGTCGAGCTGGATATCTCTGCAGAATCTCCTTTCGGCGTTTTCTATACTTCCGGTTCGACCGGCACGCCAAAAGGAGTTGTGAGATCACATAAACTGGCAATTAATCGAGCTTGGGTGGATAATCAATATGCACCAATATTTCCTGATGACCGCCATTCAATGCTCACATCCTGCATGTTCGCGGTTTCATCAACAGATATTATGGGGGCGCTGCTCAACGGCGCTGCGCTGTGTATGAATGATATCAGGAACCAAGGCCTGGGTAGATTAGCTGAATGGATCGCCCAAGAAAAGATTACCATTTTTCGCCCACCTGTTTCCTTATTCAGGTACTTTATAAAATCGCTTGATGAAAAGCCAGATTTATCAAAGGTCAGGAATATCATTTTGAGCGGCGCACCTGTTTACAGGAATGATATTTTGAATGCAAGACCGTTCTTCACGAAAGAATGCGCTTTTGTCCATCGTTACGCCGCAAGTGAAGCCGGCATTGTCGCTCATTTGACAATCAGATACGATGACGAAATCAGAGAAAGGGTTATTCCTGCAGGCTACCCTGCCGCTGGTAAAGAAATATTGATACTCGACCAGTACGGCCGTGAACTCGATACTGGCGAGATCGGAGAAGTGGCGGTGCGAAGCCAATTTCTGGCTTCCGGATACTGGCACCAGGAAGCGGGTCATACAGACAGATTCAAAGATGACCCGTCTGGTGACCGGCAGCGGATATACCTCACTGGGGACATAGGCCGCTTGAGACCGGACGGCTGCCTGGAATTGACCGGTAGAAATAAGCAGCTGGCAAAAATTAGAGGCTACCGGGTGGATCTGTCCTTAGTGGAATCCATTTTAAGAGATCAAGCTGGAATACTGGATGCGGCTGTCGTATCGAAGATAGATCTTGCGGGCGAAAACCGGTTGGTTGCTTACCTCGTTGGTTCATGCTCTCCAACGCCGAATGCGAGCAATTTACAAAAACAGCTGCTCGAGGAAATCCCCGATTACATGGTGCCGGGATATTTTGAGTATCTAGACAGATTTCCTCTCACCCCAAATGGCAAAATAGATCAAAATGCACTTCCCGACCCGGATTGGGAAAATAAAAGCACAGAAAATGAATATCAAGCCCCCAGGACAGAGGCTGAGCTAATGCTGAAGCAGATTTGGTGCGACTCTTTAAACCGCATGAATATCGGAATCAACGAAAATTTCTTTCATATCGGTGGAGATTCCCTGTCAGCCTCGGTTGTTATCATGCGCATTGAACAAGAGTTCAGTATTAATATGCCCATCCAAACCTTTTATGAAATGCCAACCATTGAAGACCAGGCACATTACATAGACGAACATGTAAGCGAACCAAAAAATCCAAAAACCCTTTCTAAAGATATTTCCCTGGATGAGAAACTGCGGCTTTTGGGCGACTTCTAAGGATTGGCTATACCGATGGTGATTATTAAACAATTACTGAACAAAGAACATCCCGATATCAAGGGCAAATGCGGCAAACTGATAAATAATTAACAAGGAAATTGTGATGGAAAAAGTTATCCTGTTTGGAAACAGCGCGGTTGCATCCGTGCTTTATATGCAGTTATCAGAGAATACACAATTTGAAATATCAGCTTTTACGGTTGACCGCGCTTTCATTAAGGAAGAGACCCTGTTAGATCTCCCGGTCATCCCCTTCGATGAAGTCGAACTCAAGTACCCGCCGGATGAATTCAAAATGATGATCGCGGTCGGTTATGTTAAGGTGAACCAGCTGCGCGCTGAAAGGTATTTCCAGGCAAAAGAGATGGGATACCGCCTGATCAGCTATATCAGCCCCCAAGCAGGGGTTGCTAATGGGGTTGCGGTTGGAGAGAACTGCAGTATCGCTGAAAATTGTTCAATCGCGCCTTTCTCTCACATCGGGGACAATGTTTTTATTGGAACCGGCAGCATTGTCGGGCACCACACAGTGATCAAAGATCACTGTTATTTATCTGCCAGCGTCAGGATCTCCGGGTATGTGACTGTTGAACCTTATTGTTTTTTTGGAACCAATGCCATCGTACGCAATAAAGTGGTGATTGCCAGGGAGAATATTATCGGGGCAGGCGCGGTCATCCTGGGGGATACCAAGGAGAAAGGCGTCTATATGGCCCAACCCGCCGAACGGTTACCGATAGAGAGCGATAAATTATCGCCGCCTTAGGATAGGCAAATTGCCTCTGGGGGTGCGCTGAAATATCCGGAATAAACCGCATGTCCATTTCCGCAGCGGATATTCATAAAACAGCCCATTAGTCCCCGCCAAAACTGTCAAAATCCATACGGAAGCCAGACTGCTCCCCCGATTTACGCCGGATTACTGCCGGTCTGTTCACCTCAAAATTGATCAAGAATCGCTTGACTTTTGTTCAAAAGAATCTATAATCAATTCTATATTTATTGGATTGGGAGGGATACAAATATTACTGCCAAAAGAAAAAATTTAACCTCTACTCTGCGGAAATCCTGACTGGATTTCAATGCTGATTAATTTGCGGCGTATGAATTTTATACCGGCAATTCTTTGGGAGAACCTGTTAATCAACCTTTCAAACCAAATTAGCAATGATGAGGTAAAAAATGAAAAAACACATCCTCTTTTTACTGGCAGTATTTTTTCTACTGACCTCTCCCGCGAACGCCAACACGGAAGACTGGAAGTCTGGGTACAACAGCCTGGCTCCCAACGAGGTCGGTTCTGAGCTGCGCATCTCCCAAACTGAAACCACCGAGAGCAGGCGTGACCATCCAAGATTGGCTTACAACCCGGACAAAGATGAATACCTGGTGGTCTGGGAAAACCTTTGGCCCGGAGGTTCCCGGGATGTCTATGCCAGGCGCGTAACCGGCAGCGGTGAACTCAAGAGCCAGTTTACGGTCGCCACCGGCGCAAAAACCGACAACAAAAACCGCTTCTCTCCGGACGCGGCTTATAACGGCACTTCCGACGAA
>Ga0180438_10009513_pt1 | contig 12094 bp, 14 predicted proteins | sample SS_ome_12_FD_132455 | JGI IMG/M metagenome (GOLD analysis project Ga0180438, IMG submission 132455) | Hypersaline lake sediment archaeal communities from the Salton Sea, California, USA - SS_3_D_2 metaG | ecosystem: Environmental > Aquatic > Non-marine Saline and Alkaline > Hypersaline >...
TTCTTAAAAGGAATAAATTTGCTATAGTTTCTCGCTATAAAGAGGATCAGCTACAACTCATCGAGAAAGCCTATCTTAAGGATAAAGAATATGAGATGGACATTAATCCTCAAGCTAAGACAATAATCATTAAAAGGGTTGATTATGAATTTAAGAAAAAAGGAGGATTAATTGGAATTATCACTGCAGGAAGTTCAGATATCCCCGTTGCGGAAGAAGCAAAAGTTATTGCGCAAGCAATGGGTTGCCAAGTGTTAACTAGTTATGATCTAGGGATTGCAGGAATCCATAGGATTTTTCAACCATTAAGCGCCATGATAACAAAAGGAGTTCAAGTATTTATCGTTTGTGCAGGTATGGAAGGGACACTTCCCGGTGTGGTTGCGGCCTTAGTTGATATACCCGTGATTGGTGTCCCTGTTTCAAGTGGGTACGGTTTAGGGGAAAAAGGAATTGGCGCTCTTACCACTATGCTACAATCATGTTCTCCAGGATTATTAGTAGTTAATATTGATAACGGATTTGGGGCAGGCGCTTCAGCAGCATTAATTGCTAATAAAATTCCTAAATAGTGTAAGAATAAATTGACTTTTTGCGTATTTTAATTTATTAATTGGAAATGTAATTAATTATAAATATAATTAGAATCGAATCTTTTCTCATTATAACTTAATTTATAAAATCAATTACTAATTAAAAGTGTAAAAAATGACACCCACTCCAGCTTCTTTAGAAGCACTATCCAAACTTCGAATATTAAACGAAGATTTTGGATGGTATGTTATTCCAATATTAGCAATAGTACTTTACATCTATGCTGTAGAGATAAAAAAAGCACGGGAAACTAAAAATTGGAGCACAATATTTGCCGGATTAACAGTATTAGGATTAGATTTAATAAATGAAATATGGAATGCTTTAGTTTTTGCGTTTAGTGGTTACTCTGCCTTTTGGACTACTCCCGGAGCTAGTGCATATATAATATTGATAGGTTGGAATATCGAAATAGCTTTTATGTTCTCTATAGCGGGAATTGTTTTCGCGAAGTTTTTACCAGAAGATAAAGAACAAAAAATCTTTGGTATACCAAATCGATGGGCAATGGCAGCAGGATTTGCATTATTCTGCGTGATTGTAGAAATATTGCTAAATTGGGGCAATTATCTTATCTGGGAATATGTATGGTGGCATTGGTACAATCCTGTATTAATTTTTTTGATAGGATATTTTCACTTTTTTGTTGGGGCGTTTTATGTGTATGATCTGCCCGAAAGGAAAGACAAGGTTAAAATCGTAGCCATCATCTATGGGATTTCAGTTATATTACTTTGTATTTTTGGTCCATTGCTAGGACCATTAGGTATATTCTAAATTTTTTTCTTTTTTTAATTTTAATTTTTAGTTTTAATTTAAGTTTTAATTAGAGGAATATTTGTTTAAACGTTTATTTTAATAATTTTTACAGTTAAGCCATAGCTGAATGTTAATAAGTTTTCCCCCCTTTTTTATTAAGAAATAGCCTACAAAAACTATAAATATCTAAATTAATATAATTTATATTGATACTATTTCTATATAAAATCTATTTAAAAAAAATAAAATTTGGGACAATGTAGTTGAGACCAATGGTCGCAACAGCAGATAATTTTGAAAGATCTAAAGAGTTTTTCGATAGTGGAGATATTCTTAATACTTTAGAAAGTTTTAATAAAGTCATCGAAAATATTGACCGTTCGCAGACCAAACGTAAAAAAGAATTGATCCTTTTCCTACAAAGCTTATTAAAACATTGCCAAGATAATAACCTTAAAAGTGAAGAGGCGATGGTTCTTCGAGCTCTTGGAAGAACCCATGCAAAATTTAGGGAACATGCTGAAGGTTTGAAGTATTCCTATCAAGCTCTGAAAATTCAGAAGAAACTTGGTAAAAAATTAGATGTTGCTGAAGGACTTGAATTTCTTGCTGAAGATTTACAAATATCAGGAAATTATGACAAATGCATCGAGTCATTTAATGAGGCTGCGGAAATCTATCGTGAATTAGGGAAATTAAGAAGAGAAAAAGATATTAAAAAGAAAATCTCTGAACTTAAACAATTTTCGAAAGACATTGTAGAAGACGAGTATTTCCTCCATAAATTTAACATCGACAAATTTTAGCTCGTTAATAAAATTCAATTTTCATCTCTTTTTTTTCTATAATATTTTGATGAACTGATTTTTAAATTTGATTTTTTTGATAAATCTTTTCAATTTCAGAAGCAGTCATTAGTAGCAATTCTTTAATTGGAAAGCCAGTTGTAGCGCTTATCTTTTTCAAATCATCATACTCTGGTTTAATATTGACAATTTTTTTTATATTATCTACTGTGAAATAAGAGATTTTATAATGAATTTCATATACTTCTTGGTTAATTACAATTTTTACACTTTCTATTTCCCTATCAATACATACTCTTTGAGTTCTGTTTATACGAACCCCTAAAGTACCTAATTCACTAAAAATATCTTTTAATATTTTATCAACCATCTCGGGGTGGCAGAGAACTTTTAGTATATAACTCGGGCGATTTTTTTTAGTGAGGCTTGGTGTAGCTTGAATATCCAAAATATCAGAATTCTCCATTTTAGTGATAAAATTTCCAATAATCTCCCCGGAAATGTCATCCACATCGGTCTCAAGAACAATAACTTCTTCCAGATAATTTTTAAACCTACTCTCTTCCATAGTCATTGCTTCTTTTTCCCTTTCACCAAAAAATATCCGCAAAATATTAGAAAAGTTCTGGAAATCTTTTTGCCCTGTTCCATAAACCACATTTTTAAGTTTCAATTGCATGAAATAATCTATGCAAATAGGGTTTAAGTTTACTAATAGAGCTGCACCTGTAGGTGTTACCAACTCACCTTCAACCGGACCACTTTGAAGGGCAATTTCACTCTTTTCTAAAATCTTTGTCGTTGCAGGTGCTGGAATAGCAAGAACACCATGGGCAGTTTTTATTTTACCACTACCTAAAGGCAATCGACTACAATATACTCTAAAATCTTCACGGAAGTACCCAATAATATCTAAGACTTTAGTTACCCCTAATATATCAATTAGAGTATCAACTGAGCTTAATTCATGTAAGTGAATTTGCTCAATTAATTCACCATGAACTTGGGCTTCTGCATCAAAAAGAGAGTTTAAAACTTTGAGTGCATACGCTTTTGCATGGGTAGAGTAATTGTTTTTTTCTAAAGCTTTTTCCAACGCAGATTGAAGTATCCTTGGTGTACGATGATTTTTATCTTCTTGAATTTCAATCTTTAATTGATTTACTTGAATCCCATACTTTCTTACCTTGCACAATTCAACTTTAAGCTTAGAAACTCCTTCTAAGTAATCATTTAAATTAACTAATAATCCTAGTACTTCATTAGGGTTCTCTATTAGCTCCAATAATGAAGCAAGAAACATATCTCCCGAAATTCCTGAATTTACACAATCAAGAAATAAAATTTTCATCAGCTACAACCTTACTGACTTTACTTTAAGAATATCAAAAATAATATTAAATTTTAATAATTTAGTGATAATAATATAAGTATTAAGATTTTGTAATATACTTTAAAATAACTAGTTTTTCAGCTAAAATCATGAGTGAACTTAAAACACTAAAATGTTATTTGAATCAGCTACCAGCAACGATATTGCAACTACTTGGTGTCCCCCCTCCTGTAAATACTATTCCAGAATCCGTTCAAGAAATTGTGCAGCAATATCAAGGCATTGAAAGAATAAGCATTAATATGATTGACAATTTTGGATTATTCGAAATAACTTATCATAAACCGCAGTTTATGATTACTAATTCTGAAGCAATGCTGCTTTTATCAACAAGAAATCCATATACTCTTGGTGTACTCCATCAACTAATGTATGGTGGTTTTGAAGTTGATCCCAACAACTTTCATTTGCTCCGATATTTAAATGAGCATGGTAAAAAAACATGCTTTGTCGCTCGTAAAAAAGATTTAGATCGCTACAGTTCGGGAACGGAATCTGTTCCAAAAGATACAGATATGAGCACTTGGGTCGAATCAGCTAAAACTATCAATAACTTTGATCTTTCATTGATGCATTACTTGGATTTTGAGAATCTGCATAAACAACAACAGGCGTTAAAGCAAAGAACCCCCGAAGATCTCATCGAAAAATTGATTTTACGTACAGATAAATGGATCTTGAGCAATTATAAACAATTACGTAATAACTCATTAATGATAATTCTTGGAGATCATGGAAGAGTCAAATTAGATTTAGAGTATTCAGGTAAGATAGCTCAATGGCGAGAAGCTAGTGTTCCAATCGCAATTTTAATGCGAAAATAACTAATAATTAAAAATTATAATGGAAGAAGAATATAAGCGATTTACGATCTCTCTCCCCCCTGAATTGTATGAAGAGATTGAAACGTTCAGAAATAAATTAGGAATTTCACGTTCAGATTTCATTCGAAAAGCAATCTATTCATACCTTATTGGTGAAGAGACTATTCCTGTTGATTCAGACAATGTCGTAGGTTGTATATCTCTTATTATGGCTCATAGACATATTAAACCTGAAAATGATCGGAATAATCATATTCATTCTAAAGAAGTCGATCATGATGCCAACCACCATCATGATCACGAATTTACCTCTCGTCCAATTTATGTAAATGTGCATCAATCCGATGAAATATTAAAAACAGATATCCAACATCATTTTGGGGATATTATTATTTCTACAATGCATATCCATTTGGAATTTGAAAAGTGCTTGGAAATTATAGCTGTTTCAGGTCCAAAAGATCGAGTAATACAATTGAAAGAGGATCTGCAAGCATTAAAAAGTGTAATTTCAACAGGATTCTTTATTATCGATAGGGAATAATGCTTTAAAAAGTAAAAAAAGAAGAAGTTAGAATAAAAAATTCTAGAGATGAGGGATAGCTTAAAGGATAAGGCGATTTAGGCGAATTTTTTATTCTAGAGCATCTTAGTTGTGTGTGATCTAATAATAATAAGTTAAGAATAAAAGTCTATGAACCGTAAGAAATTTTTAATTTATTAGCGATTTAATTCTGGAAAAAAGAAAAGAAAATAATTTAGAAAAAAAATCAACTCATTTTCTTGTAGGTATGGAAAAAGAAAGTTTATAGATCCTTTTCCTGGACTGTTTTTCTTCCATTTGCTTTAGCCCTTGCTATTGCTTTATCAAGTACGTTGACGATGGCATCATTTAATGCTTTTCCATCGATAAGGTCCCCACTAGTATTACATCCTTTCGACTTAATATATTCTCGTACTTTACTTTTTACAAAAAGGGCATCCACAGCTGCTTTTTTAGCCATTTTTTATATTCCTCCAAAATTGTTTTAAATATGTTTTAAAAATAAATTTATATTTAAAATATAATTCTTCACGCTCCTATTTAAAGTTAGTTGAAAAAACATCATAGAAGGTTAATATTGTCGGTCTAATCACAATATATAAGAGCTCTAAAAAAAAGAAATTCTGGACTTTATAGATGGTACATTCGAAAATTAGAGAGTATAGCTGGTCTAGTTCTCACTTATAGGACCTCACTCGTGTATTTGGCTTACTAGAATCGGCTAAGGGTGTTTTTGATTGTCTCTTGAAATTAATGAATATAAAGAGTATTAAATCAATTTTTTAAAATATTTTATCTTTTGCTTAAATAATGGCAAAAAAAATTTTGTCTCGTGCACCGGTAAGAATATGTGATATTGGAGGATGGACTGATACTTGGTTCTATCAAAAAGGTGCGGTATTTAACTTTTCTATTGATCTTTTTAGTTATATTTATGTAATCGAAAATAAATCTAATGAAATAAGAATTATTTCTGACAATTTAGGAATCCAAACACTCATAACTGATTATAATTCCATCGAATATAATGGCACATTAGACTTAATTAAGGCAGGAGTCAAAATCTTAGAAATAAAAAAAGGATTAGATATTTATATTAAAACAGAGGCACCTCCAGGCAGTGGTATGGGTACCAGTGCAAGTTTAGCAGTAGCACTACTCGGTGCGTTAGCCAAAATTAGAGAAATAGATATATCTATTGGAGAAATAGCAAAAATGGCTCATAATCTTGAAGTTAATGAGCTTAAATTGGAAAGTGGTGTTCAAGATCAATATGCTGCTGCTTTTGGAGGAATAAATTTTATGGATATAGACTATCCTTCAGTTAATATTGAACATATTCAAATTACAGAAAGTAAGATCTTAGAATTAGAAAAACAAACAATTTTACTCTCTATAGGTCCAAGGAGTTCAAATGAGATGCACAAAGCTGTTATTGAGAATTTTAAGAAAGGTGATCCAAAAACGCTTAAATCTCTTGAAATAATGAAAAATTGTGCTAAAAAGATGAAAAAAGTGATAAATTCGAATATTGAAGCGATAGGTCAAGTCATGAATGAAAATTGGAATGCCCAGAAGGATCTTCATCCCCTCATGACAAACTCATTAATTGAAAAAGCAGAAACTATAGCTTTTGAAAATAATGCTCTTGGTTTTAAGTGTAATGGTGCGGGCGGAGGAGGATCTATCACTATTCTCTCCTCAATAGAATTGGAGCACAGATTGCGAAAAAAATTTATGAAAAATAATTTTACAATCCTTCCATCTAAATTATGTTTTGAAGGAGTAAAAAGTGTAATAATTTGAGACTTGGTAATATTATTTGAAAAGGACGTGCTTTTTATACTTAATTCTTAAAAAGCTTATATGAGTATACCTGAAAAATCTTCGCAGTTACTTAAAATAAAACGTGGTTTTAATGGAGTGAAAATTCATAATCTCTTTATATTCAATCGAGCGGGAATTTGTATATATGGCCTTAATTTTTCTCAAATTTATACTATTGAGCAAGAACAACTTATTTCATCCTATTTTACCGCGCTTATGTCGTTTACTAAGGAGCTGATAGGAGATAAAATTAAAACCGTTGAAATGGGGGGCGGGATTAAACTTGTAGTTTTTGAAAAGAATAATCTTTTTTATTGCGTATTAAGTGCTTCTTTTGAAAATTTATCACTTTTAGAAGAGATTGTTTCAAAAATTCACGCAATCTTTTTAACATATATCAAAAAAAATGATGTGAAAACAGATATTGAATATATTTGCGATGAAAATCTTAATTATTTGGTAGAAGATGTCATACGTGAAATTCTCAGTAAAGACTTCGATCTAAAAAAAGAAGAAGTGATAATTGAATATTTTAAGGAAATACAGCAAAACGATGAGATTCATGGGTGTATTCTTCTAACCGACAGAGGTAATGTAGTCTATTCTTCTTTAAGGGATATAGAGTTAAAAAAATTTCTAAAACAAGTTGATTTTCGAGTTAAAATTTGTAATAATTCTATTTTAAAACTTTTTTATACTTCAAGAGATAATGAATTAATCCTATCTGAGTATGTGAGTGATTTATATTTTATTATTCTTATATTTCACGCGAAAACTAAATTTGGGGTAGCAGAATTTTACTTGCAGAAAATTGTGTCGAGGATATTTACCATTTTAAATCAATGATTCTATAATACTACCTTTTGTTTCTTAAAAGCAACTATTCAGAAAGTTCTGAGTATTCCCGAGTTTTTTATGAATTATAATAGCTAAATTAATATTTTATTTATTGTAATTTTTAAATAATCATTAATTGAGAAATTTTTAATATGACTAAAACTGAAGAAAATTTAATGGAAGCCTTTGCTGGTGAATCACAAGCTAATCGCAAATATTTAGCGTTCGCAAAAAAAGCAGAAAATGATGGATATCCAGGCGTAGCACATTTATTTCGGGCTGCCGCTGCTGCTGAAACTGTACATGCTCACAATCATTTACGCTCTTTAGGAGGGATTAATTCAACTGAAGAAAACCTAAAGAAAGCTATTGGAGGAGAATTTCATGAATTCACAGAGATGTATCCCGAATTTATTAAGACTGCGGAAGCAGAAGGTAATTCCCAAGCAGAAAGATCATTTAAATATGCGAACGAAGTGGAAAGATACATCACAAACTTTATGAAAAAGCATTAAAATCAGTAGAAAAAGGACAAGATATTGAAGAAAATGATATTTACATATGTTCTGTCTGTGGATATACACATGAGGGAGATCCGCCAGATAAATGCCCTGTATGTGGAGCTATGAAAAAGGCATTTGAAAAAGTAGAATAATTTTTTCTTTTTTGATTAAATAATCCATGGAGTATATCCATTCTTAATTTTTTTTAAATAAGTATTTGTTGAAAAACTAACTAGACTTTCCACTTTCTTAAAATCACTATATTTTGCTCCATTACGATAGTACTTTATTAAGAGTTGTGAGATTGAATTATCTCCCAAAGAAAAGATTGTCTGCAATTTTGCATTATTTAAAAGTTGCGTTAATTTTTGAGTTTTTAATTTTACTGCTCTTATCTTTTTAAGTTCTTTGCTCAGTCTCTGAAATTTTGTTGTTAGAATCTCAAAATTCTCATCTAAAAAGTGATCTACATAATTCCCATAAGGTGTATTTAATTTTGGAATGAAAGGATTGATGTTTACTTTTAAGCTCTCTCTTTCAAAACCAATATTATCTATTTTTTTTAATAAATCAATAATAGCTTGAATATCATCCTCTGATTCAGAAGGTAATCCGATTAAGAAATAAAATTTAATATTCCGAATAGATGAATCAAAGATCATAGTTGCTACATCAATAATTTTTTCGTTAGGAATTTTTTTTCCCAAATCAAAGCGTAATGAATCTGAACCAGTTTCTGGGGCAATAGTTATGGAATTCATATTAGTTTTTTCAAAGAGAGCAATCAAATCCTTTGTTATATGATCTAGTCTTATTGAGGGTATACTTAACCTTTTTCCTTTTCCTATAATATACTCACATATCTCTTTAAATTTTGGATGAGAGGAGACACATGAACCAATAAGACTAATTTTTTCAAATTTAGTTTGTTTTATTCCTTCATCAATTACCTTGAGTATATTGGTATAACTTTTATTTCTAAAAGGGCTATTATGAAAAGAAGATATACAAAATTTACATCGAAAGGGACAACCCCGATTTATTTCAACGAAAAAATTTCGTTCGAATACAGTATTATCCATTTGCTTTTCTGAAATTGTTTGAGATAGTGGATTTGGAGATTCATCAAGATTTTCTAATATACCTCTCTTTGGCCGATTATTTATTGAGGGTATATATAAGTTCTCAGCTTTTTTAAGATTAGTAAATAATTCACTATTATCATAATTGCTCGATTTCCAATCAACAAGGTTATCCAAAAAGGGAATAAGGGTTTTTTCTGAATCACCAATAAAAAATACATCAAAAACCTCGTTTAAGGGCAGTGGATTTGAGGTTATAACTGGACCTCCGGCAATTAGTAAAGGATAAATTATATCCTCTTCTTTTTGCAGATGAATTCTCTCTTTTCGGAGTAATGGTATATTAGCTTTATCTAAAATCCAAAAAATATTTTTAAAATCATTCTCATAATGTACAGAAACTCCTAAAACATCAAATTCTTTTGGTAATATTTTGTTTTCTCTGCTTCGAATTAAATTTATGGAACAATAATCGTTAGCAGCAGGATATTTTAAATTTTCAGGAAGGAATATCCTTTCACAAAGAAATCTATCATAGGAATTTATCATATGATAGAGAAGACGTATAGTATAAGAAGAATTCGCCAATTTATAGGAATTAGGATAAATTAAACCAAACGTGAGATCGACATATCTCCAATCTTTTACAATATTACTTATTTCTGTCATATATAGAAATACTCATTGAAAAGCGATATCTACTAATTATTTGAGTTTTTTTTTGCTTCAAGTTTTTTGATCTCTTCCACAATCATTGGTAATACGGTTCCTGTCTTATGTTGAATAACAATCTCTGCCTTATCATCTAAATAGGTGGGTTGGTCATTTATAATAATTAGCTTTCCCCCCTCTCTAAGCGTATATAATGGCAAATTCGAAACAGGAGCAACTTCTAAAGAAGAACCAGCTATTAGCATTACATCTGCTTTTTCAGATAATGCTTGAGATTGATATATCTCAAAAGTAGGTAAGGCTTCTCCAAAAAGTGTTACTGAAGGTTTTAAAGGGGCAGTACAAACATCACAAAGGGGTGGGTAATTTTTCTCTTTTTTTAATTTTTTTAAGACTTGCTCTTTATTATAAGAAGCTTTGCATCCTAAACAAGTAAATCGGTTGATATTGCCGTGAACCTCATACACAATAACTGCGCCTGCCTTTTGATGTAATTCATCAATATTTTGAGTGATAATTGCTTTAATAATATCCATTTTTTCTAATTCTGCCAATGCTATATGACCCGCATTCGGTTTAGCTTTAAATAGTGTCGGTGCTACCTTTTCAGCTAATTCCCAGAACTTTGCAGGATTTTTAATAAATGCTTGGATATTCCCATAGATTTCAGGCTTATATTTCTCCCAAATACCTCCCTCTCCCCTAAAGTCAGGTATTCCTGATTCAGTTGAAACTCCCGCACCAGTTAAAACAACAGCATGCTCAGAATTAAACAATAAATCAGCCGCACGAAGAATCTTCTTTTTTTCTAATAATTTTATTACTTTCATGTAATCTCAAGCTTTTATTAATTTATTTCGACACGCAATCCATTTAGCATTAAGTGATAATCACTATATAAAACATTTGCCTTTATTCTTTAAAACTCTCTATGCCTTTAACAAATTTTGCTATAAATTTAAATCTTATAATCCGAGTTAAAAAAAAAGTTAAGATTTGTGAAGATAAATTGTTTTTACCCGAACAGTTATAATTAATTTTTAAAAGCTGAAACAAAATTTAATTTTGTGACTATAATCATAAAAAATTAAAAAATTACGTAATTTTAAATTTTTTAAGTAATACCATTAATTTGATTAGTTAAAACTAAAAAGATCTTACTTATGATCACTGGATTTGCTATCATCCTAAATGAGGATATTATTTACGTATCAAACAATAAGAAGTATAATTTTTTTGAGATAGTTCTCTTTGTCCAAAAATTGATAACAAGTATTAATCCAAAAAATACGTGGCGGCTTTCCAATATCTATTTTGAAGGAGATTCTGGAAGAGAACGTATGATTATTCATCATGAGGTGTTTCCAGAAGGAAATCATCTTTTTTTCTGTATTACTGGGGACTTTTTGTCCGATTCTGAAGAAGCAAATAAAATGTTAGTTGAATATGTAGAGAAAGTTAAAGCGAATTATGCCTCTGGAAACTTAATTGAGAAAGTGGCGAAAAAATCTGAGTTTAAATCAGTTATTAAATTAATCACAGGTTATTTATGGGATAAATATAGAGATCCCATTGAAGATGAGGCTATAACCTATAAATGTAATAATTTTGAGAATAAGATTATATATTGTGGGATATCTTCCCAAGGTTTACCTATCATTTCACAACTATATGATAAGAGTTTGTTGAAAAATCTTTCTCGTGAAATTAATAATGAAAATGTTGAATTATTTAGTTCAAATCTTTCTGCAAAATTAGCGACTATTGCAATGAATACTCAAATTCGAGCGAAAACTAACATCAAAGAAATTCACTTTAATGATTTAGATGATAATGGATGCAAAAAACTCATTCTCTATGGTCATATTAATGGGTATTCTCTGGACTTCTTCGCTGCTGGAGATTTTAATAAAATCCAAGAAATTTTTGCTGAATTAGAACAGAAAATTTCCCAAGATCAAATTCTCCATAATGAATTTTCTGGTGATTTAAAACCATTTCGTTCCCTAAAGACTTATCTAGACGAAATTATCCATCAATTTGATCAATAATTTCTAATAGGATGCGATTTATTAATTTATTATGAAAGCCGTAATCCTAGCTGCTGGAGAAGGTAAAAGATTAAGACCTATTACTTCAACCCAACCCAAACCAATGATTTCTATTGCAGGAAAACCATTATTAGAGCATATTATATTAAGCCTAAAGTCAGCAGGAATACGAAGAATATTAATCATTGTTGGTTATAAAGAA
>Ga0180438_10009514_pt1 | contig 12094 bp, 11 predicted proteins | sample SS_ome_12_FD_132455 | JGI IMG/M metagenome (GOLD analysis project Ga0180438, IMG submission 132455) | Hypersaline lake sediment archaeal communities from the Salton Sea, California, USA - SS_3_D_2 metaG | ecosystem: Environmental > Aquatic > Non-marine Saline and Alkaline > Hypersaline >...
CCACTGTCCCTTTTTAAGGCTTCCCATCGGTACGCCCGCATAATTGATCCTTTTTAAAGAGAAAAGCTGGGTGCCGATGGCCTTGAACATCCGTCTAACCTCTCGTTTCCTTCCCTCTGCCAATTCGACACGGATCCTTGCAGACCTTGGGTCAGATCCGAGATGAGTGAGGCGCGTCGGGGCTCGCTTTTTTCCATCGATGTAAATTCCTCTCTCCAACCTTAAAAGGTTTTTACGGCTTGGGATCCCTTTTGTTCGGACTTCATAGACTTTTTTTATTCCGTAGCGGGGATGCATCAAACGGTTCGCCAATTCCCCGTTATTAGTGAGCAAGAGCAGTCCCTCACTGTCGAGATCCAGCCTGCCGACAGGGAAAACACGTTTTCTCAGATCGGGCAGAAGCTCTAAAACCGTAGGTCTTTTTAACGGGTCTTTCGCGGTCACGAGGTAGCCCTTAGGTTTATTCAGAAGAATATAGAATTCCTCCTTTCCGATAGTCACAGTCCGCCCATCCACGCGGACAGAGTCTTTCGCGGGATCTATCTGGACTCCCAGGTCTTCAATGACCGTATTATTCACGCTGACACGGCCTTCGGCGATCATCCGGTCGGCTTCCCTTCTTGAGGCCACACCAGCCTTAGCCAGGAATTTGTTCAATCTCACAGGTGACTAAAAATAAAAATTGAAACCGATGTGAAAAGTGAAATCCTTGATCTTCACTTCCTCGGCTTCGATCTCAAAGGTGCCACGATCATACCTGACCTCTCCCAGAAGAGAGAATTTTTTTCCCAAAAACACTTCGGCTCCAAGACCAGCGTTCCATCCTCCCTTTTTGTCTTTTCCGATATCCTTAATATCGGCCGCATAGGTCCCATAACCGAGCGTTAGATAGGGGTTGACAAAGGGGAAGGGAAGGAAAAACCGAAGGTTGACTCCCAGATAATTGTAGTCGATCTGCCGCGATTCCCACAAATCCCCGAAGTCAGAAAGCCCGATATTGTGGGCTGCTTGGTAGAAATTCCCCTCTACGACGAAAGTCAAAATTCTTATACCCAAACGTGCCCCGTAGAGGAAGGCTGTATCCCTGTCGAATTCAACATCTCTCACATCGATGTTTTGTTGAGACCAACCTCCTTGCAAGCCTATAAAAAATAGTCCATCTCCATGCAGGTTGCCACTCCCGAATAAACTTACGATAAGGAAACTCGCCACAAAAAGCTTATTTTTCATTGTTCAAATCCTCGATTCATTTCCGCCATCCATTTGCTTCTTCCATTATGCTTTATAATATGATTTATGGACATTTTTGAGAATCACCATAGATTAGAACAGTCGGGGCTTAGCTAGAATTTCCAACACTTTGAGGTCAAAAAAATTCTGTGCATGTGCAGGGATCAAAAGAACGGCTGTGTCCGCCCCCTCCGCAGTGCCGCCTATGGACATACAGGGTTCTTTGGTCGAGATCAAGCCTGCATCCGCCGCCATGACTGCGATCTCGATGGCGACTTTTGTCCCCTGACCGAACAATCTTAAGGTGAACGCCATGATCTCTTCCAGCTCATAAGTCCCCAGCTTTTTTCGGACGGCTCTTCCCACGCCGCCCAGAGCATGTTGGCATGTCAGGACTTTTGCCCCGGCCTCTTCGATGCGGCGCTTTTCTTCGGGTATTAACTGCTGGAAGTCCGGTTCGATAAATCCCGTGGAGTGGGAGACGATCACAAGGTTCCTCCCCGGAAAAAATTGTGTAGCTAGCGATCCTGTCCTCCCCGAAGTTGATGCGACAAGCACATTCTGAATATGCAATTCTTCAAGCCTGCGGGCAGCGGCCTCCAAGGTTTGCTGCGTGTTCTGCACTCCCGGCTGTTCGAAACACACGCAAGGGACCACAGTCCCGCTTTTTCCTCTTTCCGTCTGTTCGATCATACGATGGTCTCCTTATTCGTTTTCTTAATGTTCCTCTATGGTGTAATAAGTATCTTGAGCGTTCCCGGCTTCCCGGCGAGCTCAAAAGCCTCTGTCGCTCGATCGAGAGGAAAATCTCCATCGATGATTTCTGCCACATCGATCCTTTTATTCTCCAGGTAGCTTATAGCCTCAGGAAAAGAGCCACAACGGCTACCGATCAGTTGGATTTCATCGACGACGACTTTGGCTACATCGATCGTTGGGGCATTCCTGTAAGTGCTTTTGAGAACGACAATCCCGGTGGGCGCGACCATTCGAAGAGCGGTATTCAGGCCTTCTTCATTTCCTGTAGCTTCGACGACCAAGGGAAAGCCTGGCTCTACATCGTCTCCCTTCATGAATGTATGGACCCCGATCCTCTCCAGGATAGAGAGATTTCTCTCATGTTTTCCCACACAGATAACCGAATCGCTTTCCAGCACCAGCACTTGGGCGATCAGCAATCCTAGCTTCCCATCCCCTAATACCAGAACCCTGTCCTGGGCACTGTTGAAGTGTTTCAGCACTTCAATGGCCGCTGCCAGCGGTTCAGTGAACACGCCCTCCTCTATGGATACATTTTTAGGAAGGGCATGGAGAATTTGCATGGGGAGAGTGAGGTATTCAGCAAAGGCACCCCCCTTTCCGGCAATCCCAAGAACCTTCCTGGAGGGGCAATGTTTGGTGTCTCCACGCATACAGAACTCGCAGGTTCCACAAAAGAGGTTGATCTCTCCGACGACTGTCTGTCCAACCCATTCTTTTAGGGGGGCATCTATCACACGACCCACAAATTCATGTCCGAGGATGCCTGAAAATGCCATGTATCCTTTCTGGATCTCGAGATCTGTGTTGCAAATGCCTGCTTTAAGAATCTTGATTAACACCTCACCAGGACCTGGAACAGGATCTGGAACTGTTTTCAGGCTTATATCCCCATTTTCGAATACGAGTGCTTTCATTTCGTTCTCATTGTCGTTCGTGCTCTTTCTCATGTCAACCCGCAGGAAAGTTTTTTTCATGAATTTCCGTAAGGGCATCAAAATCAATGTGCGTTTCAATGCCTGACACACAATGGAGCGTTTAGGTCACAGTGCGGGGGAAAGCCTTAGAAATACCGGACAACAAACCTAATTCTCCTAATATCGTATAAATTCATGTAAAATAGAGCAGAGGAAAAATTTCTATGGCCCGACTCCAATTCAGTGAATCCGTTGCAATGGCTATGAGCTCCTTTTGGTCGAATAAACTCAGGACTTTTCTCACTCTTCTGGGCATCATCATCGGCGTCCTCACCATAATCACCGTCGTTTCCATCATCCAGGGGCTCAACGATTATGTGTACACGAAAATGGCCTTTTTTGGTGCCAACGATTTTTCCGTCTCCAAGACTTCGATGATGATTACATCGATCAAACAGTGGCGAGAGGAGCAGAAACGGAAAAAACTCGCACTCGAAGATATGAGGCTCATCCGGAGATTGTGCGAGTCCTGTGAATTGGTGGGCGCCAGTGTGAGCACATACCGAACGGCCAAATACAGGAATGAATCTCTTAAGAACGTCGAGATCAGAGGCATCACTCATCTCGATCACACGATCGGATCTGTGCTTGAGCTCCAGAGAGGAAGACACATCAACAAAGATGATGAAGACCGCTCACGGTATGTCTGTATCATCGGTGCAGACATCCAGGAGAAACTCTTTTCCTCGCTCGACCCCATCGGAAAAAGGCTCAAGGTCGGCAATCATAATTTTTTCATTATCGGCCTTGGAGAGAAGAAGGGGAAACTCTTGGGATTCAGCCAAGATAATTATGTCCGGATCCCCATCACAACGTTCCAAAAGATCTATGGAGAGAGACGGAGCATAAACATAAATATTCACACGGCCGCGCAAGAACAGATGGCCAAGGCTCAGAACGAAGTGCGGACAATCCTGCGTTCGAAACGGCATGTGTCGTTCAACGAATCGGATGATTTTTCCTTCCAGACCTCCGATACGTTTATTCAATTCTATAAAAGCGCCACGACAGGCATCTATTTCGCTATGATCGCCATATCTTCACTGGCTCTGCTCGTTGGAGGAATCGTGGTCATGAATATCATGTTGGTCGCAGTCACGGAGCGCACAAAAGAGATCGGCATCCGAATGGCCGTAGGTGCCCGGCGCAAAGATATCCTCGTGCAGTTCTTGATCGAATCGGCCACGATTTCCGCCACAGGCGGATTGATCGGCATCCTTTTTGGGTTTATCCTGGCCAGGATCGTCACAGCGGCTACTTCCATGCCATCCGCTGTAGACCCTATGTCGATCGTCGTGGCCATCGCCGTCGCTGCTTCTGTCGGTATCTTTTTCGGCCTCTATCCAGCAAGTAAGGCATCCAAGCTGGATCCCATCGAGGCCCTGAGGTCGGAACAATGAGAGCAGGGATCATCGATGAAATATTCAGGATGGCGTTCGATTCTCTCCGGTCGAACAAGCTCCGTTCCTTCCTTACACTTCTCGGCATCATGATAGGCGTAATGACGGTCATCGGCATGGTTTCCGTGATCCAGGGATTGAACCGGGCATTCCTGGCCGATCTGGAATCTGTCGGTTCGGATATCATCGCCGTTGCAAAATACGAACCTGGTATCCAGGTGGGTGACCGTTCAGAAGAAGAGCGGCAGCGCAAAGATTTTACCATCGAAGATGCCATGGCCATCGAAGAGGAGTGTTCTCTTGTCAAAGCGGTCGCTGTAGACATTGTCGTGAACGTCTTTGAAGACATCACAATAAAATACCAGAATACAAAGGCTCAGGATGCCATCATCCTGGGCATGAACGAGAATTGGCCGGAAGTCCTTACGGTCTATAGGCCGGTCAAGGGACGGTTTATCACCAAAGCTGACGTCGATCACCGGGCCAAAGTCTGCGTTCTCGGGGCAGAATTGAATGAGACACTTTTTCCCCACTCAGAAGCGGTGGGAGAAGAGATCCGGATCGGACCGGAAAAATTCCTCGTCGTCGGTGTTCTTGAAAAACGAGGCAGCATGTTCGGTCAGAGCCGGGACAACCTCGTGGGGATCCCCATCTCGACATTGATGAAACACTTCCCTTATGACCTGGAAAACTTGGAGATCATCGCTACGCCTACCAAACATGGTTATCTTCAGGAAACAATAGAACAGATAATCAACGTGTTGAGAAAACGGAGAAAAGTGCCCTTCGGCAAGCCTAATGATTTCGCGATTTACACGCAGGATACGATCGTCGACCTTTACAACCAGCTCACTGGTGCCGCTTACATGGTTATGATCGTGATCTCGTCCATCGGACTATTGGTGGGGGGATCGGTGTCATGAACATCATGCTCGTTTCTGTCAAGGAAAGAACTCGAGAGATCGGCATACGCAAAGCGATCGGTGCACGCTCTTCAGATATTTTGAAGCAGTTTTTGATCGAAGCGATATTCCTCACAGGCACAGGCGGAGCTATTGGCATCCTCATAGGTTTTGTCATAGCCCTTATCGTCAAATCGGCCACTCCCCTGCCGGCATCTGTCACGCTTTGGTCGATCTTTCTAGGATTTTTCGTGTCGGTCTCAGTGGGATTATTCTTCGGGATCGTCCCCGCTCAAAAGGCAGCCCGTGTCGACCCCATTATCTGTCTCCGCTACGAGTAAAACCGGAGTCGAACACTCATATACCAAGAAAATCCGAAGCCTTATCGAGAGCGAGCTGTAGCTTCTTTTTATCATGTCCGGTAATTTCCACAAGAGAGGACCGTCCCCCTCCTTTCCCATCGATCAAAGGAGAGATCACGGGAAGAAGCTCCCTCATGTCTCGTCCGAGACTTTCCGAACTCGCTAAAACCAGATGGACCCGGTCTTCGAGATCCGAGCCGAAGAGAACGATATAAATGCCGTTCCTGATGATAGAAAGCGCGAGTGAACGAATTTCGTCCGGTGGTCTGCGGTTGAAGATCTTCTTGATGACCATATCCTCGGCATGTCTTTGGATCTCACGGGCCTCGATCTCGAGACACTTTTCCTGTGTTTTTTTGAGTTGCCTCCGCTGGTCCTTTAGCTCGGATATCATTTTATCGATGGTTCCTACGAGTTCACTCTCACCCACGTTGAACCTGACTGCCACCTCACGGATGATCCTGTTTTTAATTCCGTAATCGAAAAGAGCCCTGCGGCCGCACACGAACTCGAACCTCAGGTTGTTCCTGATCCTCTCCCACTTGAGGATCTTGATCAACCCGATCTCCCCGGTTTTGTTCGGATGGGTGCCACCGCATGCGGAATAATCGAAATCGGATATTTGAACAACACGAATGTGCCCTGTTTTCTGGGGCGGTTTGCGAAGCGGAACTTTGTCGATCATATCCTCCGGGGTAATGTAAGTACAGATCTCCTCATCCTGAAAGACGATCTCATTGGCTAATGTCTCGACTTTTTCGACCTCATCCTCCGTGATATCTCTCATATCGATCTCGACCGTCGAGGATTTTTCGCCGAGATGGAAGGAGAGTGTTTTTGCGTCGAAGAGGGTGTCGAAGCATTGCGAGAGAATGTGCTGGCCAGAATGCTGTTGCATATGGTCAAAACGTGTTTCCCACTCGATTATGCCGCTGACTTCGTCCGATTCGACCTCACTCTTCATGACATGAAGGATATGTGTGTCCTTTTCCAGAACATCCAGCACATCCACCCCGTTGATCCTGCCTTTATCTGCAGGCTGCCCTCCGGATTCCGGATAAAAACATGTTTGGTCAAGGATCAAAACGGACTTTGTTCCATGGGCCTCCCTTCCGACAACTCTAGCTTTGAACTCCACTTGATAAGGATTGTCGAAATAGAGGCGCTTCGTTTCATATTTCATTCTTTTTAACCTTTATTTCGTGATATTCGCGATAGAAAGGATACGGCCGGTGATCTTGAAGTGCTTTTTTGCCACCTTATCCAGGATCCCGATTCCATGCCTACGGATGAGCTCTACGCCGATCTCCTCCGTTTTAGGGGAGGCGCCCTTGGGCAATTCGAGCCCCACATCCTGGGAAAGAAAATACAGGCGCTTTAAAAATTCAGCACGGGCCAGAATCGAGGCTGCAGCTACAGCCAGGTCCTCTTCGGCCTTCGGCTTCTGGATAAGATCGATATTCCTTCCCTTTTTCATCAACGCATTCAAAACGAACGCCTTGTCTCCGAACTGATCGGTCACAGCAAGAGTACAGGGAATCTCTTCGAGCAAATTCTCGATGGCACGGGAGTGAGCCCATGCCAGCAATCGGTTGAGATTCCTGAGCTTTCCGTAAAGTTCGTTGTACCTCTCCGGTCCGATGGCAACAAGGGTGTGCTTGTATCCGCCTCGGATCAAGTCAGACAATTTTCTCACTCGATTATCAGATATTTTTTTACTGTCTCTGATCCCCAGCTCGATGAGGACCTCTTCCTGGCCCTCTGGGAGGAAAAATCCCGCCACTGTCAAAGGTCCATAATAATCGCCTTTCCCAGACTCATCCGTCCCGATATGGCCCTTCGCTTCTGGGAACAAGCTTGATTGTATCATCACATCTTTGTTGACTCGTCAAACAATGACAAACATAGTTTTACAATTTCCTGTCTTTTAATCAAGAGCTAAAAGACGCCTCTTCAGAATCGTGTTGAGGGAATGCATCATTTCGATTTTGAGTTGTCATATTGTGTCGAGAAGAAAACCGCATGGGGTACTCCATGCAGAGCATGGGATATCTCCCAAAGAGAGGTCTGAGACAATGCCGGGATCACGGGAGGTTTCCGCGTTAGGGCGACAAAAATGGGATTTCTTTTTGGAACCACCAGCTGGTGCACAGGGAGGCGATCGTCATGAATAGAAGAGACTCCCCCCTATTGAATAAGATGTCGGGATTTAGCCTCTTTGGTGAGGTCGTCTCTGAAATCGGGGTGGGCGATGTCGATGAGCGCTTTCGTTCGCTCTTGTAGGTTTTTGCCGTGGAGGAAGGCAATGCCAAATTCCGTCACGACATACTTCACATCCGCTCGGGTAGTCACAACACCGGCACCTTTTTTCAGATAAGGAACTATCCGCGATAATTCCCCTCCCTTGGCCGTCGAGGGAAGTGCGATGATGGGTTTTCCGCCTCTCGAGTGTGCGGCCCCTCTGATGAAATCCACCTGGCCCCCAAATCCGCTGTAGATGTAGGAGCCGATAGAGTCCGAACACACTTGCCCGGTGATGTCCAGTTCGATCGCCGAATTTATAGCGATCATATTATCATTCCTGGAAACGTTGAAAGGATGGTTGGTGTAGTCAGTGGGATGCGCCTCAAAAACTGGGTTATTGTCTGCAAAATCATAGAGTCTGTCCGAGCCCAGCAAGAATGTCAAAATAACTTTATAGGGATGGAATGTCTTTTTCGCTCCTGTGATGGTGCCCGATTCGATGGCCTCCATCACACCATCGGAAACCATCTCTGTATGAATGCCTAGGTCGCGCCTTCCTTCTAAAGCTGCCAGCACGGCGTCGGGAATTCCCCCAATACCCAACTGGAGTGTGGACCCATCCTCGATCAGATCGGCAATAAAACGCCCGATTTTTTTCTCCACATCGCTGAAAGGCTTTTTTTCGAGCTGGGGCAACTCTTCCGAGACCTCGACGATCTTATTCACTCGAGAGACATGAATGAATGAATCACCCAGCACCCGCGGCATCTTTTCATTCACCTGGGCGATAACGACCTTGGCTGTCTCTGCGGCAGCCTTGGAAGCCAAGACTTCGACACCATAACTCATAAAACCATGCTCGTCAGGCGGAGACAGATGGAGCATGACGACATCCAAGGGCATCTGATTCCCGAAGAACAGATCGGGGATCTGATGGAGGAAGATCGGGATATAGTCCGCCCGCCCCTCATTGATGGCTTTGCGGTCTGCCGGGCCGACAAAAAGCGAATTGTGTCTGAAATGCCCCTCCATCTCGGGTCTGGACAAGGGATCCTCTCCCAGAAGAAGGACATGAGCGAGCTCAACGCCCTTCAGATCATCCTTTCTCGCGGCCAGGGCATTCATCAACACATAGGGGGTTGCAGCGTTTCCGCTGATGTAAACACGGTCGCCGCTTTTTATGCCGGATACAGCCTCCTCAGCCGTCACCAGCTTTTTCTTGTAATCTTCGACCCAACTCATTGTTCTCTCACTCTTTCATGACTCATTTACTTTTTTTCTTGCTCTTTTTAGCATTGAGGTACTTATCCATCTCATTGGCTGCTATCCGGGCATCTCCCATGGCAAGAATGACTGTCGCGCCGCCCCGGATGATATCGCCGCCCGCATAAATTCCTTTCATGTTCGTCGCCATGGTCTCCCAATTTACCTCGACATTGCCCCATTTTCCGACCTCGAGTTCCGGGGTGGTCTGGCCGATCAACGGATTTGAGCTGTTGCCTATGGCCACGACGGCAAGGTCGACTTCCATGATGAATTCAGACCCTTCGATGGGAACGGGGCGCCGTCTCCCGGAATCATCGGGTTCCCCCAATTCCATGCGGAGACATTCCATCGCCTTGAGATGGCCTTTATCATCGCCGATAAATCGTGTGGGGGTTGTCAGGAAATGGAACTCGATGCCTTCTTCCTCGGCATGATGGACTTCCTCGACTCGTGCCGGCATCTCTTTGCGGGACCTTCGGTAAACACATGCAGCGAAATCTGCTCCCAGCCTCTTTGCAGTTCTCACGGAATCCATGGCTACGTTCCCTCCTCCGAGAACAGCAGCTCTCTTCGACAAGAAAACCGGTGTATCGTAAACTGGAAATTCATAGGCCCGCATCAAATTCACGCGGGTAAGGTATTCATTCGCCGAATAAACACCCACAAGGTTCTCCCCCGGGATACGCATAAAATTCGGCAGGCCGGCTCCTGTTCCGATGAAAAAAGCCTCATACCCTTCTTTCTTTAGATCATCGATCGTGGCAGTCAAACCGACGACAAAATTGGTTTTCAGCTCAACGCCGAGGCTCTTCAGATAATCTATCTCCGCACTCAAAATCTTCTTGGGAAGACGGAACTCAGGAATGCCATAAACCAGCACCCCACCGGCCACATGAAGGGCTTCGAAGATCGTCACCTGATGGCCCTTCAGGGCCAGGTCTCCGGCAACCGTCAAGCCCGCAGGGCCCGCTCCAAGCACAGCAACTTTACGTCCTGTCGCACTTGGGAGCTTCGGGATGTGAACTTTTCCTGTATTTCTCTCATAATCGGCAACGAACCGCTCCAGATTCCCTATGGCGACGGGAACTCCTGTCGCCTTCTTCAAGTTACACACGGCCTCGCACTGAGTCTCCTGAGGGCATACGCGTCCGCATATGGCAGGAAGCACATTGGTCTCCTTTATCTTGCGCACGCTCTGTTCAAAATCCCCGATCTCGATAAGCTTGATGAACGTGGGGATATCGATCCCTACCGGACACCCCATAACGCATTGAGGATTGGCACAATCCAAACACCTTTTGGCTTCTTCCATGGCAAGTTTTGCAGACAAACCGAGATTGACCTCTAAAAAATCATTATTGCGCACATCGGGAGTTCTTTCCGGCATCTTTTGCCGCGCAAGTTTCATCCTCTCTTTCACAGGGACCGACCTCCGCAATTCTTTGCGCCAATCTTCATCGAATCTCGATCGTAATTTTTGTTTTAGCTCAGGGGGCATCTCTTTTTTTTCTGCCATTTTGCACTCTTTCTAGTCTATCGTTCTAGGGGAAATTTTTCTTTTCCCAGTAGCATAAAGAATCGATCTCATCCTCAAAATAAGACTTCCTTCTGATGAATAATTCTTCCCAATCGACCAAGTGACCGTCGAAATCCGGGCCGTCCACACACGCAAATTTTGTCCTGCCGTCCACAGTGACACGGCAGGCTCCGCACATCCCCGTACCATCGACCATGATGGGATTGAGGCTGACGAGGGTTTTCACTCCTAAGGGTTTCGTTGATTCGGAACAGGCATACATCAAATATGTACATCCGATGGAGATAACTCTGTCGATCCTTTTCTCTTTTTTGATGACACTTTCCAAAGTCTTATGGATGTAATCCTTACAGTCGTAGTAGCTATCCCTGGATGACACGTAGAACTCATTGCTCACGGATCTGAGCTTATCCTCCCAGTAAAGGAGAAAATTCGCCTTCACATCCAACAGTGTGATCACTCTGTTTCCTGCATCTTTCATAGCGCGGGCGATGGGATATATTGCAGCTATGCCAAAACACCCTCCGGCGCAGAGAACATTTCCGAACTTCTCGATCGTCGAAGGACGGCCCAGGGGGCCCACGAAAACCGGGACTTCATCCCCGGCATTGAGAAGAGACAATTTATGTGTGGACGTTCCGACCACAAGAAAAATGGAAGTGACACTTCCTTTTTCTCTGTCCCAGTCGGCGATCGTTAAGGGGATCCTCTCGCCAAAATTATCGGGCATCACGATCACGAATTGACCGGGCTTGCATCTTTTTGCGATCTGCGGTGCTTCGATCTCTATAAGATGAATATTCGGGACCAGACGTTCTCTTTTTAAGATCTTTGCCATTATTTTCCTCTTTTGAGCTTTACGGGAATGGGTTCTTGGAGATAACAACCTTTCGTTAAGGGAAACTTGACTGTAAATGCTGAGACTCTGACATCAGCGCTCCAGTTGACCTGGGATTCGATCAATCCCTGAGGTAATGCTTCCGAGATTTTGCACACACCTTCGAACTTTCCTTTTGATGATTCCACGATCAGAGAATCACCGTTATGGAAACCCAATTTACCGGCATCTTCAGGATTCATCCGAATCCACTGGGCATTCTCGATGAGTGCAAAGCCTTTATTCTCGGCACTCAAAGATAAGTTCCGGTAATAGGTTTGATCCGGCTTCAAGATCATCTTGAAGGGAAATCTTTTTGAGGATTCCGCTTTTTGCGGAAGGAGGCTCACTTGGCTGAATCCAACCGCTCGCCTTTTTTCCTCTTTGATGAAGGTTTCTTTTCCCCTCTCTAATCGAGTGGAGTTGGCACTGGCGAATCCAGGGTTTGCCCTACGGATCTCCTTCAAGATATCGGCCTGTTTTTCGTAGTCAAAACCTTTGGCTTTCATCTTTCGAGCGAGTTGAGAAAAAATCCACCAA
>Ga0180438_10009515_pt1 | contig 12093 bp, 10 predicted proteins | sample SS_ome_12_FD_132455 | JGI IMG/M metagenome (GOLD analysis project Ga0180438, IMG submission 132455) | Hypersaline lake sediment archaeal communities from the Salton Sea, California, USA - SS_3_D_2 metaG | ecosystem: Environmental > Aquatic > Non-marine Saline and Alkaline > Hypersaline >...
ATGAGCTTTGTCGATTATATCGTGGGTTGGTTCCTTGGCGGACTCGTGATTGCGAAGCTTGTTAAGGATTAGTCTTAATTATGAAAGAATAGGATCACATCGCCATCTTGGACGATGTACTCCTTCCCTTCGGAGCGGGCTTTGCCCGCTTCTCTTGCTCCCACTCGTCCCTGATGAGAAATCATCTCAACAAAGGGGACCACTTCAGCGCGAATAAACCCCTTTTGGATATCGGTATGGATTTCTCCAGCGGCTACTTGCGCGCTTGTTCCTTCCCGGACCGTCCAGGCGCGAGTTTCTTGTTCACCGGTTGTGAGGTAGTTAATGAGGCCGAGAAGTGAAAAGGCGGCTTTCGAAAGTCTGGATAGGCCCGTTTCAGCAACGCCTAAGCTCTCAAGGTATTCTGTTGCTTCTTCGGGGGAGAGTTGGGCGAGCTCTTCTTCGAGCTTCGCGCATATTGGAATCACTCCGCTCCCTTCTTTGTCTGCGTAGTCTCGAACTGCCTTAACGTAGTTGTTTTCCATTGTAGGCAGGTCCTCTTCGCCAACATTGGTGGCGTAGATCACCTTTTTCATAGTGAGGAACGGGTAGTCTTTGAGAATTTCCGCTTCTTTGTCGTTAAATTCAAGAGTGCGGAGCATCAAGTTCTCGTTGAGATGCGCGATCGCCTTTTTGAGGCAGTCAACGACGGGTCCAAGTTCTTTTTTCCCCCTCATCTGTTTTTCAAGTTTTTGGACCGTGTTTTCGGCCATCTGAAGGTCGGCTAGGATTAGTTCGAGGTTGATCACTTCAATATCGCTAATCGGATCTACTTTGCCCGCCACATGGATCACATCTTCATTTTCGAAGCAACGGACCACATGGACAATTGCATCCGTTTCGCGGATATTGGCAAGGAATTTATTTCCTAGTCCTTCACCTTTAGAGGCTCCTTCAACAAGGCCAGCAATATCGACAAAAGTGACTGTGGCTGGAAGAATTTTTTGACTTTTAGAGATCTCAGCGAGCTGAGCAAGGCGAGGGTCTTCCATTTCAACGATCCCGACAGTGGGATCGATGGTACAGAAGGGGTAGTTGGCGGCCGCTGCGGCCGCCTTTTTGATGAGAGCGTTAAAGAGGGTCGACTTTCCCACGTTGGGGAGGCCGACGATTCCACAAGATAGATTGGGCATAAGGGGAGATTATCTCAAATTTCCCTTTTTTTTCCAATTACTGATCTTTCTTTTGCGCAGGAGCTCCTGTGTTTCCTTTTGGCGCTGGAGCAACTTCTCTGCCGGGGAGGCCAATATCCCACTTTGCAGCTTCGAGAGGGCAGCTGACAAGTAGTCGGGTAGCGCTTCCAGTCCATCTCATGAATACTTCAAAAGTCTTAAGAGCTAAGATAGCTGTTGGTACAGCTGCTTTCGTGACAAGGGCTGTTCCTGCGACTTGAACCATCATCTCTGCCAGGTGATTTGGCTCAAAGGTGAGTTCTTCAACTTGCTGGAAAGCAAAAAATGTAGCTGCGGTCCCAGCTGCTAGTGAAGTAGCCACTCTTAGGTATGGGTTGATATTTTTGACACCTGGAAGACGAGTCATGATTGCATTGATGATTGTGGAAGACGCACCAATGCACGAGGCAGCAGCAACCTTTTTGATGGCCTGGGAGAGGGGAGGCATCAAAAGTTCGTCAATTTTCGATAGGTCTAAATTTGAAAAAAAACGAGAGGTCTCTTCAGAGGCTTTTTCAACTGTACAAGCAAGAAGGTCAGTAAGAAATTCATTTTTTTTAGCGCAGTATTCAGCCTGATCGATTAAAACGTTTGTAGCAGCTGTATAGGCGGCAGGGTAGAGTGTATTAGCGAAAAATGTAGTCATGGGTTTCCTTTAAGGTTGTTGTTAGAATAGAAAAAGGGGAAGATGCATCTTCCCCTTATGAGAGTGATGTAGCAATTACCTAGTCATTCTTGGTGCCGTAAGGCTTAATGTCGTAGGTTAGATTCCAGTTGGTGTATTCCAACGCTCCATTGAATCCTTCTGCACATTTTGAATAGATAAGCTGGGACTTTTTTGTTCCCCACTGAAGAGCGGGTCTTGTAGCGTGTTCCCAACTATGTCGAGAAATGACGATTTTTGTCGCCATGTCAGCAACTTCAAAGGGATTTAGAGAGCTTCCAGCAAAATAGGAGCCTGTTCCCACAATCGCCATTGTTGCTGCGGCTGTGAAGAAAGTTCTCCTTTTGACGCTTGTTTTTGGCCAGTTATCTGCTGCAATGCGGCTGAGAAGAGCGTGAGTTACTCCAAGTGCTGCTGCTGTGGAGAATCTGGCTTGATTTGCTTGAAAGTAACCTTTCACTCCATCGCAACATCCACAATTCAAATTAGGCATAGAAAACCAAGAGGTTGCTGTAGCTTCTGTTGTATTAGCGGTGTTTGTAGGAGGAGCCTGAGTTGTTGTTTCCTGAGTTGAAGCAGGGGCAGCCTGAGTTGTAGTTTCCTGATTTGAAGCAGGAGCAGCATCTTCTTTGTTCCGCGTGCTTTTTTTTGCTTCAGCTCCCCAGCTGTTTAGCCATGTAGTGGCCTTATTTTCGAAAGTGCTCACGGGTGCAAGCGCCTTTCCAACATAGGGCATGCTTGTGAGGCCTGTTGACTGATAGAACATTTCACTCAAAACGGGAAATACTGCGTTCTTAACGAGATATCCGATGGGGTTTTGTGGTTGTGTTTGGACTGGCTGTTGCTCTGGTCGTGCGGCTGACTTGTTGGTGTTATTTACCTGTGGCATGTCGTTTCCTCCGATAATAAAAGTGTTTACGAGGGTGTTTGAAAATTCATTCCACTGTTTTTGGAGGTGTGTTTTTTTCCTGTGAGAAAAAGACTGCATCTTCCAGCGGCAAAGGCAGTATTCAAAATACCCTCTTAAAGTTTCGCCGTTTTGGCAAAATTTACCGCATTGTAATCGTCGGATGAAGAAAATGTAAAGAAAATTAAATCTGATTTTGCAAGTTTTATGAGAGGATTACCACATCTACTTGCTCGATGACGCTTTCTAATGTCCCAAAAATGTGTGGGCTTTTGTCAGGTTGCCTTCTTCTAAGTAGGCGCGAATTTTTCCCGAAGAAATCGTTTCTCCGTCTATTTCGGCTTTGGTGAGATACTCGAGACGAAAGCCTAGTTTCTCAGAAAGGGCTGTAAGTTTTTCAGGGGTGCCTTCCCGTTTTTTTCCAAGGGTGGCTCCCTTCCCTAAAATGAGTAGGTCAAAGGGATAGACGGCCCGGACTTTCTTGATGAATTCATCATAGGGGAGTTGGGCGAGATCAAGGGTGAACTCGAGAAGGTAGACGAGATCAACGCCATACTTTTCGAGGAGAGCAAGCTTTTTTGCGGGGTTTAATATGAGAGGAACGGGGGGCGATTTTGGAAGGACATGAGAGGGGTGGTTGGGGAAGGTGATGACAGAGACGCATCCTTTTTCTCCAGCCTGTTCTCGGAGTTTTGCGAGGATTTTCTGGTGACCTAGATGGACTCCGTCGAAATTCCCAATCGTGAGTGTCAGGGGATGAGGGAGCTCTTTCGGTGGTGTGAAACTAGGAAGGATTTCCATCGGCTACCTCGGTAAATAGCTCTTGCCCATCAAGACAATCTGCTAGGGTATAGGGACCTGAGCGTGTTCGTGTAAGCTGCTTCAAATGCCCTCCACAACCGAGAAGTTTGCCAAGGTCATAGGCGATGGAGCGGATATAGGTTCCTTTCGAACAGGAGACGGTCAGTTTGAGGTCGGGATAGGAATACTCTTCTAAGGTCGTGTTGAGGGTGACGGTGCAGGGTTTTCTCTCGATCTCGATCCCTTTGCGGGCAAGTTTGTAGAGTTTCTTTCCTCCTACTTTTTTAGCGCTGTGCATCGGTGGGATCTGCTCGATGGTTCCTTGGAACTGAGTTAGTGCTTCAGTCACCTGCTCTAAGGTGGGGATGGTTGAGCTTTCCTGAGTGATCTCCCCTTCGATGTCGTAGGTGGTGGTTTCTACTCCAAGGTGGATGGTGGCTAGGTACTCTTTATCGTGGTTGATGAAGGTGTCCGCTTTGCGGGTGAAGTCGCGGCCGATGAGGAGGATCATGACGCCAGAGGCGATTGGATCAAGTGTTCCTGCATGGCCAATTTTTTGGATTCCGGTGAGTTTACGAAGGGCTCGGATGAGGCTGAAGGAGGTTTTGCCAGAAGGTTTGTTGACGGGAAGGATCCCTTCCCCGATGGAGAGCGCGTTTTTGCTCATCGCTTATCTTCTTCTCGGTGGTCGTTGTATAAGTGGTAAATAATCTTCATCTGCTCTTCCACAGTTGTGTCGAGCTTGAAGGTGAGGACAGGAAAGTAGCGCATGACGACTTTTTTAGCGGCGGAGACGCCGATAAAACCGGCAGCCGATTCGAGAGCTTCTAGGGTTTCTCTCTTTTCTTTATCGGTTCCGATGACGCTGATGTAGACTTTCGCGTAATGGAGGTCATTGGTGATGTCCACGCTCGCTACGGTGACGAGCGGGGACACCCGTGGATCCTTGAGTTCATGCAAGATGACTTCGGAAAGTACCTCCTTTAGGAGGGAGTTGAGGCGCTTAGTTCGCTTTTTCTCCATAGTGACTAGAGCTCTTGCTCGAGGTAGGTAATGTCATAGGCTTCGATGATGTCGCCAACTTCGACGGCGGTGAAGTCTTTGAGAACTATTCCGCACTCAAGGCCTTTGCTTACTTCTTTTGCATCATCTTTACCCCGTTTGAGAGAGTCAACGGATCCTTTCCATATGACTTCGTCTCCACGCTTCAGGCGGACGAGACTTCCTCGCTTGATGAGTCCGTCAGCAATTTGGCACCCAGCAATGATTCCAAGGTGGGAGGATTTGAAGATCGCTTTAACTTCAGCGGTTCCCATTTCGTTTTCTTGTGGGAGCTTGTCGAGAAGTTTTCGCATCTCTTCTTTGATGTCATCTACCGCGTGGTAGATGATGTCATGAAGCTTGACTATGACTTTTTTCTCTTTAATCAACCCTTCAGCATGACTTTCCACTTTGGTGTGGAATCCAAGAATGGTTGCGCCAGAGGCACCAGCAAGGGAGACATCAGATTCGGAGATCTGTCCAACGTCTTCGGAGACGATGTTGAGTTCGGCTTTGTCCGATTTGATTTTTTGGAGTGACTGCTTAAGAGCTTCGAGTGAGCCTTGAACGTCGGCTCGAAGGAGGACGTGCAACACTTTTTTCTCTTGTGCTTCGGCGTTTTTCTCGAGAAGTCCTTCGAGTCCTCGTTTTCCTTTCTGAATCCGTCTTTGTTTGTGCTCTTCTTGTCTTGTTTTCGCAATTTCACGTGCTTCTTTTTCATTTTCCACAACAATGAATTCGCTTCCGGCTTCAGGGAGTCCAGAGAGTCCTGTAATTTTAATCGGAGTAGAGGGAGGCGCTTCTTCGAGTTCTTTTCCATGTTCATCATGCATCGTCTTAACACGTGCATAGTTGAGGTCAAAGACGACATTGTCGCCCCGCTTGAGTGTTCCATTCTGGACAAGCAAGGTGACGACGACTCCAAGTCCTTTGTGCATGGCCGACTCGATCACTGAGCCCCTTGCTCGAGATGAAAATTGAGCGGAGAGTTCGAGGACTTCAGATTGGAGGGCAAGCATTTCAAGAAGGCTCTTGATTCCTTCGCCTGTTGTTGCCGAACAGTTGACGGTGATGGTGGTTCCTCCCCATGCTTCAGGAAGAAGTTCGTGTTCGGAGAGCTGGCGATAGATATTCTCAGCGTCAAAACCTGGTTTATCAGATTTGTTGATCGCGACGAGAATCGGAACACCAGCCGCTTTGGCTTGATTGATGGCTTCGACTGTTTGATCTCGGATCCCTTCATCTCCAGCAACAACGAGAACGACGAGGTCTGTCACTTCAGCTCCACGCTCTCTCATCGCAGAAAACGCTTCGTGTCCTGGAGTGTCGAGGATAGTGATCTCTCCCATGTCGGAATGGCATTTGAAAGCGCCAATGTGTTGGGTGATCGCTCCGGCTTCTCCCTCGGCGAGGTTGGTTTTGCGGATGACGTCGATTAGGCTTGTTTTGCCGTGATCGACATGTCCCATGAAGGTGACCACTGGTGGGCGAGGGGAGAGCTGCGCAGGATCTGCTGCTGCAACTTCTTCGCGGATCGTTTGGTCGGTGATTTTGATCCTCTCTTCTTCGGAGGTGTCGATGGTGATTTCACAGTTGAACTCGTGGCCAAGAAGTTGGATTGTTGTCTCATCTTCGAGGTAGTCGTTTATCGTGAGGACCACTCCGTCAGCAAAGAGTTTTTGGATGAGCTGGGAAGCTTTGAGCTTCATTTCTGTTGCAAGATCTTTGACGGTGATAGGTAGTCGAACATGGAGGCTTTTCGGACGGATCGTCATGTCCTCGCGCTGAACTTTTCCTCCCCGCTTAAATCCTCGTTTCTTCCTCCAACGATCATCGCTAGAGTCTCGTAGTCCCATCCGGTCTCGTGCATCGAAGGATTTTTGTGCTTGTGTCTTTCTCTCAGAGCGAAGGTCCCGGTAGTCTTTGAACATCCCCGGTTTTCTCGGGGGAGCATCTTTCGGCTTATCTGTTTGGGCTCCCGCAGGCTTCGTGGCTTTATCTCCCGGCTTCGCATCTTTGCGAGTGATGGGAGCTTTCTTGACAGGGGGAAGGGCTTTTTTACGGATGATTTTGGGTTTGCGGAAATCGTCGATCGGACCCGCTGGTTTCGCAGGGGCGGGAGCAGGGGTGGCTTCGGCTTTGTCCTTCTTTGCTGCGGCAGGAGCAGCTTCGGTTTTCTCTTTCTTCGGTGCTGGAGGGGCTGCTTCTTCAGGTGGAGGAGTAGCTTTTTTTACGGGAGGTTTCTTCTCCACAGGTTTGGCAGGTTCTTTTGCAGGCTCTTTGGTAGGCTCAGCGGAAGGCACTTTTTTGGGCGCAGGCTTTTTAACCGGAGCTTTCTTCTCTTCGGCTTTTTTCTTCTTGAGTTTGCCTAGCTGTAGAGCTTCGGCAAGCTGCTGGTTTTTGATGTTAAGTTTTAAGTTTTTTGCCAACCTTTATAACCTCTTTTGCTGAACTTCCTCCAAAACTTTCTCTGCCAAATCGGTGCTGATTTCGGCAGCTGTAGAGAGTTCTGTCGAGCTAGCTGCGAGTACCTTTCGCGGTGTGTCGAAGCCAGCTGTAATTAGTGTTTCGACAATCATTCCCATCCCATCGATGTCCAATTTCTCATCAAGGGTCGGGTCATCCATGAGAGCGAGTTGTGCTCGCTGCAAGTTCATGGCTGCCTGGTATTCGCTCATCCTTTGCACGTCGAGTTCGATCTCGACGAGGCTTCCGCATAGGCGGGTATTCATCCCTCGTTTTCCGAGGACAATAGGATAATTTTCGTCGTCTACAACAATGTAGATTTTTGTTTCATCTTCATTGATGTTGATTTTTTTGATTTCGATCGGAGCAAGAGCGTGCTCAAGGAGCTGCACTTTGTCGTTCACGAAGGGGATAATGTCTATTTTTTCATTGTTGATCTCGCGGATGACGTTTTTTACGCGGGTTCCTCGAACACCAACGCAGGCTCCCACAGGATCCACCTTGGGATCATTCGATGTGACAGCAAGCTTGGTTCGGTAACCGGCATCGCGGACAATCCGTTCGATGGTGATTGTCCCATCTTCGAGTTCGGGGACTTCCTGAAGGAAGAGTTGTTTAACAAATTCAGGGTGACTTCTTGAGAGGACTACTTCGGCTCCGCCATTCTCGGTATCTCGCACCTCATAGAGGAGGGCGTAGACTCTTTCGCCGACGTTATATCGTTCAAGCTTGGGATAGAAGCGCTCAGGAAGAATTGCTTCGACTTTTCCGAGGTCGACGATCAGGGTGGCTCCGCGGACGATCCGTTTGACGGTTCCAGAGATTAGCTCGTTAATACGGTGCCTATACTCTTCGTAGATCACATCTCGCTCGGCGCTCCGCAGCTTCTGAGCGATCACTTGTCGCGCTGTTTGGGCGGCGATCCGCCCAAAGTCTTCGGGAGTTGCTTCGATATCGACCCAATCTCCGATTTCGCAGTGAGGGTTGAGCTCTTGGGCTTCCTCTAAAGTGATTTCCTCTTCAGGGATAGTCACTTCATCAACAACTTCTTTTTGGGCAAATACCTCGATTCCACCCGACTTGGCGTCGACTTTGACCGAGATATTGATGAGTCCTTTGATGCTTTTCCGAGCAGCTACATGGAGAGCTTCTTCGATCGCGCCGATGATCACATCTCGCTTGATCCCTTTCTCTCTTTCTAAATACTCGAAAATTGCTAGGAGGTCTTTATTCATCGCCAGCATCCTCTTCCGATTTTTCTTCTTCTTTTGCTTCACCGACGACAATATCGTCATGGTTTACTTCACCAGTGTCGATTAGGTGATCTTTGATGGACAAAGCAATCTTTTTGTGTTCTGGGTCGAGCTTAATCACTTTTGCGGTGATTTCATCTCCTTTACTGATCACATCTTCCACTTTCCCAAAAGGCTTGTCAGAGAGCTCGGTGACATGGACGAGAGCTTCTAGTCCATTTTCTAGCTCGACAAACGCTCCAAAGGCTGTGGTTTTGGTCACGGTCCCTTTCATTAGAGAGCCGACAGGTATAGTCTTTTCGATGTCTTCCCAAGGATTTGAGCTGAGCTGTTTCACGCCGAGGGTGATTTTCTTGCTCTCTTTATCGACAGAAAGAATCATGGCTTCGACGAGGTCTCCTTTTTTCATCACTTCTGATGGATGAGAGACTTTTTTGATCCAGCTGAGGTCTGAGATGTGGATGAGTCCTTCAACACCAGGCTCGATTTCGATGAACGCGCCATAGTTGGTGAGGTTGCGGATTTCTCCTTTGATGTTGTCTCCTACAGGGTATTTGTCTTCGACATCATCCCAAGGGTTCTTTTCGAGTTGCTTGATTCCTAGGGAGATCTTTCCATCTTCTTTTTGGACAGCAAGAACGATAGCTTCTACTTCGTCCCCTTTTTTGACCATTTCTGATGGATCGGTGATGTTTTTGACCCAAGACATTTCAGAGATGTGGATCAGTCCTTCAATACCAGGTTCGATTTCAATGAACGCTCCGTAAGGAACGAGGTTGACGATCTTGCCCTTAACATGAGTTCCGGGAGGGTAGCGAGATTCGATGTCTTCCCAAGGGTTGTTCTCTTTCTGTTTCATTCCGAGAGCAACACGTCCTTTTTCCTGGTCAACGTTGAGGATCATTACCTCGAGTTCGTCGCCCACTTTGACCATTTCGGAAGGATGCTTGATCCGCTTCCAAGTCATGTCGGTGATGTGGAGGAGTCCGTCGATGCCGTCGAGGTCGAGGAAGACGCCGAAGTCAGTGATGTTTTTCACAACACCAGTGCGAAGATCTCCTTCGTGGATGTTTTCGAGGAGCTCAGCTTTACGGGAGATACGCTCTTCTTCGAGGAGTTCTCTTCGTGATACGACGATGTTCTTCCTCTCCATGTTGATCTTCAGAATCTTGAAGTCAAATGTTTGGCCGATGTAGTCATCGAGATTTTTAATTCGCTTGTTGTCAATTTGTGAGCCGGGGAGGAACGCTTCCATCCCGATATCGATCATGAGTCCGCCTTTGACTTTGCGGATCACTTTCCCTTCGACGATTGAGCCTTCTTCACAATGGTTGACGATGTATTCCCACTGTCTTTGGCGACGTGCTTTCTCACGAGAAAGAACGATTTGCCCGTCATCTCCCTCGGCTTGGTCGAGGAGTACCTCGATCTCAGCATCCAAGGTGAGACTAGTTGGGTCTTCAAATTCAGAGGTGGGGACGAGCCCTTCCGACTTTAGTCCAACGTCGATCACGACGAAATCTTTCGAAATTTCGACGATCCGCCCTTTCAGGATTTCTCCTATGGTCATGGAAGAGACAGAGCTCTCTTCGGGGGCAATTTCTTTTTGATTGAGTAGGTTTTGGAATTCTTTTGCTTCTTGCTCATCAAAGACCACGTCATCGATGGTTTTGCTTTCGTTCCAATCTTGTTGAAGACTTTCTGTCATGGTTAAGGGTTCTCCTGAAAAATTATGTAACACCCAACTCGCCACCCATAGACGCTCTATGCAAGCAGCAATTTGGGTCATGAAAAAAAAAGCTCATTGGCAGCCAATGAACTTTTTCCCACTTGCCAAATGTGAATGATTATAAGGGTATCAAAACTTTCCAAAAAAAGGCAAGCGTAGACTATATTTGCATACCTGACCAAACGGATCCTATCTATAAAGATAAGACTTGCGGATAACCAATTAAAATTTTAAGTTGAATCTATGACCTGTCTCGTAATGAAATTTGGCGGTTCGGTACTAAAAAACTCGAGCTGCTTTGCCCCGATTGCTTCTCTGATTCAGAGGCGGCATGCCCAGTTCTCTCACCTTATAGTAGTCGTCAGTGCCATGGGAGATATGACGGATGAGCTGGTCTCTCTTGCCTATGGGGTTCACCCGTCGCCTCCCAAACGTGAAAAAGATATGTTGATTTCGGTTGGCGAGCGGGTGAGTATGTCTCTTCTTGCGATGGCGCTTGATCGAGAGGGGATTGAGGCAATCAGCTTTACTGGGAGCCAATCGGGGATCATTACAACCGATGAGCATGCCGAGGCAGAAATCCTCGAGGTGCGACCAAGTCGGATCCGACAAGAACTCTCCCGAGGGAAGGTGGTTATTGTAGCCGGGTTTCAGGGGGTGAGTCTTTCTAAAGAAATTACTACGTTGGGCCGAGGGGGCTCGGATACTTCGGCTGTTGCTCTAGGAGCAGCTCTTGGCGCTGACCATGTCGAGTTTTATAAAGATGTGCCTGGCATTGGCGAGCGAGATCCTAATCTCGATCCTACAGCTTCTATCTATCGGGAGCTCTCCTTTGGAGAGGCGCTCCGTATTGTCGAGGGGGCTGAGGTGCTGCACCCCCGCTGCGTTGCCCTTGCAGAGAAGAGTGCTCTCCCCTTAGAGGTACGCTCCTTTAAAGAGCCTGATCAGGCAGGAACCCGCATTGGAGGAGAGAAGTGTTTAATGTAAAAGATATTCTTCCTTCAAAGAACCACCGATTTTTCCAGCCTATTTCAGGCATTTTAGGGGAGTTGGGAGAGATAGAAACTCTTCCCACGCTTAAGTGGAAAGGGAAAGGAGCTGAAGTGTCGCTTATCCTTCTATCTACCTATCGGCAAAATGTGGGAAAATTTTTCTATGACATGGTGAGTCGGTGGCTTATTCCTGGGAAGCAGGTAAATGTTGCCCTTCATTTTTCAGTCGATCTTCCTTCCGAAAGCAGGGAATGTACCCTTTCTGAGTTGGTTCTCACTTTCTCAACTGCTGAAGAGCTTGAGCAAGCAAGACGTAATTTCGCCTTCCTGGAAAGAGAAATTCTCATGGGGGTGAGCTCTTATTATCATGCGATGAAGATCCTCGAGATGAAGGGGCTGACCCTTGATGACAAGACCTCGCTGATCCAAGATAAGATGGGGCAGATGATCCGCCGCTTTCCGGGCCATTTTGACTATGATCTATTTCATGATATGCAACAGTTTTTGGTCTCGTCGAAGCAGAGTTTCAAAGCAGCTCATAAACCCGAACAAATCAGCCGTGTGATCTGGGCTCTATATCGGTTCCGTAAAATTCTCAAAACGCAAATCGCCTCTTCACCTGGGAAGCGCCACCTCACTCTTCGATGCAAAAGGAGCACTGTAGATACCCCGTTCGGGGGAAAGGAAGTTCTTTCGATTTTTCTCGGGTTCAATTTCTTGAAGGAGCATGAACTATTCGAAGAAAGACACTTTCTCTCCGCCCTCTCCCATTGCGTCCCTGGGGTGCGCACTCTAGCTGATACCTACTTTTCCCACGAAGAGGAAGAAGAGGGGATTCACACTTTCTACCTCGAAGTGGAGAAAGAGAACAGTCGCCCCTTCACCCAGGAGGAAATCGCGCAGATTGAAAAAGGGCTTCCTGACGAGATTAAGAGCCGGATTGAACAGCTGGTTCAACCGATCTTTATGCCCCGAAACGAAGAAGAGGTAATGCGCAATATCCTCACCTTGAGTCATCAGCTCAAATAC
>Ga0180438_10009516_pt1 | contig 12093 bp, 6 predicted proteins | sample SS_ome_12_FD_132455 | JGI IMG/M metagenome (GOLD analysis project Ga0180438, IMG submission 132455) | Hypersaline lake sediment archaeal communities from the Salton Sea, California, USA - SS_3_D_2 metaG | ecosystem: Environmental > Aquatic > Non-marine Saline and Alkaline > Hypersaline >...
GAGCCACCTGATGCAGGTGATGACGCTGGTCGCGATGGAGCCCCCGGTCGAGTTCACGGCCGATGCGGTCCGGGACGAGAAAATGAAGGTCCTGCGCGCGGTGCGCCGTTTTGACCCCGACCAGGTCAGGCAGCAGACCGCGGCGGCCCAGTACGCATCCGGTATGATCGCTGAGGAACAGGCGCCGGCCTACGTCGCCGAGGAAAATGTTTCACCGGATTCGGTCACCGAAACCTTCGCGGCGGTGCGTTTCTACATAGACAACTGGCGCTGGCAGGGCGTGCCGTTCATCCTGTGGACCGGCAAGCGTCTGCCGAAAAAGGCGTCCGAGGTCATGATTCGTTTCCGCAAGCCGCCATTCAACCTGTTCGACAGCCATGCCTCGATACCCGCACCGAACGCGCTCGTGTTCCGGCTGCAGCCGGACGGCGGCGTGGTGTTGCGCCTGAATGCGAAAAAGCCGGGGCTGACAACGGATAACGAGGAACTGGTCATGCGTGCGCCCTATGCCGATGATGCCTCGGAGGTCGCGGACGCCTACGAAGTACTGATGCACGATGTACTGACCGGTGACGGCACACTGTTTTCGCGTTCCGATGAAGTCGAGGAGTCCTGGGACATCGTCGAGCCGATTCTCGATGCCTGGAAGGACCGTGTTTCGATCGAGCGTTACCGGGCCGGTACCTGGGATATACCCGCGATGGACGAACTGTCCAGCGATTGCGCCTGCGGCTGGCACAAGCCCAGTTGACTGTGCACGATTTCAGAATCTATCCTGATGCGGAATCGGTCGCGCAGGCGGGCGCAGATTATATAGGCGAACTGATCGCCAAATGCGTCGATGCCAGGGGTACCTGTCACGTTGCGTTACCGGGTGGCAGTACACCCGCGCGATGCCTGGAACTGCTGTCTCGCAAAAAACTGCCGTGGCAGAAAGTGCACTGGTACCTGGGCGATGAACGCTGTTATCCCCCGGGCCACCCGGAACGCAACGACACCATGATCGAACGGCAGCTGTGGTCTCGCATCGAGTCGGCGCCCGGTAATATGCACCCGATACCGGCCGAACTCGGGCCCGAGAAGGCCGCGGAGAACTACGCCGCGCTGGTCGTTGGCATCGGCGGGCTCGACATCGTGGTGCTCGGCATGGGCGAGGACGGGCATACCGCCAGCCTGTTTCCAGGCAACCCGGCGACCGATTCGGCGCTGGCCGCGGTAGCAGTATACGATGCGCCCAAACCACCGCCGGAAAGGGTTTCACTGGGCCTGGCAACGGTTCAGGCTGCGCATCGCCGCGTGTTGCTGGTGTCGGGCAGCGGTAAACGCGAGGCGCTGGCCGGTGTTTTGCGGGACGAACCGCTGCCGGTCAACCGAATCGGGCCGTCCGTATGGTTCGTTGATCGCGCCGCGGCTGATAAAATGGATACCGAATGAAAAACGATAATGAAAAACTCTCGATATTACTGATCAGCATTCACGGACTGATACGCGGGCAGGACCTGGAACTGGGCCGCGACGCCGATACGGGCGGCCAGACGAAATACGTGGTCGAGCTGCTTCGGGCGCTTGGCAAGCAGCCAGGGGTCGGCCAGGTGGACCTGTTGACCCGCCGGATCGTCGATCCCTCCGTCAGCGAGGATTACGCAGAACCGGTCGAGCAGCTTTCGGACAACACGCGCATCATCCGTCTCGACTGCGGCGAAGAAGGCTACCTGCCGAAAGAAGCGCTGTGGGATTCGCTGGACAATTTTGCGGACAACGCACTGGATTTCATCAACAGCCAGTCGTACACGCCCGATATAGTCCACAGTCATTATGCCGACGCGGGTTATGTCGGCACGCGCCTGTCGCACCAGCTCAACATCCCGTTGATTCATACCGGCCATTCGCTCGGGCGCACCAAGCGCCAGAGCCTGCTGGCGAGCGGCATGAAACGCGACGATATCGAACAGCGTTACAACATTTCGCGACGCATCGACGCCGAGGAAGAAACGCTGGGCGTTGCTGAACGCGTGATTACCAGCACCAACCAGGAGATTGTCGAACAGTACGGCATGTACGATTACTACCAGCCGGACAAGATGCGCGTGGTTCCGCCGGGCACCGACCTGGAGAAATTTTACCCGGTGCAGGATTACGAGTACGACCGCAAGATCTACGATGACATCACCCGTTTCCTGAAAGAGCCCGGAAAACCGATGATTCTGGCGCTGTCGCGCCCCGACCAGCGCAAGAACATCAACACGCTGGTCGAGGCTTACGGCGAATCGGAGGAGCTCAAGAAAATCGCGAACCTGGTGATCATCGCCGGCAATCGCGACGACATCCGCGACATGGACAGCGGGGCGCAGGAAGTTCTGGCGGAAATATTCCTGAGTATCGATACCTATGATCTTTACGGAAAAGTCGCCTATCCGAAACACCATCATCCCGATGATGTACCGGTGATCTACCGGCTGGCCGCGACATCCCGCGGTGTATTCATCAACCCGGCACTGACCGAACCGTTCGGACTCACGCTGATCGAGGCCGCAGCTTCGGGCCTGCCTATCGTGGCGACAGAAGACGGCGGTCCGACGGATATCATCAACAACTGCCACAATGGTTACCTGATCGATCCGCTGGACAAGACCGCGATGGCGGAAACCCTGCTCAAGGTGCTGGATGACAGGGACGGCTGGAAGAGCCTGGCGCATAACGGGATCAAGGGTGTGCGCGAGCACTATTCCTGGGACGCGCACGCCGAGAAGTACCTGAGGATAATCAAGCCGGTGGTCGACAAGAGCGAGCCGCTGACCCGAATGGAACTGCGGCGGCGGCCGATGCTTTTTCATGACCGTGCCCTGTTCACCGACCTCGACCAGAACCTGCTGGGCAACCCGGAGTCGCTGGCTGAATTCGTGCGCGTCATCCAGGAAAACAGGCGCTGCACGACCTTCGGCATCGCGACCGGCAGGCGCCTCGATTCAGCGCTCAAGGTGCTCAGAAAGTATCACATCCCGCTGCCGGACGTGCTGATCACCAGCCTCGGCACGGAGATCCATTACATGCCCAACCTGACCCGGGATACCGCCTGGTCCTATCACATCGACCATATGTGGCGGCGCCGGGCCGTGGTGCGCGCGCTCGATCAGCTGGCCGGTCTCGAGCTGCAGCCCAAGCCCGAACAGAGCAAGTACAAGATCAGTTACTACTATGACGCGGCGGTCGCGCCGGATGTCAACGAGATCGTGCATCTGCTGTACACCTACGATCTGTCCGTCAACGTGGTGCTGGCTTTCGGCCAGTACCTGGATATCGTGCCCGCCAGGGCATCAAAAGGATTCGCGTTGCGCTGGTTCGCCGAGATGTGGGGCATTCCGCTGGAGCATATACTGGCGGCCGGTGGTTCGGGCGCCGACGAGGATATGATGCGCGGTAATACCAAGTCGGTTGTCGTGGCGAATCGCCACCACGAAGAACTTTCGGAACTGACAGATATCGAGAACATCTACTTTGCGGACAAACCGTTTGCCGCTGGTATCCTGCAGGCGATCGAATACTACGACTTCTTCCGCGACTGCAAGGTGAACACCTGATGTCCGTCAGCCTGCTGCTGTGCACCGATCTCGACAGAACCCTGCTGCCGAACGGCCCGCAACCCGAGTCTCCGGGTGCCAGGAAAAGGTTCGGTGAACTGGCGGCACAGCCGGGCGTGGTGCTCGTGTTTGTGACCGGCCGCGACCAGGGGCTGGTCGAGCACGCCATCAGCGAGTTCCAGCTGCCGGTCCCGGATTATGTGATCGCCGATGTCGGCTCGGCGATTTACCGGATAGAGCAGGGCGAATGGCACTGCTGGGACCAGTGGGAGCAGGAAATCGCCGGCGACTGGCAGGGAAAATCGCACGACGCCATACAAGAACTGTTCAGGGATCTGCCGCTGCTGGAACTGCAGGAGGCTTCGAAGCAAAAGCGCTACAAGCTGAGTTATTACGTCTCACCGGAAGCCGATCACGAAGCCCTTATGTCGGATATGCATGCCATCCTGTTCGATCAGCATATCAGCGCAAGCCTGATATGGAGCGTTGATGAAACCGAGGGTATCGGATTGCTGGATGTGCTTCCGGCGAGCGCCAGCAAGCAGCATGCGATCGAATACCTGATGCAGCAGCTGGGCTACGGCATCCACAACACCGTGTTCGCGGGCGACAGCGGCAATGACATGGCTGTACTGACCAGCCCGATTCACTCCGTACTGGTGGCCAATGCGACTGACGAGGTGCGGAACCAGGCCCGCCAGCAGGTGCTGAACATGGGCCAGAACGAAGCCCTGTATTTTGCCCGCGGCGGTTTCCTCGATATGAACGGCAATTACAGCGCTGGTATCCTCGAGGGGGTCGCGCACTATATGCCGGAAGCGGTGCCGGCAATGGAAGAAACAGCATGAAAGACGGAAAATTTGCGGTGCCGGTGATTTTCGGCGAAGTCCTGTTCGACTGTTTTCCCGATGGCAATTCGGTACTCGGGGGTGCGCCGTTCAACGTCGCCTGGCATCTGCAGGCTTTCGGCCTGGCGCCGTTGATGGTGTCGAGCATCGGCGACGACGAACTGGGACGAAAGGTCAGTCTCGCGATGCAGGACTGGAACATGCGAGCCGAAGGCATACAGCTGGACTCCGGCCATCCGACCGGCAGCGTCGATATCGAGTTCATCGACAACGAACCGCGGTACACGATCGTCGAGCAGCGCGCCTACGACCACATCGATGCCGCATCGCTTCCTGCGCTTCCCGACAACAGGCTGCTTTACCACGGCTCGCTGGCGCTGCGTAACCCGGTCTCGCGCGGGGCGCTATCGGCGTTGAAGTCGGACCATGGCGGCACCGTGTTCATGGATGTGAACCTGCGCGACCCCTGGTGGGACAGGTCGTTCGTGCTGGAGCTGTGCAATGATGCCGACTGGGTCAAGCTGAACCATGATGAACTCGCCATGCTGGGCAGGGGTCAGGGGAGTGTGGACAGCCAGGCAGCGGCCTTTATCAGCGACCATGCATTGAAGGGGCTCGTGGTCACGCTCGGCGACAAGGGTGCGCTGGCGCTGACAGACCGGGGTGATCACCAGCTGGTTGCGCCGTCCCGGGCGCTGGATGTCGTCGACACGGTCGGCGCAGGCGATGCATTCACCTCGGTGCTGATACTGGGTATCATACGCGGGTGGCAGCTGCAAACGACCATGGAACGCGCTCAGGACTTCGCGTCGCTGATCGTCGGGCGGCAGGGTGCTACAGTCCATGACAAGGACTTCTACCGCCCCATGATTAACGACTGGGGTTTATGAATCGCAGCCAGTGACGTCTGGCGCTGCAGGAACCATCTTACGCATTCATACTAGGATCAATGCCCCATGTACGAGCAGGTATCGCATTCGCTACTCAATGAAATCCTGGGAAAGCTGAAACAGGATATCAAGGCGAAGGACATGCGCTATTTCTATACGCGCCTGGGTGCGAATTTCTACGCCATCTATTCGCTGTTTCACATTCTGTACGGCCAGCGGGACGACTTCAAGGAGCAGGCCCAACGGCTGGTCGAGACCATGGCGAGGCAATACATTGCACGCCCCGACCGGTACAAGCAAAAAGACATCGCGCGCGAAAACGACCACAACTGGTTCCTCCATCAGCAATGGACCGGTATGGCGCTGTATTGCGACGGCTTCGCGGGCGATCTCAAGAACCTGAAAGAAAAGGTCGGCTATTTTCAGGATCTCGGCGTCAACATGGTCCACGTGCTGCCGATCATGGCCTGCCCACTGGGGCAGAGCGACGGTGGCTATGCCGTCAGTGATTTCCGGCAGGTCGACAGCCGCTTCGGGAAACTCGACGACCTCGATGCGCTGGCGACGGAACTCAGCGACCGGGGTATTTTGCTCACGCTCGACGTGGTTCTGAATCATACATCCGACGAACACGAGTGGGCGCAGAACGCCATCGCGGGCGACGCAAAGTACCAGGACTACTATTATGTTTTTCCGAACCGGGAAATCCCCGACATGTTCGAACAGACGATGCCGGAAACCTTTCCGGACACCGCGCCCGGCAACTTCACCTGGATCGAGGAAATGGACAAATGGGTGATGACGGTGTTCAAGAATTACCAGTGGGACCTCAACTACAGCAACCCGGCGGTGTTCATCGAAATGATGGATATCATTCTGTACTGGGCCAATCACGGTGCCGACATCGTGCGCCTGGACGCGGTCGCTTTTCTGTGGAAAAAGATCGGTACCACCTGTCAGAACGAACGCGAAGCCCATTTGTTGTTGCAGTTGATGAAGGACTGTTGCCAGGTGACGGCGCCCGGTGTGCTTTTCATCGCGGAAGCGATCGTGGCGCCGGTGGAGGTCGCAAAGTATTTCGGCGAAGATGCGATCAACGCCAAGGAGTGTGAGATTGCCTACAACGCGACGCTGATGGCGCTGTTGTGGGATGCAGCCGCTACCCGGAGTTCACGCCTGCTGAACCAGGGCATCAAAAGCTTGCCTGACAAACTGGAGCGCGCCACCTGGCTGAATTACATTCGCTGCCACGATGACATCGGTCTCGGCTTTGACGACAATGATATCCGCCTTGCGGGATACGACCCGGTTCCTCACCGGCGTTTCCTGATCGAATATTTCACCGGCGAATACGAGGGTACGGATGCACGCGGCAAGCCTTTTGGTCACAACGCCAAGACCGGCGACGCGCGCATATCCGGATCACTGGCTTCGCTGGTCGGCCTGGAAGATGCAATCGAAAAAGAAGACCCGCAGGCGATCGATAATGCGATCAAACGCATCATCCTGCTGCACGGCATCATCATGTCGTTCGGTGGCATTCCGCTGCTGTATTACGGTGATGAGATCGGCACGACCAACGACTACCGCTACGTCAAGGACGAACGCAAGTCGGGTGATTCTCGCTGGATGCACCGCCCGACGTTCGACTGGGAGAAAGCGGAGTTGCGTCACAAGCCGAACACCGTCGAAAGCCGCATCTTCCAGGCTCTGAAAAAAATGATCGCCGTACGCAGCGAGATTCCCGCGTTCGCCGATTTCAATAATCGTGAACTGCGCGACACCGGCAATCCGCACTTGTTTGCATTCTGCCGCGTGAATCCGCAGTATGCCTCCGACAGGGTTCTGGTGGTCGCCAACTTCGATGCGAACCCCCAGCACGTCGAAGTCGAGGATCTCACGCAAACCGGTTTCATGCAGCACAGCCAGCTGCATGATCTGTACAGCGGTGAGCAGCCGGTCATGTTCAAAAACGCGCTCGTGATCCCGCCTTACCGTTTCTACTGGCTGCAGGCGCGTTGAGCGGGCCGGTGCTTTGCTCACCGCAGAGGCGCAGAGTACGCAGAGGTTTTTTAAGGAGATCTTTTTCTGTAGGAGCGGCTTTAGCCGCGAATTGCTCGCAAGGCCGCAGGGATGTTCGCGGCTAAAGCCGCTCCTACAGAAAAAGATCACATCAAAAATCTTTGCGTAGTCTGCGCCTCCGCGGTGAAAAAAAAACCGCTCAATCGAAGCGTGCAGTCAGACCCCGGCAGGCAGCGTCAGCCACTGACCCGCGCCAGCGTTCCGGGCCACGCGCATCAATTTGGTGCATCCAGGCTCGCGATAGTGCGAAAATCAGCGCCGCCGGCCGGTTCTGGTGCAGTAGAAACAATGTGTTGAAAAAAGACGGGTATTCGCAGGAATTGGAACGCTTTTTGCAGCCTGTTAATGTTGATATATTGCAATTGAGCATGTGGAGGGGCCGATGGCGATCCGAGTGGCGATCAACCACAAGACCGAATACCGCTATGACCGGCTGGTCAGTCTGTCACCCCATACCGTGCGCCTGCGCCCGGCCATGCATACGCGCACGCCCATACACAGCTATTCGCTCAAGGTAAAGCCTGAAAAACATTTCATCAACTGGCAGCAGGATCCCTTCGGGAATTTCCTGGCGCGCCTGGTGTTTCAGGAAAAAACCAGGAAGCTCTCGGTCGAGGTCGACCTTGTGGCCGAGATGGTTGTGATCAACCCGTTCGATTTTTTCCTGGAGGAATCTGCGAACCATTATCCGTTTACCTATGACCGGGAACTCGCCAATGAGCTCACGCCGTACCGGACAGTCAAGGAAAGCGGACCGCTGCTGAACAAATGGCTCAAGGGTATCGATCGCTCCCGCGCCCAGACCAACGATTTCCTGGTCGATCTGAACAAGGCACTCCAGCAGCACATCGATTACAACATTCGCATGGAACCCGGTATCCAGACCTGCGAGGAGACACTCTCCCTGCAGCGCGGTTCATGCCGTGATACGGCATGGCTGCTGGTACAGATCCTGCGTCACCTGGGGCTGGCTTCACGCTTCGTCTCCGGCTACCTGATCCAGCTCAGGCCGGATGAGAAGTCGCTCGACGGGCCGTCAGGGGCCGAGCAGGATTTTACTGATCTGCATGCCTGGGCGGAGGTTTATCTGCCCGGCGCGGGCTGGGTGGGTCTTGATCCCACGTCCGGCCTGTTCGCTGGCGAAGGCCACATCCCCCTGGCGTGTTCGCCTCATCCCGTCAGCGCGGCGCCGATATCGGGTATGACGGACAAGGCTGAAGTCGAATTCAGCTTTCACAACCGGGTCGAGCGCATTCACGAAGATCCCCGGGTCACGCTGCCGTACAGCGATGCGCAATGGTCCGGCATCATGACGCTGGGTCACAAGGTGGACCAGGTGCTGCAGCAGAATGACGTCCGGCTGACCATGGGCGGCGAGCCGACTTTTGTCTCGATCGACGATATGGACGGCGCAGAGTGGAATATCGAGGCGCTGGGGGAAGACAAGCGCAAGCGCGCCGGCGAGTTGCTCAGGCGCCTGCAGCAGCGGTTTGCGCCGGGTGCAGCCTTGCACTATGGCCAGGGGAAATGGTATCCGGGGGAGGTGCTGCCGCGATGGGCTTTGGGCTGCTTCTGGCGAGATGACGGCGTCCCGGTATGGCACGATCCGAAATGGATTGCCCGGGAAGACAGCGTTGAGAAATTCGATGCAGACGATGCAAAGCGGTTCCTCGAAGCCCTGTGCCGCTATCTGGATATTGAAGATCGTTCACCGCAGCCGGCCTACGAGGATGTGTTCTACTATTTGTGGAAGGAGGGCACGCTGCCGGTCAACGTGGATGTGCTGGACAACAAACTCGAAGAGGCCAATGAACGCGAGCGTTTGCGCCGCCTGTTCGATAAGGGCATTGAGAAAGCCGTTGGCTACGTCCTGCCCCTGAAATGGGATGTCGATTCACACCAGGAAGGCTGGCGTACCGGGCGCTGGTCTTTCAGACGCGGCCATCTGTTTCTGCTGCCGGGCGATTCGCCAATGGGATACCGGCTGCCACTGGATTCGCTGCCATGGGTTGAGAAGGCTAAACGCGACCAGAAATTCGAGCGCTGTACTTTTGAACCGAGGCCGCCACTGGGCGATATCTATGGCGAAGTTGCGCGTCGATACGCGCAGTTCAAACCGTCAGAGGGGCATCCGCCGGGCTACCAGGAACAGTCGGTCGACGACGCATCCGGGTTGATACATACCGCGCTGTGCGTGGAACCGCGCGACGGCCATCTTTACGTTTTTCTGCCGCCGTTGACGCATCTGGAGCATTACCTGGACCTGGTGCGTTCAGTCGAAGCGACGGCGGCCGAGCTCGAAATACCCGTTTTCCTCGAAGGCTACGAACCGCCACCCGACCATCGCCTGAAGCGGTTTGCGGTGACACCGGATCCCGGTGTAATCGAGGTCAACATTCAGCCGGCTTATGACTGGGGCGAGCTGGTTTCGAATACCCAGGCTGTCTACGAAGAGGCGCGCCTCGCGCGCCTGGCAACCGAAAAATTCATGCTCGACGGGCGTCACAGCGGAACGGGCGGCGGCAACCATGTCACCATCGGGGGCGCCACCCCGGCTGACAGCCCGATGCTGCGCCGGCCCGACCTGCTGCAGAGCCTGGTGACCTACTGGCAACATCATCCCGGGCTCTCGTATCTTTTCTCCGGTCTGTTCATCGGTCCAACCAGTCAGGCGCCGCGCGTCGATGAGGCACGAGATGACAGTCTGTACGAACTGGAAATTGCGTTCCAGCAGATACCGGAAGGTGAGACGCCATCCCCCTGGATTGTGGACCGGCTGTTGCGCAACCTGCTGGTTGATCTCAGCGGCAATACGCACCGTTCCGAGTTCTGTATCGACAAGCTGTATTCGCCTGACAGCGTCAGCGGCCGGCTGGGCCTGGTCGAGTTCAGGGCATTCGAAATGCCGCCGCATGCACGCATGAGCTCGGTACAGATGCTGCTGTTGCGCGCACTGATCGCGAAATTCTGGCAACAGCCCTATAGAAAGAAGCCGGTGCACTGGGGAACCGAACTGCATGACCGTTTCATGCTGCCGCACTACGTCTGGCAGGATATCCGTGACGTTATCTGCGATCTGCAGAGCGCTGGCTTTCCAATGGAGCTCGGATGGCTGGCCCCGTTTTACGAGTTCCGTTTTCCCCACATCGGCAGCGTTACCCAGCAGGATATCGAGCTTGAAATCCGCACCGCGGTTGAACCCTGGCACGTGCTGGGCGAGGAGGTGACCGCGCAGGGTACGTCGCGGTTCGTCGACTCGGCGGTCGAGCGTTTGCAGGTACGCATCAACGGCGCCACCGATGGACGCCATATCGTCGCCTGTAACGGCCGGCGTGTACCGTTGCGGCCGACCGGGCGTCGCGGTGAGTTCGTTGCCGGCGTCCGCTTCAAGGCCTGGCAGCCGCCGTCGGGTCTGCATCCAACCATCGCGGTCCATACGCCGCTGGTATTCGATATCATGGATACCTGGAACGGGCGTTCGATCGGCGGCTGCACCTATTACTCGGGACATCCCGGGGGACGGCACCACGAGACCTTCCCGGTCAACGCCAACGAGGCGGAATCCCGGCGGATTGCACGCTTCAAGACGTTCGGGCATACGCCGGGCCGCTACGAGGTGCCCGCGGAGGAGGTCAGCCGTGATTATCCCTTTACGCTCGATTTGAGAAAGACCTCGACATGCTGAGCCCGTGAATTGCCAGTCGCGCCATTGCCACGTTAAAGTGCAAATTCAGCCCCTAACGCCAGTTTTGTGATTGTGAGCCAGGTCATAACAAAATCCGATCCCAGCGATGCAGCCCGACTCTGGCGGGGCTACGCCGCTGCCTGCAGAAATGACGAAATGTGCGGTGCGGATGGCAGTGTCCGCGCGCACTGGCACTATCTGATGCGCGCGCTGAATGACATGGGCGGCGACGAGCTGCGAAACCGCAGGGAAGAAGCCTGGCGGCTGATCCGTGAAAACGATGTGACCTATAACATCTACGGTGATCCGGGCGGTATGGGCCGGCCATGGAAACTGGATCTTGTGCCGTTGCTGATCGAGAGCGAAGAGTGGCGAACCATCGAGGCCGGTCTGACGCAGCGTGCCCAGTTGCTCAACCTGATCCTGCTCGATCTGTACGGGCCGCGCAGGCTGGTCAGGAAAGGGCTGCTTCCTGCCGAGCTGGTGTTCACCCATCCCGGGTTTCTCTACCCGTGTTTCAACATGCCGATGTCCGGCTCGCATGCGCTGACATTCTATGCGGCTGACCTGATACGCGACGGCCAGGGGCGGATCACCGTGCTGAGCGATCGCGCACAGGCGCCATCGGGCGCGGGTTATGCGCTGGAAAACCGGCTGGTTATCTCGCGCGTCCTGCCCAGCCTGTTTCGGGATTCGCACACGCACCGGCTGGCCAATTTTTTTCGCAGTGTCCGACACGAGCTCAACCGGCTGTCGCCCCGCGATCGCGATGAGCCGAATATCGTGCTGTTGAGCCCGGGGCCCGCGAACGAGGCGTATTTCGAGCACGCCTACCTGGCCAATTACCTGGGCTATACCCTGGTTGAGGGAGGAGACCTGACCGTTCGGGACAACAGGGTCTGGCTGACCACGCTGGAAGGCTTGCGCCCGGTCGATGTCATCCTGCGGCGCATGGATGACTCCTATTGCGATCCGGTCGAATTGCGCGATGATTCCTATCTCGGTGTTCC
>Ga0180438_10009517_pt1 | contig 12092 bp, 11 predicted proteins | sample SS_ome_12_FD_132455 | JGI IMG/M metagenome (GOLD analysis project Ga0180438, IMG submission 132455) | Hypersaline lake sediment archaeal communities from the Salton Sea, California, USA - SS_3_D_2 metaG | ecosystem: Environmental > Aquatic > Non-marine Saline and Alkaline > Hypersaline >...
CGGCGGCCGTCCAGTGAAGATACTTCTCCGGGATCGGCCCGACCCACCGCCCGCCGTTCTTTTCCTGGCAGCGGGCGAGCTCGGCGACGACGTTGTCGGCCTTGAGCTTCAGCTCGGCGTCGCCGGTGGCCTTTACGATCCTCGCCGCCGCGGAGAGCCAGTGGCCGAGGAAGTGCCCGCGGACCTGGCACGTCGGCGACTCCCAGCCCCAGTAGATGCGGTCGTATCCGCCGTCGGCCGTGAACATGTCCGACCACAGCCCGGCCTCCAGGTAGTAATTCTGAAGGAGGCTGGCCGTCTTGAGGCTCATGCAGTAGTCGCGGTTGACCTTGGCGCGGTGTGCCAGCTCGCCGTCGAGAACTTTTACCTGATTCATGCCGAACGGCCGCAGTGCCGTCTTCATCACACTTCTCCTTGCGGGCGTATGCCTCGGGTGCAGAACCTGCCTGCGGACATCGCGGGCGGCGTCGGGACAATGATACCGCCCCGGGAAGCCGTCTCAAGCCCAGACTGGGCAATGGATCATTTCAGGACCTGGCGCAGACGCAGGGTATTTTCGTTTGGGGCTATTGGGGAAGCTCCTTTGACGTGGCCAGGGCGATGGTCCGTCCGCGATCCCCGACGGCGCAGTAGAAATGATAGACCACGCCGTCGTGCCTGATCACGTATGGTTTATGGGCGTACTGCGAGTCGAAAGGCTCGGAGGGCTCCACGAGGTGAGGGCCGTCCCAGTTCGTCCAGTTCACAAGGTCGTACGAGCACGCGAACGTGTCGAAGGCCGACCGGGAGTCGGCCTTTTTCGCGAGGCCGAAGTAGAACATCACCCAGAGGTCGCCGATTTTCTGGATCATCGGGTCGCCGGAGATCTGCCAGCCCTCGGCCGCGCGGTCTATGACGGGCTCGCTGCCGAATCGCTCCCAATGAACCATGTCATCCGAGACGGCCATGCCTATCCGCTCCCTCCCCTGGGCATCCGCAGCGTTGTAGTACATCACGTAGGGATGGCCGAGCGTCGCGCCTTCGTCGTGGACGGCGCAGCTCTTGAAGAGCTTCTGCTTTTCCCACCAGCGGGCGTCGGGATCGTCGGGCATGAGGACAGGCTGGCCGTGGTTCCATTCCGCGGCCTTGTCAGGGGACTTCGTCCACGCGGCGCCTATCGCGAGCTTGCCTTGTTCGCATCCCCTCTCGGCCCCGCCGAGGTAGGTCATCCAGTATCTGCCGTCGTGCCTTTGCAGCTCGTACGAGCCGCCCCAGGCGGGGTCCTGGAGCGCGACGTACCCGCCGGCCTGGTTGGCGTCCCACGTGCCGTCGCGGAAGCTGAGTATCCTTCCCAGCGTCTTCCAGCGGAGCAGGTTCCGGCTTTCGGCGATCCACGTTTCGTATCCGCGGCCGCAGAACACGATATACGTCATGTACCATCGCTGGCCGAACCTGAAGACGCTGGGGCAATCAACGGTCCTGCCTTGCTCCGGCGTTACTATGATTCCGTGCTTGTAGGGAGTCTTTAGCTCCTCGTAAATACCGGTCATTGTTTCCCTTGCGATGGTTGGAGGCATTGAAGGTCCCGCCCGGCCGCCGGCGCGTGGGCTACAGCAGCCTCAGCAGGCCGATGACGATGAGAATGGCCCCTCCCAGCAGCGGCGCCAGCACCGTTGAAACGAAGTACAGGTCGATGAACATCCTGTCGGTCTTGGATGTGCCCTGCCTGTCGTAGACGCTGGAGCTGAAGAAACGGCTCTTGCCGCCCAGCCAGCCGACGAGCGTCATGGAGCCCGTCAGCATCAGCGCGACGCCGATGAGGACAAGTATCACACCGGACATGCCATTGGCCTTACCTAGTCAGTGAATTCTTGCCCGCATCGGCGGAAGTGACAAGGCAAAATCGCCGCGTTGTGAAAAAAATCCCGTTGCCCCGTTCGGCCGGGGGCGTCTTATGCGGAAGCGGCCAACTGCGTCCGGCGGGTGCGCCGCTTCGCTGCGGCCTTGTGCAGGGCCACGATCGTGGCCACCAGGAGGTCCTCGGTCTTAAGTATGGGCTTGAGCAGAAGCTCATCGCCGCCCCGCTGCCAGGCTTGCCAGGCCCGGTCGAACCGGTCCATGTGCTCTGTCAGCAGGATGGCCGGGGGCGGGTTTGCCGAGGCCAGGGACTCGAGTATGCCGGTTTCAGCCAGTGCGGCCGAGACTATCGCAAGGTCCGGCTTCCAGTGAAGCACGTGAGCGACGGCAGCCCGCGGGTTGGGCTGCTGGACCACAAGGTGTGCGTGAGATTCAAGATATGCACTTGTCTGCTGAGCAAAACGCCAATCCGGGTCGGCAATTAGCACCTTCATGTTTTCTTCCTCACGCGCCTCAACAGCCATGTCGAAAGGAACATATGAGCCGTACGAGATATTTATCGGCACGGCGGGGCTGGGACGTGAGAATGAAGGGGACCCATATTTGCGGGAGTTTCAATCGCTGGAGGTAAGGTCCTTTGCCGCCTTGATTTCTATCATCCGCTTAAGACCCGCCCTGGCGTCGGCGGCGACGTCGGCGGGCACGGATATCCGGTTGACGACGTTGCCGGAGGCGAGGTTGTCCAGTACCCACAGCAGGTGAGGCAGGTCGATGCGGGCCATCTGGACGCATATGGACGGCGCGGCCGATAGAACCCTGATGAACATGTCAGGGTGCTGCTTGGCCAGGCGGTTGACGAGGTTGCTTTCCGTGCCGATGGCCCACTTGCTGCCCGGCTGGCCGGCCTCGACGGCGCGTATTATCTGCTCGGTTGAGCCCGAGGCGTCGGCCAGGGCGACCACCTCCCGCGTGCACTCCGGATGGACGATCACGCGGATTCCCGCGTGCTTGGCGCGGACCTTCTCGACGTGCTCCGGCTTGAAGAGCTGGTGCACGTAGCAGTAGCCCTTCCAGAGGATGAACGTAGCTCGCCTGGCGGCCTCGGCGGAAAGGCCCCCGCCGGCGATATCGGGATCATAAACGGCGCAGTCTTCGGGTGAATATCCCATAGCCACGGCCGTGTTGCGCCCTAGATGCTCGTCGGGGATCGCGAAGATTTTCCGGCCGCCGGCGCCGCCGTCGGCCTGCGGTCGCAGAGCCCACGCAAAGACGTTGCGGGCGTTGCTGGACGTGCAGCACGCCCCGCCCGCCCTGGCTGTCAGCGCCTTGATCGCGGCGGTGGAGTTCACGTACGTCACGGGTATCACCCTGTCCGCCGTCATGGCCGTCAGCTCCTCCATCGCGGCCTGGACGTCCGCGGCGTCGGCCATGTCCGCCATTGCGCAGCCGGCCTGCATGTTGGGCAGGCAGACGACCTGCTCGTCGGACGACAGGATGTCGGCCGATTCGGCCATGAAATGCACGCCGCAAAATACGATGTAGCTGGCCTGGGCCCTGCCGGCGGCAAGCTGGGAAAGCTTCAGGCTGTCGCCGGTGAAGTCGGCGAACTGGATAACCTCGTCCCGTTGGTAGTGGTGGCCGAGTATGCACAGCCGCTCGCCCAGCCGGCGCTTGCGGGCGGCGATCCGCCGCTGAAGCTCGGCGCCGTCCATCGCAAGGTATTCGTCAGCCAATATTTGCTGCTGGGCCTCTGTCATTGTTTCTCCGCACCATTATACCCGGCCTCGGATGTCTGTTTCGCCCGGCTTGGCCGGCCCCACAGCTCGCGTAGCTCCGGGCTTCTCATGGCAAGGACGGCCAGCAGGAACACCGCGGCCCCGGCGGGAACGCACGTTACCACTATCAGCCAGCTCGGCGCCGGCCCCAGCGCGTTTTGCAGGCCGACGACCGCGGCGGCCATGACGCCCGCCGCCACAGCGGACCGCAGTGCGCTTGTCGCGAGCTTGCGCCCGCCCAGCCGCCCCAGCCGGCGCCGCAGAAGGACCGCGAAGACCAGCACGTTGCCCGCAGCCGTCACGGTCATCGCCACGCCGAAAGCCCCGGGCCCCAACTGCGGGACCCAGACAAGCAGCGCCACAAGCAGCGGGCCCAGCACGACCAGGGCGCAGGAAACTTTAAGCGGCGTAAGCACGTCCTTGAGCGAGTAAAACGCCCGCAGGAATATTGTGTGCGTGCAATACGCCCACATCCCCAGCGAGTACATCCGAAGGACCCGTGCCGAGACGTCGGCGTCTTCGGGCGTGAAGCGGGTGCTCCGTCCCAGCAGCCGCACCAGGTCGATGAAGACCAGCCTTGTGATGGGCTCGGCCAGCAGGAATAGACCCACGCCGGCGGCCAGGCCCTCCATGATCGCTAGGCGCAGCGCGCGGTTGAGGCTGTCGCGCAGGTTGGGCAGGTCGCCGCGGGCGGCGTAGCGGCTCAGGAGCGGAAAGACCGCCACCGCCAGGGAAATTGCCAGCACGCCCATGGGAAACTGATACAGCCTCTGCGCGGTGTATACCCGCATGAGCACTCCCTCCGACAGGGGGCGTTGCAGCTCGCGGCCGAAGATGTGAATGGTCGGCGCGTAGTCGGTGGCCGACAGTATCCACGCGATTATGTCGCTGGCGAACTCGACTATCTGTAGAAAACCCAGGCCCAGCACCATCGGTGCCATGAGCTTGAGCATCTGGGCGATGCCCGGCTCGACCGGGCGCACGCGCGGGCGGATGGGAAAGCCCCGCCGCCTGAGCAGCCACAGCACAGCCGCCAACTGCACCACGCCCGCGACCGTAACGCTGCCGGCGATGATGAACAATTGGTGCGTGACCTGCCCGCGCCACAGGGGGGCGACGCCCCAGGCGGCGATGATGATGATGATGTTCAGCAGAATCGGCGCAAAGGCCGGATACGCGAAGTGCCCCCGGCATTGCAGCACGGCCGAGCCCAGCGCCAGCAGGCATATGGTGAACATGAAAGGCAGCATCACGCCTGTCAGTTTCAGCACAAGCTGGCGGTCCCAGTGGCCCGGGAATAACGCGCCCCATACCAACAGCGCCGCGCCGCCGACGATCATCAAAGCCAGCAGGATCATCGCAAGGAGCCCCATCGAGTTGGCAAACAGGCGCCTGGCTCGCTCGGGCCCGCCCTTTTCGGTGGTTTCGGTGAAGACGGGCACGAAAGCCGCCGACAGCGCCCCCTCGCCGAAGAGCCGGCGGAAGAGGTTCGGAATCCTGAAGGCCAGTACGAATGCGCTTGTCAGGCGCGTCGCGCCGAGAGAGGCGATGGCCATGTCCCGCACCATGCCGAAGACGCGCGAAACGACCGTCAGGCCGGAGACGACCTTCGCCGCTGCGAAGAAGTGCTCGCGCTCGTGATGGGCCTTGTCCGTCACGCAAGGGATTATCCCGCACGGTGCGACGAATCGAAAGTGTTTCCACCCGAAGGCCGCAGGTCGGTATCATGTTTGGCGGCAAGAAGATGAAGGTATGCCACGTTATAACCCGGCTGATCCTGGGCGGCGCCCAGGAAAACACGATACTGACCTGCGAAGGCCTGAAGCGCCGCGGGCACGAGGTTACGCTCATTACCGGTCCGCCGCTGGGCCCGGAGGGCCAGTTGATGGACCGCGCTCTTGCCGGCGGGTACCGCGTGATCGTGGTCGATAAGATGCGCCGTCCGATCAATCCCCTGTGCGACCGGGCGGCATACCGGGCGCTGCTTAAGCATCTCAGGCAATTGCGCCCGGATGTGATGCACTCTCATTCCTCCAAGGCCGGGATACTTGCCCGCAAGGCCGCGGCGAAGGTCGGCGGGATAAGGATCGTTCACACCGTCCACGGCCTGCCGTTTCACCGCTACGAGCGCTGGTGGCGCAACCGGCTGTACGTTGCCCTGGAAAGGCGCGCCGCCCGCCGCAGCGACGCGATTATATCGGTGGCCGACGCGATGACCGAACAGGCCCTGGCCGCGGGCGTGGGCAGGTGCGAGCAGTACACGACCATCTACAGCGGCATGGAGGTCGAGCCGTTCATCCGCCCCGCGCCGGGGGCCGAGGAATTTCGCGCCGCGCTGCGCCTGCCGCCCGACACGGTGCTCGTGACGCAGGTTTCACGGCTGTTTCACCTCAAGGGCCACGAGTTCATAATCGAAGCGGCCGAGAAGATGCTCGACGGACACATACATTTCTGCTTCGTCGGCGACGGCATACTGCGGCCGCGGATAGAGGCTGACATTTCGCGCAGGGGGTTATCCGGGCGATTTCACCTGACGGGCCTGCTGCCGGGCGAGCAGATGCCGGCCGTGATGCAGGCCAGCGACATCGTCGTGCACTGCTCGCTGCGCGAGGGCCTGGCGAGGACGCTGCCGCAGGCGATGCTGGCGGGCAAGCCTGTGATCAGCTTCGACATCGACGGCGCGCGGGAGGTTGTGGACCGGCAGACCGGAGCGCTGCTCAGGCCCGGCGACGTCACGGGGCTGAAAGCCGCGATCGAGGCGCTGGCGGCGTCGCCCGAAATCCGCGCCAGGCTCGGCCAGGCCGGCCGCGAAAGATGCAAGGCGATGTTCGACCACAAGCAGATGGTCGAGCAGATAGAGAAGCTCTACGAGCGGATCCTAAAGTAGCTCTTCAAGCGTCTTGATGCTCAGGCCGGCGAGGGAATCGACGACGCGGTCGGCGGCCTTCAGCGCGCCTGCGGCGTAGGAGTTTGTCACGGCCAGGGCCTTCAGCCCGGCTGTCTTGGCCGCCTCGATTCCGGCGGGTGAATCCTCGATGGCCAGGGATTTGGCGGGGGCGATTTTCCGCCCGGTCGCCTCCGAAAGCATTTTCAGCGCCAGCCTGTATCCTTCGGCGTCGGGCTTGCTGCGCCGGACGTCTTCGGCCGAGACGATGACGGCAAAATCGTCCAGGACACCGACCTTTTCGGCCGCCAGCGTAATCTCCTGCTTCAGCGCGCCCGAGCAGATGGCCAGGGAGATGCCGGCGGCCGTGGCGGACCTTATCAGATCCACGGCGCCTGGAAGCGGCTTGATCGACTCGGCGAAGGCCTTCTTGACCATCGCGGTTTTCTCCGCGGTCATGGTGGCCACCTCGGCCTCTTCGACGGTCAGGCCGTGATCCCGGAAGCAGGCGACGAAGGCATCGTGGTCGTCGTAGCCGATGTACTTCGTGTAGTAGTCGTTGCGCGCCAACTCGCACCCGCGCGACGCCAGCACGCGGCGAAACGTCGCAAAGTGAATCGGCTCTGAATCCACGACGACACCGTCGAAGTCGAATATCAACGCGTCCAAGGCGGTCTCCTGCTTGAATCCGGCGAGCCAGCTTAGCGGCGCCGGCCGGTGCGGGCAAGGACATTGCCTCCCGGGCAGGTGCCGGCCTGCGGCTTGATACGTGCCCGCGGCGGGTATATATTCGGTTGCGACGGTTTGGCAATTGGCTGGCATAATCAGGTCGCCGTGGGATCGGGAGAAGAACGCTATGTTCTGGAAGAAGCAGAGAGAGATCGAAGACGCCATCGAACAGTACCTTCAGGAAACGCAGAAATGCCTGTCGGCCTTCTCGCAGGCGACGGAAGTCTATTTCACCGAGGGCCTCAGCAGCCGGTTTGGGGAACTGGTCGAAAAGGTCCACGAATCCGAGGCCGAGTCAGACCGGAAGCGCCGCGAGGCCGAGAGCATGATGTACGGCCGGGCGCTGATTCCCGAGCACAGGGGCGATGTTCTCGGTCTGCTTGAGGCGGTCGACCTTGTACCGAACAAGGCGGAGTCGGTGGCATACCAGATATGGCTGCAGGACATGGTCGTTCCGGATGAGTACAAAGAGCAGTTCAAAGCGCTCGTGGCGGCCAACGTGGCGTCCTTCGATCTGCTTTGCGGTGCGGTCAATAACCTGTTCGTCGATCCTCGGCAGATTCTCCCCGTGGTCGAAAAGATTTGCGAGAAGGAAAAGGAGTCGGACCGCATAGAGCGCAAGCTGATCAAATCCATCTTCGATTCTCCCGGCGACAAGGCTGAGAAAATACTCCTCAAGGAACTCATCCTCGAGATAGGCGCCATATCTGACAGGGCTGAGAACGTCTCCGACCGCCTGAGGATAATTGCCGTGAAGTTCCCCAAGTGATGGGCTGCGGGCGGCTTCGCCTCGGCAAGCGAGGCCGGCGCCCTGTGATCGGGGCGCTGATGCGCGGGATGCAAGAAAGTGTATACGATATTCGGCGGGATATTTTTGGGCTGGGCCCTTGGCACGAACGACGCGGCGAACGTGTTCGGCACGGCCGTGGCCTCCCAGATCGTGCGCTACCGCACGGCCGTGATACTTGCGGCCATATTTATCATTCTTGGTTCTGTCGTCCAGGGCACCGGCGGAATCAGGACGCTGAGCGGGCTGACCGAGCAGACTGAGACATCGGCTCTGGTGGTGGCCCTGGCGGCTGCGCTTACGGTCCTGTCGATGACGCGCCTGAAGCTGCCGGTTTCGACCTCGCAGGCGGTGGTCGGGGCCATCATAGGCATGGGCCTCAGCCAGCCAGGTCAACAGGTCGAGTGGGGGCTGCTCGGCAAGGTTGTCGCCTGCTGGGTGGGCACTCCCATCGGCGCGGCGCTAATGGCGTTCCTGCTTTACCCGGTTCTGGCCTGGTGCCTCGACATGCTGCACCTGAACATTGTCAGCAGGTCCAGGCTCCTTCGCGCCGCGCTGATCGTGGCCGGTTGCTACGGGGCCTATGCGCTGGGGGGCAACTCTGCCGCCAACGTCACGGGCGTGTTTTATGGCGCGGAGTTGTTCGGAGGCAACATCAGGCTGCTCGCCCTTATAGGCGGCGCGAGCATCGCCTCGGGTGTCCTGACCTACAGCAGGGAGGTGATGCTGACGGTCGGCAGCAGACTGGTGCCGCTGGATGCGTTCTCCGCGCTGGTGGCTGTGGCGGCCCAGGCGATCACCGTGCACGTTTACGCTTTTATTGGGGTCCCGGTGTCCACCTCCCAGGCGATTGTCGGCGGTGTGCTGGGCATCGGGCTGTTCAAGGGTATCCGGCTTATCAACAGCCGCGTGCTGTTCAGGATTCTCTGGGGTTGGCTGGCGACGCCGTCACTGGCCGGACTGATGACGTTTCTTGTCGGGAAGCTCTTGCTCTAAATAAGTCCAAGAAAATAGTCCGCCTATGGCCAGCGTAACCGGCACCCGGCGGGCAGTGGCAGCGGGGTCGTTGCGGCGGTTTGCGCGGCGCGGGCGGGCCTTGACGTAAGCTTTTGAAGCTGCTACGATAGCGCTGACCCAGGGTGGGACGCCCGGCCCAGCCTGCTGGGTTTGTCAGGGGCTTTGGGAAGACCGTAAATCGCCAAAGCCGTTTGGTGAACTGCGGGTGGCATGCCAGCTTTGCCACTGTGGGGCATCAATTCCGCCTGTTGCTGCTCGAATTTGTGAGCAATCGGCAATTTGTTCCGGTGTCGGGCCAGTTGTCCCCCGCGCACGGGGGGCAACGGCGACGCAACCGCCTTGGGGCCCGAGGCCATGCGGTACCGGCTGCGGTGGTCAACGAGCCCGCCGAGCGGCCGTCAAAGATGATGTCATCGGTATTGTCGTATTGCATAAGAAACAATTACTTGCATGATAAGGACGTTTGGGTCAGCGCATTGTCCGTATAGCGTCAAGACGCTGCAGCGCGGCAACGAGTCAGGGTAGTTCCTTCCGGCCTGCTAACTTTTCGTGCGGCGGTCGAAAGTAGCTTGGTCGCCCTGTCGAGGAAAGGAAAACTGATGGCGTCCGACAAGACTGACGTAATCCCGTCCGCAGCGTCCTGGACCGCAATGGCGCGAGAGCTGGGCATGTCGAAGCGACAGGGGCAAGTCGCCATGTGCCTTATGAAGGGTTTCGGCGACAAGCAGATTGCGCAGGAACTTAAGCTTTCGGTCCCGACTGTGCGCACGCACATGGGCCGGCTGTTCGCGAAACTCGGCGTTGGCGATCGTGTCGAACTCATCGTAATGCTGATGAACAGGTACTGCGCGGACTATTGCCCCTGCAGGCAATGACATCAGAATCAATTAATTGTCTCAAGCCAGCGGGGGCCTAATAATTCAGACGCTAAGGGGAGTGTGTTTGTAAACAGGGCAGGCCCGTGAGCCGGGGCGTCAGACCCGTGAGGGCAATCAGGCCAATGGTCCGGACCTAGTCCGATATGGTTTTGCGCATGCATCATCGTATCGGGGCCAGCCAGGGCAGCGCGAAGTAAGCAGGGACCGGACAACCAAGCCAGCCGGGCTTGCGTCGGCGCGCTATGACGGCCGTTATCCGCCATGGGCGGTGCAGATAAAGCGTTTTCCCGCAGGGAAGGTCTGAAGCAGCCCTTCTTGTTGCGGGCACGGACGGGGTAAAGGGCAGGAAGCGGGGACAAGCCAATGAAGGGCGGCATGTGTCCGCCCGCCGACACGCCAGGTCAGAAGACTTTCCGGGAGCTGCGGCCATGCCGGGCATGTCGGGATCGAGAAAAAGGGAAGCAAGACATGAAGCAGTACACAGTCGCCTTTGCTTTGGCGGCGGCCCTGCTGACCGGTGGCCAAGCGACGGCGGCGCTGACGCTGCCCGATGCGACCGTCACCGCCAACAGGCAGGACTCCGGCACGGGCAGCGGAGAATGGTTCGGGGAACATGTCAGTACGCTGACGATCGACGCGCAGAATGTGGCAGCGGGCCAGTACGTTCGCCTTTCGGGGAAGATCACGGGCATATCCAGCCCCCACTCGTGCTATGCGGAAATAGGGCTGATCCCGAAGTCCACCTGGGATTACTGGCAGACGACCTTCGGCGGCGCGTGGAAGTCGGCCGTCTTTGACAAGGGCATCTACGCCGTGCACTGGAGCGACAATGGCCTTGGCGTGAGCCTCGAAGAAGACAGCAGCCACGTCGGCCCGTACGCCTGGCCTCTGGCGGCGCCGACGCCCGGCAGCTGCTGGGAACTGAGTATCTCGATGCACCCGAGCTCCGGCGGCGATGCCTACCTTGCTGTTACGGGTCAGGTGGATACCGCCTACTGGGATCCGAGCTGGGGTCCGGCCGTGCTGAACATCTACGGGACGCAGCCATACGCCTACAGCGGCAATTACAGCCAGTGCTATCTGATCGCCCGCATCTGGAGCAGCACGCAGAATGCGACGTTCAGTCATGCTGACCTGCGGGCGGAGATAGTCCCCGAACCGGCCGGGCTGCTGGTGCTCGGTTTTGGCGGCACGGCATTGCTGTTGTGCAGGCGTCGCAGGTGATGCGGCCCCGGCCGTTGGCTTCACGCCGCCGTCAGGCGCAGGTTACCACTTAACGTCCCTGAGGCGGAGTTCGACGTTGGTCATTCCGCCGAACGTGCTGAGCATCGGCTCGGCGGCGAGGTCCACTGTCGCGACGGCCTCAAGGGCTTCGGCCAGGTCGCCCCTGCCGAAGCCCACGGCCCGCATGGTCGCGTCGTTCTGGCCGACAACCATGCTCAGTGTCTGCCCCGTCCTGCCCACGCGCCTGGGCTGTTGGACCAGCCGGCAGTTCGGCAGCGCAAAGACGGGGCGAGGATTCCCCTGGCCGAAAGGCGCGAGCTTGTCGAGTTGACTGGCCACCGGGAAGCTCAGCGCAGCCAAGGTCGTCTCGGCGTCCACGCGCAGGGTCGGAGAAAGCTGCTCTTTGGAGATCTTCCCCGCGGCGTATTCGATCAGGGCGGTTTTGAAGCCCTGAATCTTCTTCGGTTCTATCCTTATCCCGCCGGCCATGGCGTGCCCGCCGAAGGCAAGCAGGTGCTCGCGGCAGGCTGCAAGTGCGTCGCGCATGTGGAAGCCGGGTATGCTCCTGCCTGATCCCTGTGCGCCCTGTTCGTTGATTGCGATCATGATCGTGGGGCGGTTGAAGCGGCTGACCAGCCGCGATGCGACGATGCCGATGACGCCGCTGTGCCAATCCTCGCAGGCCAGGACGATAGCCCGGTGGTCATCGTCGGCGAGGTTCTTCTCTTCGACCATTCGTATGGCCTGCTCGGTTATGGCCCGCTCGACTTTCTGGCGCTCGGCGTTCTGTTTCTCGAGGTAGTCGGCTATTTCCGCGGCTCTTTGCGGCGGGGCGTCCGTCAGCAGCTCGACGGCCAGGCTGGCGTGGCCCATCCGGCCGCAGGCGTTCAGGCGCGGGGCGAGAACAAAGCCGACGTGGAACGAGTCCAGCGCCTTTCCCGCCAGCCCGGCCGATGCAAGCA
>Ga0180438_10009518_pt1 | contig 12091 bp, 5 predicted proteins | sample SS_ome_12_FD_132455 | JGI IMG/M metagenome (GOLD analysis project Ga0180438, IMG submission 132455) | Hypersaline lake sediment archaeal communities from the Salton Sea, California, USA - SS_3_D_2 metaG | ecosystem: Environmental > Aquatic > Non-marine Saline and Alkaline > Hypersaline >...
CACCTGCATCCGGTATTGGCCGCGGCGATGGTCCTGATACTTGCCGCCTGGCTGATATTCCTCTTTAAAAGGCAAAGGGCGAGCCGCTCGCTCAGACAGACTGCAATCTTGCTCTTGCCGAAGGTTCTTATTGTACTGCTACTGATCCTGGCATACTTCGATCCGGTTCGCAGCGTGATCCGCAAGCCCAAGAAAGACAAGAAAATCATGGTTCTGGTAGATTCCTCATCGTCGATGGATTGCGAGGACGAACCGGGGGGCCGCCGTGTCGAAAGGGCAAACAAGTTATTACAAAAACTCTCGCAACAACTGGAATCCCTTATCGATATCGAGACTTTACACTTTGACATGGATGTGCACGAATCTGGCGACTCAAAACCAGAAACAGATCGAATACGTGGAACAAACCTGGCCAAATCGCTCGTGACGATGGCAGACACGGCCAGCGACGCCGAATATATGGCTGCGATACTGCTGACCGACGGCGGCGACGAGCTGGTCCGCAATCCGAGACTTCCCCAAGTCCCGCTTCATGTGGCGAGCGTGGGGACTTCTCCGGAGACATGGGACGATCTGGCCATTGCCGACGTCACTGCGCCGACGATTGTCGAGGCAGGCGGCAAGCTGGAGGTTTCGGCCGACATCCAGGCGCGTTTCGGATCGAGAGAATTCCGGACAAAAGTTCAGATGGCGCGTGTCCGGCTTGAAGAGAAACAGCAGGACCAGTGGCAGGTTCGGGGCTCGGAGTATGTTCGTTTCGATAATCCAAAGACGAGGGCGAGATTCTCTGTTGACGCGCCGGCTGAGCCAGGACCGAAGGTGTTCCGCATTAACGTCCAGAACATGCCGGGCGAACTCTCCGAGCTGAACAATACTCGCAACTTTGAGTTGGAGGTGCGTGAGGACACGCTGCACGTATTGTTTTTCGCGCAGGAACTGGGTTGGGATTTCGCCATGATCCGCAAAGAGCTTGCGCGCGATCCGTCGGTGGAGCTGACGGTTCTGTTTCGCGTCAGCGAGCAGAGGTTCGTAGTTCAGGGAAGCCGGCAGCCCGGCGATGAGCAGCTTGAGGCGGGTTTCCCGAAATCGAAGGGAGTTCTCGATCTGTTCAAGTGCGTCATCGTCGGCTCCTTCGGCGCTTCGCAATGGCGTCAGGATCAGTTGAAAGCATTGTCCGATTATGTCCGGGATGGCGGCGCGGTGATATTCCTCGGAGGCGAGAAATCGTTCGGCCAGGGTGGATATGCCGGGACTTCGATTGAGCCGTTATTTCCATGGCGCATTAGCTCAGCACAATCGAAATTTCAAATCGGGCAGTTCAGCGTCAGTGTCCCGCCGGCGGCTATGGCAAATACGATCATCGCCGAGACAGCAAGGATCATCTCTCAGGAAGAGTCCGCATCCGTCGAAAGCGTGAACCTCGAGGGCCCGGTCAAGACCGGCGCTGTTACTCTGTTGGAGGCCTTGGTTGCCGGCAGATCGGTCCCGTTGATCTCGATGCAGCGCTTCGGCCAGGGGCAGACGATGGCGATCGCTACGAACACGCTCTGGAAATGGCGCCGGGCCTCGGCCGAGCTTATCGAGGCGCACGGCCACTTCTGGCGGCAGGCCGTCAAGAATATGACCGGCTGGGAGGAGGGGCAGCGATTTATCTCGGTCACGTGGGACCAGGAGCAATACAATCCCGGCGACAGCGCTGCTGCCACGATTCGTATCGCAGGGCGGCACGAAGCGGACAAGTTGAATCTCAAAGCAGAATCTACGGTCGAAGGCAAAACCACGCCCGTGTCCGTCGAGCCTGTGATGGGGCGAGGAAATACATACAAGGCAAAGGTGGCTTTCACCAAGAGTGCCGAGTATGCTTTCGAATTGCAGGCCATGGTTGGCGAGAGGATTCTGGAGTCGTACCAAAGGAAGATCGCCGTTGGCACGAAGCTCAATGAGGGCGCTAATCTTGAAGTGGACCATGCTTTCCTGAGCAGTCTGGCCTCACAGGGCGGCGGGATGTACTTTCCCGAGGGCCAATTCGACAGCCTGATCGGAACCCTGAGAAGCCGGCTTCTCGGCCGGGTGGTGAGCATGGAAATTCCGTTGATTCAGGACAAATTCATATATATCCTTATTTTCGTCGGTATCCTGATGCTTGAATGGATCATCCGGCGAAAAATGAATCTTCTGTAGGGTAGGATTGAAGTCGATGGTGAAACGAAAGCCAACTTTTTGTGCCGGAAATGTGACACGAGTGTCATTGCGAGATCCGAAGGGCCGCGGCAATCTCCTGTGTTGTGGGCGGCAAATTCCATCGTTGTGTTTGAGATTGCTTCGCTTTGCTCGCAATGACAGATGTTGGCAGGCTTCTTTTTATAATGAATTGTCAAGAAACTCGATTCTGCTGCTCTTGTTGATCCTGCCGGCTTTTGTCAACGCGGCGCCGAGAAAGGCGGCGGTCTACTACTCCGACGGGAAAGTCCTGACAGGGAAAATAGCACTGACGCGGGGTCGTAAGTTCAAATTGAATATTCCCAAAGGCGGCGTGCTCAAGACTACTGATATGGTGACGGGCAAGCCGGTACAATACGGAAAAGTCCGCCTGTTCACCTTTGAGCCTGTGAGTGAAATCCGTTTTCATCCCGAGAGAGAAGAGATACGGCAGGACTGGAAATTCGTCGAAACGACAAAGTATGATGAGAAAACGGCCGTGGCAGACTTTTCGCCCGCCAAGAAGGAATTCTGGGGAGAGACATATCCGCTAAGATACTTGGCTGCCGAGGTTATCTTCAGCAGCGGCGAAGCCATTGTGGGGCATCTGTACAGCGCCGTACTCTATCTGGAAACTGAGGATAAGACAAGCAAGATAGTTCTGCGCAGCAAACAACGCGGCGACAAAGGCACGAAGATGGAAGATCTGGTTTACGTCACCAGGATTAAGATGCTGGATGAAGGAAAGGGAATTGCCGCAAACGTCACCGTTAAGTTCAAGGATATGACTTTCGAGCCTAACGATGCTGTGCAGGCGGTCACTTGCAATTCGCTTACACCGGTGCCGACAGAGCGCGGCGACGAGCCGGGTACTTTCATAGTCAAATCGACTTTCGGCGAAGATTTCTATCTGGCTGTCAAGAAAGGCCGGAACTGTTACGTAGGCTGGCCGCGGACTCAGGACAAAAAGCTATTCGCCGTGGCTGAGAGCCATCTGAAGCGCCAGCGGGATTTCTACAACGACAAGAAGCTGCTCGGCGTAATGATGAGCAGGGACGGCAAGGAGGTCCTGACGCTTGTGAACCTTCGGCGCAGATTTGCTCCGACTCATTTCGGTTCGATCGGGGGAGAATGGGACAAGGAGTTAGGGACAATTGTCGAGCCCTGGCGGCTGAGCATCTGGCGATGGAAGTACGATCCGGTCAATCAGGACATGCTGCTTTCTGCGCGGGGAACGTTCTTTCGCCTGATCTTCTTGCCGGAGCATCCCACGCCGGAAGCCGAAATCTCGGATACACTCTGGCAGATGCGGCGCGAGGATGATACGGTTTACATCGGCAAGTCTGCTGTTGACAACGGTGCGAGGGTAAGACCATGAACGGGGTAAATACTCAGGCAAACAATAATGTTCACGAACTGGTCGGAAAAGTCCGGCGGCTCATGCTTACGAGCAATCTTGTCAGGGGAGTTGTGATATGGCTGGTTGTCCTGCTGGGTACGTCTCTCGTTCTGTTCGCGCTGGATAATTTTCTGCACCTCCCGGAAGGATTGCGACTGGCCCTGTCGATAGGCGGATTGGCGCTGATTCTGTTCGAGCTTTGGCAGCTTCTGTTGTTGCCGCTAATCCGGCGCCAAAGACTGGAAGCCGTCACGCTGTTTTTGGAGGACAGATTCGCAATACCTGAAAACATGCTTATCAACGCGCTATGCTTCGAATCGGCTCAGCTCACTACAAAACAGGAACCCTTTGCCAACAAAACAATCGAGACGGGCACATCGATGATGTCCGACGCCAATATAAATGAATTGTGGCAATTTAAAAAGCTCATACGATGGTCTACAGTCCTCTTGATTCTCCTGATCATCTGGTTCCTCTACGGCATCAGTCACGGCCATCAGATCGCTAATGCGCTATTGAGATACGTCAAGCCTCTGGGGGATGTGCCGCCGGCCAGCTCTATAGTCCTCAAAGTGACGCCGTCCGAGGACGTGCTCATGGCAGAGGGTGACAATCTTGATGTGCAGGTCGAAGTAGTCGGCCTGTCGGGCGATGAGTCACTTCCCAGATATCCCGAAGTCGTCTGGGAGCGAGGAGCCGATTACATCGGAAGTGAAAAGGGCGAGTATAGAAACATTACGATGCAGGCCTCCGGCGCCGGGGCCAACGTATACAACTACACTTTCAAATCCGTCGATGAATCATTGGCTTTCCGCATATTCGCAGGCGACACGTACAGCGAGAGCATAAAGGTGACAGTCAACAAAGTCCCACGAATCAAGGAATCTCAGTTTCACATTACCGCGCCGTCGTACACCGGAGGGGGACGAATGAGCATGTTCGGCCCGCCCGAGGCATTATCCGGGCCGGCGGGCTCCGAGGTAGTAGTTGAGGTCAAACTTGACAAGACCGCCGAAGAACTCTGGTATAAGGGTGCGGGCGACTGGGTGCCGTTCAAGAAGAAAGACGGGCTCTGGATCGTCAGGACGCAGTTGCAGCCGGCCGAGTTGTACAAGATAGAAGTCAAAGCGCCCGGCTTCGAGAGGCGAATCAAAATCGCCGAAGGGCCAGTACTTGCGCAACAGGACCGGCGGCCCGAGGTCGAGTTCGTCACATCTGAATTGACTCAGCGAGTCAATTTCGGCGACAGACTCCGCTTTGATGTTCAGGCCTACGACGATTTCGGTGCCAGAAAGATCTATGTGAAGCACAAATCTGCCAGAGCGGGCGGCACCGAGACGACGCTCGAAACGTGGGATTACAAAGATCCTCCCGGCAAGACCGAGGCGCTCGAGACTCTGCTGCTGTCGGTCGATGCGAGTCTGTTCAAGCCCGGCGGAAGTTATATCCTGGAGGCATTCTGCGAGGATTTCAGCCCCGCCGGAAATGTGGGCAGATCGAAACCGCTTATGCTCCAGGTCAAATCGCTTGAAGAGATGACGATTGCCGAAGGCGATCCCAATACCGATGCTTTTGCCGAGCTGGACAAAGCGATCAAGGCTCAGCAGGCTGCACTCGGCATGACCGCAAACATCATGGCAAATCTCGACGAAGTCGTTTCCGCGAGCAAGACCGAGACGGAAAACCGTGATTCGGTCAAAGGGCATCTGGACCAGATGCGGCAGAAGCAGGAGAAGGTCGCGGAGCACATGACCAAAGCCGAGGAGGTGTCGATAGAGCCGAAGCCGAATTTTGTTGCCGAGATGATCGAGCTGCGCGACAACGAGCATGTGAGGATATTGAAGAAAATGGCTGAGACCGGCTCGGCCGAGAAGATCGACAACAGTGCCGTCATGCACGACCTCAAATCCGTCGAGAAACAGCAGATAAACCTGCTCGATAAGCTCATTGCTCTCAAAGGTGTTGTCGCGAAAAAGAGCGAGATCGAGGCCCAGAAAGCCGTAGCCGAATTGTTGGGAGAAGAGGAAGAATCGCTTACGCCCACGCCCCAAGAGACTTTGGAAAACACCGTCAAGGAGCTTGAGGAGTTCATAGAAAAGCAGACTGAGATTACAGAAAAGCGGCAGATGGTTCAGGATCAGCCGCCCGAGGATTTCTCCGAAGAGGATGAAGAATTACTGGAAGATTTGGCAATGGACCAGTCGAAGCTTGCCGAAGTTCTGGAGGAGGTCGTCAACGATCTGAGCAACATGAACCTTCTCGATTTCGGCGACAATCAAATGGTCGACGAGATGAAGAGCATCTACGAGCAGGCCGAGGAGCTGGCCGACAAGGCGGCCGAAGCGGCTGAGATGGCCGAAGCCCGGCAGGATGCTTATCGTCTGGAAACCGAGGCCGTCGAGATGGCCGAGGAGTTGATGATAAATTGCGAGGCGACCTTGGGGGCATCGGACAGCATCCAGTTCGTTGCTGAAATTCCCGAAGACGAGCAGTTGGTCGCGCCTTTGGCCGAGCTGCCGTCGGAGCTGGAAGACCTGGTCGGCGACGTGATAACCTCGGAGGAGGAGATGCGTCCTGAAGTTGAGGATGTCGGCAGCTACCTCAACTCGCTGGATCATACCGCGGGTCCCGTTGCCGACGGGACCATAAGCAGCACGAGCGCCAAGGGCAAGACGGGTGACCAGCGACCGGAGGATAATGTTCTCGAAGGCCGCAGCGGCGCCGGTCGCAGCGGGATGTCCGATGGCCAGCTTGTCGAGTCGGTAGCCAAGGATCTGGATGATAACGAATACAGCCTGCGCGAGCGCACATCCAACACACCTCTGGAAGCCGGTCAGGTCGAGGATCAGGACGAAGGAGCGCAAACCGGAGGCACCGGACTCGGAAAAACGGCCGATAGTACTACGCAGTTCGGCACCGGCGGGAAGCTGCCGACCAAAGTGCTCGACATGATGGAAGAGACCTTGCAGACGCAACAGAACATCCGGCAGGCTTCCGAGGATCTGGTGCTAAAGCTCAAGCGTCATAACCTCACCGTTACTGAACTTGAAGCCTCCATTGAGTCGATGAAGGACCTGGAAGACGCGCTCAAACGGGGTGACGGTATCGGAATAAACAGGGCATACACCGAGACGGTCAATTCGCTCAAGAAGTCCCACGGCGCCATCGGCAGGCAGGTCACTGCTCAGTATATCGATAACAAAGCATCGGCCGACAGGCTCGCCAACGTGCTTTCAAGAAATCGAAAACTCAACTTCAAGGGATACAATCATATGGTAAGCGCGTACTTCGAGGCGCTGGCGAAGAATGAAAGCGGTCAATAGTATATTTCTATTCGGGGCGTTTACTCTTTGCGTTGCCGCCGTGCCTTCGCTGGGCGAGTCTTCATCGTCCGATTGGCACGAGCCGCTTGCGAAGGTTCGGTTTCGCATCGAAAAAGACGACAATTATGCGCTCATCCCTGCAATCTCGCTGCTCGACGTCCAGCCCGACAAGAAATCTGAGTCTGTCTGGAAATGGATTCAGAAGAACAGATGGAATGAAAAGCGCAGAGTTAACGGAAAGTACTGCCTAAATCTGCTGCCGACGTTCAGCTCCAAGCCGATCATCTACAATCTTCATAGAAATATCGGACAATTCGTTGCGCGGGGCACGGTTTTTGACGGCGCCGATCCTAACACGTCGGTGCGTTTCGAAATACAGAACGACAGGAGAACATTGTTCAGGTCCCGCCACGTGACGGTGCGAAATCCGGTTGTTGAGATCAACGTTGCGATACCCCCGGGGAGCAAACAACTCAAACTCGTCACACTATCCGACGATAAGAATTATTACCGCTGGGCCCGGTGGGTAGATCCGGGCTTTATCCTGCGACGGCAGTATCCTCAGGTTTCCTCAACACGAATATACGCTCCGGGTTACAACCTGGAGCAATTCGATGCTGTCGTTCGCGTTACCTCAGACGGTTCAAAAGTCGGCAGCCGCGTCTTATCCGTCGGCAAGGGCGAGCCGATGGATATTCTTTTCGATACCACCGAGGCAAGTCCGAGCTACATGGTTTATCTGGCGCCTGAAAGCCGTGCCGGTAAGTCATCATTGTCCTGGCAGCCCCAAGCCGGGCTTGTCCTCGAAACAAAATGGTCTAAGAAGGGTTTTAATTCAAAGGACAGGTTGCCGGAATTTGCCAAGACGTTCAACAGTATTGTTGATTCCGTGGGGCAAAGTGTCGTAGATGATATTCAGCACAATTATCCGATTCATAGATTCCCCGACTTAGATGGCGCCAATCCCACGAGCAAGGGTGGGTATGGTCTCTATCGCTACACGGGCTTTTTCCAGGTAAACAAGCCCGCCACGTACAGCTTTGCCACAATGTCCAGTTGGGATTCTTACCTCGCCGTTGACGACAAACTGGTCATAGGTTGGCCCGGAAAACACGGCACCGGCGGCAGCAGGGGGTACAAGCAGGGAACCGTTTCCCTCACTCCCGGTGTACACAAGCTGCAATACTACAATTACAATCCCTGGGGCAGTATGTACTGCCTTGCGGCTTGGAAGAAACCGGATGAGAAGCTCCGGCCGATGGCCAGGACGGACTTTCATGCGGTCGGTCGCTACAGAACGAACCTGGCCGGCCTAAATGATCCGGACAAACCTTACATTCCTTTTGAGTGGTCGACCGTGGATGATTTTCGCGTCCAGCAACATGGGCGCTCCTTTGTAACGATGCGATTCGACGCTCTGATCCCCGCCGGCAGTGATTATTCCTGCCGATGGAGCTTCGACGACGGCACCAGCGCGGCGGGAAAGACTGTTGAACATGTCTTCCTGCGGCAGGGGCTACGCAAAGTGCGGCTTGAAGTACGGTCGGAAAACGAGGTTCTGACGCGTTCTATCCATGATGTCTACGTTCACTGTCGATGGGGCACAACTCTGCAAAATCTGAAAAATGCCGATTCCTACACTGAGGCGATACGGGCTCGCAATCTTGATAAAGTCCCCGCCGACGATATTGTAAATCTGTCGGTGCTGGCCGACAAAGCCGAGCGGCCGGACTGGAAGGGCCTTGCCGTTAAGGCCCTGACAAAAAACGTGGCGCGTCTGGTGCGGGAATCGGATGAAACGGATTTCATTTTCGATTTCGGCAGGCTTCTCCGGTCGGCAAAGCTAAGGGAATACGACAAGGCTCTGGAACTTTTCAGCAGGCTCGCCCAAAAGTCGGTTCTCGGCAAGTCCGTCACCGACAAAGCGAAGGTGTTCCAGGCGGAGATTCTCGTCAAGTATTTCGGAAAGTACGACGAGGCCCTGAAGATTCTGGGCGGCCAGGGCGCAGGTGATTCTTCCCGAAACGACATCGGCCGTCGGGCTGTTCTGACCAGGGCCCGGGCGATGTTGGGTGTGGGCAGGGCCAAGGAAGCTGCCGGACTTCTCGACAAGCTCGCAGGTGCTTCCGGTGCATCAGATGGGGCAAAGCTCCAGATCAAGCATTCCGGTCTGCTCAGGCACGCAAGGCTTTTGACAGAGGTCGAAGATGATCCGAACCAGTGGGATCACGCCGCAGCTATGATTGAGACAATAATCGCAGAAGATCCATCGAAGGCTTTCGCACCCAATGTCAATCTCGTCGCTCTCGACGTACACTTAGCCGCTGGGGAATTCGCCGCGGCAATGTTTCTGGCCGAAAGACTTCAGCACCTTCAGTTGAATGACTACGACCGGGCTGAAATCCTGACACGTCAGGTTATTGCCTCGTGCGGCCTGAAAGACCTGGATAAGGCCAGGGCAGCCTATGCCAGTCTTAGCAAGGACTACCCTCGCAGCCCGGCGATATCCGAGGCCAAGCAGGCTATCATGCAAACCTTCGGCAATCAGTAAAAAGACACACCAATCTCCTGCTCAGCCGACTATTCCGATGATCAGTTTGTGAATTTCTCCCATTTGTCGTAGACCGTTTTTCCCAAAAGCGTAAGGTCGGACGGCTTTGTAATATAATCGTCAGCCCCTATCTTGAAAGCCTCATCCAGGTCTGCGATCGTCCCTCGGGCTGTGAGCATGAATACCGGCAGGTTTCTTGTCTTCTTGTTGTCCTTAAGCCTGGTCAGCACTTCCATGCCGTCCATTTCCGGCATCATCCAATCCAACAAGATAAAGGAAGGTTTGATATCGTTTGCGAGCCTGAGCCCCTTTAATCCGTCCCCGGCCACGTAGGTTTCGAATCCGAATACCTCCACGCTCCGTTTCATCGCTTCCAGAGTAAGTTCATCATCTTCGATGATTAAAACACGAGTTGCTTTACTCATGGAGTCTATCCCCTTTAACAGTCTGAACTTACATTCTGCCCGCTAAGCGCAATGGCTTCCCCCTCTTTTGGATAATAATCGACATTTCCTAAGCGTGGCTTTATCCGAAACAGCGTCTTGCGGGATATTATTGCCGGTTTTTAGACCGAAGTTCCGGCAATCGCAAATAAGAGCGTTACGTGTTGCAGGGTTATTGGAACCTATAGGTGGTGAATTCGCCGGTTATAGAAGGAGAAGTGGTGAGGATGACCTTGCAGAGCATCTCAGACAAACTCACAGAGTGCTTCTCACGCTTGCGCCATGGCTGGGGGCCGGGCTGGATTTTGCTGGCGATATTCATTGTGTCTCTTGTGTTGCTGATATTGGCCGCAAGAGCACAGGCAAGAAGCCGGGATTAACCCGAAAAGGACGAGGGCAAAGGATGAAAAAGCACGAAGTTCAGGCCGTTAAGAGGCAATTGCAGCAACTGGGCGTAGAATTGAGAAATTTCAAGAAGGAGCTTCTGACCGCGAGAGTCGAGGAAATCGAGCAGACAATCCACAAGCCTGCGGTCAGGTCGCATTCGGGCAGACGCGACATGTTTTTAGCGTCCCTTTACCAATCAAAATCATAGGCTCGAAGAAGAGTCGAAAATTGGGAAATAACCTGTTCCTGGCTCGTGGTCGGCTGGCCGGTCATAACATAGTGCTGTGATTGTCTTTGTCTTATCTGACAATCGCAGGACCTAACCTGCCCTTGTTTCTCACTTCGCCTTGCTCCTTTCAGCAGGGGCTTTCATTCCTCAAACGCACTCATACACCCTCTACGTGGGATTGACAAGGCAGTTTCCGGCAGTATCATAATTTGGAACTGTGGCCATAAGAATCCGGAGTACATAATCGTCCGGCAATATATTGCCGTCTTCTACCGCGAAATAACTTTATGCAATTACGTTCATATTGCCCGCTTGGGCGGAAGGGACAACCTGTCATGGAAAAGATGAATCGACGGAAATTTATCGGGGCAACAGTTGCCGGCGGTATGGCTGTAACGACCATGCTTGGCGGAGCTTCACAGGCGAACGCTGTAAAAGACAAGCTGAAGATTGGCCTGATCGGTTGCGGTGGATACGGCATGGCCGACGTCAGGAATGCATTCAAGGTCGGAGGTGTGGAAGTTATCGCGCTGTGCGACATTGACAGCGAGCACCTAAAGAGCAGCGCCGACCGGATCGGGGAAATGCAGAACACACGCCCGAAAACGTTCAAGGAGTATAAGGAGCTTTTCGACATGCCGGGCCTGGAAGCGGTTATCATCGCAACGCCGCCGCACTGGCACGCGCTGATGTTTATTGATGCTCTGGAACAGGGTCTCGACGTGTACTGCGAGAAGCCACTGGCCTATGATGTTCGTGAAGGCATGGCGATGGTCCGAGCGGCGAAGGAGCACGGGCGAATAGTACAGATAGGTTTTCAGCGCCGTAAGAGCAAAGCAATCGGGCAGGCGCGAGATTATATCCGGCAGGGCGGCATCGGACGTATCGTCCAGGCTGAAGCGCAGATTCACTACACCGCCGGTATCCGAGATACCACTCCGCAGGAACCACCAGCGGCACTTGACTGGGAACAGTGGTGCGGCCCGGCGCCCAAGCTGCCGTATTGCCCCCAGATCGGCCACCATGCCTGGCGGCTTGAGAAGGAATACGGTCACGGTCATCTTGTCGACTGGGGTATTCACCTTATCGATGCTACCCGCTGGATATTGGGAGAAGCCACACCGCGATCAGTCCAGGCGGCTGGAGGTCTTCACTACTTTAAAGGTAAGATCACAACGCCGGACATGTTGTCGGTGCATTTCGAGTTCGACACGTGTCCCGTATTCTGGCGTCATCGTATCTGGGGGGCGCAAGAGTACGATCCTGAGGTGAGGAATGGGGTCTTTTTCTATGGCGAGAAAGGCACCGTTTTCGTGACCGACAGGAAGTGGATCATCATCCCGAAGGGTAAGGACAAGCCGCACAAGGTGACCGAAGTCTCAACGGACATGGGTGTCGAGCATGTACGAGAATTCATCGAGGCTGTGCGCACTCGAAAACAGCCTTCCTGTACTACCCAGGAGGGATATTATTCCACTACCACGGTCAAATTAGCCATGATTTCGTATGACATGGGATGCAAGATTGTCTGGGACCGGGATTCTGAGAACATAGTCGGCA
>Ga0180438_10009519_pt1 | contig 12088 bp, 11 predicted proteins | sample SS_ome_12_FD_132455 | JGI IMG/M metagenome (GOLD analysis project Ga0180438, IMG submission 132455) | Hypersaline lake sediment archaeal communities from the Salton Sea, California, USA - SS_3_D_2 metaG | ecosystem: Environmental > Aquatic > Non-marine Saline and Alkaline > Hypersaline >...
AAGCCGCCGTCCACCAGCGCGCAGATGTCGACTATCTTGTACGGGTAACTACCGATGAAGGTGTGACCCTCGGTGAACGGCACCTCCAGTTCGTTCGCCGCGCGGTAGTCCATCACCGCGCGCTCAATGCGCGCCCTGGTGCTCTCATACCACTCCTCCGGAGAGGCCGGCGTGGGAGTCATCGTGGGCTTGACCGTCACCGTCAGCATCGGCGTTGATGTTGGCGTGGGCTCCGCCGGCCCGCTGCCGCCATTGCAGGCCACCGCGGAAAGCAGCGCCAACCCGATAATCAAAACTATAGTTACTCTTGCGAATCTCATTCAACACCTGCTCAAAATGTATTGAACTATTATATCACGGATACACGCCCTGAAAACCACTCGCTTTTCATATACTTCATTAGAAACTGAGCTCCCCCTGCGCGTCGGCGTGCAGTATGGCGCTGAAGTCGTAGCCGCGGCGGCGCAGCTCGTCGCTGCCGCCCTGGTGCCGGTCCACCAGCGCCACCACCTTCACCACTTTGCACCCGGCGCCCTCCGCCAGCCCTATCGCCTTGAGGCTGGCGCCGCCCTTGGTGATGACGTCCTCCACGATGGCGACGCGGCCCCCCTTCTGCGGCAGGTACCCCTCGATGGCCTTCTGCGTGCCGTGGTCCTTGAGCTCCCCCCGCTCGATGAAGGCCGGTATCGGCCTGCCCTCCAGATAGCTCACCGCGGCCACAGCGGCCACGATGGGGTCGGCGCCCAGCGTCAGCCCGCCCACGGCGTCGATGTCGATGTCCTTCAGCACGTCCAGCACCAGCCTGCCGGCGAGGTACGCCCCCTCCGGCGACAGGGTCACCATCTTGAGGTCGAAGAAATAGCTGCTCTTCTCCCCCGATGCCAGGGTGAACTCGCCGCGCTTCAGCCCGCGCTCCGCCACCACCTCCATGAACCGCCTGCGTAAATCCCCGGTCAATTCACTCCCCCTTTCCGGTACAGGCCGTGCTCATCGATGTAGCGCGCCACCGCATCCGGCACCAGCCCGTCTATCGGCAGGCCGCCGTCGACCCGCTCCCGGATGCCGGACGAGCTGGCGTCCACCGGCTCGTTGTCGAGGATGATAACACGACTGGAGACGCCGGGCAAGACGCCCTCCAGCGATTTCAGGTCGGGGGGACGGCTGCCGGGGCGCCGCGCGGCCACCAGATGACACAGCTCGACGATGCGCTGCGGCTGGTGCCACAGCGGCAGCTCGGACAGGGCGTCCTCACCCAGTATGAAGTACAGCTCGACGTCGCCGCCCAGCTCGCACTTGAGCTGCTCCAGCGTATCGGTGGTATAGGAGTGGCCCGGCCGCTCCAGCTCGATGCGGGATACGCGGAACGCAGGGTACGGGGCGACGGCCAGTTCCAGCATCTCCACCCGCTGCTCGGCGGGGGTGATATCCCGGCCCCACTTGAGCCAGGGAACGCCGGCAGGCACGAACAGCACCTGCGCCAGATTCAACCGCTCCCGCGCCGCCTCAGCGATGGCGAGGTGCCCCGCGTGGACCGGGTCGAAGGTGCCGCCCAGCACTCCGATATCCATCATTTCGCCCCTCAATTGACTGACGTTGTGTTCGAGTCGACGCCGTTATGCGCGCCCCGGCGCTATTCCCAGACCATGGCTATCTTGCCGAACCACACCACATCCCCCGGCTTCACCCCCTGCTTCTCCAGCACGGCGGTGACGCCCATCCTGGCGAACCGCCCCCGCAGGTAAGCCCGCGCCTCGGGGTTGTTCAGGTCCATCCGGGCCACCATCTGCTCCGCCCGCGGGGAGGACACCGCGAAGGCATCCCCCCTGCGCGATACCGAAACCCGCTCCCGGCGCGGCGGCGGGCGGAATATCTTCAACGCCTCCTCGATGTGCGGCGAAGCGGCGCTATCCAGCATCTGGCCCGCCTTCGCCATCAGCAGGGACACGTTCTCCCCGGCGGCCGCCGAGATGAAGAACAGCGGCTCTCCGATGCCCGCCAGATCCTCTTCCAGCTGCGGTATGCGCTGACGCACCTCGTGGATATCGATCTTGTTCACCACCACTATCTGCGGCTTCTCCGCCAGCTTGGGGCTGAACTCGTCAAGCTCGCGGTTCACCTGCTTCATATCGGCCACCGGGTCCTCCGATCCGCCGTCCAGCAGGTGTATCAGCACCCGGGTGCGCTCGGCGTGGCGCAGGAAATCGAGGCCCAGGCCGCGCCCCTCATGGGCCCCCTCGATGAGCCCCGGTATCTCCGCCAGCACGAACGAGCGCCACCCCAGATCCACCACCCCCGGCACCGGCTCGGTGGTGGTGAACGGGTACTCCGCTATCTTGGGGTGCGCCGCCGATGCCGACGCCAGCAGGGTAGACTTGCCCACGCTAGGCTTGCCGACGATGCCAACGTCCGCCAACAGCTTCAGCTCCAGGGTCAGGCAGACCTCCTCGCCGGGGTCCCCTTTCTCGGCGAAGCGCGGCGCCTGGTTGGTGGGCGTAGCGAAGCGGGCGTTGCCGTGCCCGCCGCGTCCGCCGCGGGCCACCATCACCTCCTGCCCTTCCACCGCCAGATCGGCCAGCAGCTCCCGCTCGTCACCCTCCCGGTACACCAGCGTGCCCGGCGGCACCGACAATATCAAGTCCTGCCCGTTCTTCCCGTGGCGCTTCTGCCCCGCGCCGTTGCCCCCACCCTCCGCCGCGAAACGGCCGGCGCCGCGGTGGTACCGGCGCAGCGTGCCGGTTCGCCTGTCGGCCCGCAGCACCACGCTGCCCCCCCGGCCCCCATCGCCGCCATCGGGACCGCCGAAGGGAACGAATTTCTCGCGGCGGAAGCTCACCGCCCCGTTGCCCCCGTCCCCTGCCTTAACGTATATCTCTACACGATCGATCAACGGTAACCACCATCCTGCCGCCGTGCACCAGAACACGGCCATTGGTCTATTATAGCTTCTCGGGCGGCGTTTGACGACAGCACGCGACCCTGAGCGACGATGCCCGTAAACGGATGTCAAGCGGGGCCATGACTGCATCAGTTGCCACGGCGGCGAGGCGGAAGCCGGGGATAAATCGGCTCGGGCGCACAAAAAAAACACACTTCCTACGAACGTGGGGGATTAACATAAAAGACGGATAGTTATGCACCTTACGAGGGGATTATGCACCGAATATAGCTAGTTGTGCACTATTTTTATGTCTTTTTGTGGTCCGCGGCCTAAGCCTCGCCCCGGTCGTACAGCCGTTCCCTGACCTCGATGGCGTCCCGCCTGAGGCCGGGGCTGGCGTCTATATCCAGGGAGATCTTCTCACAGGCGCGCAGGATGGCAGAGTGGTCCCGGTTGCCCAGCACCCTGCCGATCTCATTGAAAGAGCACTCGGTCTCCTCCCTGATCAGGTAGATGGCAAGGTGGCGCGCCATCACGGTCATCTTGTCGCGGCGCCTGCCCACCAGGGCCTCCGGCTCGAGGTCGAAGTACTTGGCCGTCTTGTCGATGATCGATTGCGGGGTCAGCACCCGCCGCGGGGTGGTCTCATGGAACTCGGCCAGCGCCTTGGAGGCCAGGTCGAGGGTGAGGGACTCATTGGTCAGGCGGGCGAAGGCCACCACCCGGTTGAGCGACCCCTCCAGCTCGCGGATGCTCTTCTGGACCTTCCTGGCGATGAAATCCAGCACGTCCGCAGGCACCGATATGCCGTCCTCCTCGGACTTGGCCTGCAGGATGGCGATGCGGGTCTCCAGATCGGGGGGCTGGATATCGGCGATCAGCCCCCACTCGAAACGGGACCGCAGCCGATCTTCCAGCAGGGGCATGGACCGCGGCGGCCGATCGCTGGTGATCACTATCTGGCTGCTGCCGTTGTGCAGGTCGTTGAAGGTATGGAAGAAGCCCTCCTGGGTCTGCTCCTTACCGATAATGAACTGGATGTCATCTATCAGCAATATATCCACGCTGCGATACTTGTTCTGGAACTCCTCTGTCTTTCGATCCTTGATCGACTTGATGAACTCGTTGGTGAACTGCTCGGTGCTGACGTAAAGCACGCGCTGGCCGTTCCTCGATATCAGGTTGCCGATGGCGTGCAGCAGGTGGGTCTTCCCCAGCCCCACGCCGCCGTAGATGAACAGCGGGTTGTAGATATGGCCCGGCTTCTCCGCAACCGCCTGGGCGGCGGCGTTGGCGAGGCGGTTGCAATTACCCACGATGAATGACTGGAAGGTGTACTTGGGGTTGAACCCGTTGGTCCCCGGCTTGCGGTGGTTCTTGCCCGCCGCCGATTTGGCTCTCCCCTTGGGCTTGGCAACCGCATCCCGAGACTGGATCTGAAAACAGACGTTGACCTCTTCGCCGATGACGCCGATGAGCGTCTTCTGTATCAGCGAACCCAATTTCTGCTCCAGCCACGAGACAGCAAAGGGAGAGGGAACCCCCACCACGAAATCATCGCCCTCGTAGCCCAGCCCCACCGTCCCCCTGAGCCAGGTATCGTAATTAATACTGGTGACCTGAGATTGAAGCTCCCCGAGCACCGCATCCCATATTTCTCTTGGCGATTCTTTTACCAGCATGCGTCATACGCTCCTAATTAAGTCAGTATGTCGAGACAAGAAACCACCACAACGGGATGGCTTATTCAACTATGCCCCCGCTAAACCGGCGGCACACCAATACCTGAGACTTCGGGGTGGCTGGGGAGGGGGGAGGGCTTCTCAGCAGGCGCAACACCAAAGATAGCAAAAACCAGACCCCCGGTCAATAGGTTTTTGCACCAATTATGCACCAATTTTAGGGCTCTTTTTGCCCCCCGGATGCCATCGTGATACAATGTCGTTGGCACGATGCGCGTCGTATTTATGGGCAGCCCCGACTTCTCGGTGCCGGCGCTGGAGCGGCTGGCCTCCAGCGGGTACCGGGTGGCGGCGGTATATGCGCAGCCGGACCGGCCCGCCGGCCGGGGGCGGGCGACCTCCGCCCCCCCGGTGAAGCGGGTGGCGGTGGAGCATGGTTTCGACGTGCGCCAGCCCCGCAGCCTCAAGGAGAGCGCCGCCATCGAATCGCTGGCCGGGCTCTCCCCCGATGTGATAGTGGTGGCGGCCTACGGCCTGATCCTGCCCCCGCAGGTGCTGGCGATACCTCCCTTCGGCTGCGTCAACGTCCACCCCTCGCTGCTGCCGCGGCACCGCGGCCCCACGCCGATACCGGCGGCCATCCTCGCCGGCGACGACTGGACCGGGGTATCCATCATGCTCATGGATGAGGGCATCGACAGCGGCCCGATACTGGCCCAGCGCAAATTGGAGATAGCGCCGCAGGACACCGCCGGCACGCTCGCCGTGAAGCTGTCGCAAATGGGGGCCGAGCTGCTGGTTGAGACTCTCCCCCGCTGGCTGTCGGGGGCGATCGTTCCCCAGCCCCAGCGCGAGGCGGACGCCACCCGCACCGGGCTGATTTCCAAGTCAGACGGCGAGATAGACTGGGGGCTCCCCGCCTATATGATATGGCGGCGGGTGCGCGCCTACAGCCCGTGGCCCGGCTGCTACACCGCGTGGAAGGGGAAGCGGCTCAGGATAGACGATGCGCTGCCCATGCCGGGGGACCGCGGAGAGCCGGGGCAGGTGCTGCCCCTCGACGAAGGGGAGGTGGCGGTGCAGACCGGGGAGGGGATCCTGATGCTGCTGTCAGTGCAGATGGAGGGCAAGAAGCAGATGTGCGCCGACGAGTTCCTGCGGGGACAGCGGGGCTTCATCGGCTCGCTGCTACCAAGTCAAGCAGAATAATGAATCGCTCGATTCGCCACTGAATATAAATGGGGCCTGATAAAGGCCCCATTTTAGATCCGGTATTGTAGATAAACCTATTCGGATTCCGCTGTCCCCTCGGGCGCAGCCTCACCCTCCTCCGCCTCGGCCTCCTCCTCCACCACCTCTGCTGCCGCCTCCACCTTGCTCTCCATTACCCGGGCGATCACCTGGTCGGGGTCGGTGAGCACCTCCACGCCGTCGCCGGCGGCTACGTCCCGCACGTGGATCGCCTGCTCTATCTCCTCCAGCACCGACAGGTCCACCTCGATATGCGGGGGCAGGTCTGCGGGCAAAGCCTCCACGTGGAGCTCGGTAAGGCTCTCGATCAGCATGGCGCGGCTGCTCCTGGCTGCCGGCGCCTCACCGACGAACAACAGCGGCACATCCGCACGCACCTTGTGCGTCATTTCCACCTGGAACAGGTCGATATGCAGCAGGCTGCCGCTCAGCGGGTCGCGCTGGATATCGCGCAGCATGACCATCCTCCGCTTCCTGTCGCCGTCTATATGGAGCGAGATGAGGGCGTTGCGCCCCACCTTGGACAGCAGACGCTTCAGTTCCACCGTCTCCGCCTGCAGGGGGATGGAATCGGCACCGCGGGCGTATAGGTTGGCCGGTATCAGCCCCTCCCGCCGTAGAAACCTGACCTTCTTCCCGGTGACCTCCCTGCGGCTGGTCTTTAGTTCTTCTCGTTCCAAGTTTGCCTCCGTTGGTGTTAAACCGCACCTATTATACTATCGCGAAGCGGGGATGTCCAGCGCAATGTTGTACTAGTTCAGATAGATGGGTGACTCTATAATGGTGTCATGAGGATAAAAAGCGCAGTAGTCTCCGGTTATACACGTCTGGCAAGGCTCGACCGTCAGATGTCGAGGGACGAGTATAAATATTTGACACCCCCATAACGTTACAGTATAATCTTTATCGTGCCTAAACGGACTTGGCAGCCGAAGAAGATACCCCGAAAGCGGGAGCATGGTTTCCTGGCGCGCATGAGCACGCGCGGCGGCCGTGCCGTTCTGCGCCGGAGGAGGCTGAAGGGCCGATGGCGGCTCACCGTGTCGGGATGAGGCGGTGAAGTCAATTTGATGACGGCGCGACTTTCCAACAAAGGCGAGTTCGCCGCTGTTTACAATGAAGGGAGGTCCTGGGCCAACGAGCTGGTGGCGCTGCGGGCGCTGCCCAACAGCTTGGGGGTGAGCCGGTGTGGCTTCGCGGTGGGGAAGCGGCTGGGCGGGGCGGTGGTGCGCAACCGGGTGAGGCGCAGGCTGCGCGAGATTGTGCGGCAGGCCCCGGTAAAGGACGGTTGGGATATGGTGCTTATCGCCCGACAGGGTGCGGTTACGGCGGATTACGTTGACCTGCGGCAGGCGGCGGAGGAGTTGCTGTCCCGGGCGCAGTTGCTAAGCAGCGGGACGGGAGCGGAGTGAAGAGGGTTGCTTTAGCCTTGATTCGCACCTATCAGGTGACCATATCTCAGGCGACCGCCCACTCCTGCCGTTTCGTTCCGACCTGTTCCCAGTACACTTATGAAGCAATCGATAGGTACGGGCTGGCGAAGGGTGTCTGGCTGGGGGCCAGGCGCCTCGCCCGCTGCCATCCGCTCAACCTCGGCGGCGGCGGGTACGACCCGGTGCCCTGAACCTGCAGCCGCCATCAAGAGATATATTCTGAATGAAACGTAAATTCACGATACCCCTCATCACAATCATCGCCTGCTCTATGCTCCTGTGGGGATGCATGCCGTCCGCCAGACCAAGCGGCTGGTCGGGGCCGGTGGTGGCCAACGTGTCCAGCGGCGATTCCTCCGGCGACCTACTGTTCTACGGCGCCATGGAGGGCAGGGTCATAGCGCTGGACAACATCGAAGACCGTGCCTACTCGAAGTGGCGCTATCCCGACGAGTCGAGCGTCTCCTATTTTTACGGTACTCCGGCCTATTACGATGGCTTGGTCTACGCCGGGGGCTACAGCAGCGGGAAGGTCTACGCCCTGGATGCGGAACACGGGTTCCGGGTGTGGTCCTACCCCGAGGAGGGTGACGACTCACTGGGCGCCATCGTGGGCAGCCCGGTGGTCGAAGGCGGCATCCTGTATATCGGCTCCTCCGACGGCAGCCTGTACGCTGTAAACACCTCCACCCGGCAACTGGAATGGGCCCCGTTCCACACCGGCGATGATATCTGGGCTACCCCGCTGGTGCACAATGGCGTGGTCTACATCGGCTCCTTCGACAAGAATCTGTACGCCGTCGATGCCGCGGACGGCTCACCCGCATGGCAGTCGCCATTCGAGGTGGACGGGGCGATAGTCGCTACTGCGATCGAATATAACGGCAGCATCTATTTCGGCTCCTGCGACCGCAAGCTCTACGCCGTCGATGCCTCCAGCGGGCAGCCCAAGGCCGGCTTCACCCCGTTCGAGGCCGGCAACTGGTTCTGGGGCAAAGCCGTAGCGAACAACGGTACCATCTACGCCGCCAGCCTGGACGGCCGGGTGTACGCCCTCAACGCCGAGAGCGGCGCGCAGATATGGTCCGCCGATACCGGCAGCCCCGTCCGCGGAGACCCCGCATTGCTGCAGGGGATGATATTCGCGGGCACCGAGAACGGCAGGGTCTATGCCTTCGACGCCGCCAGCGGAAACCAGCTCTGGTCCACCCTGCTCGGCGGAGAGACGCCGACGCAGGTACTTGCCTCACTCTACGCCGAGGTGAACAGCGAGGGAGGTGTGGTGGTCTACGTCCACGCCGCCAACCAGCGGGTCTACGCCCTGGGCGGAGAGGCAGGCCAGATAATCTGGAGATACCCCGGCGAGTAAGTTAAAGAGTAATTGATGTTAGCCAATCTCAGCAAGAAGAACCTGATAATCATCGGCGTCGGCATCGCGCTGGTGATCGTAGCTTTCACCTACGGGCTGGTTGACACCTGGAACCTGATCCTGATGCAGCCCATGCTTAACTTCCTGGTGCTGCTCTCCGACGTGTTCTTCGACAGCTTCGGCATCGCCATCATCATTCTGGTCATCATCGTGCGACTGCTGATGCTGCCCATCACCCTGCGTCAGCTGCGCTCCACAAAGGCGATGACGGGGCTGCAGCCCAAGATGAAGGAGCTGCAGGAGAAGTACGGCAAGGACAAGCAGAAGCTCCAGCAGGAGATGGTGAAGCTGTACAAGGAGAGCGGGGTCAACCCGCTGGGGTGCCTGGGCCCCATGATCCTCCAGCTCCCCATCTGGATCGCCCTGTACCAGTCCATCATGAAGGCGCTGGCGGCCACCCCCGAGGAGATGCTGGGGCTGTCGCAGCGGCTGTACTCGGCGGCCGCCATCCACCGCGCGGTGCCGCTGAACCCCGATTTCCTGTGGCTGGACCTGGGCGTGCCCGACAGGTATTTCATCCTCCCCGTGCTGGTGGCGGCCTCGATGTGGGTGCTGCAGAAGATGTCCAGCACGGAAACGGCGGACCCCCGGCAGAAGTCGATGAACAACATGATGCAGTGGATGCTGCCGCTGATGTTCGCCTTCTTCACCCTCAGCTTCCCCAGCGGGCTGGCGCTGTTCTGGGTGGTGTCCAATATCATCGGCATCGTGACCCAGTACTTCATCACCGGGTGGGGCACGCTGGGCTCGGTGAAATCGGTATTCTCCAAGGCGCGGGATCTGGCCACGGCGCCGCAGGCGGAGCAAGAGCAGGTCATGGAAACACCGGAGGGAGCCGAGCAGGAAGAGAAGCTGGCTGCCGAGAGGGATAAACAACAGGAAAGGGTCTCTGATGGAAAGTCTAGAGATAAGCGCAAAGACCGTAGAAGAAGCCGTAGCTCTCGCGCTCGCAGAGCTCGGCGCAAGCCGCGATGAGGTGGAGGTGGAGGTCCTCAGCGAGGGAAGGTCGGGCTTCCTCGGCTTCGGCAGCGATGAGGCTACGGTCAGGGTAACCCGCATACCGCCGGAAGGACTGAGACAGGATGCCAGCGCCCTGGCGCAGGGGATGCTGGAGGAGCTGCTCTCCCTGATGCGGATATCGGCCACCGTGGAGCAGAAGGAGCCTTCCGAGGGCTCCGCACCGGTGTGCCTCAATATCAACGGCGACGACCTGGGCATCCTCATCGGCAGGAGGGGCAACACCCTGGCCTCGCTGCAGTACATCGTTTTCCTGATGGTGAGCCAGCGGCTCAAGGCCCACATGCCGGTGAGCATCGATGTGGAGGGCTACAAGGAGCGGCGCAAGCAGTCGCTGACCAGCCTGGCGCAGCGCATGGCGGAGCGGGTGGTGTCCACCGACCAGCCGGTGACCATGGAGCCCATGCCGGCCAGCGAGCGGCGCATCGTGCATCTGGCGCTGCTGGACTACGAGGGCGTCACCACCGAGAGCACCGGCGAGGGCGACGAGCGCAAGGTCACCATCCTCAGGCAGCGGTGATGCCGCCTTGACTTCGGCGCCGGGTTCGTGGTAGGCTCTTGAAACTGAATAATAACGATATATAAAGGCGTTGACGGAGACGAGTAAGCGGGGGCAGGCGCCCAGCGAGTCTGGTACGGTGAGAGCAGACGCAGCCGTCCCGCCCAAAATCCCTCCCGAGCCTCCAACCGAACGCGTCGTGGTTTAGCCCGTCGCCAGTAGGCTTGGCCGGCAGCGTCGGCCGTTACCCCGGCGGAGGCATGCAGCGTGCCTCGAACGAGTGCCCCCACCGTGGGGAAGCAGGGTGGTACCGCGGGTTATGAGACTCGTCCCTAAGGGGCGGGTTTTTTAGTTTATCGCATGATGGAGTCTTAGACCGAGGGTATAAAACATGTTCGAGCCGGTACAGAGCAGGGTTAACTTCCCCGAGCTGGAGCAGGGCATCATACGCTTCTGGCAGGAGCGGCGCGTCTTCGAGCGCAGCGTGGAGCAGCGGGCGGACGGCGACCTGTTCATCCTGTACGAGGGGCCACCCACCGCCAACGCCAGCCCGGGGGTGCACCACATCCTGTCGCGGGTGTTCAAGGACGTCATCCCCCGCTACAAGGCGATGAAGGGCTTCCGCGCCCCGCGCAAGGCGGGCTGGGACACCCATGGCCTGCCAGTGGAGCTGTCTATCGAGAAGGAGCTGGGCTTCAGCTCCAAGGAGGACATCGAGACCTACGGCGTAGCCGAGTTCAACCGGCACTGCCGCGATAGCGTGTTCCGCTATGTGGAGGAGTGGAACCGGCTCACCGAACGCATCGGCTTCTGGGTGGACATGGAGAAGGCGTACCGTACGCTGGAGCCGAGCTACATCGAGTCCTGCTGGTGGATAATCAAGCAGCTGTGGGACAAGGGCCTCATCTACCAGGGATACAAGGTCACCCCCCACTGCCCCCGCTGCGGCACCTCGCTGTCCTCCCACGAGGTGGCGCTGGGATACGAGGACGATACTCCAGACCCATCGATTTACATAAAGTTCAGGGTTATTCCTTCACCAATATCGGATTATGATTATGATAAACCTAATAAACAAAAGAGACTTTACGAACTCGCGCGAGACAAGCCAGCTTACTTACTTGCTTGGACCACCACGCCCTGGACCCTGCCGGGCAATACAGCTTTGGCGGTAGCGCCCGATGCCGAGTATGTCGTCGTGAAGAAAGATTACGAGTATATAGTACTGGCTGCAGCTCTTTTGAAGCAGGTAGGACTTGATGATTGTGAAGTGGTCGAGAGGTTAAAAGGAGATGATTTAGCAACTATTACAGGTGTAAATTACGAACCGCTATATAATCCTCACCAGTTTGGGATAGAGCGTAGGCGCTTCGATGAGAGAGGAGCCCTTGTTTTGCAGGAGTCACGGGATGGCCTCCAATACAGGGTTATCGCCGCCGACTTCGTCTCCATGGAGGACGGCACGGGCATAGTGCACATAGCGCCCTCCTTCGGCGAGGACGACTACCTGGCAGGGCAGCAGAACGGCCTCGACTTCGTGCGGGACTATGTGGGGCTGGACGGCATCATCCAAGGCGATTATCCATTCGCCGGGAAGTTCGTCAAGGAAGCCGACCCGCTCATCCTCGATGATTTGAAGTCACGGGGGCTGCTGTACCGCAGCGAGACCATACGGCACACCTACCCCTTCTGCTGGCGCTGCGCCACCCCGCTGCTGTACTACGCCAAGCCTTCGTGGTACATACGTACTACGGCCAGGAAGGAGCGGCTCATCTCCGGCAACGAGGAGATCAACTGGTACCCGGAGCACATCAAGCGCGGCCGCTTCGGCGACTGGCTGGAGAACAACGTGGACTGGGCCTTCTCCCGCGAGCGCTACTGGGGCACCCCGCTGCCGGT
>Ga0180438_10009521_pt1 | contig 12086 bp, 14 predicted proteins | sample SS_ome_12_FD_132455 | JGI IMG/M metagenome (GOLD analysis project Ga0180438, IMG submission 132455) | Hypersaline lake sediment archaeal communities from the Salton Sea, California, USA - SS_3_D_2 metaG | ecosystem: Environmental > Aquatic > Non-marine Saline and Alkaline > Hypersaline >...
CATGAAGCCATCTCAAAGAGAGTATGTGAAAGATGTAATATCCCATCAAATGCTTGCCAATCAAATAGCGCAGAAGTCTGCGGATCAGGCGGTGGAAAGTTTCCGCTATGATTTCATTGCCGCAATTACTCAAGAGATCGGAGATGGAGATAAGGCAATAAAGATTATGAAGTCTATTTCCGATCCGATGGATGAGTTAACTGACTTGTTTCATGGTTATGCCTCCAAACAGCAATTGCAACTCGTCGCTTCGCACAAGGCGCTAACAAAAAGACTTGTAAGTGTTGGCAGAATGAAGCCTGCCGAGCGAGCAAAGGCACTCAGAGGAATATGGAACGAATTTGATTTTGGCAGATATGTCGATATGCCAGAAGAATTGACTTCCAAATATATGCGAGATGCTATTTGGGAAGTAATGCACATTGAGAAACGCAAGAATATCTGGAATGGATACAGGGCAGCACACTTCACCATTAGAAGAAATGAGGCTGTTGAGTTGATGGGCGCCATTAGAAAGGCCGGTGCGCCATTCGATGCGAACAAAATCTTGGACAAATTCAGAAAAGCTGATGCCGACTTAGCTAGAGCGGCAACGCTGGACAATCTGGTTATTCGAGACGGCGAGTTGTTTATCAAGGCAACTCCAAATATGCAGGATGACTTTCTGGGTACTTTGCCAGAATTTGGCATGACAGACAGATTTGCCGACGCAACGAAAGATGAAAGATGGGAAATGCTAGAAAGAATAGCAAAGGAGGCAGAAGAAGAAGGGTTGATACCCGTTTATCATGCTATAAGTGGTGCGGAGAGGGGAGGACAGGAAATCGCTGGATATTGGGTAAACGAGGGGCATGGTGTAATTGCCCGTCAGCCATCAAGCGAACTGGCCGAATCAAGAGTTGCATATATAAAGCAGGAACAATGGGATGAATTTAGAGAACTGGGCGCCGCTCGTGAAGAGGGCTTTCAGCCAATGGACGGATTTATACCAGTTGATGCCGATGTTCGATGGCAGCCGATTGGCTCTTCGCCAGTCAAGACGACGGAAGGCTTCATTCCGATTGAGGAATTTATGAACGACGTTCCTCTTGGTATGGGGGACGATTTGGCTTCTCCCGTTCAACATATGTCACAGACAACTCATAAAGTTAAAGAACTCATCAACAAAACAAAGGCGGGGCTTCGCGAGAACTGGGGGCAACTCAGAGAATATGTATTTGATCCTCGCCAGGAAAGAGAACTGTCCGACTGGATGAAGACAATGAAAGAGCGCCTTACGATTGCACGTGCCGACGCTCTTGACATTGCACAGGAAACGAGGGATTTCATTCTTCATAACTATGGTTCAAGACGAGGCATAGACCAATTGCTTTCTTATATTTATCCGTATCAATTCTGGCACTCCAGAACTTACGCCAAATGGCTAAAAAGATTGGTCACAGAGCCGGAATGGATAGCCCGATACGCACGCTACAGAGGTTTTCTTGAAAAGAAACACCCTGGTCTTCCTGATTGGTGGAAGTATCAACTAAACACAAATGAACTACTTGGATTAGATAGCGAACATCCATTATGGTTCAATCTTGAGGCAACATTAAATCCTCTTTATGGGATGACAGGGGTAGATTTTACCTCACCAGATCGCAGACTGGATTGGTGGTCATCGCTGATGGAAGACTTGAACAAGGTTGGCCCGTCTATCTGGACACCCTATCAGTTGGCTGCGGCATTGATTTACCATGCACAGGGTAAAGAGGAAGCATCATCCAAATGGGCAGGAAGAATGTGGACTGGCACAAGATTTATCCGAGATGCTACTGCGCTTATGGGATTTGAGGGCGGGAAAGGTGTAGAACTAGATCCGTTCGTAAATTTTTTCTCTGGTGGGCTTGGTCCCTGGGAGAGAGCAAGGGTTGGCCGAATGTTGGGCCAGATGCAGACGGAGGGAAAATATACGGCTGCCGATATTATAGATGCAGGGTATCAGCAGACTGGTCCAATATGGGATGAGGCAGTATCCAGAGCCATAAACGAGAGGGCGCCAGGACAAATAGCAGCGTTTATGCTCGGCGCAGGATTCAAGCCAAGGTCGGAATCGGACCAGCAGATAGACAGAATGTACAATGAAATCTACGGCCTGATGTCCAATAGGACAAATTTTTCAGATGAAGAATATCGTCAGGGCTGGTATGACTTAGAAAGACGCTATCCATTCATGGACGCCGTGTTGATGTCCAAGAAAGGTGGATTGGAAAGAGACGAGGCTTTGGCATGGAATGTTCTGAGCCGCATCCCTCCTGGTGCTACAGATGACATGGCAGACATGGTTGGCATAAATCAGAAAGATATTTCATCTTTCTATGATTACAAGGGCGACTTGCTGGAGATGCCAGAAGCACAGCGCTTGAGATTTAAGGCGGCAATACTGGACTTGGCTGCATTGTTGGATTTGCCACCGGCTGCGACGAAAGCCGAATGGGACAAAGCAAGGCAAGCCTACAGGGAAATGCAGGAACGCGGTAAACAAATATTCGGGGAAGATATTATCAAAAGGGCTGACGACTTTTACGCATCAGATGACCAGGACTCATTCTTGGAACATAATCCAATTGTTGAAGAATTTTTGGACTGGCAACAGGAAACCATCATAATGACGCCCATATTGGCTTCTTATTACACGAGTATTGCCCGAATAGAAAAGTATCTGAAAGGAGAGATGTATGAAGAGGCTGAGCAATTGTTTGGCAAAGATTTGTGGGATTTGTGGGAGGTATACGGACAGGTTTCGGACATTGATAGCAAGGCAGCCAGACAAATGTGGAAAGATTATCCCCAATTTGAAGGATATATTAAGTTTAGGGATGAACGACTCATATATATTGCGGAACGCGTGGCGCAACTCGGTGCGAGGATACCGGAGGGACTTCCGGCAGAATTCAGACAAGAAATACCAACAGAAGAATACACACCAGACAACAGCAAAGAAGCATGGATAGAAGGAATGGTGCTATCTTATGTCAGTGGCGGCGAAGGTGTTTCTGCCATGCCAACAACATCAATGGACATATTGAATTACTTATCGCAGTTTGAAGAGCCGCTTTATTATTTATATCTTGGCTATCTTAATGGGCAAGAACTACCCGCGATAGCAAAGGAGAGACTATCGACGTATGGAATATCTGTAGAATAAGTTGACAATACCCGCACAATAATAGTAAACTGTTTTAGAAAGGATAAAAATAGAATGACTGAGCAGACACAGGATGTCCCTGCTGAGGTTACAGAGGAACCGAAGGCGCCGCCAACGCCCTCGATTTCTGCTGAATCTAAGCCGGAGAGTTCAGCGAAGGCTGAGTTCAATGCGGAGGCGTTTGAAGAACGCTTCAAACAACTCGAAGAGGCAGTAAACAAATTACCGGATCTCGTAGACGCACGTTTCAAATCCACTACCGATAAATCGTTCCAGGATGTTAGGAAAGTTGCTAAGTATCTGGAACAGTTCGGCGGAGATGTAGACAAAGCAGTCCGAGAAATGGCAATTGACGAGATGATTGAGCAGCGCAGTGGTAGAGATTCTGGCAAGTCGTCTGCCACCGTGGCACAAGCGCCCAGCGATTTCGATAAGCGAACCGCAGAAATTCTTGAGGAAGCTGGTATTCCACTGGACGACCCAGAACTTGTGAAGTTGTCGGAAACCCCCGTAGCTAGCGCCGCAGAGTGGTACCGCAAAATAACACGACTGGGAGTTCAGCGAGCGAAGCAAGGGAATATCACACCAGCGGCAGTAGTTGGTTCGTCAGGGAAAGTAGTTGCCTCAGGCGACGAGCAGGAGGCTTTGCTTAACGAGATGAACGACTTCTATGCTGGCAAACATGGTAGTTTATCGCTACCCCAAAACACACAGCGTCTTAAGGAGATTACCGCCAGGCTTAATGAAATTGACCCACCAAAGCCAATCGGATGAATGTAACTTGGGAACAACTATCCGGCTTTGAAAGGGCCGAAAAAATAATCAACAACGTGGGTGGCTTGTCCAACGAGGAAATTCAGGCTGTTTATGATGAGTGGTCCGAGATGGAATTTGAGCCAACACCAACTGGAATTATTCAATCTGAAGTTGAGTTACAGAAGATTGCGGTTAGGCACCTGTTGAAGAAACAGGGTAAGTGGGAACACGAAGTTAAGCGGCGGCGGGAAAAACTTAGGGCGTACAAGGAAAATATAAAATGACTGTTCAGGTTGTTACCGCTGCCTCTGGTGCGGAAGCCCTGAGTAATGCAGTACGAACCAGGTATCTAGCAGACTATATTGATGCCGCAATGATGGAGCGTGTCTATGACCAGATCGCTGCTCCCGTTGGGCAGGATATGTCTCGTCTTTCCGAGGGAAGTTCAGTTACCGTAAACTTCATCTCGGACATGGAGCCTGGCACGTCAGCAATTCCTGAGACTGTAGACATCACGCCACAGGCGCTCACTGACGGGACGACAACTGTCACTCCGTCAAGCCGTGGTGAGGCACTTCAATCTTCAGAATTGCTACTGCTTCAGAGCTACACACCATATGGCGCAGAACGCTTCAAGGCAGTCGGCAAAAACATGATGGAATCTGTAGAGATTCTGGCACGTGACGCCGCCTGCAAAGGAAGTGTCAGATACGCAGATGCGGCAACCGGACGAAGTTCGCTTTCGGCTGCTTGCACATCGCATCGCGCTGATGACGGCCTGTTCACAATCGTTTCGTCTATGCTTACAACCATGAAGTGCCCATCCTTCAACTGGGATGGTAATGCTGGCTGGGCTGCAATCATGCACCCATCGGCCTACCACGATATTCGAAGGGACGGGAATGTGGTTTCAATCGCCCAATACCAAAAAGCAAACATCGTTCTAAATCACGAGTTGGGTGCGATTGGTCCATTCCGATTGGTTGTATCACCGTGGGCGAAGGTATTCGGTGGTGCTGGTACAGACAGGGCAGACGTTATCAACACGTCGCTTGTTTCTACCGTTAGCGCACTCGACAAGATCTTGAAGGTTTCAACGACCACGCACCTTGACTCAATGGGTGCAAATCAGTGGTGGACACTTGGAACTGAGGAAACAGCCAGTACACACTATCCAAAGAACGAAAGAATTTGGGTTGTTTCCTACACGACCAGTGTTGTAACCTTCGTTGGTGAAGGTGCGAATGGTGGACTACGGTTCGACCATCCCATCACCGATGTCTGTCGCAATGCGTACAGCGTTTACCCGATTGTGTTCGGTGGACCTCAATCATTAGCCAAAGTTTATCAGCCGGAAATTGGCGAATTTGGCATGGTGGTTGGGCCTAAAGTGGACGGTTTACTCGATCAGTTTGTCTCCCTCGGCTGGAAATTTTACGGGGGTTACGGGCGCATTGCAGAAAACCGCCTTATTAGAGCAGAAGTTAGCTCTAGTATCGACGTATAAGGAGAACTAAAATGGCTACTGGATCTGATTCGGCTCCTGGTGGTCTGGGAGTTCCCCTTTACGGAGACTTTCAGATCATACAGCGCACTGCTGCAACAGACATGATGACGCTCACAGCCGCTTCTGGCGGAACCGGCGACTTCATCGTCTGCGAAAATAATTCGGGAACCGAGCTTATTACCATCAACTACTTGGGAGCAATTGACTTTCAGGGTGGAACAATGACCACTGGAGATCTTGACCTCAGTGGTGGTGGACAGCTTATCTTGCAATTGGAGCAATATACAACGGCTCCTTCGACTGGTTTGACTACAGGACAATTGATTCTTTACACTGCCGGCAATGCTGTGTACCTTGGTGTTGCAACTGGGGCAGGATCACTTGTTGAAGTATTGTTGAACTAACATAAATTACAATTGAATATCTTGGGACGGTATTTTTGTCTGGCTATGGCTTGCTTATACCGTCCCTATTTTTTTGGAGGCAAAATGATTACATACAAAACGCTGGAAGTATATTTCAAGAAATGCGAGGATGCCAAAGACCAGGTAGAAAAAGAATTATTATCAGCCAAAGAGCATCTTCGGCACATGGAAGACCAAAAAGTTGCCATTACTGCTCAGATGGATACGATCAAACAACTCATGGATGCAGAGAACCCCCCTGTAATTGAGATACCTGCGGGCGGGGACAAAATTGAGGAGTTGTTTGATGAAAGGCTTGGCAAGGCTGGATTGCCAGGCGAAGAAGAACTTCGTAAGATGCGCCAAGAGGGCGTTTACAAAAGTGAAGCATTGGGAATTGTGGATCAAATAGATGACATTAACAAGGAAGATAATAACGGGGAAAGCGCCGAGATCCATACTGCGTAGTGCCGGACTTGTTGGCGCATATTTAGACAGGGCAGACTTGCGGGGTAAGAATCTGTCCTATGCAAATTTAACAGGTGCATCGTTGAGGGGTGCTGACTTGACGGAGGCTTGTTTGAAGGGTGCTATTCTAATCAAAGCCGATTTATCAAGAGCCTGTTTATTGAGGGCGGATTTAGAGGATGCGATTTGTGATGCCGCAGATTTCAGCATGGCCTACGCCAAGTCTACGAGTTTCAAGAATGCTCGCATGAGATATTGCTCTTTTAGACAGGCACAGTTCAAAGACAGTTTCTTTTGGGGAACGGATTTGTGGGGTGCAGATTTCCGAAACTTCTTTGGGCTTGGAACATTGTTTGATGGAGCAAATCTTGAAAGCGTAAGAAATCTTAGACATGCGCTGTTTTTCTGGTATCGAAGAATAGACGAGGATGTAGGCCCAGTTTATGAGCCGAGAGAAGGATTTGTTAAGTTTGGAAGAAGCACCATACCTGGGTATTCTTTTCAGGAGAATGCGGGAATGGGGAGAGTTAAATGACAAGAATGGCAATACAGAGCGTGTTGAATAGAATAAACTTTTTAGAGGGCGACGTCCATAATCTAAATTTAGAAATTGACAAAGCCGAGGACGGCAATCAGGTTATTGTGTTTCAGGAGCAAATCAAAGAGAAAGAAATTCGCATTGACGAAAACAAGCAATGGCTGAGGGTACTGGAGCGCGATCCGACCTGGGGCATGTTAGAAAATGTAGATGGAAAGTATACGCCCAAAATGCCAACGTTCAAAACGAAAGAGGAGGTTAGTTACGCACTAGAAAACAGAGAGCATTTTCGGGAAGAGGATGCTGACACCACAGAGCAACAGTATCTTTCTACGCGTGAAATGGTAAAGAAATGGCACAATGAACAGGCACTCATAAGAATGGACGGAGATGGCCCAATCGCTGCCGAGGAAAAAGATGTGGATAGACAAGCGACGTGAGCTAATCTACAACTCCGCACTGGTTGGAGAAGACCTGGAAAGATTTGATATGCGGGGTTTAGATTTGCGTGGTGCCAATTTTACCAATGCCAATCTAAGAGCAGCCGATTTGTCCCATGCCGATTTGAGTTACTGCACGTTTATCAAAGCGGATTTGTCCAGAGCCAATTTACACATGGCTGATTTCTCCCATGCCGACATGACAGACTGTGACCTCACCATGTCTTATGGCAGGGTGACAAAGTTCTATAAGACAAGAATGTGGGCAGCCAAGTTGAGGAGAGTTACCTATAAGGGGGCATTGTTTATTGAGACGGATTTGACGGATGCGGATTTCGTAGGAGCGGAAATGCTGGGTGCCAAGTTCAACGGAGCCTGTTTGGATGGCGTAAGAAATACAGACAGGGCAATCTTCAGGTGGTGGGTTGCGCCGCATGGCCTAGGAGCATCGAAGATAAGCTATGACCCTATGCCAGGATATGTAATTATGGACGAGAGTGCGACAAAGGGCTGGACTCGTAGAGAAAATGCAGCAAGAGAAAAGATAGAGCAAGTCGTAAGGAAAGGCTGGCGTGAAAAGTAGATTCTTCACTTCGTTCCCCAAAAGCGGAACGTATTTTATGAGACATATATTGCAAATGAACGATAACGAATCCAAGATAGTGCATATAAGCGTTGGGGATGACCCACATCCTGTAAAATTCAGGTTTTATCCCAATGGTATAAGCGGGCACCTTGCTTGCCATTCAATTGTGTTTGATCTCATAAGCGATATGGAGAATTTCTTTATTACTCGTGACCCAAGAGACATCATAGTTTCGTGGGCGCATTACGCCAAGAAGCTAGGCGATCATCATATTTTGGCAAGGCTTTACAAAATGGATACTAACCTAAAAGGTGCGGCAGTAGCGGCGGATATAAAGGGAGCCGATGACAGAATTAGAGTGTTGATAGAATCTATGCGTCCCTACATGACACATTTCCTGGATTGGCCCCAATATGCCCACACTGTAACCTATGAGGGACTAATCAATGATCCAGAAAAAGAACTTGCGGAAGTGGCTGAGATACTGGAAGAGCCGCTTGACGAACTTGTAGAACGCTCTAGGTTCAGGGGCGGCAAGACGTTTCGAAAAGGTGTTCCTGGCGAATGGAGACACGAATTCACAGATGAGCATAATGAATTGTTCTGGGAAAACTTTTCTGACGTGATGGAGAAATGGGGTTACGAATGAGCGTGCTTGGAGTAACATTGGCAAGGGGTGGTAGCAAAGGGATACCGAGAAAGAACATACGACCTCTGTGTGGGAAGCCGCTATTGCAATACACCTTTGATGAAGTTTACAAATGCAATCTGCTAGACGACTATGTTCTATCCAGCGATGACGACGAGATAATAAAACTTGCACAAATCAATGGGGTAGACTGGATTAGAAGACCTCCTCAATTAGCGCAGGATGATACCCCGCATTTGCCAGCCCTGCTACATGCCTTACTGATGGCTGAAACAAAATACGATAAAGACTATGATTTGGTAGCTGACATACGCTGCACCAACCCACTAAAAAATGCTTTTGATATAGACAGTGCTATTGAAATATTGACAGACAATCCTCATGCAGACTGTGTGGTTGGAGTCAGTCAGGCGGTTAGCCCAGGCAGATTAAAGATTCTTGATGCTGGGCTTTTGGCAGATGTGTGGTCGGAGCCAGAAAGCGGTAGGAGACAGGATTGTATAGAGGGATATGTCAGAAATGGAAGTATATATGTTGTAAAGGCTGAAATACTAAAGTCAGGCAAATTTTTTATTGGAACAAGAGTTGTTCCTTGGGTGATGCCGAGAATGAGAAGCATAAACATAGATGACTGGGTAGACTTCTGGACAGCCGCCGCCATACTGGAGAATTTGAATGGATGAGTTTATATCAGAACTAACAAAGGACTTTGCACAAACCATATTCAAGCATGATGGAAAATTATATAAGTTCGCTATGCCGCAGTTGATACAGAACTATCCGTTTGGATTTAATATGTATAAAAAGGTACAAGCCTTTTTTAGAGATGCGGCAATGCCAAGGCCAATTGAATACATTGTAGATGTTGGCGCTTGTATAGGCGCGTTTGCTGTTCCCTATGCTTTTATGTGGCCCACTGCCGACATTCTGTGTATAGAGCCGTCCAAATATAATTTCCCTTATCTCGAATATAACATAAGACAATTTCCGCAAATAAGCGCCATAAAAGTCATAGCAAGTAACGTGCCAGGGCGAATGACGATAGCGGCACCCACTGTTCTACAGAAAGACCACAGCCAAGAAAATCACAATGGGATACTTTCTGTTTATGGGAAAAGCAACGTGTGTTCTGAGAGCGTGCGTGCAGACACGTTGGACAATCTTGTTGATAGGCCCGTTGATTGGCTAAAGATAGATGTTGAGGGACACGAAAGCAAAGTTCTCAAGGGTGCAAAAAGAATATTGAAAGAAGACAGGCCCATGTTGCAGGTGGAAGTAAGTCAGTCCAATCAAGATATGGCGGGCTATAGTGCAGCCCATCTGATGTTGGACATTATGAAGCATAATTATCAAGCCATAGGCGGATTCAGAAATGATATTATATTCAGGCCAGGACCTTTATTGTGAAATTGGGTGATTTCAAAGACAGATATAAGGGACATAGAGTTTTCTTTATTGGCAATGGACCATCCATAAAAGAAACGCCACTAGAGAAACTTAAAGATCAATATTGCTTTGGTACAAATAGGGTAATCCAGTTATACGAACATACGAGTTGGAGGCCCACACATTATATTGCCGTAACTGGAGAGAATTGCAGGTTGGCCGACTGGTATCTTGACATGGTAAAAGTTATAGACACAGGCATTCCTTGTTTCCTTCCCAGGCAATATTATCTTGGTCAAACAGGCGATTGGTTTTATCCTCCGATGAGGCATAATACCATGCTATTGAATCTGATAAAGTATTACGACAATGATGGAAAACCCATTCCTGGTTGGTCAACAGACGTTGAGGACAGGATTATCCAAACGACATCTGTGTCTACTTCGTTTCTACAACTTGCGGCATGGATGGGATTTAATCCCATATATCTTTTAGGCTGCGATTTGAACTACAAGGCATTTGATGGTGGCAAAGATCCTAACCATTGGAAAGACGATTACGAAAAAGAGAGAACACAAGAGGCTGCCGACAGGGACAACAATAACATGCAAATGGCACACAAGGAAATAAGAAAGATTACAGCCCAATTGGGTATAGAGATATATAACGCCACCATTGGGGGAAGTTTAGAGGCATATCCAAGAAGGGATATATACAAGGTTCTAAATGGCTAAATGCGAGTTTGATTATCACGGATTACATATAGAGGCGCAAGCCCCGACCTTTCAAACTTTATGGACGGGGCTGAAACACTATATAACGCCATATGAAAAAGAATTTCATACCTTGAAAATTGCTGCCGATATAGACAAGTGTAAAATCATTGTTGATGTTGGTGCCTGCATTGGAGCCTTCTCTATGCTTTATTCTCAAGCAAACCCAAATGCGAAAATATATGCGTATGAGCCAGCGACAATAAACTATAAGCACCTTGTGGAAAACATGAAGAATTACCCTAATGTTATCTGTAGGAAAAAGGCATTAGGACACAGCAATGGCTCTGTTGAAATAGCATTGCCGAGCATAGACCAGAAGAGCCATACACAAACCATAAACCCGCCAGACAATACCGGTATTATTTCTATTTATGGCAAGTCTGATACTTACAGAGAAACAGTTCCCTGTGTCAGGCTAGACGACGAAATAGAATCAGCCGACTTTATAAAGATAGACGCGGAGGGACATGAGTACAACATATTGCTGGGCATGGAGCGCATCATGCGGGAATCTCATCCACGTATAATACTAGAAATGTTTAAGCACAACATGGAGATGGCTGGTGTATCACCAGAAGAAATGGTAAGACTTCTGCTTGAAAGGGATTATAGATTTGTGCTAGCATGGAGACAGGACTGGTTGTTCTTTCATAAATCGGATAAAGTAGAAGAAACAAAGAGGTGGATTAATGAGCGTTCAAAGAAAAAAAAGTTATGAAATTATAAAGGCGAGTGAGAGATCCAAGGATGTCAAGGGATTATTCGTTGGTGCCGGAAAACATAGAGAGATGAAATTTGACAGAAGTGGGCGAATGATAGTCCATGATGCAGGTGTCGCCAAAGAGATAGATAAAAAGTTTGGACACGATGGCGGTACCAAAGATGTCGTTGTGGTTGAGGTAGACGATTTGCGTCCGGAACACAAAGGAACGAGAACGAACGCACGAAGGGTGTGGAATATAAGAGTTCCGTGGAAGGAGTAACCATGTTATTCTGTGCAGAAATAGGTTCGTGTCACCGTGGCACACCAAGTCTGGCGTATGAGATGATAAGACAAGCGGCGTTGGCTGGCGCAGACCTGGCGAAGTTTCAGTTGGGGCATAAGAAAAATTCCGACAATAGAATATACAATGTACAAAACATGCGCCGCTGGCCCACGGACAACGCCGGGCAACTGAAGGAGTGGTGTGACTTCTGGGGTGTAGAGTTCTTTGCCAGTATATTTTCGATGGAGGGACTGGAGATTGCCCGTAAGATAGGACAGAAGAGATATAAGATGGCGTCGAGGAAGGCGTTTGCCAGTCATAGCGATGAGGGCTATGATGGGTTATTGGATGAGATGTTATTAGATGGCAAGGAAATATATGTGTCTGGCGGCAGAGACGG
>Ga0180438_10009522_pt1 | contig 12085 bp, 15 predicted proteins | sample SS_ome_12_FD_132455 | JGI IMG/M metagenome (GOLD analysis project Ga0180438, IMG submission 132455) | Hypersaline lake sediment archaeal communities from the Salton Sea, California, USA - SS_3_D_2 metaG | ecosystem: Environmental > Aquatic > Non-marine Saline and Alkaline > Hypersaline >...
CGAAGGACAGATCAGTTGATGGCTCTCATCACCCCATTGAGAGGCCCGCAAGGGCCTCTTTTCGTTTCCCGCTCTGCCCATTCAATCTGGCCAACCGACCTCCAAACACTCTGGCCGGTGACACCCTGGCGGTGGAGGCCAGTACGTCGGGCTGATATCGTGCAATTATCCGAGTGTCCGTTTGCCTGCCCTCCGCGCAGGTGGTACAATTCTTTGCGGTCCATCCACAAGTGCACCACCCGGGAGATGGTAGAAATGGAAATGGCGGACTGCGAGTACCTAGAAAGGTGTTCCCGTTCTATCTTCGCAAGATTCCAATATGAAGGCATAAAGGACTTCTGGACTAATCTGTTCTGCAGAAGCCAGAAGCAGGCGCAATGCGCGAGAAAATCCCTCATAAAGGCAGGTGAGCCAGTTCCTGATGCATTGTTGCCAAGTGGCAAGCGTTGGGATCCCCTCGACACGGTCATCCTGCCGAGACCTGACGGCGATTGACTGTACCATCCATGTGATGAATCGGCCGCGTTGATGGCATCGGCTCAAGGCTTTGGGCGGAGTCTATGTCGTGAGATGGCCTTCACTCGTGGTACTACTACTACACTCTATGTGATACTCCCGGCCTGTACCGCCGTCGCGGTAGTAGTAGTACAGCTCTGTAGCGCCCTTGTCCTGTCTGACAAGGACAGGGCCCCGGTCACCGCTGTGTAGGCCGCGCCGCCGGCGTAACCGAAAACCTCAAGCGCAATCTGTCTTTTGCTCAGGCCCTGGGCTGCCAGCTCCCGAATCCACTCCTCTCGTTCATCGCTCTCTTGGTCCGGCTCGGGCACATCGCGCCGGGGACCTCCGTTGCGTGTCGCCATCACAATATCCTGGTAGCCGATCACCGGGGCTTGCAGCTCCACGATGTCACGGCCGGGGAGGATGGCCAGGGCTCGGCCGGGGACGTCCAGCCGCTCTGCTCCGCTGCGTTGGAGAAGCACCCTTGATTGACTGGCGCTCATCGCCTTGAATTGCACCCGGCTTGCGAGTTGGTTACGGATCGCAGTGTCAAGACTGGATGCCTTCCAATCCTGACCGCCCAAGATGCACCAAAGGCCATACTTCCGCGCTCTCAACACCAGAGTTCTGATAGCATTCTCCACGCCCTTGTCGGCCAGCAGGGCGGTAGCCTCGTCTACCAGGGCAACGATGGGCGCCAAGGGCTCTCCCGCCCTGTCCTTGCCGGACAGGACAAGGGCCCGGGCATTGTAGGTTTTCAGGCTGTCCACACCAGGGAAACTGGAGTACAGCGCCTTGCGCCGATCCATCTCCTCGGTGATCGCCTCAAAGATCGCCAGGGCGTCTTGTTCGGTGTCAGCCACAGGCCACAACAGCCGCCCGCACTCGGCGAAGGGAGCGAAGGTCGCGCCCTCCAGGTCCACCAGCGCCAGGTCCACCGGGTCCACCGATCGCGCCAGTTGGAACGCCAGAGCCCGGAGAAACACGGACTTGCCCCAGCCGCTGGATCCGCCTACCGCCACGTGCACCAGATCACCCATATCCGCCCGCACGACCTCCGACCGTCCATCCTCCCGCATCGTAACGCCCAACACCAGGTCACGGACAGACGGGGGACCGTCGAGGATACCCGACAATGGCACCCGCGTTGGCCACATCGGGGCGTGTTGCCCTGTACTGTCCAGTCCAGGACAGTGTTCAACCTTCCATTGGTCCCCATCCCGTGCCTGCGGGGTGGGCCGGCGCACCATCTGCCGCTTGCTACTGCCTCGTGCAGCCGCTACCACGTCCACAAGTTGCGCCCGCCCACTGGCTCTGTCCTGCCACTCCGGGGGTGCGAGTTGGGGCGAGTACTCGCCATTCACGTTCAGCAGGGGGGAGAAAAGACGCGAGGGCATGACAATTCGCTCCAGTGTCACCACCAGGGGCTCGATCTCGCCTTGCTTGCGCCTGACCACTTGCAGCCTTGCTTTCATCACAGGGGCCAGATAGACACCCAGTAGCACCAGCGCAGCCAGAGACAGGATCACGAGGGACCAGCCGCCAAACGTCGTGAGTAATTGCCGTGCCTGCTCCCGTTCTCCCTGGCGCTGGATCGCCTGACTCGTCGCCTCGATCGCGGTAGCCTGGGCCTTCACCGCCTCTGCCGTCGCGGTCGCCCGTACGCTCTCTGCATTCTGCGTCGCTCGGATCGCCACCGCTGTGCTGGTCGTCTGCACTGCCTCAACCGTCGCCTGGTATGCCCACGCCCGGCGCGTCGCCTCCAACGTCGCCGCTTGCTGGGTCTCGGCCAGACTCACCGCCTGGCTGGTCGCTTGCTCCTCCAGGGCCAGCGCGTCACTGGTCGCCTTGGCCACGACCGCCAGCGCGTCCCTTGTGCTCCGTGCTATCCGTGTTTCGCGGGCAGCCGCAAGGTCAGCCTGGGCCTGCAACTCCCCCGATGATAGGGGGTCCGCCTGGGTCGAGCAGCCGATCAGCATCAGGACGAGAACGGGAACCAAGATCAGAAGCCGCCTCATCATCTCACCACCCCCATTCCTGCAGGTCAAGCCCGTCCAGGTTGATGGGCTCCGCCTGCTTCTCCAGGATGTAGACGACCTCGGGCGGGCCCTCCGTCCTTTGGCACTGTACCGTACGGTCCAGTACGGTGCCGAAGGACAAAGGGTCCTGGTCCCGTAGCGCCCTCTCCCGTTGCCGACGTGGTAGTTGTCGGCCCTGTACTGTCCGGTCCAGGACAGTGCGCCGTTGCTCACTCAGTTTTGCTCGTCCTGAGTACAGCGCCAACCTCCACCGTAGCCAGAATACACCGGCCGCACCCAGGGCCCCAACCGTAACCATACCCATCGCTCCCAGGGTCAGGATTGTGATCACCGTGCCAACAGACTGCCCCACGGCCACAACCCTGACCGCGCTCATTGCCTCGGTCGCCGCCTTCGCTGCCTGCCGTGACGCCCCTGCCTGACTGAGCATCGCCAGCGCCAGGATGACAGCCCCGGCCAGGATGCACAGCAGCAGCACCGTACGGGCGATGCGTTTCCCAAAACGGATGGCCAGCCACAACAGCGCTACGATCGCCGCGCCGATCAAGACAATCATCGCCTCAGCAGGTAGAGTGTTCATTTGGGCAACCTCCCTTTCGTGCCATACACCTATTGGGCTGGGGAAGGTCGGGCAACCTCCACCTGGCCTAACGACCCTCGGCGGGAAGAGCAGCCGCCGAGGGCTCCGTACTGTCTCTCTGTTCGCCCCTAAGGCGAGAAAACCACCGTGATGACCCAGGATACCTTGAAAACCTTAGCGGGCTTCTGGTGGCCTTTCTCGCTGGTGAGTGCGCTTCTCAATCCGCTTCCAGTACGCCAGCCTCCCGCTTCCAGTACGCCAGCGCACCTGTAGCCACCCCGCTGGCGCACTTCAAAATGCGCTGAGTTTCTGTCGCTCCCCGATCTTTTTGTTTTCGAGGGCTCCGCCTTTGACACAAGCATCAAGGGCTCCGCTTCAACCGCCGGCGCACTGCCACTACTTCCTCCACTTTCTCAAACTCGCCCCGCTCGTAGGCCTCCACCGCAGCCCACAGCAGATCCTCGATAACCGGCGAGGCTATCACGCCTTCCCCGTCCTCGCCCACGTAACCCTCCGCCCTACAAATCGTCCGCAGCTTGCGGATCAGTCTGGCGGAAAGCGTGGGTCCAATGCGCGTCCGCCGATCCTCGCTAGGGTACCGCTTCCGACGTCGCTTCTTGTCCCGCTCAGCCCTCTCGGCCGTTGTGCCCACGCCCCTGTCGGGGACTGCGCCTTCCCCTGCGAGGTCATCCCACTCGTTACTCAGTCGTCTCTCATCCGTCGACATTGTGTTTCCTTTGCTCCTTGGGATCAATGGGACCAGGAGCACTCAGCCCTGTACCATTAGGCCTGGAGCACTTGATCCTGTGCGGACCAGGCACAGGGCCTAATGGCTCAGGGTGTTCTGAGTACGCGGCCCTCAACCCTGCGTCAAATGCCAGCCGATCCAGGATCGCCAGCATCTCCCCCTTCGCCGTCTCCAGATCGGCACGGGTCGCCTGCACCGCCGCCGGCGTGACGTTCCAGATCGGGCGCGAAGTGCGGTAAAGCTGGCCCCATACCACCCGCTGGGGAAGTCCCACCAATCCGTTGGGCGGGTCGTAGTAGACCAGGGGCCCCAAACCGTTCGTCCGCCGCCAGTCGGCTATTGTGTCACTGTGCTTCTTGCTGGTGGTTACGACGCGCGTGGGGACCAAGCCGGTGATGGCCCGACCTAAGCTATGGAGATGCTGACCGATCTTCACGATCCCCGCCTCGGTCGCCCCCTCCGGGATCCCCGGTACCAGGACGTGGTCGGCGGCCTCAAGCACCGCCTCCTGGAGCTTGCCGGCGTAGGGTCCGGTATCCACAATGACGATCACGCCCTTGCTCGTCAGAGAGCCCAGCGCTTCAGCGAGCACAGCTCCGGGACGTGGGCGTCCTGGCTGCCGCAGATCCGCCTCCACTGCCCCTGTTTCGTTGTACCCTCGGATCAGGCCGAGGTTGGAATAGGCAGGACAAGGAAACAGATAGGACGCAATCGGTGCCCGTCGATCGCGGCGAAAGAACAGTACCGACCGCAGCAGCTCCGCTACATCGTCGGCCGGCTCCACGCCAAGAAAATGGGAAACGCCACCCTGGGTGTCCAGATCAACGAGCGCTGCACGATACCCTTGCCGAGCCAGTCACGTGGCTGTGTGGACCGCCAGGGTCGTTTTCCCTACACCGCCTTTCTCGTTACAAAAACCGATGATCATCGCCGTGGTGTTTCCTCCAATAGCTCTGGCTGCTCCGCCTCCATCAGCGCGGAGCACCGCCCGCCCTTGCTCGGTTCGTGCCCAGCGGTGGAGATCTCCATCCACACCTCCCACGCCAAGCACCCACCGGAGCTGGTCACCTCCAGCCCTGTACTGCCCTCGATGGCCTCCCGCGCCTCTCCGATCAGCCCCGCGTTGACCACCAGGCCGGCCGGCAGGGCTTTGTGCCGCTCCTGGTGAGCAATCAGCACCTTACCCAGCGCCTGAACCAGGTCCGCCGGGATGTCGCCGCCAGGGCTGGCCACGCCGTAAACCACAAATGTCGCCCGCCTGGTCCTCATCGCCTTTTACCTCCCCACACTTGAGACAGCCTCACGGCCGGGACATACCACGCCAGGCAGCCTCGATCCTATTCGCCGCTCTTGCGCCGGCCGCGTTCCTGTGCCGTCAATTCGTCGCGCCAGGGGTTGTGACGTTGCTCTCCTAGCATGTCCATTTGCTCTTTGTGGGCCAGGAGACTCTCACAGTTTACAAGCCAATCCCTCCCGATCTTGCAGGCCTCGACCCTGCCTTGGTTTGCCAACCACCGGATATATGCCTCGGAGTAATCCGTCAAGGTCGCCCCTTCGCTGGTCGAGATCCATCCTTCTATGATCACGTCACTCATCCTTCGCTACCTCCTCGTTACCCTCTGCTAGCAGTACAGGATCAGCGTCTCCGTTTCCGTTGTCGTTCGCGGCCATCAATCGAGCCTGAACGTCGGCAACCCAGAGCCTTGCCATTTCCTTGGCGTCTTCTGGTTTGGCCTCTCGCTCCAGTTTCGCGTAGGCGTTTCGCGCGTGCTGCAGCGCCTTGAAGGCACCCCGCTCCACGCCCCAGGCGATAGCCTTGTCGGGCGACGGAAACACGTCGGGGATCTCTTGCTCGATCCGCTCCTGATCAGCTTCGCTCAGCCCGCTATACACCGCCTCCTCGATCTGCTCAGGCATCCCCTGCCAGCATCCCGAATCGTCCCAGATTGTCATTCCTTGCCGGCCACGACGCGCCCACACCACCTTGATCCCGCGCTTGTCGCCTTCCTGGACGATCTCGAGCTGCATATTGATCGACCTGGTCAGGCGAGCGAGTTGCGTTTGAGATACCGTGGCCCGGCTTAGTGCCTTGCCTTTAGCATCGCGCGCGTCCTGCAGATGGTAGATCCATAGCACGTCCGTCCCCCACCGTGTAACCGCATCCTGGAGCTGCCGCATCGCCAGCGCCTTGGTGCGGAAAGCAGCCGCCAGGTTCTGGGCCCGGCCGGCCTCCTTGTCGATCATTGCCTGCACGACGAGGGGCGTGATGATCGCCGTCAGCGAATCTACGACGATGGTCCCGATCTCACTTCTTGGCATATTGTGCGCCAAAATGGCTGCCACCCGGTCCGGATCGGTATTATCGATAGGCGTATCGCTTAGCTCGTACACGTCCCGGCCGTCGGCCAGGTCGAGGACCTCCTGGAAGCGGTGGTCGGCATCTATCACCAGGATGGGTCCGCCCATTTGGGTGGCAAACGTGCTCTTCCCACTGCCCGCATAGCCTACAAGCGCCCACAGTCGGGGTGGGTATGCCCTCTTTGTCATCTTCCGAAAAGCCATCTCACACCTCCTCAAGCGGGCATCCGCCCTTGCCTCTGTAGATGCTTCCGCCAATCTCTACGCTTGCATGCCATTCGGTTGACCGCCTATGAAGCTGTTGGTCCCTCCGCCTTGATCGGGGAGGGACCTTCGAGTACACCTAAGACAACTTCCTGGTCGCTGGTGCCGGCTGAGGGGCCATCCCTCCGGACGGTGATGCAACACCGCCGGGGGGCATTCTATATGCCGGTCCTTACTCTATCGTAAGCACTCCCCGCAAAAAGAAAAGCGTTGATTGTCCTTACGCTTGCGTTAATACTATACCACAGGGCTAGGGGCTTGTCAAGCCCTAGAAACCGTCAACTAGGGCAAACGCATTTATCCACTTGTTGGGACGCTATCCCTGGAAATGGACTCAAAACCGGGTCTCGGTGGGACAAGAACCCCGAAAGACCGCTGTTGTTGACTCTCAAATGGGAGATGGTTTTCCAAATGCGTTTGCCCTAACCGTCAACTCGGTCATTTCGATTTCTGTCCCCTGGTGGGATCGTGCTTCGCTGTTCCCAATCGATCCATCTCTTCTGCGTAGGCCAGCACACTCTTTCTATTCAGAAACCAATCACGCCCCCATTTCCGAGCTACTATGGCGCCCTTCAATGCCAACTGACGGAAACGAGCCGAAGTATACCCTGTCAACTCGGCTGCCTCTTTGGTGGTGATCCACTCAGTCACGTTCGGATGGTTTGGATATTCAATCATAGAACCCTCATCTTAGCCTACAGGCCCAAAAGTGTTATTGCTTCATCAGTCCCTCAAACTGATCTCCAAGAAGCTCCTTGAGCCACATCCTGGCATCATTTTGCAGTATTCTCAATCTGTAGAAATCCCGTATCCAATCATTGCGTGCCTGCTCTAGGCCGCGAGACAGCTGTCCGATATGCTGGCTGCTGCTTCGATTACTAGACCATCTACTCAGCAACCTATTAGCAACGACACCTTTGTCCAGTGCACAACGTTCGTGTTCAATACCGAGCTCAAAGATGTGGTTGATCATTAAGGCGAGAATGTCTGTTGCAGTCTTGACATTGCTGATGAATCCAGAGAAGTAGTAAGAGACGAAGAAGTTTATCGAAGAACCGCCTGACGAGAGAGACGAGCTGATCCACGCAGATAGCGCCTCAAGACGCTCTACGGAATAGAGCACTTGCCAGCATGAGTTATGTGCTGAATGAACATACGCACGCAGTTGGATAATGGGATGATCCATTAGGGGCGAGGACAGACCAAATCCCAAAGCATCTTCGAACTCATTCACCTTTGAGATCACCTCCGATTGATAATCCTCAAAAGCTGAGCAGTCTTGGCTAAACCTTACCCAGATCCGCCGTGCTTGAGAACGTAGACGCCGCACCTGATCACGAGCGAGACGATACTCGTGCGTGGAATTGTTGATCATAGTTACGACTTTCTACACTGAATGTCAGCCTGTACATTGCACTTGGCCCGCCACCACCTACTCCTCATCCCCGCCCCGCTCCCGCTGGCCGGTTCGGTGGTGGCGGTGAAGGGGGAGTGAGCGAGTCAATGCTTTAGTCGCCTCGATCTTGACTCTGCCCGAGCCGTCCGCCCACAGGCGCGAGGGCGCTCAAGATAACGATGAAGCTAATACTTGCTGCAACGTCGGCTGGAAGCACGCCAATCAGGACCAAAAGCCAAGCGACAACGATGACACCGATCAGAACAGCAAAGCGGCATGGAGTAGTATGAGATATCATTACGCCTCCCGTCAACAGAGATCGTTCATAGCCGTCGCCTACTTTGAGCACCTGGACCCGTTTTGGGGAGAGCGGGCATCTACGCGCCCTCATCAGCTTCAGTATCTTCCACCACTCCTGCGCTCTCGATCTCCTCACTGCGCAAGAGTGAGCGGCAAGTCTCACAGTGGTAATTCCTCGTCAAGATCTCTCCCGGATTTCCGCCAGATTTCACCCGTTTCCTACGTGACACCGAAACGATGATATTCCGAAGGGCCCGGCATTTGGGACAGAACTCATCGGATATGACCATTGCTGCTCCGTTGTTGTGATCAGTGTTTGATTCTTGTCGCCGCACTGCTGTACCTCGATCGCTACTCCCCTCCGTTCCCCCCGCTCTCCCGCCTCCCGGTCCCATAGCGTTAGGAACCCAAACGCATAGGGCCAGATAGCTGTCAACTTACGGACGTAAATGTACCACTCGTTTTCGGCCAAATTGAACCAGGGTTTTTCGGCAAGAATGTACCACCAGTTTTCAGCCAAAATGCTCCACGACTTTTCGGCCAAATTGTACCACCCGTCCATCAAGGCGGAGCTCAATTGAAAGGTTCAGACGGTCGTATCTTGTTGATCCAGTAACACCTCCTGTTCTAGCCGGTGACGGCCTTGAGCGCGGAAGCTGGCTCCGCGGATGATGACCACCTCCGCTCGATGCATGAGCCGGTCCAATCCCGCCGAGGCCAGAAGCGGATCTCGGAATAGGTCAGGCCATTCGGCCGGGGCGCGGTTGCTGGTGAGCATCACACTGCCGCGCTCGTATCGCTCGTTAATAACATCATACAGGTCTTCCGGAGCGGGATGCTGAAGGGGCTTGAGCCCAAAGTCATCCAAGATGAGCAGGTCAGGGCGCAGGTAGACGTTTAGGCGCCGCTCCCAAGAGCCGTCGGCTCGTCCGCCATTCAGGTGTTGCAGCATCTTGTGGGTGTTGGTGTACATGACCTGAAAGCCCTGACGACATGCCTCCTGTCCAAGTGCTTGAGCCACGTGTGTTTTTCCGACGCCCGTCGGCCCGCAGATCAGCACGTTGCGTTTCTTGCGGATGTAATCGCAGGCGGCGAGGGCCAGGATCTGCTGCCGGTTGATGGTGGGATTGAACTGGAAGTCAAAGGTCTCCAATGTCTTGGTGGTGTTGAGGGTCGCCCGACGCAGGCGCAAGACCAGTTGCTTCTGCGCTCGCCGTTCGACTTCATCCTCCAGCAGGCGCGAGAGAAACTCGACGTAGGACCACTTGCCGTCGATGGCCTGCCGGTTGCGTGCGTCCAGGGTTTCCAGAATACCGGAAAGCCGCAGATGTTTCAGATGCGGGGTGAGTTGATGTTTCAGTTCCATTCCTCACCTCCTGCCAGGTCACCAACCAGTTCCTCGGCGCTGCGCACAAAGATCGAGGCATCCGGCAGGGCCACGGTGATGGGCAGCGGTTGCTCCTCCAATCCCAGGGTGAGGATGCGTTTGATGGTCTTGTAGGCCGGATCGCCAAAGCAGAGCGCTCGCTGGCAGGCGGCCTCCAGCCGTGCGTCGCTGAACTTCTGTCGCAGCTTCAGCAGGCGGCCCACGGTGGGCAAACGATCTACGATAGGATCATCGAGCAGAGCTTGGACGGCCTGCTGGGCGGCTGGTCCCACCTCGGCGGCAGCAGCTAGGCAGTCGTCCCGATTCAGCAGCAAACCGGGCACCTTTTCCGGTGGCAGGTGATCGAGGTGCGTCAAGCGCTCGCCTGGACGGCTGGCACGCTCGTGGGTGGCCACCAACTTGTGCTTCAGGGTGTAGATGCGCACCTGTTGGATGCCTCCACAGGCCCACAGATCTTGCCCCACCAGCCTGTGAGGAGCGGAGTAGTAGGCTCTGTCGAACTGCACGTAGCAATCGCGATTGAGCCTGACCTTCTTCCAGACCGCCATGTCGTAGGGCGTCTCTGGAAGGGGCAAAAGGCGTTCCTGCTCGACTTCCTGGAAGCGAACCAGGGGCTTTTCCCTGGTCGTGCCGTGGATGCGCAGTCCGGCGATAGTGTTGCACCACTCCAGCACGTCTTGATTGGCCTGGGCCAGCGATGTCGGTTCTCGTCCGCCCAGAAAATTGCGCTTGACGTAATGGACGCCCCCCTGTTCCACCTTGCCTTTGTGTTCCGGCGTACGCGGGCGGCAAGGCGCGATCAGAAAGCCGTAGTGTTCGGCGCACTCCCGGTACGATTGCTGGACCTCGGGATCATCCCACGTCGCCTTGATGATCGCGGCCTTGAGATTGTCGACCACCATCCGTTTGGGCACGCCTCCGAACCAGGCAAAGGCGTTGCGGTGCAATCGCAGCCAGGTTTCCACCTTCTGGTCGAAAACGAACTCGACGTACTGGTGGCGGCTCCAGGCCAACGTCATCACGAACCCCCAGGCGCGACGCAGTTCGTCGGTCGCCGGGTCGATCATCCGCCCGGCATACCCGAAATCCACCTGGCCTTCTTCACCCGGCTTGCGTTCTACCCGCACCGTGGTCTTGGGGGTGCGAGGCTTGATCTGATTCACGAAACGGTACACGGCGGCGTATGAGCCGGTGTATCCTTTTTCCTGCAGACGGCACTTGATAGCAGCGATCTCGACGTTCTCTTTGACCAACTGCTCAACCAGCTCGCGGCAGGGTTCTACCGTGGAGACGTTCTGAGGCGGAAGGTGTCCTGGCATCGTTTGATCCAGCAAGGCCTGCAAGGCCTCCAATGAGGGCAAGGGCTCTTCCAGCAGTTCTTGAGCCTTGGCCCAGTCTCGATATCGCTTGACTGTGCGGCGATCGACGCCGGTATCCTGCTCAATTTGCCGGTTGCTCGAACCGGCTCGGATGTGTAGCAGCAATTCGCGGATGTCCATTGTGTCTCTCCCGTTTGACATAGTGTTCCTCCCGAGCAGACTGAATTTCTCGGAAGGATAGCGGATTATCAGGAGCTACGCCACCTTGAGGGTGGTACATTCTGGCCGCAAATCGCTGGTACAATTTGGGTGAAAACACCCGGTACATTTTGGATGCAAAGACCTGGTACAATTTCGGTGAAAACTACTGGTACATTTTAACCCGAAAAATGACAGATTGCCCACCTCACAACTCAGTGAGTCATCAGATAGATAGCTTTCCGTCGGACATACACGCCCACAGGAGCAATGACCTTGATTACACGGCCTGCACATCGCGCTGGCCTCACCTGCCGCCCATATCTCCCCCCCGCTCCCACCGGCCGGTTCGGTGGGACGGGGAGAAAGCATACTTGACAGAAATAACCTTAAGAATCGTTGACTAGTGCACGAAGTGTGATAAAATAGTATTTGCAACCCCGCCGGAGATAGCATCTCCGGCCCGACGCCCCCCACTAGGGGGGCTGTCCCTTTCTACGCAAAGGCGCTCACGATGCAGCGTGTCATTGCTTATATCGACGGCTTCAACTTGTACTTCGGTTTGCGCTCCAAAGGATGGAAACGGTTCTACTGGCTGAACCTCCAGAAGGTCGCCCAGAATCTCCTAAGACCTAACCAAGTTCTAGTTGCAACCAAATACTTCACAGCGAAGGTATCGTCCCCCCGGAATAAACAACGACGCCAAATCACGTATCTCGAAGCACTAGGCACGCTGTCTGATTTCCACATCTATTATGGACACTACCTCGAAGACCAGGTCGAGTGTTGGAAATGCGGTCATACCTACACGACCCATCACGAGAAGATGACCGACGTGAATGTCGCTCTAGAGTTATTAACTGACGCCTTCCAGAACAACTTTGATGTCGCGTTGCTCATCTCTGCGGACGGTGATCTCGTTGGCCTGGTGAGAAGAATCAAGCAACTGTTCCCTCACAAGCGCGTGATCGTTGTTTTTCCGCCTGAACGATATTCTA
>Ga0180438_10009525_pt1 | contig 12084 bp, 9 predicted proteins | sample SS_ome_12_FD_132455 | JGI IMG/M metagenome (GOLD analysis project Ga0180438, IMG submission 132455) | Hypersaline lake sediment archaeal communities from the Salton Sea, California, USA - SS_3_D_2 metaG | ecosystem: Environmental > Aquatic > Non-marine Saline and Alkaline > Hypersaline >...
CAACGCCGCCCGGGACGCCGAGCAGACCGCCTGGGCGGCGTAGAAGTCGGTGAAGCGGATCCCTTCCTCGGCCATGCGGTCGAGGTTCGGCGTGTCGATGTCGGGCGAGCCGAAGCAAGCCACGTCCTGGTAGCCCTGGTCGTCGGTGAACACGATCACGATGTTGGGCAGGCGGGTAGCCTCTTCGCACATCGCCTGGTTTGCAGCAACGGTTGACAGGACCGCTGCCGCAATGGCAAGCACCGCGGCAAGCGTGCTGCGTCGCGACGCGTTCCAGAAAGTGTTAGGTGTGAATTGCGGCCGAGTCGTAGGACGTTTCATCTGAATACCTCCACCTGGATTGCTGTGCACCCTTGCAGTTGAGGCCGTCACAGGGCTCGCCTGCACGGCACCTGGGCTTAGTGTATAATAAGTGGTGATGGGCGGAAATGCACGGTGCAGTTTCCACCCAAAAGAGCTACAGAAAACCGGCGAATCCTCGGGCGGCCGCGATTTTCTTGACACTCCCCGCCATACGGACTAACCTGGCCTCAATCCGCGCCAAGCTGAAACTCGGCACGGCCACTTGCCGGCGAATACGGCCCGTGATGACACATCGGCCGCATCCGTGAGTCCTATCCGGCCCTGCCGACCTGCTAACGATCCTGGAGGTATGCAATGACCAATCATCGCCGTTCTGTTACCCGTCGTGGTTTCTTGAAAGGGGCGCTGGCCACCTCAGCCGCGTGTTCCCTGCCGTCGCTCATCCCGGGCAGCGCCCTGGGAGCCGACGGCGCCGTCGCACCCAGCGAACGCATCGTGATGGGCGGGATCAGCGTGGGCAATCGGGGACGTTACGTGCTGAGCGAATTCCTCAAGTTTCCGGTGACGCAGTTCGTTGCGGATGCCGATTGCCAGGCCTCGCGACGCCAACTCGTGAAGAAGATGGTCGACGGCCACTACGGTACGACCGACTGTGTGACGTACCGCGATATGTTCGACGTCCTGGGCCGCGACGACATCGACGCCGTTTTGATCGCCACGGGAGACCGCTGGCACACGATGGCGTCGATCACAGCCGCCCGGGCCGGCAAGGACATCTACTGCGAAAAGCCCTGTTCCATGACGATTCAGGAGAGCCGGGCGCTGGCCGACGTGATCAACCTTTACGGCCGCATCTATCAGGCGGGCACGCAGCGCCGAAGCATCGGGAACTTCATGCTGGCGATCGAGATGGCCCAGACCGGCAAGCTCGGCAAGCTCCTGGAAGTCCACGCCAACACGCTCAATCCGACCGTCTCGCAGGCCTGGCTGCCGGCCGAGCCCGAGCCGGAGCCGGACGTGTGCGACTGGGACCGGTGGCTGGGGCCGTGTCCGTGGCGGCCTTACAATTCGCGATACGTGGCCGGCGGCTGGCGAGGGCATTTCGACTTCCACGGCGGCGGCATCCTCGAATGGGGCGCCCATACGGTGGACCTCTGCCAGATCGGCAACTCGGCCGACGAGACCGCGCCGGTCGAATACGTCCCCAACGAATCGGGCGTGGTCTGGACCTACGCCAACGGCGTGAAGCTGGTGATGCGAAGCAGCGGCTGGCTCGGGCTGGGGACGTGCAGCATCCGGTACGTGGGCGACGAGGGCTGGGTCGAAACGGGCGACAGCGGCGCCATGCGGATCGAGCCGGAGTCGCTGCTGGCCGAAAAGAAAGTCTTCACCATGCGCGGCACCTCGGCCTACACCCACGTGGCCAACTTCCTGGACTGCGTCAAGTCGCGGCGTTTGACCCGGGCCAACGCCAGCGTGGCCGGCCAGTCGCATATCGTCTGCCATGCCGCCTATATCGCGTGGCAACTCGGCCGCACGCTGAAGTTCGATCCGGCCAACGAAGAGTTCGTCAACGACGACGAGGCCAACCGGATGCGCAGCCGAGCCATGCGCGCTCCGTGGACCATCTGACCCGCACACCAACACCTCCCCATCCACATCACGGAGACCAACCATGTTTCGCAATATTCGCCCCCGTGTCTTTTGCCTTGCCCTGTTGTGCCCGATGGTTTTCGGTTCGCCGGGTTTCGCCTTAGAATCGGAAGCCGAGTTGCTGGCGACGCTGAGAAGCGACGACGCCCCTTTCTTCGAGAAGACCCTTGCCTGCAAGCAGCTTGCGGTCGTGGGCACGGAAGCGGCGGTGCCGGTGTTGGCCGGACTGCTGGACGACGAGAAGCTCTCCCACTACGCCCGATACGGCCTGGAGCCGATTCCTTCGCCCAAGGTCGATGAAGCCTTGCTGGCGGCGCTGTCGACGTTCAAGGGCCGGCACCTGGTGGGGGTGATCAACTCGATCGCCAACCGCGGCAAGCCCGAGGCGATCGGCGCGCTGGCGGAGAAGCTCGACGATGCGGACCGCGTGGCGGCCAAGGCGGCCGCCCACAGCATTGCCCGGCTGGGCACGCCCAAGGCCGGCGAAGTCCTCGGTAAGGCCCTCTCCGCCGAATTTGCCTCGGCGTGTCTGGTTTGCGGAAAGACGCTTGCCGAGCAGGGCCACCGGGCGGACGCCGTCGACTTGCTGCTGAAGGTGGCCGAATTGGACCGGGCGCCGTCGCACGTCCGGCTGGCTGCGATGCTGCAAGTGGTGCAGTGGCAGCCGAGCGAGGCGCTCGACATGCTGGCCGAGGCGATGAAGTCGGAAGACAAACAGGTCTTCAAGGCCGGGCTTCGTGCGGCCCGGCTGTTGAAGGCGGCCGACGCCACGCAGGTGACGCTCCGCGCGATCAAGGGTTCCTCGCCGGCCCGTGTTGCGCCGCTGGTCACGCTGCTGGGCGACCTGGCGGATCCGGCCGGGTGCGAGGCGGTCGTCGAAGCCGCAGGGGCTGACGATACGGCCGTTCGGATCGCCGCTCTGGGAGCGCTGGCGCAATTGGGCAGCGCCGATCAAGTTACCCTGCTGATGGACGCCGCCGGCGACCAGTCGGAAGAGGTCGCGGCACAGGCCCTGAAAACGCTGGCCGTATTGTCCGGCGCCGACGTGGACCGGGCCGTGCTCGGTCTGCTGGACGACGAGCCTCGCCGGGCCACGGTGATCCGGATCATCGGCCAGCGCCGCATCACGGCGGCCGTGCCCAAGTTGCTGACGCTGTTGGACGGGCCAAACCGGCTGGAAGTCGTCGCCGCGCTGGGCGAGACCGTTTCGCTCGAGCAGCTCGACGTGCTGGGCCGGATGCTACAGACCGACTCGACCGAGTTGGGCGACGCCGTTCGCAGCGCGATGCACGCGGCCTGCAATCGCATGCCGGACCGGGATGCCACGGCAGTCAAACTGGCCGAATATCTCCAGGGCGCCTCGGAAGAGACCGTTCAGTTCATCATGGCGAACTGCGAGGCATTGGCGGAGCGAAGGCGCTGGACACGGTGGCCCGCGCCGCCCGGAGTAACGACGCGACGTTGAAGGAGTCGGCCACGGAGGCGCTGGGCGGGTGGCTCGACACGTCGGCGGCACCGGTCCTGCTCGATCTGGCCAGGTCCGAAGGCGACACCAAGTACGGCATCCGCGGGATGCGAGGCTACATCCGGCTGGCCCGCCAGTTCTCCATGCCGGAGGAGGATCGCGCCGCGATGTGCCGCACGGCCCTGCAGACGGCCCAGCGCGACGCCGAGAAGAAGCTGGTGCTGGCCGTGTTGGAGCGGTATCCGAGCGCCGACGCACTGGGGATCGCCGTCGAGGCGGCCAAGGTGCCGTCGCTGAAGAACGAGGCCGTCGCCACCGCGATGCTCATCGCCCAGAAGGTCGGCGGCAAGTCGGCCGACGTCAAAGCGCTGCTGGCCCAACTCGGCCATGATCCGGTTGAGATCGAGATCGTCAAGGCCGAATACGGCGCGGGCGCGAAGGTCAAAGACGTGACCGCAATCCTCCGCAGACACGTCCGCAACTTCCCCCTGATCGTCTTGCCGTCGTCGAGTTACAACTCCAGCTTCGGCGGCGATCCGGTGCCCGGAACGGTGAAGCAACTGAAGATTCAATATCGCATCAACGGCAAGGCGGGCGAGGTATCGCTGGGTGAGAACGCCACGATTTTCCTGCCGGCGCCGAAGTAGAAAACGCCGGCGCTTACCAACCTGTCTCTGCTCCGCCTCGTCTGCCGTCTTCGCCAGCGAACAGCAGTGTGTCCGGTGCTCGGTTCCGCCCGCGACCGGCAACACGCCTTGCCAGGCGGAAGTTGTCTGCCTCAACGCGCGGCCGGATATTGCGCGGCCCGCTGCTGAATGACCCAAACACCAGTTCCTCCTGGTTCCCTTTTAGCATTGACGCCAAAAGACCGCCGGAACGTCTGGAAAGAAAGCGACAACTAAGAACTCGTACAGAAACAACTTCCCGGATTCCGAAGGGGACAGTCCCATTTTCCCTGCGGGAAAATCGGGACAGTCCCCAAGTTATTCACGTACGAGTTCTAAGCATCCAGAACAGATGTCAGGGGGGGTGTCAAGGCCCCGCCCTCGGTCGGGTTGATCCTGCCGGCAAGAGGGCCGCATTTTCACCGCGTGGCGAGCACACGCGGATCGTTAGGATGCGAAGGAGCCGAAATCGAGGACCTTGCCATCTCACGCCGTTCGTCCCATACTGGGAGCAGCGCCATGTCCTTCCCATCGGCCATCGACCGCCATGAGCGAACCCGACCCTAAGCCTGATACGCGGTCCTCCCGCGCCGGACTGTCCGGCCGGCAGTTGGGCGATTTCCGGCTGCTGCGGCGGTTGGGGCGTGGGGCTATGGCCGACGTCTACCTGGCCGAGCAGAGCTTGTTGCGCCGCCGCGTGGCCGTGAAAATCCTCAAGCCCGAACTGGCCGAAGATCAGACCTATTTGCGACGGTTCGAGATCGAGGCCCAGGCCGCCGCCTCGCTGGTCCACGCGAATATCGTGCAGATCTACGAGGTGGGCCACGTCGATCAGTTGCGGTTCATTGCCCAGGAATACGTCCAGGGCCAGAATCTCCACGAGTGGCGTTCCCGCCACGGCCCGCCCGATCTGCCTCGAGCCCTGTCCATCATGCGACAGGTGGCCGCCGCTTTGGCCAAGGCGGCCGACCAGGGGGTCGTCCACCGCGACATCAAGCCCGAGAATATCCTGCTCACCCAGTCCGGCGAAGTCAAAGTGGCCGATTTCGGATTGGCCCGGGTGACCAGGGAAGGTGAAGCCGTCCACCTCACCCGGGTTGGCATCACGTTGGGCACACCGTTGTACATGAGTCCCGAGCAAGTAGAAGGCAAACCGCTGGATCCCCGCAGCGACCTCTATTCATTTGGCGTGACCTGCTACCAGATGCTGGGGGGCAGCCCGCCATTTAGCGGCGACACGGCCCTGGGAGTCGCGATTCAGCACCTGAAGAAGCAGGCCGAACCTTTGGAGAACCTCCGGCCCGACCTGCCGCCCGCCTTGTGCCGTATCGTCCACAAGATGCTGGCCAAGGATCCAGAGGATCGCTATCAGTCGGCCCAAGAGTTGCTTCGGGATCTGCGTCGCCTGCACCTGGAACACTTTCAAAACGATTGGCCGGACGACTTGCCGGGCTGGGAGACCACGGGGGTCGATCTGCCGGCGGATCTGCGAAGAGAGACCACGGAACAGCTTGGCCACTTGATGAAGACCGCGGCGACCGAGCGACCGAGCCGTCATGCGAGGCGGCCGTTTTGGGTGGCCGCTATGGTGGCTTTCTTGCTGGGCGGGGCCGTGGCCTGGGTCGGCATTACGGAGCGTTCCTTGCTGGCTGACGCCAAAGCGCCCCCCCCCGAAGTCCCCCGGCAAGATACGGCCCTGCAGCAGTATCTATATGCCACCCGGATCGGCACGGAAGGCGCGTGGCAAAGCGTGATCGACCACTTTCCCAAAACCCGCTTCGCTCGACACGCCGAGCAACAGATGGCCCGAATTCACCTTCGCGAGGGAGATTACGACCGCGCATTGGCGATTTTCGAGAAGTTCGTCGACCCGAGCGAAGACGACGAATTCCGTGCTTTTGGCCTGGTCGGGCAGGCGAGCGTGCTGACGCTTCGCGGCCAGTACCGGGAATCAGCCGCTGTGTTGGACCAGCTCTATTCGATCCGGGGGGAACTGCGAGACGAACAGATGCGGAGGCTGCTGGGTTACGTCATCACGAAGAACGGCTCCATGTCAGGCCAGCAATGGGATGATTGGCTGACCGAACTGTCTGCGGACGCCGGTTGACATTTCGGACCGCCGGTGGTAAAAAGGAATGTTTCGCGGATATCAAGGCCGATATTCATATTCGCGAATGGCCCCCTTCGTCTAGTGGCCCAGGACATCGGATTCTCAGTCCGAAGACAGGGGTTCGACTCCCCTAGGGGGTACTTTCCTAAGGGCCTACCGGGAAAAGAGTTACGGCATCCGGAAAAAATGAGAAACGACTTGACACCACGCGGCGCCTCAAGCGCGCCTCAGCAATCGGGTTTCCGGCGGTCGTTTCGGCAGTCATTTCGACAACTTCTCCCGTAGCGCCTCAGGGATCGGCATGACCGCTTCCCGGCCCTTCGTTCGCAACGCCACCCTCGCGTAGTGGTCGGCGGTTGTCTTCATACTGGCGTGACCCAGCTTGTGCTGGGCTGCCTCCAGGCCGTACAACTCGGTTGTACACTCACCCACCGTTCGGCGGAATGCGTGGAATTTGAGGTCACGGCGGCTGGGGTCGATGCCGGCGCCTTTCTGGATCTTCCCCAGCTGGCGCACCAGCTGGGTTTCATCGTGTGGCCACTCAAAGACCCGCCCATCTGGGGTAAGGAGTTCTTGGCCCGCCAAGTGCTCCGCCATGGCCTCCAGATGCTGAGCTGCTAGGTCACCAAAGGAGTATTCTCGGAGCCGGGTCTTGGTCTTGGTGGTCGCCGGGACTGGCCTCAGACAGCGGCGGTCCAGGTCGACGTCGCTCCAGCGGATGTGCAGGAGTTCGCCGCGTCGCATCCCGGTTTCCCAGAGGCAGGCGAAGTAGGTTCGCCACCAGGTGCCGATGGTGAATGGCAGGCCGACGGGAAGGGTGGCTTCCCTGCACGCCTCGAACATCTTGGCGAACTCCTCTTCCGTGTAGGATGGCTTCTCGGTCTTAGGTTCGGCCAGCATCCGGATCTTCGGGGCTCGCTGCATGAGGGTCCGATCCGGATCCGCACACCACCGGAAAAATGCCCGGAGGTTGCGGAGGTCCTTGTTGACGGTGCTCGCGCCTAGCTTGCGACCACCGCGCCCGCGCTGCTTCTTGCGAGCGACAACGAACTCCAGGACCACATCCGTGGTGATAGCGTCCAGCCGCCCGGGGTTGATGATGGCCTGGAATCGGTCGAGAGTGTCCCCGATATCCCGTAGTGTGCTGGCAGCGAGTTCCTTCGCCTGTAGTTCCAGCTTGAAATACTGCCGGCGGGCGGCCGCCCACGTCGGGACGTCGCTGTCGTCGGGTTCCGGCTGGTAGCTGCCGAGTTGCATGTGGGCGGTCAGGTCGGCGGCCAGCCCATCGGCTGATCGCTTGGCTGGCCTGCCTGTGCCGGCTACCTTGCTGCGGCGCCGCTTACGGGTGCCGGTTTTGGCATCGGGCTCCAGCCATTCGACAACGAACGTGTCGGTGGCTTTGACGCCCTTTGTGCCTGGCGGGCACTTCTCCCGCCGGCGTCTGCTGGTGGCTGGGTCAAGCCATTCTCTTGTGACCCAGGCTTGTGAGTTTCGCTTTTTCATACGGGGGTTCCTTTCTGGTAGTCACCCCACCCGACGCGCCCGGCTACCAGTCCGGACGCGAATGGGTGGCATAAAGGTCATTTGGGGTTTGCGTACCTGTTATCGCGGGTGAGGTCTTTGCCGCTGCCTTTGCCGCTCTGGAAAGCTCCGCGTGCAGCCAGCCACCCTCGGCCCCGCAGGTTGGACCGATGCCTGGCAGGTCTATCAGCCGGGCAACAGTCAGCGCGGCGAGTGCGCCGCCAAGTAAAGAACGGCGAGTAGCGGTGGGAACAGAATGGGACATGGTCTATGCCCTCCCAAGAATTGCGCAAACCCCCAGCGCCCGTGTTCGCGCGGACCTAAGACCGCACCGGGTGCCGTTGCCGGACACCACCGACCGCTGGGGGCGTGTGCTCTTGCGTTTTGCGAACGCATGGGAGAGAATTCCTAGGTTGTCGTATCGACTTTGAACGCTCTCATTATCAGATCCTGCCTGGAAGCTGTCAACCCTAGGCCCAGTTGGCATCTCTGTTTGTCTGCCCATGTATACGGTTTACACTGGCCAGGGGTTGACGAGCAGGGGGATTTTTCCGAATTTCCCGGTGGTTACTTGGGGACACTATGTGTCTTACCGCCGAATCACGCACCTCCACGCCGGGAATGGGCTCCACGAGGACCTTTTCAGACTTCCTGTCAACAGGTCTGGGCGACGGTGGGCTAGCACATTACCGGCGCCCGTATTGTACGCGTTGAGCTACAACTGGCCGTTGTTCACAAAAGAGAAGTCCGTCCACCTCTTTAGGATCGCCTGACTGGCGCCGAGTGCCGGTGCCTATTTACGGTGGTTCGCCATCCGGTTTGTCGTGGATGCTTAGCGGTGATGTACGCTTGCGGGCTCTGCCTGAGTGAAGCAGTTCGTCTTCCCGTCTCCGGCGAGGTGTCGGGCGGCGTGGAGCGGAAGACGGGCAAGATGATACGGCTCGACTTGCAGGCGGCACGAAAACAATGGATCGAGGAAGCGGACACCGAGCGGGAGCGTGCCGAGCGGGAAGAGTCAGACTTCCTTACCTACTGCAACCATGCCGGGCTGTACGCCGACTTCCACAGCAACCGGCACCTGTTCATCACGAACCTGGAGCGGGCCGGGATCCGGCCCAAGATGGCTCAGACGCTGGCCCGCCACAGCGATGTCCGACTCACGATGGACGTCTACACGCACGTCGATCGGGAGGAGCAGATCGACGCGATCCGGAAGCTGGGGGCGCCGGGGGATGAGGCGGCGTGAGGGGGGCAGGCAGCGAGTATCTACGGCTTCAGCCGTGAGGCGCGCCGTGTGCCTCGACACGAGCCCCGATACGCGGCAAGCCCGGCGTTGAGTCTGTGTTTCACGTCAACTTCCACGCGCGTCGGAAACACGGTTGCGTCGTGACGCTGTAGCTTGGGGCGTGAGGCTTGTCAACGTAATCGGGTAGGGTTACCGGCGTTTGCGGAGGGTTACGGGCGTTTGCGGAACTCGCAAACGATCGTCCGCCTCTACTGCATGTCGTGTTTGATTGCCCCTCGATTGCGGGGCGTGGAGTCGATGGTCCATTATCTCGCAACTACCTCATGGGGCCGTTGGAAGCTTCCAGATCTGCACGGTTCCATCGCTCTTCCCGGCAGCGATGTACCGGTTGTCGGAACTCCAGTCAAGCGAGTTCACGTAGGTGCCGGGTTCGCGCAACAGTGTAAGCAACGGCTGGTTGCTGTCCACATCCCAGATGACGGTGTGACCCGCTATATCGCTCGATATGATTTGCTTCTCGTGTGGGCTGATAGCCACCGCCCTCACGTCCAATTGGTGGCCGCTGAAGCGTCCTATCTCTTTCCCGGAGTCGACGTCATGCCGCGTCAGTTGACCGCCGTTGCTGCCTACGTAGAGATGCTTGTCGTCCATCGAGAATTTCAGGACCGTTGGCCAGCGGCCCGGTGTCGGTAGCGTTTGCGCCAAGCTCTTGGTGCGACTGTCCCAAACCTCCACCTTGTGCTCCTCGTAGCGTTGAGTTCTTGACCATTCCAACTCCAGAAGGTGATCGTCCCATCTCGCTTTCCAGTGACGATCCACTGACCATTCGGGCTGAAGGTGGGGGTCGAATACCCGCCTTCGGGAAACCGAGCCGCGAGTTTCCCGGTCGACGCGTCCACAACCGCCGCCGGTTGGCGGCCCATATTGAACCCGACGACGATCCAACGCCCGTCGGGACTGAACATCACTTTCCTGAGCCCACGGGCACCGAATGAAAGGGAAGCCTTGGTGGGCGTACTCGACGGCTTCAGCAACGGTTGCCACGTAGCCGGCCGCCCGTGCCGCCGGGAGTGGATTCTCGCGGATCATCTCGGCCAGACTGCGACCCTCGACATGGGCCATGGAGAAGTACTGCTGTCCGTCGTACTGCCCCACTTCGTAGATGGCCACGATGTTCGGGTGCTGCAGGTTGGCCGCCGCCTCGGCCTCCATGCGGAACCGCTGCACCTCCTCTTCCGAGGCGAACCGACCGGCAAGGACCAGTTTTAGCGCCACGATCCGATTGAGGCTGAGTTGCCGGGCGCGATAGACGATTCCCATCCCGCCGCGGGCGATTTCTTCCAGCAATTGGTAATCGCCGAAGTAGCGGATCCTGGTGCCTGGCATGGGCTGGCCGCCGGGACTTCGAAAAACCTCGTCGATCAGCCGAGCGTCCTGGGGAAACCGATCATGATACGCTTCGGCGGTCGGCTGCTGACCGGCGCGGCTGCGGTAGTCGAGTTCCAACAGCAACAATTCCTGGAGCAACTGGGCACGTTCTGACCCGGACGACGACGTCAGGTACCGTTCCATCTCCGGCTGCTCGCCGGATTGCCAGGCTTCCTCGAATTCCAGGCATGCCCGGTCGATCCGTCTTTCGGCGGCCAGCGGAAGCGTGTCTGGAGTACCGCGCGTGGAATCATTCATGGAAGCGTGCAGGCCTGCGGGCCTCAGTCGAAGGCGTGTTGCCACTCCTTGCGGATCAATCGCAGCCTTCGTTCAACCGTTCGCAGCGAGCAGTCCATCCGATCGGCGATTTCCTGGTTGCTGTAACCTTCCATCTTGGCCAGTGCCAGATCGCGCAATCGCGGATCGTCCAGCTTCTGCAAAAGATTGCGGCATTCGTCGGCCATCATGGCGGCAAACTCCGGCGTCGGTTCCCGGCCCACGACCCTGGCAACTTCCACTTCATCCCAAAGGAGATCATCGCCGTCGAAGCTCCGGACCTGACCTCCGCCACGCCGCCGCCGTTTCTCGTGCCGCGCCAGGCTCATCGCCTTGTGGATGGTCATCTGGAGTAGTAAGCGCCAAAGGCCATCACGATCCGCCAGATCAGGAAATCGGCCATCTCGGGCGGCGCGGCAGAACCCGTCCAGCGCGCTGAGGGCCACGTCCTCCTCGTCGGCCATGCCCTGCGGAACGCCACGAATGCGGTCGCGCGCCAGCCGTACCAGCCGGGGAAAGTACCGCTGTCAGATGCCTCGAGCCCCGGCAGACTCGCCGTCCCTGATGGCCGCGATCCAATTGGTGACGGAACGTTCGGACGACATGGCAGACCTTCGGTCGATAGTAGCAGCGTCTACTTCTAGGCCAGTATACCGATCCCCTGGAAGGGTGGTCAAGCAGGGCTGCAAGGCGAACTTCCTGGTTCGGATGAAGCATCGCGGTGATCCGGTGGCGGGTGATTCGAACCGGTGGCGCTGATACGGATAGACATGCAGATTCAGACCGACTCGGTGGAAGCCTGAACGAGCAGAGAAACTCGCAGGCTGTTATACTATGCCATTAGCGAGTAAGGAAAAACCCGCGCGAAAGTCTGCCGTTGGTTGGAGTGTGTTTCTTCTGCTCGGGCCGGGCCCACGATCCGGCTCATCGGAGGCAGAGGTGGATGTCGCACCCTCAGCGCTCCGGTGGCTTCAGCAGTTCCAACCACTGAGGAAATCTTCGCCGTGATACTCGTCAACGCCGACCGTGACTCGGGTGTTGGCGGAGTCGCTGACCGCGGAGAGAGGCGAACGCGTACGGTCACGTTTCACGGCCGCGCGCTGTCGAATCCCCATAGCAAAAGGTAGCAACGATGTCTGTTTCCAGTTCTCGCCGAGGCAAACCAAAGTATGGCACGCGCAGTCTGAAGATCCCGGCGCGCAGGCTCCATCTGGAGCGGCTGGAAAGCCGTCTGTTGCTGTCGACCATCAATTGGGAGAACCGCGGGCAGGCGAGCGATGGTTTTGAAGAGGTGTTCGGTCTTGACGCCTTCGCCGCCCGTAGCGCGATCGATACGGTGAATCCGGCGGACGTTTTGGTAACTAACTTGGACAAAGACTCGGTAGTCTGGATGGCGGACGCCGACGGCTTCTGGGAC
>Ga0180438_10009526_pt1 | contig 12084 bp, 13 predicted proteins | sample SS_ome_12_FD_132455 | JGI IMG/M metagenome (GOLD analysis project Ga0180438, IMG submission 132455) | Hypersaline lake sediment archaeal communities from the Salton Sea, California, USA - SS_3_D_2 metaG | ecosystem: Environmental > Aquatic > Non-marine Saline and Alkaline > Hypersaline >...
AATTTAATGCCATAATAGAGAAATCCGTCTAGAGTTAAATCTATATTTGCACTAGTAAGAGGGAAGAGGTCTCCATTAATATTTTTCATCTTTTCAAATTCTAAATTTGCCACTCTTCGAGCATAAGAACGAAAATCATACCATTCACCTTTCACATCATAGAACCCATCTGGTCTATCTTCCCATCTCCATTTTGAAATATATGACCCATTTTTTACACTAATTTCTTTGTAAGGAAACTCTCCCAAATAATAATATCCATTTCTAAGTTCTATGTTATCATAAATCTTTTGAGTTAAATAGCCCACTCCATAAACTTCATATAAGTTTCCACTTAAAGCAGATAATCCAGTTCCTACATATATATCATCAATAGTCCTAAATCCTCTAAAATTAGTAGTCTCTCCCAATATAGGACTAAAAGATGAAGGACTACCTAAATCTAAAATATCTAAAAACCAGAAATAAGTAATACCTGGAAATGTATTAAACTGCCCTTCTCGCAGTAATTCGGCAATATGTTCTCTTAATCCAAATGTCTCAAAGCGAACTACCCTCTCAATTTCCGTAATACCTAAATCTACTTTTAATCCTCTAAAATACGGAGGGTCATCTGAAAGTCTTCCTACTCCACCAGAAGCGTCTTTAAGATATTCCCCACGTTGATTTGTGCCGATTTCTTTTATCGTAGGAGTTCTGTTAAGGATTACATTATTTTCATTTTGAAAACCTACAATCTCATAAGTTCCTAAGACAAAATTAGTGCCACTGATTATCTCAATAGATTCTCCTACCATATCTTCATCAAACTGATTTCCAGTAGTAGTCAATCGAGTGCTTCCAGCTTGACAAGATAGATTAGTAATAGTAATAATACCCAAATCAGCTTTCGGATTGAGAATATCAATATCTTGCAATATAGCATGATATAAGTGCTGTTGCTCATTCAAAGTCGCTATAGGTAAGTCTATTTTAGTAAATCGTTTTGTCCAATCATTATCAGATTCCGCAGTTACAGTAATTTGTTCTCCCTCTGCTTGAGGGTTTAAATTAGTAATACTTCCTTCAAATATTAGAACATCATTAAGATATATTTTGACTTCATTTTGGTCGGTAATTTCTGAAAAAGTGTTATCTAAAGTGTAGTCGGGCTTATCAAAATACCTACCTAAAACAAAAGTTGCAGTGCTTCGTTCATCAATTTGATGGACTATATCAATCGAAGCTAAATCTACATCAGTAACGGATACATTGTCAATTTTAACTACAAATTTCTCTCTATCTAAAGGAGTCAAAGCAGTGTAAGAGCTTGGACTGAATCTTAAATCAGTCTTTATCATTTTTGTGATAGAGGATAAGAAGACAAAATTAGTTTGTATAAGTTTACCTTTAATAAATGCTAATATTGTGCTAATTTTCTTCGTAACTCGTTGTAAGAAAGTAAGATTGGTAGGAATAAGTTTGGCTTCCTGTTCATCTAATTCATAGAGTTCGGCTGTTTCCGAATCTGTTCCCATGAAAGTCTTTTTCACTGAAGGGAAAGTCTCTATAGTGGTTAGATTATCAGGATTGTCTATAATAATACGTTCTTTTGTAAAGGGGTCAAGTAAATCTACCTTTGCCAATTTTCCATCAGCACAGGCAATATATATGTAATTCCAAGTATCGTCTATGACAAAATCTTTGGCATTTTTCAGGTCATCTCCACTGATACTTAGGACATAAGTTTCCCAACATACATCATCACAGGGAGGACTGCAACTAAAGTCTACTTTAATTAATCTTGCAGGGTCTTCATTGGTAATAATATAAACATAAGGCGATTGATATATAATTTTAGTAGCATAAGCTCCACTATTAGCATCTCCGCCTAATTTATCACAAAGATAAATAGTGTCTTCTAAATTTACAAGTCGTTGAGAAGGTTTAACTGTGATTTCATCTGTTAAAGAAATAGTATCATTTAGAAAAATTTCCCCTGGGGCAGACGGAACTCCACCTCCATTAATTAAACCTTCATTTAATTTCTTACGATTTAACATATATTATACTCCTAAATTATAATGCAATCATTCTCATATAATCAATCATAACATAATTTGCTTCAGCAATATTATTTGTAATAACTATACCAATTCTATCGGCTTCAGTGGTAAAAAAGTTTGTAAAACTTTCAGTTGAACCTACCTGAATCCAATAAACTCCATCAAGAGAATACCAAAAAGTATATTGAGAACTAGTTCTATCAATTTTAATTTTTAAGTAACGATTAGCACTGGGTCTCCAATCAATATCTAAAGTTGCAAACATGCTATTAAAATTATTTGCTCCAATACTATTCCATCTAGGAATTCGTAATTTAAATCCACTATCATAAGCATATTCAAAAGAGATAGCTTTCCCTGTGCCATTCTCATATAAAATTAATCCTATCCCATATCCATTACCAGCAGTGTTATTTTTTGACCCTAAGATTTTTACAATAACTTCCCAATCATCTGTTCCCGATAAATCAGGAATAGGTCTAATAATACCTCTAGTATGCTCTGCTCCTACATTCGGCACATAGAGTTCTACAGAACTAAGGTCGGGCTTATGAGTAAGAGTGGCTGTTCCCTGATTAAGCCAAGACCATGCTGAACCTGATACCATAGGGTCGGAATCAAATTCATCCGAATAAGTAGTAAATAAGGTTGCATCATCTTCAACAGTTCTATCAATTGTTGGCAAACTGGCATTTTGGAGGGCTTTAAATAATTCAGCAGTATCAGTCAACCATATTTTGTCTCCACTACCCCAAGCAGTTTGAGAAGTTTCTTGCTGTGCTCTAATGACAGTGAGAACATCTCCAGAACGAGCAATTACCAATACGATTTCGTCATTTTCATCTGGAGCTTGACTCGCAGAACTAAATAAAGTTAGGTAATAAGGAGCATCTGGAAAATTTACACCATCTCCAGTGTTCACAGTTAAAGTGTTGCCACTTAGAGATGCTACAGTTGTTTCAATATTATTTTTTGGTCTAGAATACATTATAATCCTCCTTACGCTACCGTAATGGTAATAGTTATTTTTAAATCGGTATCAGAATCCACTGCTTGACCATCAAATTTGAATCTATCAAGCATTGTAGTTCCAGAGCCAGTGCCATCAAAGACTCCAGCTTCGGTAATCGTATAAGATTCTCCTGAACCGAATGTAAACGTCTTTTCAAATCTTACTTTGCGAGTTTCAGGTTCGGTGATTGTAGCAGATGCTCTAGCGACTTCTGCTTCTAATTCGGTGTCGTTTACTGTAGGGTCTCCTGTTCCACCAGAAGCACCTTCACCTATTGCGATATAATCAAATACATTCGCACTTAGTCCACCTATTAATTGAGCTACCCTAGCTTTTCCTGCATTAACAACTAGGTTGTGTAAGTCTATCTTGCTCAACACTTTACCTGTTTTCTTCTCGACTCTTTCCACTGTGATGTGGTCTTGAATTTTAATTTTTCCACTCATCTTAGTCCTCCATTATTCAATTTGCCAAGATGATAGTTGCCAACCACTATCATCCCAGAGTTTTGCTAATGTAATTGGGTCTTCATTTGTTGCAATATATAAAATTTCATTATCTCCATCTATGTCTATTGCACTAGCATTTCGGATTGTAGTTCCTCCAATGTCTAGTTCAATGTTCTCTTCTAATATACTATTAGTAGTATTGTGATGTAAGACTCTAGCATTTTCTCCACTAATTGCACCTGGAATTAAGAAATATAGGTCAGTGCCTACAGCGACTCCTACAGGGTCTTCGGTAATAGTTCCAGGTTTATCATAATAAAGAGTAGAACCTAATGGATTTTGCCTTCTTATTCTTACACCAACATAGTCATCATCTTTTACAGCCATAAAGACATAAGTGCTATTTGTAACCATATCTACAATTTCATCTACATTAAGGTCAATTTCATATAGCACTCTTGTAGGGTCATAAATGGTGCTTTTAATAATTTTGGATACTCCATCTTCCCCTTGAAAAGCTATCCAAAGATGTAGACCATCCTTGACTATTGCTGTAATCTTATTTTCATCAAAAGTATATCTAAGTTTACTCATGATTAATTCGCTAAATATTTAATTGCCATTACTGGTTGCTCTAATCCTGATACATCTAAGCCACCAGGAATTACTATTTTAAGATTCCAGTAGAGTTCTCCTCCACCGCTACCTAATACTCCGTTTTCATTATTAAGCCACAAAAAGTAGCCATCTGCATTACCAGCTAAAGGTATTCCTGTCCAACTAGCTCCAGGTAGTCCATCAGTCGTAACTACTCCATACCACCAGCTATCTCCAGCAACGCCTAAACCTAAACTGTTTAAATCCCTACTATCTAAGTTTTCGTCATCCCATAGTTCTAAAACAGGTTCGGAAGCTGTTGCTCCATCAAAAGAAGCACAGAATACATACCTTTTATTATCAGCAAAGTTAAATATCTCCCTTAGTAACCCTGCACTAGAATCCGCTAAGAAGCATTTTGCTACTTCAACATCATTTGAAGGGTGCAGAATCGTTCCTGCTTGGTTGTAGTCAGATTGAGAAGGGATAGTTTCTCCATCAGCTACAGCGTCAGAGCCTTCAGAAAAGACTAAAACATCTGCACTAAGATTGCCTGTAAAGGCTAAATCTATCCAATTCACTCCACTAGAACCATACTCTAAATCTTGAGTATCATTATTTACTGCTACGGTTAAATTAATTGCCATAATTCTTCCTCCTTACCAACAATTCACTCTTAAAGTAATTGTATACTCTATAAAATTATTTCTAAAATTAGTTACTCCCCATATAATAGAGAGCACTCGTTTGATTTTATATTCATAATTAGTTGTGGCGGTTTTGCCTATCTTGAGGATATATGGAGTATTCAAAGCCACTGTGCTATCTAACTCATCCATTTTGGGAACTAATTCTTCATAGTTATCAGCACTTAATACTCCTCTAAAAGTCAAATCCCAAGATTCTTGACCACCATCTATAAGAATACTACCTTTTCCTCTTTGGCTTTCTATCTCTACCGCCTTAGATGAGGTAAAAGGGTGATTAGATTCCTGCACTACAGGAAAAGTATATAATAGGGTTGTTCCTGCGGAATCATATAATTGAAATTTTGGCACAAAAGACATCTCTTATCCTCCTTATATATTCTTCTCGTAGTAATCTTCGATTATCTTCTTTATATCTGAATTCGTTAAAGCTCTATCTACTTCTTTACGAACATTGTTTCTTAATTCAGAAGCATTTACATTTATATTCACTTGAGCAGATATAGGTAATTCTGTTCTAAAAATTTGTTGTGCTCTGGTTGTTCTAATACGTTGTAATATTTCATTTAAATTCCCTGCCCCTAGAGTATCTGGAGTAGGGATTCCTGCCCCTGCCCCTGTAAAGAATTCTCTAGCTTGAAATTGAGTAAATCTTCCGCTAAATTGTCTCTGAAAGACATTTAAAGCTCTTCGGCTTAAATCGCCTATTTCTCTTGTTCCTGTAATTACTTCTCCAATTTCTTTAGCAATATTTACGCCAAATCTTTGAGCTATTTGGAATAATTTGATAGTTTCAGAAGATAGATTCTTCTGTTTCGTCATTTCTCCAGTTATAGCTTTTTGTAAATCTAACTGATTTTGTAATTCTGAACCAGCATCTTGATTTAGTCCTAAGAGTCTTTCTAGTTCAACTTTTGCCTTTATAAGTTCTGAAGAAGAAAGTCCTCTAGCCTTTAATAAATCAAGTTCGTGTTTAAGGAGCTGTTCTGTGAGGTCTTCTTCCTCTTTTACTCTCGCTTTTGCTATCTCTGCTCTTTGTTTTTCGATTTCTAAAATTTCTTTTTCTTGTAAATTGGCTTGTAAAAATAATCCTAAAAGCCTTTCATAATCTCCTACTAATGCTAAAGTGATAGCTCGTTGTTCATCTATTGCTTGAAGTTGTCCTTCTTGCACATCTTTAGACTCATTAAATCTCTGCACTTTAGTTCTAATAATATTTTTTAGTTCTTCCTCTAATATAATAGATTCTTTGATATTTTGATTTCGAATCTCAAATAAAGTTACTTCTTCTCTTAGAGTGTTGATTTGACGTTCCAGTTCACTCCGAATTTGAACCAAAAGCTCTCCGCCTTCTCCAATAACATCTGTGCGTAAATCAATTTCGGCTGGAACTTCTACAGGTTCTCTTTCAGCTTCTTCTTGTAATCTAGCTCTAGTTGCTCTTAATGATGCTAATATTCTTTCTTCATCTAAACCTACTGCTTCAAATCTAAAATTCTTTAATTCATCTGAACCTTCTTCAATTTTTTGAATGAGAGAATCTAATTCTTCTAAAGGAATTTTACCTTGTAATCCTTCAGTTATTTTTGAAAGAGTATCCATATTCTTAATAGCTTTTTCTTCTATTAGTCTATTAAAACTTAACCAAGCCTGTCCAAAAGGCACAATTCCTACTGATAAGTTTACAAGACCTTGACCTAATCTTTCAAAAAAGTCTAAAGAATTCTCCAAAATAGCATTTACTCTTCCTAACGTTTCTTCAAAATCTTTACCTCCAACAATACCTCTCACAAAGGCTTGTCCTGCTAAAGTTCTTAATCTATCAAATCTCTGGGTTTGCACTCCAAGAGACTGTTGCACTCGTAAAAATTCTTCATTTTCTTTCGCTAATAATTCATTGTAATCTCTCTGTTGTAGATTGATTCTATCGAAATTGTCAATTAGAGTATCATAAATAGTAACTAAGGCTAGACCAGCTTCTCTAGCTCTAACACCTCCAAATAAGCCTAATTGTTCAAAAGCTTCGATAGGCAGTTCTCCACCTGCTTCTTGTAAATCTTTAACTGCTTTGAGAACTTTCAATAATACATCAAAAGTAGACTCTAATTCAGGATTAACTACAACACCAAGTTCTCCAGCTAATTCTCCTAAATTACTTACCAATTTATTAATACTAGTTCTTAACAACCTACCTGCTCTCCCTGCTTTCAAACCAGCAGTGTTCAAAGTAGCTAAAAGGGCTACTGATTCATCAATCGAAAAATTGAAAGCATTTGCAGTAGGCAAGAACTTCAATAATGACTCATTAAATTCGTTCAATGTGAACGCATTGTCTCTATATAATTCAAGGATTTGAGCACCGATAACTCGTATTCTTTCTTGAGGAGGAATACTTTGGTCTATAGAATCCCCTAAAAGTCTATATGTTTGGGCTAAAACGGTTGCAGTTTGTTCTGCATCACCAAATAGAGTAGTAGCTAACCTAGTAGCAGTTGCCATACCTTCTAGAGCGTCTTCATATTCAATCCCTACAGTTCCAAATCTAAAGAAGGCATCTGTAACGTCTTTCATGCTCTTTCCTGTATCAATAGCTAATTGTCTAACTCTTTCGGTTAAATTATCAATTGCTCTTTGCATACCACCAGTTGCTCCATTAATAACGAGCACTGACCTCTGCAAAGCTTTATCGAATTCAATCCAAGCTTGAGCACCCTGTTGGATAGTATTGATTACTCCCAATAAGGCACTGCGGAAAAGCAACCACACAGGCACAACTATAGCAACTCTGCGTAAGGCTTTCGTAAAGTTGTCTATAAAAGGCTTAGAAGTTTTGGCTTGTTTTCCAATATTAGCAACACTAGCTCCTACAGGTTTAATTCCTTTAGCTGTCTGTTGGAACGAAGCCCTAATTCTTCTATTACCATCTACTAAGACAGTCCTAAAATTTTTGACTACATTTTTCTGCTTATCTAAAGTTTCTGTTACCCTTACAGAAGACAATTTAGCCGATTGACTAACTTGAATCCCAAATCTTTGGGCAGTGGCTTTCGCCTGATTCAAAGCAGTAGTAAATGTCCTAATTCCTGTAGTGTCTGCGGTTACAGAAAGTAAATAATCTAATTCTCTAGCCATTACTTACTCCTCAAGTTCCAAAAACCAATCCTTTCCTTGTTTTCTTAGTTTTGGACTTTCTCTTTTTATTTTTCTTTTGTTTATGAAGCAAATAAGCATCTGTTAATATCTCATTTTCTAATACTTCTTTGCTCATAAATTCCTCTCCTATAGCTAAATCTTGATATAAATTTCTATATATCTCTAACCATTGGAGAAATATTATCTGAATCTCTGATAAATCAGAATTGTTCTCAAATACTTTAACACCAGAGCTATTTCTACTATGGTAGTAAATAGTCTGCCATTTATTACTTTTAGCCAATGTTCTGATAGGATTAGGTTTAAATGCCATAATAACTTAACACTTGACTATAATTACTTGCTTTATATAGTAAATCTAAATTATCAGAATTCTTTAATTCTTCGTAGCTTCCAAATACTCTCTTCCATCCCTTCTTAATTTTTTCTTCTAAAGTCAAAAAGAGAAGATAAGAGTTACTGAAAGCATCTAATTGCTGTTCTAACGAGCCTTCGAGATAATCATTTTTTTCCATTGAAAGTAGATTTTTTTCATCCCTTATATCTAATACCTGTTGCTCTAATTTAGCTCTCACATTTTTATCTTCAATTTTAAGCATTTTATCTAAAAGATTATCATGCTTCTTTTGGAGAGTTATCATCTTCTTTTCTAACGCTCCTAAATCTACTCCCTCTTTTTCTAATAAAGCAATTATCTGCTTTTTAGTTTGAATGTTCCCTCTTTTTAAGAGTATAATTTTCTGCTCTGCTCGTTTTTGATTGAGTTCTAAGCTTTCTCCCACTTTGGGTTTTCTTACTCTAAAGGTGCTCTTCTTGTGAGGAAATTCAATTTTATTGTCTCTAATTAAAGGTTCAATCTGTAATTCATCCTCTAATTGAGCTAATCTCCTCGCTAAAGTTTCTTTATCTAGGGTTTTCTTTTCCATACTTCCTCCTTACATAAAAATACCCAAACTAATCCTGTTTGGGTTTGGTAAAAGATAAATTGTTACTAGTTAAATGAAGACGAAAAATTTTCTTCAAAAGCCGAGAATTCTCGTAAATCTGTTCTTTAATTAAAGCCCTATATAAATCAGGTATTTGCTCTAGAGTGAGTTTACCCTCTTTTACTAAGTCTTCTAGGACTTCCATTCTTTTTAGACTGATACCGACTAAAGATTTAGCATTTACTTTAATCTCATCTAAGATTGTTTCTATTTCTTTCTCACTAATTTTGAATTCTCGCATACTTACTCCTTACTGAATTATGGGGAGGGAGAATATCCCTCCCCTATAATTTCATTAAATACCTAAAGTTGTTGGATTTGTGGTGATAATAAGTTCCTCACCTTCAAGGGTTACATCTCTAGTTTCGTATTCATCAATTGCTGTTGCTCCTCTTTCCTCTGTGGGTGATAAATTGGTAAGTTTGTAACCAAGCTTAAAAGATGATTTACTATCATCCTCATAAATCTTAACTATCAATGATAGATTGTCTACAAATTGGTCTAGGTCTATAACTCCATAACCAGTAGATACCGCCCTCATAGCCTCTTCTATAATGAAATCATGCAAAAATCTGCTGATAGTAATCGAAGCAGTGTATTCATTAACACCACGAAGAATAATTTCATCATTACCGATTTCTTTATAATCGGCTCTATCAAAGGTTACGTCTATAGCGATACTCTGAATCTTATGAAGATAATCTTCTGAACCAGGCTTTCCACTTGCAGGAACGTAAAAATAAAGGTCTACTGCATCTGCATCAATACTACCTTTATCTGCATCATTAAGCGTAAAGGGGTCTTGCCCCGAAATGTAAGTAGAAGCGGTATACCAAACTTTGATAATGTCTCCAGCTTGACAATCTTCAACAGTAATTTTATTTGTGCCTGAATCATAACTATAATCGGTATCTGCTTCTAAATTAGTAGAAGTGTTACCTCTTACCTTTACAACTCTCCACAAATATTTTACTGCATCTGAACCTGTTAAATCAGGGTTTGCCACAGGGTCAGGATAGTTAGTATAACTACCAGCCCCAATTTCGATTTCTACTGCATTACCAGAAAGTAAATCTCCAGTTGCAACATCTTTTCTAAGGTAAATATAATAAGCATTATTACCTTGTAACAAATAACTTCTTTCACCAGTAAAATCAAAACCTCTTTCAACAATATCTTCAGGACTTCCAATACTAATTGAAAATCCAGCTAATCTTAAATCAGGATAGAGTTCTGTTCCTAAAAAGTTACCATCATCATCAGTAAGATAACCAGCTATGTCAAACCATGACGTATCGAAATGACTATCGTGCATGGAAATCGTATCTGTAGTGTCATCTTTATTTGATAATTTTCTCCAAAATTCTATGTTTCCATATTCATTCTGGGTAAGACGATAAGTAACTGTAGGAATCCCTCTCCTAAAATCAACAATACCAACTCGACCTATTTCCTTGTTCTTTTCCCTATTCAAAGTTGTGGTTTTGTCTAAAGACTGTGCTCTGTCTATTTCAGCAGGGTCAGCGTCTCCATTGATGGGAAAAATTCTGGGTCTCAAACGACTATATTTAATCATTTTGTTTCTCCTCCTACGAGAATTTGCTCTTCTTTAGCATTTTTACCTTTCTATCTACTCTTACGGTATATTTAAGATTTATCTTTTCCTTCTATTTTTGAAATTCTTTGGGCATGGTCATATAATTTTTTATTAATACATTCTTGCCCTTTTTTTAAATCTTTTACATCTATACCTAAATGTTTAAGGTCATTAAATTTTATTAAAATTAATGCTCCTAACGTTAATATAGTGCTTATAAACTGAAAACAAAATAGCCAAAATTTCCAATCCATAAAAAATGCCATAATTATTCCTCCACCTTCGAGTATCGAACTACTACGGTAATTAACCATCTATGCCTGTCATGTATATCTAAATCAGATTTTCTTACATTAAAATCTACAGGAGTATCTTCAATAGAGACCACACCAAGTCTTCCGCATCTAGCTTTACTGTCTATAATAGCATCTTGCCCTGCATCTTTCTTGACATTATACTCATAATAATCCCAACCATGTTTAAGACAACTAATTAAAGTATCCTTCAAATCTAGCATCTGTCCTTCATTACCAGCAAAAATATCTACAAAAATCTGGACTTCTCTTTGGGTAGCATCTGTGCCAACTTCAATAAAGTTATGGGCAGTCTCTCCAGCTCTAATACAAATAGCTGGAACTGGTATCTCATAAATTCTAGCAAATGTTTTCTCTACAGAAATACCTGTCCATTTATTTTCAGCTAAAATTGTTTCAATTCTATCTATTGTAGATTTTTCAATATTTCTTGAAGTTCTATATAATGCCATTATGGTCTCCTTAAAATTCTATCTAAATGTGTAAAGGCTCTTCTTACTAAATTACCTGTTCTTTCAATGTAGTTTAAGCCTTTGATTTCTTTTTTAGGGAAAATAGGTTGCCCTCCGCCTGGGCGAAATAATCCTGTTCCTGTTGCTGGTTGCCAATGTCCTTTCAGTGAAGGATACGATTCCGTAGAAGGTGGGATAATTCCTCCCCAATTTATGACAGCCCAATGTGGGCTATCTTTTCGGAGTAAATCTTCATCTCCCAAACCCCAACCATATCTATTTCCTGTATCAAATACGTCTAAATTTATCGAATCAATTAAAGACCTTCGACTAGCTTTAGCATTAGGGTCATTATGAGGACTTCTGGGTCTTTTCCTTTCCCCAGATATAATCCTCTTCATTCTACCTTCAGCTCTATTTCCTAAGTCTAAAATAAATTCTCTAAGTTCTAAGTTCTTAGATTGTAGATTCTTAATTTCTTTATCTAAGTTTCCAGTTTTTCTTTCTTTAAAGGTAATTCTTACTCTCATTTCGAATATATTAAAACTCTATAGTATTCTCCTTCTTTCCTATATTGAATATTACTTCCAGCATTGTCTCTCCAACCGTAGTAATTATTTCCTTCAATTACAATCTTATGAGACTGTAGAATCAAAGGAAAATCTTTAGCTTGAATCATTAATTCTTTTGCTCGTCTTACATGTATACCTTGTAATTTCCAAAAAGCTTGAGTAGTAGTTAAATCGGTTACAATTGCTTTTATAGAATAAGG
>Ga0180438_10009527_pt1 | contig 12082 bp, 7 predicted proteins | sample SS_ome_12_FD_132455 | JGI IMG/M metagenome (GOLD analysis project Ga0180438, IMG submission 132455) | Hypersaline lake sediment archaeal communities from the Salton Sea, California, USA - SS_3_D_2 metaG | ecosystem: Environmental > Aquatic > Non-marine Saline and Alkaline > Hypersaline >...
GCGGCAAACATTCGGCCGGAACTCACGCCCGCGACCGGCGGCCGCCTTTCCCTTCCTTCCCAGATTCGCGATCTTTCGCGGTTGCTGCCGCAACTGCTCTTGAACTACCCGGCGGGAATCTTTAGCATTCCCCACCTTTCCCTACCGGCGGAAGTCGCTCCGCCCGATTTCGTCTTTTCCACAATCGTCCAGGCAACTGCCAGTGAGTGGCTCACTGCAACCGATTGCCCGCGCGCAAGCTCGATTTGCCCTCTCCCTTTGCGCGATGGTCATTTTGACCGGCCTGGGGTTGGCTCGGGGGCAGGCCGCCGCGGTGCCGGGCTACGAGGTCTACCAGCTCAACCACAAGCCGGCAGCCGAAATCCAGAAGGTGCTGGCCGACTTGCTCCGCAAACAGGCGCCGCAATCGGACCTGCTGGTAGATGCCGGCACCAACCGCCTCCTGGTCCGTGGCCCCGTCGAGGCCCAGACCATCGCCCGCCAACTGATCGACTCGCTCGACCGGCCAAGTGCCGCGGCGGCCTCATCGGCTCCCCCGTCCGCGGCCACGAGCGGCAAGTTCGTGGGCCTGAAGAGCACGCGGGTGGAGCGGGTGGAGTCGACGCTCCGCGAGGTGCTCGGCGCCAAGCTGAAAGCGAGGGAAGGTCCCCAGCCCCATCTGGCACACTACTGGATCATGGGCGCGGCCGGACCGGTCGGAGAGATCGTCGTTGATCGCCAGCGGAACGGCCTCGGGCTTTTCGGCTCTGAGCCGCTCACCCGACAGTTGGCCCAATTGGCCGCAGCCCTGGAAACGGCCGCCTTGGAACCGCAACGGAGCGTGCGGATTGTGCCGATCCGCAACGCCGACCCGGCCAAAATCCGCCAGGCCTACGAGGCCTATCGGACCGGCTACCGCGGGTCGGAGAGATCCCCGGCCGGCGGGAAGGCGGGGAATTCCGCCGGCTCCTCTTCGCCGGACCGAGGCCGAGCCCCCGCGGCGACGGACCAGGGCCGCGTGATCCCCCACGGCGGCGTCCGGCAGGTGGCCTATCTCTTCCAGGCCGAGGGCGTCGGGGGCGGGCCGGAGGGCTCGGCCCCCTCCAATGCCGAGCCTCGCACCATGGACGAGCAGATGCGCGACGTCGGCGTCGACGTCGAGATCGAAACCCTGCCCGATCTGGACGTGATCATCGTCCGCGGCCGCGAGCGCGACGTGGACGAGGTCACCCGCCTGATCGAAGAAATCGAACGGCTCAGCGCCCTGGCCGAGCCGATGATCGAGGTCTACCCGCTCAAGCACGTCGGCGGTCAGCGGCTTGTCGCGCTGGTCGAAGAAGTAGAGGAGCGGTTGATCGGCAGCCGGCAGGGCTGGGTGAGCGTCACCCCGCTGGTGAAGCCGAACGCCCTGCTGCTGATCGGCTGGGGCGAGGCGGTCCGAGCCGTCAAAGAGCTGATCTCCAAGCTCGACCGCCCCGTCGAGGCGGCCACGCAAAGCCGCATCTTCCGCCTCCAGCACTCCGCGGCAAGTCAGGTCGCCGCAACGATCCAGAGCTTCTTCGGCACGCGACAGGGGATGGGGCCGGAGGTCTCGGTCACCCCCGACCCGCGAACCAACTCGATCCTCGTCTACGCCTCGCCCCGCGACATGGAGGAGGTGGGACTGCTGGTCTCGCGGCTGGACACGGACCAGAGCCGGGCAGTCACGCACGGGCGAATCTTCAAGGTCAACAACGCCCTCGCCACCGACCTGGCGGCGACCTTGCAGGGCGCGATCGACGCCGCCCGCGGCCGCACGGCCGCCGACAAATCAACCGCCCTGGAGCTGTTAACGGTGGACGCGGCGGGGCAGCGGTTGCTGCGATCGGGGCTCTTGGACGACGTCACCATCATGCCCGACCCGCACACCAACACGCTCTTCATCTCCGGCCCGGTCGCCAGCATGGAGTTGATCGCCGCCTTGATCAACGAGTTGGACACGCCGGCGGCGGTCGCCCAGATCAAGGTCTTCCGCATCATCAACAGCGACGCCAACGCCTTGGCGCTGATGCTCCGCACGCTGCTGCCGACGTCGACGCCCGGGGGCCTGGCTCCCCAGTTGGCCGGAGCAGAGAATGAGACGGCGCTGGTGCCGGTCCGCTTCGCCGTCGAGCCGCGGACCAACACGATCATCGCCACCGGCTCGGCCGGCGACCTGGCCATCATCGAGGCCCTCTTGCTCCGTCTGGACGCCGAGGAGCAGACACTGCGGATCAACAAGGTCTATCGGCTCAAGAACTCGCCGGCCGAATACGTGGCAACCTCGATCAACGACTTCCTGCTTCGCGAACGGCAGGTGCAGGCAGCCGCCCCCGGCTTTCTCAGCCCCTTCCAGCAGCTCGAAACCGAAGCAATCGTGGTGGCCGAGCCGGTCAGCAACGCTCTGATCATCAGCGCCACGCCGCGGTTTTTTGAAGAGATCGAGCAACTGGTCGAGGAGCTCGACGCCGAGCCACCCCAGGTGGTCATCCAAGTGCTGATCGCCGAGGTGGCGCTGACCGACGACGAGGAGTTCGGCGTCGAGCTGGGCCTGCAAGATTCGCTGCTGTTCGACCGCAGCGTCGTGTTAGCCAACCAGCTTGTACCCGGCTTCAATTTCAACAACCAACCGTTAGGGAACTCCGGCACCAACCAGAGTCTTGCCACTGCCGGTCAGGCCGCCGGGCAGGCCCTTTCGCATTTCGCGGTGGGCCGCACGAACAGCGATTTCGGCTACGGCGGGCTGGTGCTCTCGGCCTCCAGCGAGAGTGTCAGCGTGCTGATCCGCGCGCTGAAGCAGTCCGGCCGCCTCGATATCCTCAGCCGCCCCCAGATCATGACCCTCGACAACCAGCCGGCCTTCATCCAGGTGGGCAAGCGGGTGCCGCGGGTCACCGGCTCGACCATCACCACCCGCGGGCAGGTCAATAACATCGTTCTGGAAAACGTCGGCTTGATCCTGGGCGTCACCCCGCGGATCAGCCCCGAGGGGCTAGTGGTGATGGAAATCGACGCCGAGAAGTCGGACCTGTCGCGGACCGAGCAGATTGCCGTCGCCGTCACCGAGGGCCAGCCGATCTTCTCGCCGGTGATCAACCTGGCCACGGCCCAGACCACCGTCAGCGCCGCCGACGGCCACACGGTCGTGCTGGGCGGACTGATCAGCAAGAACACGTCGACCCTTCGCCGCCGCGTCCCTTTCCTATCCGACGTGCCCGTGCTCGGCGCGTTGTTTCGCTATGACACCGAGCAGACCACTCGCGCGGAGCTGTTGATCCTGCTCACGCCGCACGTAGTCCGCAGCTCCGAAGACGCCGATCGGATCAAGCGGATTGAGGCGGCGAGGATCGACTGGAGCCTGGCCGACGTCTACGACATCCAGGGTCCGATCGGCCTCGAAAGCGAGGCGGTGATCTACCCCGACACGAATCCCCGCGGCGTGATCCCGGGGCCGGAAAAACCGGACGTCGATCTCGACAAGATCATGCCGCTGGACGACATGCCGATACCCGCTCCACTGCCGAACGACGGGCAATCGGCGCGGCCCTCGCAGTCGAATGCGATCGGCCGGGCGGAGGTTCCGCCGCAGCCGCAGCGGACGGCGAGCAGACCGGCGGCGGCCTCGCCGGAAATCCCACCTGCGACAACACCGCCCGATGCCGCGGAGCCGGCAACCGACGGCGTCCGCGTCCGCTTCCATCCGTTGCCTGCCGAGCCGGTGCCGACGACGCTGGACGCGGCGGGGCCGCAATCGATCCGGCCTGCCGCCCACTATCTGGACGGCCGCACAGTTCTGCCGCCGTACCCGGCGACCGTTCCCGACTTCTACCAACAGCCCTGATCGCCGCCATTGTCCTTCGCTTCGCGTCCCATGCCCGACCGCCTGCTGTCCCCCCGTCCGGCCCTCAGGATCGACCGAGCAGCAACTCGGAAACGCTCCCAATTTTCCGGGCACCGTCGCGCAGCGATGCCCGGCGAATATGGGACTGTCCCCTTCCGAGATCGGAGGGTTATTCTTTCGCCCCTCGTAAGCCTTGCCGCCATCGCTTGCGGCCTGCTGTGCTGTGGATGCACGTCTCTGGGACTGGACGATTTCGCCTTCTTCGACTCGCCGCCCCAATATGAAACGCCCGAGCGGATCAGCGACGTCTGGACCGACGCCGTCTTGCACCAGCGGGGTTATCCGGGGGTGCGAGGTTTCGGCGGGCGGATTATGTTTCACGCTGCGGGCGAACGGCCGGTGAGGGCCGATGGCACGCTGATTGTTTACGCCTACGACGAGTCGGGCGATGGCGCCGATCGCGAGGTGCCCGACCGAAGATTCGTCTTCCCGGCCGACAGGCTGCAAGACCGCTACAGCCGTTCGGAGTTGGGGCATAGCTACAGCGTCTGGATTCCGTGGGGCGAGGTCGGCGGGCTGGAGCGGCGGATCACGCTCATCCCGCGCTTCGAGGTCCGCAACGGGCAGGTCGTACTGGGACAACCATCGACGCATGTCCTGCCGGGCAGGCCGCCCGAGCCCGCCGGGCCCACCGCCCAGCGCAACGCCTCCGAGTCTGACGGCTCCGTCCGCCAGGCATCGCACGAGGCGACGAACGAGCACCCCGGCGCGAGTCCCCCCCCGCGGCCGGACATCACGGCGGCGACGATCCTGCTGCCCCCGAGCTTCGCCCGTCAGGTCTTCGCCGACCCTAATTTCCAGGCCCCCGTCACGGCCCCGCCGGAGTACCGGCAGGAGCGGTTCTCGGCGCCGTTGGTTTCAAGGCCCGATCCCTGGCCTCGGCAGGCCGCGCCGGCTGCGTCGGATGTCCTACCTGCAACTGGTTCTCAACCTCCGAGATTCCCGGCTCGAAGAGCGCCAGCAGTCCAGCCATCATCTTCTCATGTTCGGACGACACCGATCCCCGCAACGTGGCCTTCCCGTCTGCCAATGACACCTCGATCCGGCGGGTGGGATCTACCGCAAACGCCGACGCCAGATGACCCGTCAGCGAAATGGCCAGTTGACGAGCCAGATTCCTACTGACCTCTGACGGGGCGGGCCCCGGTTGCCCGAATCCGACGGCCAGCCGTGGGCTGTAGAGCTTGCCCAGGGCGCCCTTGGCCGAGGTGCTTTGCAGGCTGCGGTTCGCATCCGGGGCCCTCTCGACCCGCACCGTCGGGGTCGATGTCCGGCTTCGGCTTACGTTTCGGCTGGACGTGCTCGGCTGGCTTGCGCCGGACGAGAAGAGCCGCCGCGCCCCGACGAAACCCCGTTGGTCACCGCTGCCCGCCCCGACGAAATCGTCCTCGCCGAAGTAGTCGCTTAGGAATCGCTGACGGATGGAGGCGGACCCAGCGTCGGAGGCGCCGGACGGCCGGCTTTTCGATAGGGTAGAAGAGGAAGAGGTGGTGCCGAGCGTGCGGCTTCCGAAAAGTTGAGCATGGGCCTCCGCAGCAACCGCGGCCATAGTCGCCGCTGCCAGGACCGTTAGGATTGGTCGGAATCTCATCGCGATAACCCCTTTCTTGCAGTCTCTCGAAGGGTATTATAAACACGATGCGCGATCTGGACGAGATCTTTGCGGCGCTGGGCCAAAGCAAATTCCGCGGCCGCATGCGATTGGACCGCCGCGAGCGGGCGTATCTCCGCAAGAAAACGCTGCCGGTGGTGCTTGACCACGCTCGGCGGTTTGTGGAGCAGCGGCTGGCCCCGGCCAACCCTCCCAACGACGGCAAGCAGACCCCGATGAGGGGTCACCCGGTCTTCGTGGCCCAGCACGCAACGGCCACCTGCTGCCGCGGCTGCCTGGCCAAGTGGCACCGTATCGAGCGGAACACACCGCTCAGCCGCGACCAGATCGAGCACGTATTGCGGTCGATCGAGCGATGGCTGCGGTCGCAGGGGGTCGAAGATGAGCCGTTGCCGCTCTTCTCGGACCCTCCAGGGGACGCAAGGAAGGAGCCCTCCGGGTGAGGGGGTGAAGGCGGGGCCGCCCGCCCGCGGTTTCCCTCCGGCGAACCCCGTTTTCTCGGTGTCCGACGGCTTGTCCTCAGATCGAGATCCCGTTACATTACATGTTTCCCGTAACCGTGCCGGCCGTGCGCTGGGCGGCGGGGCGGCCAGGCGGCCGGTCCCGATCCGACGGACAGATCGAGCAAGCGAGTTGGCAATGGCGAAGACCTTCATGGCCCGGCCCCGGGAAGTGAATCCCCGTTGGTGGCTCGTGGACGCCAAGGACAAGGTGGTTGGGCGGCTGGCGAGCGACATCGCCGTGATCCTGATGGGCAAGCACCGGCCCACCTATACCCCCCACGTCGACACCGGCGATTTCGTGGTGGTGATCAACGCCGACAAGGTGGTGTTCACCGGCAACAAGTGGGAGCAGAAGACTTACACCTGGTACACCGGCTACCCCGGCCTGAAAAGCGAGAACGCCGCCGAGCGGATGGCCCGCTCGCCCCAGTCCATCCTCAGCGAAGCGGTCCGGCGGATGTTGCCCAAGAACAAGCTGGGCACCAAAATGCTCGCCAAGCTGAAGCTCTACGTGGGCGACACCCATCCACACCAGGCGCAGCAACCCGAGCTGATCGAGTTGGGGAGCAAGAAGTAGAGGCGAGGGACTAATTGGCACTGGACATCGGGCGTTGGGCATTCGGTTGAGGTCATCTATGGAAGACGTTGCGACCAATCAGGCAAGAGCCAACGGCGACATCTTGGGAACCGGCCGGCGGAAGTCGTCGGTCGCCCGCGTCCGTCTCCGCCGCGGCGAGGGCAGAATCCTCATCAACGGTCGCCCCCCGGAGGAGTATTTCCCCAACGTCCGGCAACAGAAAGCGGCGCTGGCCCCGCTGGAAGAGACCGGGCACCGCAACGACGTGGACGTGATCATCCACGTCGAAGGGGGCGGCATCACCGGCCAGGCCGACGCCTGCAAGCTGGGGATCGCCCGCGCGATGATGATCTACGACGGCCAGCAGGAGCAGGCCTTGCGGGATTCCGGCATGCTCACCCGCGACGGCCGCATGAAAGAACGCAAAAAGTACGGCCTCCACGGCGCCCGCCGCGGCACGCAGTTCTCCAAGCGTTGACGCCGCGTGCAGGGTCGGGAGACCCGCGCACAACAGCCGCCAAACGACGGCACATCAGGAAACCTCTGCTCGGAGGCGATCTGCCATGGCCGCTCATGGAGGAGCCGGCAAGCCGGCCTTAAGCGCGCCGGCTTTTGCTCTCGTGTTTCTAACCGCCCTCTATCTCCATGCGGGGCCCCCGGTGCCGGGGCTATTGCCGGGGCCGCCGTTGCCGAGCGGCTCGGCTCGCATGGGCTCCGAGACGATGCGGGCGGACGCCCGGCTCAGCGACGTCTCGTTCGTCGATCCGCAGTGCGGCTGGGGCGTCGGCGACCGCGGCGCGATCTGGCACACGCTCGACGGCGGGCAGCACTGGCACCTGCAACAGTCCGGCGTCTCGTGCCGCTTGGAATCGGTCGCGTTCGTCGATCGCCAGACCGGCTGGGCGGCCGGCGGCTTCTCCATGCCCTACACCCACGCCGGCCAAGGCGTCCTGCTGTCGACCAGCGACGGCGGCGGGCACTGGACCCAGGTGCCGGGGCTGCTGCTCCCGCCGCTTGAGCGGGTGCGGTTTTTCGACCGTCAGCACGGCTGGGCGGTGGGCTGCCCTTCGGCCATGTTTCCCACCGGAGTCTTCGTCACCGGCGATGGCGGCAGAAGCTGGAATCCGCTCTCCGGCGAGAGAATCACGACCTGGCGGGGGGGCGATCTGCTCGACCGCAACACCGGGGCGCTGGCCGGCTTCGACGGCACGGCCGCAACGATCCGCCGCGGCGCCGTCCAGCCCGCACGCACTCCCCGCTTCGGTCTCCGCCGCGTCGCCGCCGTCAAGCTGGTGCCGGAAGTGGAGCCCCGGATTTATGGCTGGCTGGTGGGCCAGGGAGGGCTGTTGATGATGACTTCCGACCTGGGGGCCACCTGGCACATGCCGCCCGCTGAGTTGCCGCCGGAGGTCGTCGGCCAGTTCGACTTTGCGGCCATCGAGGTCCGTGGGCCGAAGGCCTGGGTCGCCGGCTCGCCGGGCTCGCGGATCCTCCACACGGCCGATGCCGGCCGCTCCTGGACCGTGCTGCCCACCGGCCAAAGCCTCCCCATCGAGGCCCTCGCGTTCGCCGACGACCAGCACGGCTGGGCCGTCGGCCATTTGGGCACGATCCTGGCCACCAGCGACGGCGGCAAGACATGGAGCCTTCAGCGCTCCGGCGGCGCGAGAGCGGCGTTGTTGGGGCTTCTTCTCGAGCCGGACGACGTGCCGCTGGAGCTTCTGGCACAGCTCTCCGGAGACGAGGGCTACCTGGCGGCGGTCGAGCTGTTGGGCCGCCGCGACGTGGAAACGCCGCCGCGGGCCGACGTGCCGCTGGACGATCGGATCCACGATGCGGTCGTCGGCGTGGGCGGCTGCGGAGTCCGGGCCGCCTGGCAGTTCCCGCTTCCCAAGCTCGATCTTGCACTCCCGCCGGAGCGGGTGCTGGGCGGCTGGAACCGCGTGAACGACGGCCGGGCGATCGACGAGCTCGACGCCCACCTCGTCCGCCAGATCCGGCTTTGGAGACCCGAAGTCGTTCTCACCCACGCCGCCGCGACGACCGCCGGCGAGCCGGTGGCCGGGCTGGTCCACGAGGCCGTGCTGCGGGCGGTCGGGCGGGCCGGCGACCCGACCTGGCACGCCGAACAGATCACCCAGCTTGGGTTGGAGCCGTGGAAGGTGAAGCGGGTGTTCGGCTCGCTCGGCCCCAGCGCCCGCGGCTCGACGGTGCTGGCCACGACCCAGCTTTCAACCCGCCTGGGCGCCACGCTGGCCGATGCCGCCGCCGGCCCCCGCGGGCTCGTCAGCGACCAGTTCCGGCCCGCGGCCGATTCGCTCGGCTTTCAATTGCTGGTCGACACTTCCGGGCGGCCGTCGCCGCGGGGCGATTTCTTCGCAGGCATCGCGCTGGCGCCCGGCGGCGAGGCCCGGCGGGAATTGTCGCCCCCCGCGGCCGACTCGGTCGACATGATCCGCCGCATCGCCGAGAAACGCCGCAACAGCCAGGCGATCCTCGAGCACTCCGGCCGCGAACCGCACAAGGCACTCGGCCTCTTGGCCCAGGTCGGCGACCTCACCCGGGAACTCGACCCCAACAGTGCCGGCGAGGTGCTCTATCAGCTCGGACAGCGGTACCACCAGACGGGCAATTGGACGCTGGCGGCCGAGACCTTCTCGCGGCTCGTGGACGGCTATCCCGAGCATCCGCTTTGCGACGCGGCCCTGGTGTGGCTGGTGCAGTACTACTCCAGCGGCGAGGCCGCCTGGCGCGTGCAGGGCGGCAACCGGATGACGGTCCAGCAGACCTCGGCCCCGGCGATCGACCCCCGTCTGGCCGAGGACCGCTCGGGGCAGGCGGCCGCCATCGGCAAACGGCTCGAGACGACGCGGCCCGAGCTCGCGGCCAGGCCCGAAATCGCCTTCCCCTTGGCCGTCGCCGCCCGGCGGCGCGGCTTTCCCGGCGACGCCGAACGGTTGTATCTTTCGCGGCGGCTGAGCCCGACCCGCGACGCGTGGTGGGCCTGCGCCCAGGGCGAAAAGTGGCTGGCCGAGCCCGAGGGGGCTCCCCCAAAACCCTTGCTGCGTTGCGTCGCGGCGACCGCCAAGCCACGTTTGGACGGGCAGCTCGACGACCCGGTCTGGCAGCGGGCCCAGCCGGCCGAGCTTGCCTTCGCACAGCCCAGTGAGTTCGCAGTCCCACCTTCAGGCGGAAGCAGCCGCCTGAGAGCAGAACTGCAAACGGCCGCCGTCACGCTTGCCTACGACGCCGAGTTCCTCTACGTGGCGGTCCGCTGTCGCCGGGTTGAGGGTTCAGGGTCCAGGGTTCAGGGGTCGGAACCTCCGACACCCGACTCCCAACCCCCGCCGCGGCCCCGCGACGGCGACCTGTCGGCCCACGACCGCGTCGACGTGCTCTTGGACCTGGACCGCGACTTCGCCACCTGTTATCGCCTGACCGTCGACGATCGCGGCTGGCCGAACGATTCCTGCTGGGGCGACGCCGCCTGGGACCCGGCGTGGTTCATCGCCGCCGCCGCCGAAGAGGACGCCTGGGCCGCCGAAGCCGCCGTGCCGCTGGAGTCGCTCACCGGCACGTTCCCCACCAGCGGAACCATCTGGGCGATCGGCATCCAGCGAACCGTCCCCGGCGTAGGATTCCAGAGCTGGAACACGCCGGCTGACCCCCGCGTCATCCCCGAAGGGTTCGGCTACCTGCTTTTTGAGTGAGACGTGCTATCGAGCGTCTCCAACTGGCGGAGCAAGTCGGCGATTTCCTCATGCGCTTGCTGGCTCTGCGTGATCACGAGACATCCCGGCAAGGTATTGACGGCGGCAAACGGCTCGCCGGTTACCCAGGTATCGGGCCGAATCGAATTCTCGATCACTTCGGCCAGCGCATCGGATTCAAACCCGGCCAGCCGATGGAGGCTGTAGACGTGGGTCTCCATCATGGCGTCGGCCGCCTCTCGCGAGGTGATCAGCAGGACTTCATCCCTCACGACGTAGCTCAAATCAAGGTCCCGCAGCATCAGCCGCAGGCTCGATTTGAGGCTGAGACCCTTCAGATTCTTCGTGATGGGAGTGTCGATCGGGATGCCGATGTCATCGATCGCCCTGGCGTCAAACTGGATTTCAACCGCGTGCATGTCTTTGAGGAAATCGACCACGTCCACGAGCGGCGTCTCGATGAATTCCAGTTCCGTCGGAGCCTTCAGGGTCTCCGTGATCCTGAGCTCGGCGGGCACCTGCGACCTCATGTCGATTAAATCCTCCGGAGGTGGTGTGGTTTGCTGATCTACAACAGCCTGAGCCAGCAGAGCGGCCGGCAGTGCCGTCGCCGCGGTCGCCCGAATTTCCGGGGCCTGGGCGCGGGCGACGTCTCGGCTTCCCTCGCCTGCTAGGCCAAGGGCCAGTCCCGCGACGACCAGTGCGGCGGCCACGCCGGAGGTTGTGATCGTGGAAGTGCTCACGGCAAGCTCCTTTTCGGCTAGTTCTATGGCGGTTTGCGAATCGCTGCCGCCGGGTTTCGCACCGCTGCGAAACGCGGACGCTGCTTCGACCGTGGCGGCGACCAGCCAGTCCGCCGTCGCCGTCTCGGCAGCGGTCGACGACATCCCGACCGCCGCCAGCACGCCCCCCAGGCCGATCCCCCGCCGGGCCAGTCTCACCCGCAGGCGGTCCTTTCCCCGCTTCAATCGCCCTTCGACGACGCCGACCGCCAGGCCCAGCTCGCAGGCGACCTCCTCGTTGGACTTGCCCAGCAGATAGCGGAGCACGAGCGGCTCGCGGTATTTTGCCGGCAGGCGCTGGAGCTCCTCGTCGAGCAACTCTTGCTCGAAGCGGCTGGCGACCTCGGCAAGGGTGTCCTCCGTCGTCGGCATTTCGTCTTTGAGGGGTTCTTCGCGGCGCCGCAGCCGCTTGGCCCCGGCCCGCCGTGCCGTGCGATAGGCAACCGCGTAAAGCCATCCGGCCGGCGACGAGCGACGGCGGATCTTGGCCGCTTGCCGGGCGAGCACCAGGAACGTCGCCTGAAAGGCGTCTTCGGCGGTCTGCTCGTCCCGCAGAACGCGGCGGCAGACCCCCATCACCAGGCCGCAATAACGAGAAACCAGCTCGGCAAAAGCGTCCTCGTCGTCGTGGTCGATGAACCGTCCGAGCAGTCGGTGGTCCGACAGCGGACCGTCCGAGGGCTCTTCATCTGTCCGCTTCCGGCGCCCGCTCATGGTTCTATCAGTATAGTGCCCGCCGCGCAGGTTTAGCGGCGCGGAGCGTCGTTTTTGAATAGGTGTGCAACAACACGCATCGCGGCCAAAAACTGCCGTTCGGCGCCGCGACGCAAGATGGTGTACTGCGAGCAGTTGGGCCGAGCCGAATCGGGTGGAACGTTACTGCCCGATTGGGTGACATCAAAACAATACTCCGACCATTTGTGATAAACGCTTTCTGAAAAAGAACTTGCGGCAAATGCACAAGCCCCGTTATGCGACCTCATACCGAGTACCATTATTA
>Ga0180438_10009528_pt1 | contig 12082 bp, 2 predicted proteins | sample SS_ome_12_FD_132455 | JGI IMG/M metagenome (GOLD analysis project Ga0180438, IMG submission 132455) | Hypersaline lake sediment archaeal communities from the Salton Sea, California, USA - SS_3_D_2 metaG | ecosystem: Environmental > Aquatic > Non-marine Saline and Alkaline > Hypersaline >...
ACGCCGCCGCCGTGGACACCACGGCCACGTTCAGCGCGTCGGGAAGCTACGTTCTGCGGCTCACGGCCGACGACGGCGCCGAACAGCCGTACGACACGTGCACGATCACGGTCAATGCCGCGCCGACAGTGGACGCGGGATACGATCAGAGCGTGAACCTTCCGAATAACGCCACGCTGGACGCGACGGCCACGGACGACGGCCTGCCCGATCCTCCGGGATCGCTCACGACGACGTGGACCAAGCAGAGCGGTCCGGGCACGGTCACCTTCGGCGACGCGAGCGCCGTGGACACCACCGCCGCCTTCAGCGTGTCGGGAACATACGTCCTGCGCCTGACCGCCGATGATGACGCGCTGACCGACTACGACGAGTTGACCGTCAACGTAAATTCCGCTCCGAGCGTGAACGCGGGCCTTGACGACAGTGTCACCTATCCGTCGGCCGCGACCCTCGACGCGACAGTCAGCGACGACGGCTATCCGGATCCCCCGGGATCCGTTACCACGACTTGGACCAAGCAAAGCGGTCCCGGTACGGTCACCTTCGGCAACGCTGCCGCCGTGGACACGACGGCCGCCTTCAGCCAGACTGGAACGTACGTCCTGCGCCTGACGGCCGACGACGATGCCGTGCAGCCATACGACGACGTGCAGATTACGGTGAATGCGGCGCCGACGGTGGACGCGGGCGTGGATCAGTGCGTCGCGCCGGTCTCCGCGACGGCGACGCTCGACGCGACGGTCAGCGACGACGGGTACCCCGATCCTCCGGGTTCGGTCACGACGACGTGGACGAAGGACAGCGGTCCCGGCACGGTCACGTTCGGGAACGCCAGCACCGTAGACACCACGGCCACCTTCGCCGCGGCGGGCACGTACGTATTGAAGCTGACCGCGGACGACGGCACCGCACAGACATACGATACGACCGTCGTGGGCGTTTCGGACCGTTTCATGCTGCCGACGAAAATTCAGGCCGAGGACTACCGCTACGGCGGCCCCGACTTGGGCTATTACGACAAGACCGCGGGCAATCTCGGCTATCAGTACCGTGACGACGACGTGGACATCTACTCGACAAGCGATCTGGGCGGCGGCTACACGATCAGGGATTGGGAGTCGGACGAGTGGACCGCCTACGACATTGATGTTCCCGCGACCGACGCATACAACTTCACCTTCCGCGTTTCCGCCGAAAACACCGCCTCGCTTCACGTTCTGATCGACGATGTGAACGTGACCGGAAGCGTGAGCTGGGATACCACGGGCGATTACGACACCTATACGGATGTTGTCAAGGAAAACATCCAGCTGACAGCCGGCAACCATCTCATGACAGTCGTCCGCGACAGCGGCAACTGGAGCCATGGACTCAACTGGGTGGAGATCACGTACAACAACGCCGCGCCGACAGTGAACGCCGGGCTCGACCAGACCATCGAGGTTGTCGGCGTCGCGACGCTGGACGCCACCGTCACCGATGACGGCAACCCCGACCCGCCGGACGCGGTCACAACGACCTGGACAAAGCAAAGCGGCCCCGGGACGGTCACCTTCGGCGATGCCGGCGCCGTGGACACCACGGCCACGTTCAGCGCGACCGGCACGTATGTGCTGCGCCTCACGGCCGACGACAGCGACGAGACGGACTACGACGAGGTTCAAATCACAGTCAATCCGGACAACACCACACCCAGCGTGGAAGCCGGAAACAACCAGGAGATCACATGGCCCACCGACCAGGTCAACCTCGACGGCACGGTCAGTGACGACGGGTATCCCGACCCGCCCGGCACGCTCACCACGACCTGGACGAAGACAAGCGGTTCCGGCACGGTGACGTTCGATAATGCCAACGCCGTGGACACCACGGCCACATTCAGCGAGGCCGGAACCTACGTGTTGCGCCTGACGGCCGACGACAGCGAATACCAGCCTTACGACGAAGTGACGATAGATGTCGTGGCGAATCAGGCGCCGACCGTAGACGCGGGGACGGGCCAGTGCGTCGCCCCCGTCGCGACGACCGCCAACCTGGACGGCACCGTCAACGACGACGGCAAGCCCGATCCGCCGGCGACGATCACGACGACTTGGACAAAGGAGAGCGGTCCGGGGACGGTCACGTTCAGCGACGCGAATGCCGTCGATACTACCGCCGACTTCAGCGCCGCCGGGACGTACGTCCTGCGTCTGACGGCCGACGACAGCGACGAAACAGCCTACGACGAGGTTACCATCGGCGTCTCGGCGCGGACGACGCTTCCGGCCAAGATCGAGGCCGAGGACTTCCGCTACGGCGGCGAGGGGCTGGGATATCACGACACGACGAGCGGGAACGCCGGAGGCGAGGATCGTACAACCGAGGACGTGGACGTCTACACGTGCTCCGACACGGGCGGCGGGTACCGCGTCTCGAACTGGGCCATTGACGAATGGCTGGCCTATGACGTCTCGGTGCCCCTCACGAGCAATTACGACATCACGTTCCGTGTCGCTTCCGATGTGGTCAACGGAAAGCTGCACGTTCTTCTCGATAGCACAAACGTTACGGGCACGGTCACGTACAACACGGGCGGATACGACAACTGGCAGGATGTCACCGTCGAGGACGTGCAACTCACCTCTGGGGACCACGTCCTGAAGATTGTGTTCCACACCGGCCACTGGTCGAACAGCATCAACTGGTTCGAGGTGACGCATGACAACTCCGCCCCGACGGTAGACGCGGGCGAGAACGACCAGATCACGATGCCGACCGACACGGTGAGCCTCGACGGCACGGTGAGCGACGACGGATGGCCCAACTATCCCGGCAACCTCACGACGACATGGACGAAGCAGAGCGGACCCGGGACGGTGACCTTTGGCAACGCCGCCGCCGTGGACACGACCGCCCAATTCAGCACGGACGGCGTGTACGTCCTGCGCCTGACGGCCGACGACGGCGCGCTCCAGCCCTACGACGAAGTCACGATTACGGTGGATCCGGAGAACGAGGCGCCCGTCGTGGATGCTGGGCCGGACGATCAGATTCAATTGCCGGCCAATGCGACGCTGGACGCGACGGTCAGCGACGACGGCTATCCCGATCCGCCCGCGACGGTCACGACGACGTGGACCAAGCAGAGCGGCCCCGGTACGGTCACCTTCGGCGACGCGAGCGCGGTGGACACGACTGCGGCGTTCAGCACGGACGGGACGTACATCCTGCGCCTGACGGCCGACGACAGCGACAAGCAGACCTATGACGAACTCACGATCGTGGTGGACCCGGCGAACGATCCGCCGGTCGTGGACGCGGGATCGGACGACACCGTCGTTCTTCCAAGCAACGCGACGTTGGACGGGGACGTCAGCGACGACGGCGAACCGGATCCGCCAGCGACAGTCACGACGACGTGGACCAAGCAGAGCGGCCCCGGCACGGTCACCTTCGGCGACGCCAGCGCTATTGACACCACGGCCGCCTTCAGCACGGACGGCACGTACGTCCTTCGCCTGACGGCCGATGACAGCCAGCTCCAGGCGTACGACGAAGTGACGATCACGGTTCATCCGGCGAACACCGGGCCGACCGTGGACGCGGGGGTGGACCAGGGCATCTCCCCCGTGTCGGCGACGGCGACGCTCGACGCGACGGTCACGGACGACGGGTATCCCGATCCTCCGGGTTCGGTGACGACGACGTGGACGAAGCAAAGCGGGCCGGGCACCGTCACGTTCGGCAACGCCACTGCCGTGGACACGACGGCCGTGTTCAGCACGGCCGGCACGTACGTTCTGCGCCTGACCGCGAACGACAACGATCTCACCGACTATGACGAGGTCACCATCGGCGTCTCGGATCGCACCAGCCTGCCCGCCAAGATCGAGGTCGAAGACTATCGTGACGGCGGAGAGGGAGTCGGATACCACGACAGCTCCGGCGTGCCGGACGTCGTGGTGTGCGACGATACCGGAGGCGGGTATTGCCTCCAGTACCTGGAGAACACCGAGTGGGTCGCTTTCGACGTCTCGGTTCCTTACAGCGGCGATTACGACATCACCTTCCGTCTCGTGACTTGCGGCGCCCCGGGCGCTTACATCATGATGGACGACACGAACGTCACGGGCACGGTCAATCCTTCTTCAGTGGGCGATTGGGGGGACTTCGTCGTTGAAGACGTGAGCCTGACGGCGGGCAATTACGTCTTGAAGCTGGTCTTCGGCAGCAACTGGAATTGGGCGGACAAAGTGAACTACATCGAGTTCACGCACGTCACCGACAACACCGCCCCGACCGTCTCCGCGGGCGATGATCAGACCATCGAGCTTGCCGACTCGGCGAACCTGGAAGGCGACGTGAGCGACGACGGGTTGCCGACCCCGCCGGGCGCCGTCACGGTCACGTGGAGCAAATACAGCGGGCCCGGCACGGTCACGTTCGGGAACGCGAGTGCACTGACCACCACCGCCGCGTTCAGCCAGACGGGCACCCACGTTCTGCGCCTGACGGCCGACGACGGCGCGCTGACGGACACCGACGACGTTCAGATCACGGTCAATCCGAACAACCAGGCGCCCAGCGTAAACGCGGGCGTGGATCAGACCATCGCGCTGCCCAACAACGCGACCTTGGACGCTACGGTCACCGACGACGGGTATCCCGATCCGCCGGGCGCCGTGACGACTGTGTGGACCAAGCAGAGCGGTCCGGGAACGGTCACGTTCGGCAATACGGCTTCCGTGGACACGACGGCCGCCTTCAGCGCCGCCGGGTCCTACGTGCTGAAGCTCTCGGCCGGCGACGGCGCCGCGCAGGCCAGCGATACGGTGGCCGTCACCGTGCAGCCGCAGAACGCCGCGCCGACCGTGGCCGTTGGCCCGGACCAGGAAACCACAACGACCGAATCGATCACGCTCGACGCCACGGTCACCGACGACGGCTATCCCGATCCTCCGGGGACCTACACCGTAACGTGGTCCAAGCAGAGCGGCGCGGGAACGGTAACCTTCGGAAGCACGAGCTCGGTGGACACCACCGCCGAGTTCAGCGCGGCGGGGACGTACGTCCTGCGGCTCATGGCCGACGACGACGACCTCACAGCCTACGACGAACTCACCGTCGTGGTCGCCGCCGACGGCGCGTATATTCTGCCTGCCAGGATCGAGGCCGAGGACTATCGCGAAGGCGGCGAAGGCGTCGCCTACCACGATACGAACTCGGGCAATTCAGGCGGCTACTACCGCACCGACGACGTGGACATCTCGACGTGCGAGGACGTTGGAGGCGGCTACTGCGTCACGTACATCGAGGAAGGCGAGTGGCTTACCTACGACGTGCAGGTGCCGACCGCCGGCGATTACACGTTCACCTTCCGGGTTAACCAGAATTGCGCGGTACGCAACGTCAAAGTCTATATGGACACGACCGATGTCACCGGCACGGTCAGCCTGGCCGCCTCCGGATGAGAGGACGTGGTCGTCGAGGACGTGACCCTCTCGGCCGGCAGTTACGTCATGAAAATCTCGTTCGACACCGCGTGGAACTGGCAGGGCAAGTTCAACTACGTCGAGATCACCAGCGGCAACGCCTCGCCGACGGTGGACGCGGGCGTGGACCAGACCATCGCCCTGCCGACCGACACGGTCAGCCTGGACGCGACGGTCACCGACGACGGCCTTCCCGACCCGCCCGACTCGGTCACGACGACGTGGACCAAGCAAAGCGGCGCCGGAACGGTCACGTTCGGGAACGCGAGCGCCGTGGACACCACCGCCGAGTTCAGCGCGGCCGGCACGTACGTCCTGCGCCTGACCGGCGACGACAGCGAGCTCACGGCGTACGACGAAGTCACGATCACCGTCCATCCCGAGAACACGGCCCCGAGCGTCAACGCGGGAGCCGACCAAGGGATCACGGTGACCGAGACCCTGAACCTCAACGGTACGGTCACCGACGACGGGTATCCGGACCCGCCGGCTTCGGTCACCACGACGTGGAGCAAGGACAGCGGCGCCGGGACCGTTACCTTCGGCGACACGTCGGCCGTGGATACCACCGCCGTGTTCAGCGCGGCGAGCACGTACGTGCTCAGGCTCACCGCCGACGACGGCGCCGAGCAGCCATACGACACGTGCACGGTCACAGTGTCCGAGGTTTCCGCCACGGCCCTGCCCGGTACGATCCAAGCCGAGGACTACAAGACGGGCGGTCAGAACGTCGGCTACTACGACACCACGTCGGGCAACTCCGGCGGGGAATATCGTTCCGACGACGTGGACATCGGCGTCTGCGGCGACACGGGCGGCGGCTACTACGTCGGCTGGACGACGCCGACCGAGTGGCTGGCCTACGACGTGACGGTATCCTCGACGCAGAACTTCGACATCGTGCTTCGCGTGGCGAGCACGTCGAACGACCGGCAGATGCGCGTGCTGGTGGACGGCGTGGACGTCAGCGGCGCGGTCCAGTTCGATTCCACCGGCGGCGAGCAGACCTACACGGATATGGCCGTCACAGCGGTGGAAATCGAGTCGGGCAGCCACGTGCTGAAGGTCGCCTTCGAGACGTACACCATCAACCTCAACTACATTGACGTGAGCGTCTCGCAGAGCGCTCCGACGGTGGATGCCGGGACGAACGAGACGATCACCTGGCCGACGAACTCCGTGAACCTGGACGGCACGGTGAGCGACGACGGCAACCCGGACCCGCCGGGCGCGCTGACGACGACGTGGACGAAGGTCAGCGGCCCGGGGACGGTGACGTTCGCCGACTCGAGCGCCGTGGACACGACGGCGACGTTCAGCACGTACGGCGTGTACGTGCTGCGCCTGACGGCCGACGACGGCGCGCTGCAGACTTCCGATACGGTCACGATCACCGTCAACGACACGAGCCGCTTCAGCATCCCCGGCACGATCCAGTTGGAGGATTACCACGACTACTACGACACCTCCGCAGGCAACACGGGCGGTTCGTACCGCACCGACGACGTGGACATCTACGTGTGCAACGACACTGGCGGCGGGTATTGCATCGGCTACATAGACATGGGCGAGTGGCTGTCCTTCAACGTCAACGTTTCAGAGACCGGCTACTACAAGCTGACCTACCGCGCCTGCTCGCAACTGGACTCCCGGCAGGCGGGCTTCCTGGTTGACGGCGAGGACGTCACCGGCACGATGATTTTCGGCTCGACCTATTCGTATCCCGATCCGCCGGTTTACACGGATGTGGTCAAGGAGGGCATTCCCCTCACGGCCGGCGATCACGTCATCACGCTGGAATTCGGCGTGATGAATCACTGGGGCGACTACGCCAACTACTTCAAGTTGGAAAAGTCGCAGGACGCCCCCGCCGTCAACGCCGGACTGGATCAGGAGATCACGTTGCCGAGTAACACGGTCTACCTGGACGCCACGACGTCCGACGACGGCCTGCCCAATCCTCCGGGCACATACACCCTGCGCTGGTTTGCCGTCGGCGGCCCCGACGACGGGTACGTGAGTTTCAGCAACCGCTTCGTCGAGGATCCGACCGTCACGTTCAGCTACCCGGGCACGTACGTCCTGCGGTTGACGGCCGACGACAGCCTCGCGGAGAACCACGACGACGTGACGATTACGGTGAACGACGTGACCACCCGGGTGAATCTGCCCGGGCGCCTCGAGGCCGAGGACTACTCCGGCCAGGGCGCGGGCGTCAGCTATCACGACACCACCAGCGGGAACGCAGGAGGCGTCTACCGCTCCGACGACGTGGACATCGAGTCCTGCGGCGACACGGGCGGCGGATACGACGTGGCCTGGATCGTTGCGGACGAGTGGCTGGCCTTCGATGTGGACGTGCCGCAGACGCGCTGCTATGACATCGTCGTACGCGTGTCGAGCACCACGTCGAGCCGCCAGATGCACGTTGAGGTGGACGGCACGGACGTCACCGGCGCGATGACATTCGACTCGACCGGCGGCTGGACGGACGTGACGGCCGAGGGCGTGTGCCTGACGCTGGGCAAGCACGTCGTCAAGGTGGTCATGGACACCGGCGACTTCAAGCTCAACTACGTGGACATCCTCAACGAAACGTACGAGGAGTACATCGTGGAGAACGGCGTCGCCAACGCCGACATCGTCATTTCGAGCAATCCGTTCACGACGGTCACGCTGGCCGCCGACGAACTGCAAGCCATCGTTCAGCAAACCACCGGCGCGACGTTGCCCATCGTCACTACGCCTACGAGCGCCGACGTCCACATCTACGTCGGTCAGAGTTCCTACACCGAGGCGCTCGGCATCTCGACGACCGGTTTGCAGTACGACGGGTTCAAGATCGCGTCGGGAAGCAACTGGCTGGCCCTGATTGGCGCCGACAGCGAGTATGAAGCCATCGAGCCCACCGGAGAAGACAGCGCAAGCCTTGCCCTGTGGGACGCGATCACCGGCTCGACGTACCGGGTGCCCATGATCGAGAACAGCAGGAACTACAACTGGGATATGGACCTCTGGCAGTCCGACGGGTGCGGATCGCTGCAGGCCGTTTACGAATTCCTCCGCGGCCTCGGCTGCCGGTGGTATTACCCGGGTTCGATCGGCGAGGTCATTCCCGATCTCGACGACATCGGACTGACCGCCGGTGATCGCACGGTCCAGCCCGATTATCCGCTGCGCAACCTGTTCATGTACCACCATCAGTTCGCGCACTGCACGCAGGAACAGGTCCTGTGGCAGTTGCGTTTGGGCCTTAACATGGGACAGGACAGCATGGGCTGGACGCGCGGTCACGGAATCGGCTGGGTTATGGGCCGCGACGAGATGAAAGCGGCCCATCCCGAGTACTTCACCTTGATCGGAGGCGTCAGAGATACGGAAGGATGGAAGGGCGACGGCAACCCGTGCCTGTCCTCGACGGGTCTGGTGGCCGAGAACGTGAACTTCATCCGGAAGATGTTCGACCATTACGACGAACCGATGGTCAACATCGCGCCGCAGGACGGATTTCAGATGTGCCAGTGCTCGCTCTGCGCAGGCAAGGACACCATGGATCGCGGCATGAACGGATGGCATTCGGATTACGTCCACGCCTACTGCAACCAGGTCACGTCCGAGGTGTACCTGACCCACCCGAACAAGAAGATCAGCATCGAAGCCTACGCCACGTATCACCTGCCGCCGTTGGACTTCGACGCATACGGCGGCAACGTGGTGGTCATTTTCCCCTACTGGGCGACCTGGCTCATCCCCGACGAGGACTATCAGACCTACATGGAGACGATGGACGATTGGCTCGACATGATCTCGACCAACCAGGTCATCATCTGGGACTTCTACCTCCACGGCATGGACTACCAGGATCCCGGCAACCCCGTGTACTTCCCGCGGATTCTGAAGAGGGAATTACGCTCGTACGCCGACGAGGGAACCTGCCTCGGGAAGTTCATCGAGGTGGGATGGAATTACGAACCGTACGGCCTCACCTACACCGGGCTGGAAGCGAACCACCTGAACATCTACGTAACGGGCCAGCTGCTGTGGGACGCCGAGTTGGACCTCCCCGCCCTGCTCGACGAGTACTACGAGAACTTCTACGGGCCCGCGGCCGACGAGATGAAGGAGTTCGTCGAATACTGCGAGGCGAACTACGAATATCCGCTGACCAGCTCCACCATCATCTCGGGGATGCGAACGAGGCTCAACGCGGCCATCGCGGCGGCGGGGACAGGCATCTACGCCGACCGCGTGGACCTGCTGGACGAGTACCTCAAGGTCGTGGAGGAGTAATCGAACCCGGAAATAGGACGGAGTAGACGCACACCGCGAAACGCCGGAGCGCGAAAAGGCTCAATGCCGAACGCGCTCCGACGTTTTCACTCGGCGGCGCGTGTCCTTTCGCGTGCGTCACCGCCGGTCGCTGTTTCGATTGAGCGACTGCTCCGTCACACGTGGCCACTGCCCGCCGAAAGCATTTCCGGAGGAAGAAGAAAGGCGTTCACGGCGGGTTCGGGGAAACGAAAACGGAGCGAGACCAACATGGCCGACCCACGCATCGGCTGTTATGGCAATGAATTAGAACTGAACCGGTTTCCCGCCAAGGCTGACGCTTGTTCCGTTCGCGACCCGGCCCGGGATGGCCGGCAATTCCGTGCGTTTTGCTTGACACTCAAAGCCCGGGGCTGCTAAACTGCATATCCTTTGCCGTGACGCACGGTGTTAAACCATGAGCATCGCCGGGGCATTTGGGGAGTCGAAGGAGCGACCAGAGGGCCGTTGGCGTATGCGCAGGGGCCACACCGAGAGCATCGGATCGTCCAAACCTCTGGTTTGTCGCTTTCCTGTCCCGTTGCGATTCTTGGGCTTCGGCGTGCGTGGAGCCGGGTCCACGACGGATCGAAAGTGTCAATCGGAGAAGAAACGTATTGAGATTCAGTAGCTTCAGCGTGTTAGTTCGGGGATTATCGTAATATGCGGAACATACTAAGACTTCCGTTGATGTGCCGCGCGGGCGGGCGACCAATTGGCATCGCGGTGCTTCTCTGTTCGACGCTGATTGCTCATTTTTGTTTTCAAGGATCGGCAGTCGGCGCGGAACCCGTCCTTGATCGAGCCGAGAACCCGGCCAATTCCACGAGGAACACAGCTGGGATAGGCCTTGAGGAACCCGGAGATTCCCCCCAGTCCTTCTATGTCAACGATGCCTACAACGCGGCCGAGGACGTGTACTGCACGGCGGCAGGACATTCGGCCAACAGCGGCACGTCCCCCGATTCGCCGCTGAATTCTCTGCAGGCCGTCCTGGACGCTTTCGATCTGGAGACGGGCGATACGATCTATATTGACACCGGAACCTACGCCGTTGCGAGCCCCGTGACCATAGGGGCCGATGACGCCGGCGTGACCGTAATCGGTTCCTCGCATTCGAGCGGGACGAATCTCGCGGGCACCAGCGCCCTGGCGGCCGATGCGGTCATCCACGTCAACGGCGCCGACGGGGTCGAGTTGCGGAATCTGACGGTAACGGGGGGCTGGGCGGGAATCTACGGCTCGACCGCCGACAGTCTCGAACTGGCCGACATCGTCGCGCCAGGCAACGGGTGGGCGGGGATTCTACTCGATGGATGCGCCGCGCCTTCCGTTCGATGCGCGACCCTGGACGGCAACGGATTCGCAGGGATTCACGCGCGTGCGTGCACTTCCGGCGTCGTTCTCGAGAACATTCTCGTGTGCGGAACACCCTGCGGCGTCTTCGCCGATGCCAGCCCGTCCGCGTCCATACGCAATGCGACCCTGCACCGGAACGGCTGGGGCGTCTGGTTCGGAAACGGTTCGACGAACGGACACGTCGCCAACAGCATCATCGCCACGATCCGGAAGCGGTCGTACTATGGGGTGTATGTGGAGACCCCCTCCCAGAGCGGATTCCAGTCCGACTATAATGACCACTACGCGACGGGAAACGCGAAGGTGGGTAATTGGAGCGGGGCCAAGGCGAATCTGAGCGCATGGCAGAGCGCGAGCGGCGGGGATTCGAATTCCCTCAGTGTGGATCCGCTTCTTGTCGATCCGGACAACCCCGACAGCGCTCTGCGCGACTACAGCCTCGATGAGGGTTCGCCTTGCATTAACGCGGCCGATGCGGCCGCGGCGCCGGCGGAGGACATCGCGGGCACGCCGCGGGGCAGCCATCCCGACATCGGCGCGTATGAATGTGCGAGTGCGAACGAAGCGCCGACGGTGGACGCCGGAACGAGCCAGACCGTGACGCTCCCCGAAGCCGCGGCTCTGGACGCGACGGTCACCGACGACGGTCTGCCTGACCCGCCGGGATCGGTCCTGGCGACGTGGACGAAGCAGAGCGGCCCGGGAACGGTAACGTTCGCGAACGCGAGTGCCGTGGACACGACGGCATACTTCAGCGAGGCGGGCGCATACGTACTGCGCCTGACGGCCGACGACGGCGAGTTCACGGAATACGACGAGGTCGCCATCACCGTCAATCCCGCGGTTCCGGAGAATCAGGCGCCGAGCGTGGCCGCGGGCGATGACGACGCGGTCAACCTTTCGGATGACGCGAACCTCGACGGAACCGTCAGCGACGA
>Ga0180438_10009529_pt1 | contig 12081 bp, 9 predicted proteins | sample SS_ome_12_FD_132455 | JGI IMG/M metagenome (GOLD analysis project Ga0180438, IMG submission 132455) | Hypersaline lake sediment archaeal communities from the Salton Sea, California, USA - SS_3_D_2 metaG | ecosystem: Environmental > Aquatic > Non-marine Saline and Alkaline > Hypersaline >...
AAATGGCCGACGCCGAGCAGCTGCTCAGTGCAAGCCTGCCAGGTCATGCTCAAACCGGAGGGCTTCTCTCAGCTCTGGCCTCGGCTCACCAGATCAAAATCGACAAACTCGACCCATCGGCCCAAGTGATGCAGCTCTTTGATAAAATGGTCGACTCGCTCATCTTCATCGACAGCCAAGGGATCCAAGAGACCTCCTTCTTCCTAGATGGAGATCCGTTCACCGCCTCCGTTTTTTCTGGGTCTCAGATCACCCTGACCGAATACTCGAGCGCTCCAAAAGTGTTCAACATCCAGTTTGCTGGGAATTCTGCTGCCCTCTCCCTCTTTGAAGCGCATGCAGCAAGCCTTGCTACCGCCCTACAAGATGGAAATTTCAATTTCTCAGTCCACCGAATCGATACCAAAATCCTCGAGCCCGAAAAATCCCTCACACCCCAAGTGGAATCCTCGCTCGATAAAGAGAAAGGAGAAGAATGAGCGAGACCCTTTGGCTCAAAACCCTTCAAGGAGCCCTTGAAGAAACGCAGGAGATCCCCCTCTGGGGAACCGTCCCCTCCTTCCCGTGGAAAGCCTTTTCCGATGAGATCACGAGCCTCTTCTCTTCAGTGAAGTGGGAAGTGACCCATCACAAGTCCGAATGGCTCCCTGGAGACCAACTCACCGACGGGATGGGCGACGATCCCCTCACGCAGCCCTTCACCCTTTCTCCCCTCCCCGGCGACTTCTATTGGATGATGCCAAAGGCGAGCCAAAAGCAGCTCCTCGAGAACATCCTCACCACCGAAGGGACTCCTGCCTCCCTCTCCGATGAGAGCCTCCAAGAAGGATTTACCCAGTTCCTCTTCCTCAACATCCTTGAGACCTTCAATCGGACCAACCCGTTTGGTCCCCTTACCGGCTCATTCACCGATCCCACTCCCCTTCCAGAAGAAGGAGCGCTCGCGATCGACATCAAGATCCAGTGCAACAACCAGCCCCTTTGGGGAAGGATCCTCACGCCAAAAGAGACACTTGCCGGTTTCCGCACCCACTTCTCCATGGACAATCCCCCCTTCGTCATCGATGAGACCCTCGAAGCATTGTCTCTCACCCTCCTCGTCGGAGCTGGGAGCACCACCCTTGGCTCAAAAGACTGGGAGAGGGTCCGCGTCGGAGACTTTCTCCTGCTCGACCGGTGCAGCTACGACCTAGCAAATCAGCGGGGAACCGCCATGCTCACGCTAGGCGATACCCCCCTCTTCGACCTCCGGATCAAAGATGGGGAAGTCAAAATACTCGAATATGCCGTTACCCAAGAGGAAAACCCGATGATCGAAGACCATCCTCCAGAAGAAGAAAAAACTCCTGAAGAACTCCCACCCGAGCAGCCCTTAGGCGAAGAAGCCATTCCTGAAGAACCGGCGCCTCAAGAGCCCATGATGGATGATGCGCCTCCTCCCGAGGAAGCAGCGCCTCCCCCACCTCCTGCCGAAGAACCTCTCGCGATCCCAAAGGATATCCCGATCACCCTCACCGTCGAAGTAGGAAGACTCCAGATGCCCCTTGGCAAGCTCACCCAGCTCAAGCCGGGGAACATGCTCGACCTCCCCGTCAACCCTGGACTTGGCGTCCACCTCACCGTTGGTGGGAAACGGATTGCCAAAGGCGAGCTCATCAAGCTCGGCGATGGGATCGGCGTGAAAGTCCTCAAGCTCGGCGAAGGGTGAAGATCTACGACATCAGCCTCACCATCACGGAAGAGATTCCCTGCTGGCCCGGAGATCAGAAGCCCAAGATCGAGAAGACCCACTCCTTTGACAAGGGAGACATCGCCAATGTCTCCAAACTGACACTCAGCGCCCACACTGGCACACACGTCGATGCCCCCTCCCACTTCCTCCAAGGAGAAAACTCTGTCGAACAGCTCCCCTTGGACACCTTAATCGGTGAAGCGCTTGTAATCGAAATCCCCAATGAGAAAGTCCTCACCCGGGCTGCTCTTGAAAAAGCAAACATTCCCCCTGGGACCATCCGCCTCCTCATCAAAACGCCCAACTCAGAACTCTGGAAAACAGCACCTGCGTTCACCGAAGACTACGTAGGCATCAGTGCCGATGGAGCCCAATACCTCGTTGACCTTGGGATACGCCTCATCGGCGTCGACTACCTCTCGGTCGCCACCATGGAAGACATGGTCGCAACCCATGAGATCCTTCTCGGCTCTTCAACGATCATCGTCGAAGGACTCAACCTCGCCGAAGTGCCATCCGGGGCCTATACCCTTTGCTGCCTCCCCCTCAAGATCCAAGGGACAGACGGTGCTCCCACTAGAGCCGTCCTCCTCGCCGAATAAGTTATACTCCATTTCAGGTATAACTGAGTATAACTCGCACGACTCCTCTTCGACTCGATTTGTAGTAATGTCTACACTTATTCACTTCTGTATACATTACTACACAAATAATCCACGTTCGATCTATAAACAAAAATATAGAGAAATAGAGAGGGACATATGAGAAAAATTCTTGCACTTAGCCTATTTGGCACTTTTCTTTCGCTGGCTGCATGCCAATCAGGCGGAGAACAAAATGGCGAATCATCACAGACACAAGATGTATATATAGAGTGGCATGGACCTGGCCGGTACTATGGTCGATACTTCTATGTTGAAAGCGAATATGCTGCGTGGCGCAGACAAGCACGTAGGGGCGGACGCAGAGCCTATCGCCGCAATCAATACTACCACGACCACCATCATGGCGGCAGTGGTGGTGGACATCATGGTGGTGGCGGAGGCGGTGGTGGACATCACCACCACTAGTCCTTTGCCTTTTTCTTCCCCTCTGATATATCAAATTTATGGGGACCAGTGAGGGGAAATTCTATAAACAGACCACTCTTCCTTCTTTTGCAGAAAAAGAAGAGAAGCTTCCTCCCATGCCAGAAAAAATTGGCCCCTACAAGATTGAGACTCTCTTAGCCACTGGAGGGACAAGCCTCATCTACCTCGGCCTCGAAGAAGAGACCAAAAAACCCCGCGTCGTCAAAGTCCTCTCTCCTGAGTATGTCAACCACCCTGAGATGACCGACCACTTCCTCTGGGAAGCCAAAATCATCGGCCTCACCGACCATCCCAACATCATCAAACTCTGTGAGTATGGAAAATGGGAAGGAGGTCTCTACATCGGAATGGAGTTCATCCGCGGTGTTTCTCTGCGTCAGTTCATCACTCAGCAGTCGTTCTCCCTCAAGCGATGCCTCGACATCATCCTCCAAGTGGCCTACGCCCTCTCCCACCTCCACACCCACGGCGTGATCCATCGTGACCTCAAGCCCGAAAACATCCTCATCGCCGAAGATGGCGAGGTCAAGGTGATCGACTTTGGGATCGCTCAGCTCCACGAAGACAACGACAAGCCCCCCTCTACTCCCAGCCAAATGATCGGCACACCCAGCTACATGAGCCCCGAGCAAAAAGAGAACCCGGCCAATGCCTCCTTTGCTTCCGACATCTTCTCCCTCGGCGTGATCGCCTATGAGCTGATCCTCGGAAAACTCAGCTACGGGATGATCAACCTCTCTCTCCTCCCTGCAGGCCTTCAAAAAATCCTCGAAAAAGCCCTTGCCGTCTCAAAAAGCGAACGCTACCAAGACATCGTCGACTTCATTACCGATCTCACCGCCTACTATACCTCCCCCGCCGCAAGCCAAGACCGCCCAGGTGGAGACAGGGTCCTCGAGATCCTCGAAACCCTTCAAAAAGCCGATCTCGCCCTCTCCACTCTCCAGAAGCCCCAATGGCCCCAGTTTGACATAGGACTCGCCCGGGACCAGAGCCCCGAAGAGATGGGTCTCTACCTCGACTTCTTCCAATTTGCCAACAATACCAAAGCGATCCTAATCGCCCACACCCACTCGGGCCAGTTCACCAGCACCCTCCCCATGGCGGTTCTCCGCGGAATGATCCAAAGCCTGATCCATCCCCATCTCATCGACCCGGAAAAGCCGTTCAATCCGATGGACTTTGCCACCACCCTCAACAGCCTCATCTGCCGGGACAAGATCCCCGAGACCTTTCACCTAAGCCTTCTCAAGCTGATCCCCTACAACGACACCCTCATCTACCTCTCCTGCGGTCAAGGCCCCCTTTTCCACGTCCCCCAAGGAAAGAACACCGCCAGGACGATCCACTCGGACAACCCCCTGATCGGCGAGGACCCCAACTCCAGCTTCACCGACGCCGGAGATACCCTCAACGATGGGGACCTCCTCCTCTTCCACGACTTGCCTGAGGCCCCCTTCAGATCGATCTTAGAAAGAGAAATCGGCCTAAACGCCTTACTCTCAACAGGTCGTCTTGCACAGACCGTCCTTAAGCGAGCTCAGGAAGAAGAGACCTACGAAGGTCTCAACCATCCGAAGATCGCCATTGCCCTCCAGCGAATTTCATAATAAATATTTAACTTGTTTAAATAAAAATACTAATTTGATATAATAACTAATTATATGATTATAAAAATGAGATATACATGAATACAGCAAGTAATTTTTTAAATACAATCCACTCTTTTGCTTCCCCTTACTTCGAAGGAGCTAAAGAGCTAGGAGCAAGCGTGATTAAGAAAGCGGATCCTGTATGGCAAGCCGCCTCAATTGGGTTCCAGTATTTAGACGAAAATCCTGTGAAAAGCCTAGCTGGAATCTGTGCCCTTGTGGGAGGAGTAGCGATTTATAAAAATAGAAACCAAATACTAAACACTCTGTTCTCAAGGGCTTTTGAATTCAAATCGGCAAAAGCTGCAGAGACTCTTCTTAATCTAGGCATTCTAGATGTCAATTCTCTCAATTGGGACGGAAGGAAACGTTTGGAACAAGCTCTTCGTCACGACAGGCCCGACATAGCTCGCCTTCTGATTGAACGAGGCGCTAACATAAATGCTGCCGATCAAAACGGGCTGACCCCTCTACATATAGCGCTTAATCGCGGGCTCTTTGACATCGCTCGCCTTCTGATTGAACGAGGTGCTAACCTAAATGCTGCCGATCAAAACGGGCTGACCCCTCTTAACTCGGAGCTTAGGATAGGTCAGGTAGATATCGCTCGCCTTTTGATTGAACGAGGCGCTAACATAAATGCTGCCGATCGAAACGGGCTGACCCCTCTACATATAGCGCTTAATCGCGGGCTCTTCGACATCGCTCGCCTTTTGATTGAACGAGGCGCTAACATAAATGCTTCTAGTCATTCTGGTAGGACTCCTCTACATGAAGCGAGTAGCAGTGGCTACCTCGACATAGCTCGCCTTCTGATTGAACGAGGTGCTAACCTAAATGCTGCCGATCAAAACGGGCTGACCCCTCTTTTTTGGGCGCTTGGCGAGGGTCATGTAGATATCGCTCGCCTACTAGTGGAAAAGGGAGTAGACGTTCATGGAACCATGAATTCCAATAACCTCGTTGGTACTCCCTATTCCTTTGCAGCCATCAACCATCCTGAATGCCTCAAGTTTCTCCTTGACGAGGGTGTAAATATCCACGCTCGACCACGAAACTCTTTCGTCAATCTTATTCATGGTGCAGTGGTGGTTGAGAATCAAGAATCCATCCAACTTCTCTTAGATAACGGAGCAAAGTTAGATTCTAGGGTCCATTTTGGTGGCATCGACAGACTTGCTAACGATCTCGTTTTCGAAGGGGATACACCTCTTCTCATAGCCATTCGGATAGAAAATCCAGCCATTGTCCGCCAGCTCCTTGGAGGGGGCGCACGGATCTCCGACAATGCCTTAAAACTCGCTAGAGAAAAAGGAAATAAAGAGATCGAGCAACTACTCATCGACTGGGGAGGATACGAAGAAAACCAGGAAGGGAGAACTGCATTGGGGAAAGCAACCCTCCTTGATGCAAGTGCGCAAATGCCCGAGGCTGTGTTTGATCATGAGATCAAAGCGTTCATGGGCTGGCGAGAAGTGCCTCCCCAAACCTAGACGCAACGTGTTAGTCGGGATCTTTGAGGATGTTGGTCTCGACTATGTCTTCCTCTAGCCCCTTTAGAACGCTACATCAAATCTGAAGCGAAAGTTGTGGAAGTTGAGCCACTTCCCCTCTACTTCTCGAGTCCGAAGGATATAGAGGAGTCCTGTCTCTCCCCACGAGTCTAAGGTATAAAATCCTCCCATCTCAACCCGGTTCTCAAAAAATCCCCTCCCCTCCCGAAAAAACACCTCTTCCGAAATAAGAGGGTTGAAGCTCGAACCTGTCTTGCGCGGGAACAAGATGGTGAGCCGGTTCCGGTACTGCCACGCTTTCGGCAGGTCATCGAAAAGGAGGTATTGGATCCGGTTTCGATCACGAAACTTCCACTTTCCACTTTTGAATTTGAAGATGATGTCGGTCATCGGAACAGGAGTGGAGATCCACTTGGCATCCGAGCCCAGTCGAAAATATTCTTCCCGAAAACCCGGGGCAATGACTACTCCTTCCCCCAAGGTGAACATGAGTCTCCCCTGAACATAGGTAAAGTAGAAAATCGAGGCATTCCCCCCAAAGCGGGATTCAGAGGTAAAGTCGGCTGCCAACCAACAGAGGAGCTCTTTTTTAATCGACCCTTTAAGCCATAGCTGAACGTCGTTGTCTTGATTCAGCTTCTCCGCATGCAAAAATGCCGAAGGGAGAAGGGCAAGTATGGCAAAAATGGCTTTTTTCATTTATGAAGAAGGGATGGCTAAAAAATTGTGGCTCGGATCGATTGGGATCTTGGCTTGTTTTCTTCTCTACTTTTTTCTTCCAGACTATATACCAGAAGTGGGGAAACGGGTCACGGCTGTTTTTCTCTTTGCTCTTGTCTTCTGGGCCTTTGAAATTATCCCCCTCTATGCCACCTCCCTATTGATCATCCTCCTGCTCACTTTTTTGCTATCGAGCCCCATCGATCGACTAGGTGAAGGACTCCACTTTTTCCTCCTCCCCTTTTCGAGTCCGGTGATCATGCTTTTCCTAGGAGGGCTTACCTTGGCCGCTGCTGCAGCCAAACACGGAGTAGACCAGTTTTTCCTTGAGAAAATGGTCTCTAGGCTAGGTGGCAAATCCCATCGCCTTGTAATCGGGCTTCTCTTCATCAGCGCTCTTTTTTCTCTGTGGATCTCCAACACGGCCGCTGCGGCGATGCTCCTCATTTTGATCAAACCAATCCTCGCCCAGATCGAAGAAGATGACCCTCTGCGAAAAGGCGCAGTCCTTGCGGTTGCCTTCGGAGCAAGCATTGGGGGGCTCGGAACCCCGATTGGTTCCCCTCCCAATGCGATCGCTATTGGGATTTTGGATGAGCATGGGATACAGCTTGATTTCCTCTCTTGGATGGTGATGGCAGTCCCTCTCGCGATCTGTCTCCTTCTGATCGCTGCGGTCGTTCTCCTTTTCTTCTTCCGGCCAAAGAGCCGAATGATCCCTTTTAAGATCGAAAAAACCTCGGTGCTTAAGAAGAAGGGTTGGGGTGTTTTGGCGGTCGGTGCGGTGATGGTCCTCGCTTGGCTCACCAAACCCCTGCATGGGATTTCTGAAGGGATTGTCGGCCTGTCTGGAGTGGGGCTTTTGGCCGCTTTCCAGCTGATCTCCGCAAAGGACATTCGGCAGATCCCTTGGGACCTGCTCATTTTGATGTGGGGTGGTCTAGCTCTTGGAGAGGCGGTCGCCTCGAGCGAGCTGATCACCAACGCGTTAGCTGGGACCCCTCTCCTTCTTCACAGTTTTGTCCTGATCGCCGGCTTTTGCCTCCTGGCGATGTTTCTCACCTCGGTGATCAGCAACACGGCCACGGCCAACCTTCTTCTTCCGATCGCCCTCAGCATCGACCCCTCAGGGCAAAACCTATTGCCCATCACGGTGGCCCTTGCCTGCTCCTTTTCCCTTGCCTTCCCCATTTCTACGCCACCAAATACACTCGTCTATGGGACAGGAATGGTCGCGACAAGGGATATGTCCAAATCGGGAGCGGTGATCTCTCTCCTCTCTCTCATCATCATGCTTCTCGGCTTTAAGATCGTGATCCCGTGGGCTTTTCGCCTTTAGGCCAACGTATCAGATGCGACGTGATAGTCGGGATCTTCGAGAACATTCGTCTCGACCATGTCTCCAGCTTTTCCTAAGAGGAGCTTACACTCTGGACTTAGATGGCGAAGGTGGAGAGTTTTCCCCTTCGATAGGTACCGCTCGGTGATGAACTGGATCGCATGGATCGCCGAGTGATCGGTCACTCGGGAATGGAGAAAGTCGATGATCACCTCTTTCGGATCCCCCTCTATATCAAAGAGCGCTTTGAACTGAGAAACTGAACCGAAAAACAAAGGTCCATGAAGCTTATACTCTTTAGCCCCTTCCTCGTTAACCTTCGTCTCTGCATAGATGTTTTTTGCCGTCTCCCAGGCAAAAACAAGTGCTGCGATGACCATCCCAGTAACCACCGCTATCGCCAAATTCGTGAAGACGGTGACAAGAGTTACGACGACAATCACAAAGGCATCGTGTTTAGGGATCTTCCGGATAAATTTGAAGGTGGCCCACTCGAAGGTCTCGATCACCACCATGATCATAACACCGACAAGGGCAGCAAGAGGGATGAGTTTCATGACTGGCCAGAGGAAAGCAATGATGAGGAACAGAGTCACCCCTGCCAAAATTCCAGAGAGTCTGCCCCGCCCCCCAGAGTTGATGTTGATCATGCTTTGCCCAAGCATGACGCAACCACCCATTCCCTTGAAAAAGCCGGTCACGATGTTGGCAGTCCCTTGCGCAATACACTCTTTGTTGGCTCGCCCCCGAACATGGATCATCTCATCGATGAGCGAGAGGGTCATGAGCGACTCAGAAAGCCCAATGATGCAAAGGACCATCGCATAGGGAACAATGATTTTCAGAGTGGCGAAGTTGAAGGGAACGGTAAGCCAGGCAAAAGTTGGAAGGCTGTTTCCTACTACCTCACCCTTGACCATATCGCTGACAACGGGGGTCTCAAAACCAAAAATGTAGACACATGCTGAGACGAGAAGAATGGCAGCAAGAGCTGAAGGGATTTTTTTTGTAAACCTAGGGAGGAAGTGAGTCACCCCCATCGCGAGGAGGATGAGCCCGATCATTAAGTAGAGTGGAGGTCCCATGAGCCAGGCGGTAACTCCGTTTTCAGTGACCTTAAACTGCTCCATTTGGGAAATGAAGATGACGATGGCAAGACCATTCACAAAACCGACCATGACCGATTTGGGAAGGATCCGGATTAGCTTTCCCAAATGAAACACGCCGATGAGAATTTGGAAGACCCCGGTAAGCACGATGGTGGCAAATAGATACTCCACTCCATACAGGTGGACGAGCGAGACGATGGCAATGGCCATCGCACCGGTGGCACCGGAGATCATCCCAGGCTGCCCGCCGAGCAGGGCGGCAATCAGGCACATAAAAAAGGCAGAGTAGAGTCCAACTAGTGGATCAAGGTGAGCCACAAGGGCAAAGGCAATGGACTCAGGAACAAGGGCCATCGCAACGGTAAGCCCTGATAAACAATCGGCGCTCCACTTCCCCGTACTGGGCAGCAGGAAACTTTTAATCTTCTGAAACATTACTCTCTCAATAAAAGATTTGAATAAAAAGGTATACTTGGAAAGCTTAGCATTTGGCTCGATTTTGTGCATGTTGCAAATCATTTGTTGCCAAGTGTTTGAGCCAAATCCTCGCAATTTGCCATCGGTTATGGCATATTTAAATCGAAATAGCAATTAGCGTTGGCAGATTTAACTCATGGACTATATCCCTCGATCTATTCAGCCCCCCGAAGAGAGCTTTTTCCTTTTTGGCCCAAGAGGGACTGGGAAATCGACCTGGCTCCTTCGCTCGTACCCAAAGGCACTCCGTCTCGACTTGCTCGACTGGCAGCTGGAGAGGAGGTTTTTAGCGAAGCCCGAAAGGCTCATTGAGTTTGTCGCTCCATTGAAGTCTGGAGATATCTGCATCATTGATGGGGTCCAGCGCGTTCCCGAGCTGATCCCTGTCATTCACTCTCTTATCGAGGAGCAAAGAGGAGTTCAGTTCATTTTGACGGGAAGTAGCGCGAGAAAACTCCGACGCTCGGTGGGAGATCTCCTAGGAGGGCGCGCTCTGTTGCGCCATATGTATCCCTTCCTAGCCAGCGAGCTCAAGGAGGAGTTCTCTCTTCAAGAAGCGCTAAAGTTTGGTCTCGTCCCAATGATCTGGCAGTCAAGCAATCGGGAAGAAAAAGTCAGAGCTTACGTTTCAGCTTACTTGAAAGAAGAGGTGCAAGCAGAAGGGCTCGTGCGGCAGATTGGTGATTTCGCAAGATTTATGGAGGTTGCCACTTTCTCACATGGGGGAATCTGGTCTAGCACAGAAATTGGAAGAGAAGCTGGAGTTAAGAGGCAAACGGTCGATAACTACTTCCAGATCCTGGAGGATTTGCTACTTGCCTTTACCCTCCCCGTTTTCAGCCGCCGCGCAAAAAGACTCCTAGTGAGCTCTTCCAAATTCTACTACTTTGACGTAGGGATTTTCCGTGAGCTCCGCCCCAGAGGCCCTCTTGACAAAGAAGCGGAAATTGAAGGGCCGGCTCTCGAAGGGCTCGTTGCACAACACCTGCGTGCTTGGGTATTTTCTCAAAAAGAGACCCACCGCCTCTATTTTTGGCGCACGAGGACAAAGCTCGAAGTGGACTTTGTCGTCTATGGCCCCAGAGGATTTTGGGGACTTGAGGTAAAAAGGAGCGCCAACATTTCTCCAAACGATGTGAAATCGCTTCTTGCCTTTCAGGACGAGTATCCAGAAGCCACCTGTGTCCTCCTTTACGGAGGAAAAACTAGGCAGAAAATCCGAGGCATTCTCTGCATCCCCGTAGAGGAATTCTTAAGAGGTTTAGAACCAGGCCAAACTCTTCTGAAAAACTAACCTTTTTTCCTTCAGATAAATTCAAAAATCCCCTAACTTCTCGAGACAACTGCTGGTGGCAACTTTGCGTCTATTTTCGATGAAAAAAATTCTCTTTCTCCTCTTCCTTTTGCTCGCCCCTTGCCTCTCGTTTGGAGATGATTTTGATGCAGAACCCCTGCAGGAATTCGACGATGATGCTTTTTTGTCGGCAAAAATCGAGCCCAAAGAGTCGAATGAGCTGATCGGGTGGTCTCTCTTTCGAACCAAAGACGATGAAGATCGCTACATCATCAACTTCAACAATGTCTCGATGCTCGAGTATATCCGGTTTGTGAGCCGGATCTCCGGAACCAACTTCCAGTTCAATGCTGCAGAGCTCAACTTTCCCATCACGGTGGTCTCGGAAGAGCCGCTCTCTGTGCAGAATATTGTTTCGACAATGATCCAGACTCTTCGCTCAAGGGGGTTTTCTCTTCTCGAGCAAGAGAACTCTTTGCTCATCACAAGTAGCCCCAATATTCAGCAGATCCCGAAGATCGTCACAGAGAGCAACAAGGATGAGAAGGCGCCCATTGTCACTCGGATTTTCCGGATCCAGAATGCAAATCTCAACTCGGTGGCTACGATTTTAAGACCCATGATGTCCCAAGGGGCGATGATCGATGTCTCCAATGAGACTCGGCAGCTCATTGTGACCGATATCATCACCAACGTGGATAAAATCGCCACCCTACTTGAAAAGCTCGACTCTCCCCACTCTCCCTTGGAGATCGATGTCTACCGACCTCGCCACCTCCCCGCGAAAAAACTGAGCATTTTGGCGGAAGAGATCATCATCCCTTTTTCTGAAGGGAACCCTCTCATCATGGTCCCCCAGGAAGAGAGTAATGCGATCTACATCGTCTCCACCCCGAGCCTCATTGAACGGTCGGTCGAGATCATGGAAGACCTCGACATCCACCCATCAAGCGCTCACGTAGGCCCCGTGGGGGATCGGATTTTCCTCTACAAGCTTGAAAACAAGTCGGCTGAAGAGCTGCTTGAAGCACTCGAAAACATCAGCAAGGAGCTTAAAGGGACTGGCTCCCAGTCGGTCAAACTGGTCGGCGCTCTAGAAAATGCCAAATGGATCAAGGAGTCCAATTCTCTCCTCTTCATTGCCGATGAGGCA
>Ga0180438_10009530_pt1 | contig 12080 bp, 10 predicted proteins | sample SS_ome_12_FD_132455 | JGI IMG/M metagenome (GOLD analysis project Ga0180438, IMG submission 132455) | Hypersaline lake sediment archaeal communities from the Salton Sea, California, USA - SS_3_D_2 metaG | ecosystem: Environmental > Aquatic > Non-marine Saline and Alkaline > Hypersaline >...
CCGAACGAAGGACAAGCTGGGGCCTGATTTCTGGGGCTTCCTCATGCTCGGCGGCATGTCCGGCGGCGGCATGGCGATGTTTGTGGCCCCCGAACGCCGCGAGGCGTTCCGCGATGAGATTCTCTCGATAATGACCGACACCAAACGCGAACTCGAGGATGCCTTGCCCTTTGCCATGGATCCCGTCGTGTACGATTTCGCCATCAACCGCGTCGGAACCACCGCCGGCCTCGATTGCACCGACGACGCCGTTATGCCCGCCCAGTACTACGCACTACAGGTCCCGGAACTCGTCCGCCAGACGCCCGACGCCTTGCCCTATCAACGTAAGGCCGAACTCGACCATTTCACCGCCCGATGCCGCGAACCGCAAGAAACGTTCAGAATGCTCAGAACGCTCGTAGGCAACCTCTTCAAGGTCGGCGCACAAACCTCGCAGATCGAACGCATCGAACAGGACGACCAGGCCGCACGCATCAAGGCCGAACATGGGTTCGACGCCGTACAACATGAGCGCATCCGCGACGATCTCCGAAACGGACGCATCGGCCTCGCCAGAAACCGGCTCCCCGTTGACACCGTTATCGAGGATGTTGCCGATGATGACGTTGTCCGCCTGAAAGAGGGGGCGAGCCGCGCCGGAGAAGCTGCCTTGCGCGAGGGAAGCGTCGCCGTCCTCTCCCTGGCCGGCGGCGTCGGGAGCCGGTGGACAACCGGGGCCGGCGTCGTCAAGTCGGTCAACCCCTTCGTCGAAATCGACGGCAAGCACCGCAGCTTCCTCGAGATCCATCTCGCCAAAACGCGCAAGACCAGCGCCGCGTACGGCGTCCCGCTCGCGCACGTCGTCTCGACGAGTTTCCTGACCCACGCGCCCATCCAAAAACATCTAGCGCTCAACGCCAACTACGGCTGCAGCGGCCCGCTCTACTTGTCGCCGGGACGCTCGATTGCCCAACGCCTCATACCCATGGTGCGCGACCTCATCTTCCTCTGGGAGGAAATGCCCCAAGAAACCCTCGACGAACAGAAACAAAAAGTACGTGACGCCGTGCGCGGCGCGCTCATGAACTGGGCACGCGCAAAAGGAGAAGCAACCGACTACGTTGACAACGTCCCGCATCAACGGTTCAGCCCGCCCGGCCATTGGTACGAGATGCCGAATCTGTTCCAGAACGGCGAATTGCGGCGGCTCTTCTTCGAGCACCCCAACGTCGACACCATCATGTTGCACAACATCGACACCCTCGGCGCCGACCTGGCGCCCGAACCCCTCGGCATCCATCTCGAATCCGGCAACGCGCTCACCTTCGAGGTCGTCCCGCGCCGCATCGTCGATCGCGGCGGCGGCCTCGCACGCGTCAACGGCAAGGTCCGACTCCTCGAGGGCCTCGCACAACCCCGCGAAGAAGACGAGTTCAAACTCCGCTACTACAACTCGATGACCACCTGGATTCAGCTCGACCCGCTGCTTGAACTCTTCGGCCTCACCCGAGACGACATTGTGCAGGAACGCACAAATAAGATCGCCGAATCGATTCGCGCCGTCGCCCAACGCATCCCCACCTACGTCACAATCAAAGACGTAAAACTCCGGTGGGGACACGGCCAGGAAGACGTCTACCCCGTCGCCCAATCCGAAAAACTATGGAGCGACATGACCGCACTACGCGACCTCCAATGCGGCTACATCGCCGTACCACGCCTCCGAGGCCAACAACTCAAAGACCCCGACCAACTCGACGCCTGGGTAAACGACGGCAGCAAACAATACGTCGCCGCCCTGTGCAGTTTTGCTTAGGCCTCTTTGTCACGATGAGGAGAATTGCCCGCGACGGCCGACTTCATGGCAGGTGTCTTGGGCGAGCACAGCACGCTGGATTCCGCCGGTTCGAAGCCGCCCGGCCGAGGCCAGCAAAAAAGCCACCGCAGAATTAAGAAATTCTTAGTCCCCGAGTTTCCGGTCCCTGAGTTTCCGAGTTTCCGGAAAGCCCGTATATTCACGCGAAAACCCGGCGTCTGTTAGGATGCATAAGTTGGGGTCCGGATAAAGAAACCGGGAGCCTCCCCTCGGCTAGAATGCTGAGACAAACCGAGCGAGTTCGCTCAGAAAGAAACCAAAAGGAGGCTTCCAATGAAAGAGTATTACTACGTGGGGTTGGACATCCACAAGAAAACGATTACGTATTGTGTGAAGAAACCGGATGGCGAGGTGGTGGACAAGGGCACCGTGCGGGCCACGCGCCGGGCCTTGGCGCAGTGGGTCGAGACCCTGCCACGGCCTTGGGCCGGGTCCATGGAGGCGACCCTGTTCACGGGATGGGTATACGATTTCTTGTTGCCGCATGCCGATGAACTGAAGGTGGGGCATCCGCTTATGCTCAAAGCCATCGGCGCCTCGAAGAAGAAAAGCGACCGCATTGATGCGCGTACGCTTGCCGACCTGTTGCGGTGTGGCCTAATGCCCGAGTGCTACATGGCCCCCCAAGAAATCCGAGAACTGCGCCGCGTACTTCGTTACCGCAATCTTATGGTCCAAGAGTCGAGCCGCATGAAAAACAAGACGGCGGGACTCCTGATGGAAATGGGGGCTCAATACAGTAAGAGGAAGCTACATGGCAAGAGGTATTTCTCCGATCTGCTGCAAAACCTCGACGAAGTACCCCCCTCCGTGGTCGAGCTCCTGAAAATGACGCGCGCGGGCCTTGAGATGTTTGCCAGCAATCAGAAGCGACTTGTCGAAGCGCTCGAGAACCATCCTGCCTTGCGGGAACGCGTCCGACGCTTGATGACCATCCCGTGCGTCGGCGTGGTCACCGCGCTGACATGGGCGCTGGAGATCGGCGAGCCCCAGCGCTTTGCGTCACAAAAGCAGGCGGTCAGCTATTGCGGTTTGTGCAGTGCACAGAACGAATCGGCTGGCAAAGCCAAGCGTGGCCCTCTGTCCAAACAGCGCAACAAACACCTCCAGACTATTCTTATCGAGGCCGCCAAACTCGCCCCGCTTTGGAATCAGCAATTGGACGCGGAGTACGTTCGGCAACGTCAACGCGGGGCCAATTCCAACCGCGCCACCCTGGCCGTAGCACGCAAGCTCGTAGCGTACCTACTATGCGTAGACAAGACACGAAAGGACTTTGAATACCGCACCGCCGTCTAACGGATTACCGCAGCGCCTTACCCGCCGGTCCTCGCCGTTTAGGGACTGGGCGAACGGCTTAATACAAAGCCGGGATGCTCCACTGGGTCTGTTTCGAGGCCGACGGGTTAACCCGAACTCAATCTTCGGCGAAGGCGTGATAACGCCCGATGCCGCAAATGAATGTCTGGTTGCGCATGACCGCGTCAACGATGGAAAGAAAAGGCGCTAAAACCCAACGAGTTTATCGCGTTTCGGGTTACCAGCTGGGCCGTAGAAAAAAGGCAGAGCATCAAGCCCTGCCCAGCCGTATAACCACCCGCGTCGGCGCTCGAGTCGCTCTCCAGCGTTGCTCTATCTTCCGCGCGGGCAGGGACAAGTATACCATGACATAACGAAAACGCAATACAAAGTCCTGGGGAGGCAAATCTCCTTCTTTGCCTTGACAAGAACTTATCATGAATGTCCCTAGGTTCCCTTTAGGTTCCCTTCTAGGTTCCCTGTAAGTTCCCTGTCCCTAAGTTCCCTTGAAACTCTCGGCCATCAGCCCTCCCGAAACTGCGTAGCTGCGTGCCCGCTCTCATCGCAGCTGTCCCTCCCGATACAAAGTCCTAAACCTACCTGCGACGTCCTTTGCGACATAGACAAAACATATCTTATCCTGACCATCCAAGATTGCGTCCCAAGCGACGACGTCATCTGAGGGGGCACTTACGAGCGTTTCCTTCTCCAATTCTCCTTCTGATACTTGACTCATAAGCAACCGTGGACCGCGCAGATATCCAAGATACAGAATACCGCTATGAGCAGTTTTTACCTTGAAGTCATGGGCATCCTCAAGCGGGTCTTTCCTGCCTTGGCCCGACTCTAGTTCGCTTGCAGACACGGCCTGGTTCCAAACGTTCCCTGTCTTCCGTATGAACATAAATCCCCGCCGCGCGTGTGTCCAGGAAACACTCACGTCATCCCCGCCGACCTCGATAGCGAGATTCTCAAACTGGCTGCCGTATACGCTGTCATCTCGGAGGAAGGAAGGGCCCGGGACTCTATCCCCGCGATAGAGGCGCTCGGGTGTTCCCCATCCCTTCTTGCCGTTGTTGGACGAAAAGAAAAGGATTTCTCGAGCTTTCTTCCGCCAAGCCGGGGAAGCTGAAGACTGAACCCACGCGCTGTACATGTAACCTTTACATGACACTGCATATATACTGCTGTATGTCTTTACATGGCGAGGTGAACCGATGACCTCGTAGTCACCGAACTGCCCATCCCGTACGCTCACGGAAAAATGTCTACGACCCATCGGGAAATCCCCAGTTGTCAATCCGAGCGGGGAAGAATAGGTCTGCATATAGTGCCCGAAAATGACGTGCGTCGGCCCATTGCCAGCACCGGGAAAGGGCAATAGCCTTTCGACGCGAGGGCCCCACGATCCCTCGTAAATCCGGCGCGAAAACTTGCCTGTCGCTGGAAGCGCAAACTGGCCGGAAAAGACAAGCTCCTCCGAGCCTTGGGAGAAATCATACAGGGCGACGGATTCTCTGTCATCGGCTACGAATGCCAACCGAATCACCCCGTTCTCCAGGAAGGTCCCGATACAGGCGTTCAGGCCGGATGGCGCCGGGGTAAACACCTTGCCGGAATCCAGAAAGACACCATCTTGAATCACGCCAAGCAGAAGACAGTCTCCCTGATCGCTTTTCAGTACCACATTAAGCGGCTCACCAGTTTCTTGTCGGATGTCGCACAACAGCGCTGGGAGCCGCGTCCTGCCGCCATTGTCAGTTTCGCAGCCCGGTGCGAATACTTCTATTGTCTCCTCCAACTCAAACAACCTCGAATCGATCTGACCGTCTACGGCGCTGCACGCCGCATACATACACAGAGCCCCTGCGAAGAATTGCATGGCTCACTCCCTTTCTGGCAACGCCAAACGCCAAAATGACGAATGCTTGCCTCGATAAATAGGGACACTTCCCGTGTATTTACTCTTTTTCTCCTTCCGCCATCCCCTCTGTCGGCCGATGGGCAGCGCGCGCACGCGGCGCCCGAGCGTCACCTCTATCTTGCTGATGAAACTGTCCGTGCCGAGCGGACGTCCCGTGCGCGTGTGTAGACGCAACCCGTCCCAGGATTCACCGGCTTGTTCGGTGAGGACATGCTTCCATGCGCGACCGGGGTATTCCCGGCCCCATGCCGACAGGTCCAGCAGCCCCGAGACGTCAGACTCGCCGCAATGGCACGCGGCACTGGACCATGCATAGTCCTCGGGCCGCCTCACCATCGCCGCGCGAACCGGATTCAACTCAATGTAACACAGCGCCGCTATCCGGTGCGTATCGTCCAACGGACAGGAGAAGAAGCGATTCTGCCAAAGACGGCCGCTACGCCCCTGCAGCCGGTTCACATACTGCGTGTAAAGAAGGTTCGCCAACGCCAACGCGCGGGACAACGAATGCTCCTCAGCCGGCACCCCCACAATGTGCACATGGTTGGTCATCAAACAGTACCCTTCCACACGCAGCCCATAGCGTTGCGCCGCTTTCCGCAGCAACCCCAGATAGACGCGCCGATCGTCATCCACGAAGAAAACGTCCGCGCGATTGTTGCCGCGCTGGGTGACATGGTGCGCTACCCCCGGCACAACTATCCGTGCAGCTCTTGGCATGTCGGCACTCTAGCAGGAAACCGGCACGGATTCAATATAAACGGGAAGTGTCCCGGTTTTCGCCCCGGTTTTCGCCGGTTTTCGCTCGGTTTTCGCTCGATACCGTTGTAAGCCGCAAGCTGCGCGCCACTGTCGTTTGGCCCGAGCATCCGCCCAGCGCACGGATTGCTGACAGAATCTCATGGACGTTGCGCGTGGCCGAAGGCACAAGAAGCAGTCAGCCAACGCAGGCCGTTTCCCGCCTGTCACGTCAATTCCATAAGGTTTGCTCAGGTACTCGCCGTGCAGCCTCCTCCCGCGAGGATAACATAACGGACTACGACATGGACACCTCTCAAGGTGGCCAAGACCACCCTCGTATACGCGTCATTGCGAACCCCAACCCCCTTCGCGAGGATTCGCCCCTCGTAGGCCGAAATCCGCATGATAATTGCAGCACGTCCTACAGTCGGTGGACTGCTTGTCTGATTGCGGCGCCGGCAGTCGCGGCCCTATAATTAGTTATGTCGTCTAAGGGGTATATATGTGGGCCGGTGCGCTTGTAATTCCATGCTGCCTATCGCAGGGAGAACTAGTATGAAAATAGTTAGAATTAGGAGTAAAACGGGTGGCCACTTAGGCTTGATACTAATGGTACTGACTGTCTTCGGGGTGTGTTCGAAAGGCTTTCCCGCCGGAGAAATAGCGGATGAGCAAGAGCTGCAAGAGTGGCTCGCAAACTATGAGTGGCTACACGCCGTGGACAAGGCAAGCAGGACTTCTCGGGCTGGGCGGTTGGAGGAAGCCATCGAGGAGTATAGGAGCGCAGTCGAGTTGGCAGAGACCGAAGAGCAGAAAGCAGAGACACTTTTGCATATGGGACAGGTATACGAAGCCCTTAGCCGTGAGGAGACCATCAAGACGTATAGACGGATTCTCGACGAATGCCCAGCGTCCGGACTTGTTCCACAGGTTTGCTTTCGGTTGGGTGAGCTTCATAGGTCGATCTCGTTGGTGCCGGAAATGGAGAGCGAAGAATGTCGTAGGGTCGTGGAGGAAGAAATGATTCCTGCCAGGTCGATACCGTTTTTCGAGAAAGGTGTTGCCTCCGGAAAGCCTCTGGAGCGCTATGTTCTGTTTTCTCGTTCATACTTGGCCAACTTGTATCATGAGACCGGACGAGAAGAAGAGGCGTGGGGTATTCTGCACGAGTTGGCAAGTTTGAGCCTTGTCGATGTGCAAGCACCGGTGTTCGCGGGCTCTTTCACCCAGAGGATCTTGCCCCAGGAAAGCCGGTTACGCGAGGCGAAGGACGCGGCAGAGAAAGCACGGGCAAGCGCCCGGCGCAGGCTGATCGCCTGGTCCGTTGATGCGTCGGACCCCACCGGCAGCATAGCCCGAATTGAATCGGTCGCTCAGCGTTATCCCGATGAGGAGACCATCTTGATGGCGGAGAAGGAAGTGGAGCGCTTACGTGCCGCATTGGCCCAGGATCTCAGGGAAGACATAGAACGTATACCCAAGGAGTGATCTACTGCGGCTGATTCGTTCGATTACGGCGAAACAAATCGCATGTGACGACGCCTTTGTCTCTTTTGATTTGGTGTGTGAATACCCGAGGAGGAAAGGAATAGGGGCTATGGAAAACCGTACGAGACTGATAGCGGCTACGGCCTTAACGCTGCTCCTGACATTCGCGGTGAGAGTGTTTCCCGATGTCTACCTTCCGTGGACAAGGATTGGTGAAGGTCCCGGCGAATCTGAAGGGGAGATAACGTCTACATGGTCGTACATTGCCTCGACGCACACCAGGACCCTTACGGCGACACGGGCGACGGGCGACACGGATTGCAATTTCACCACCGGTGAGACCGAGTCGGACACGCTCAAATCGGGCTGGCCGCGTTGGTACTGCGCCTACGGCTCCTTCACGCCGGACGACACGGGGACATCCGTGGGCTATACGGCGCCGTCCAACATCGACATTGTCACCGTCTTCCTGCACGAGGAAGATACGTATGACAAGGCCGACGATATCCCGAATACGGGCGCAGACATGTATGATAGGGCAGGCTATGGCCAGCACCAAGACCATAAATCTTTGTATGTGTACAAGATAAAACTTGAGAAGTATGGGAATACGACCATTAGCGATGACGGGAACTACAGTGAAGACACGCACGTCAAGGCCTCTGTCGTCGCAGCAAACTCGGGCGCTCTTTACTCGAGTTTCAATGAGACGATCTCCGTTGATATCGCTGAGACGGGGACTTCCTGCTATGCTTCGCCGGGTTCGATGCCCAGTTCAATCTCGGTTGGTTCAGGCGGCACCGGGACTACCGCCACTCCATGCAAATCTTTGGTCGGGCCGATAAACTCCACGACGCCCCCCGCTGACTCCCAGGTTACTACCACCAACTATCCCATCTATAACGCCAGTGGCTGGGTCGCACTGGACCAGTGGACGAACGACTTAGGCCAGGTCCATCTGCGCTCCAGCGGCGACGTCTATGACTGGTTTGAGACCCGGACCAAAGACATCTATACTGATGCGTCTGGAGATCTTCTTACGGTTCTATGCAAGGTAAGCTCTTACGACCAGACCACAGGCAGCTACTATGGCGAGATCGTTGACTGGGACCACACGGCGACCACGGCCGTTCATTATAACCCACACTATATTACAACGCGTCGAGACACCTCTGGCGGCACATTTTGTGGCCAGAGTATGGATCACCAGCATACTTATACGGTGATTCACGAGGCTCGGCATTGCTATCAAGACTATTTAAGCAGCCAGGATCTCGGTCAGACAGATGACATCGGCGGAAAACCGGACAATGATGACGACCAGGATTGGCTGGTGGAGACAATCCCGATTGGTCCAACGACGTATCTCCCTGATACAGGTACGTCTAGGAGCAAATGCACCGGGACGGATTCTTTCTCGGGCGACGGCACGTACGACGACTACGCATCTGGTGGAACGCGGTCGGCCACGGACAACGTCATAGAGAAAGACGCGGCCAAGTATGCGGATGACAACGACTAGCAAAGAGGGGCCGATGGGTTTCCAAGGAGGATTAGCGATGTGTGGATACAGGTTGAATGGCCGAGCCGCGCTGCTCGTGACCATCGTAGTCTCGCTACTGGTTACGACAGCGGCAAATGGAACACCAGTAGCCTTTGACGAGGAACGCTCGTACATTGAGGGTATCGCTCGTGAGGCCGGCACGGCAAGCAAAAGGTCGCAGGCGATAAGTCAGCTAATCGAGATCGTCGAAAGACCGCACGAAAACGACGCGGAATTGCACCTGCGGCAATTTGCCGCCGAAGAGCTCGGCGAACTCGAGGCGTCCGAAGCCAAACAGATGCTTAAGGATCTTGCTTTGTCCCTCGAATGGAAAGACCCGTACGTGTACTTGAAACAGAGCGCCACACTTGCGTATTGGCAGATCGTTGTCGCTGAGCAGGACGGTCAACAGACGCAGGAAGACCTTCTCGTTTCTCTCTTGAGCAACTCTGCCCCCGAGCCACGGGCCGACGCCGTCTGGGTTTGGGCCGTGGATGAATTGGCCAACAGGGGCGTGGCGCGTGCTGTGCCGGCAATCGCCGAATGCATCGAACGACGCATCGGAGCGTCGTCGAGACGAGCGGAATATGAGATCTGGTTATGCCGAACCAAAGTTGACCTTCTGCAAAGCAGCGCAACTAGGCATTCGGCGCTGGCGAAAGCATTAGCCACGCGAGATCCCGGTCAGTACCAGAAACTGAAGTCCTGGGCGATTGAGGAGCTGGGCGAGCTGGACACGTCTCGGAGCCGAATGACGCTTGTCAACTTCGCCCTCGGGCTCCAAGAAACCTACTACGACGCCGAGGGGCGTATGATTGAAGTCGACAAGGCAGCCGATCCGCTCCAGGGCCAGGCAGGCGACCTCTACAATTGTGCGATCGGGATACTGCGCGACGCCGGGATAACGGGGGAAGAGCTCAAAGCAGTGGGTCTCGATCCGCGCAAGTTCTTCTTTTCTCCGTGATGTCTTTGAGAAATGATTTAGCGTCCAGGTTCAGCGGAGCTGGGTGTATGTCATTCCAGAGGTCTCGGACGGGGACAAACGCATAACGTACGGGAGTGTGAATATTGACACGCTCGAAAGGGCAAGTGTGTCTTCTTTTCCCGCTCATACATCTGATATCGATAGGTCTGTTCGCGTCTTTCCCTTCAATCGGGTGCGATGCGCAGGGCGCGCACAGGATGCGCACAGCGCAGGGGGAGAACGCACGAGCCGTCCATCGTGAGGCAGCGGCGCAGCCGATAGTGGCGTTTGACTACCTGGATCACGATTTTGGCTCGGTTGTGAGAGGCCATGTCGTGAAGCATGCATTTGCCTATAGAAACGCGGGCAACGCGCCGCTGGTTATCAACAAGACGGCCACCGACTGCGCTTGCGAGATGAGTGTCTCTGCGGACAAGAGGGTGGCAGGTGGCGCGTTCGGACAAGTGGCCCTGCGATTTGACGCGTCTTCTTTGCGCGGTGCGCAAGAGCGGCGAATCCAAGTCTCTTCAAACGACCCGGAGAACGCGGTGACGACCCTTACCGTTCGGGGATTTGTGGTTTGCGCGGAACCCGACGAGGCCCATTTTGGCAATGTCTACCCTGAGCAAGGCGCTTTGAGGACAATTGTCATCGAAAAGCCGAAAGAGATGCCTTTGCGGATCGTCTCAATCCACTCCTCGGCTCCCTTCCTTAGTTCAAGCCTGGTGGAAGACCTAGACAGAGGGCGGTTTGTGCTTGACATACGTCTCGACCCCGCAGCACCCCTCGGGCCGCTTCACGAGATGGTTCAAGTGGCCTTTGGCTCTGAGGAAGGCCGCGTGTTGTCCATTCCCGCGACTGGCCGTGTAAAAGGAACGGTAGCAGCGAGACCCGATCCACTGCTTTTCGGAATTGTCTGGAAGGGAAGCCGCGCCGCCAAGGCTTTGCAGGTATACTCGAATGTCGCTGGCACCTCGCTCGAAATCACTCGCGTGACAACTGACATCGCTGGCATGACGGCAGTGATATCCCAATCAGAAGATCGCACACAAAACGAGATCGCGCTAGTTCTAGACACGACGCACGCGCCGACTGGCTCGCTGCACGGCAATATCACAATCGAAACGAGAATACCGGGACCTCACACTCTCACAGTCCCCGTACACTGCATGATAATGGCCAATGATTGAAGGTCAAAGCTGAGGGCACGGGGCTTCGGTCATCTCTTCAACAGTAGCTGCCACGTAAGACGAGCGGCCGAGCGAAACGTTTCCGAGACGCCGATTGCCAAGCGTCACTCTACGGTATTGGCGCCGTGCCTCGTTTGCCCGGGGCACAGACTTCACGCTGAAGAGGTCGAAAAGCAGGGAATCGGAGTGCTGCAAATCAAAGCGGCTGAAGCAGAGGAGAAATCTGCTTCGGCACGTGTCGTCCGGGCCCCTCTCGTATCACGTACGGCCCACACGCTCTCGCGAATCTGCAAGAGGAAAAATGCCAAGCTTATCCACGCCAATGGGACTGCAGCAGACTAAGACAAACTGCAGCAATGTTATGCTTGATGTAGTGTGGCATAACAGCTATATGGCCGCTTTATCGATGGATTTGCGGGAAGCGATTGTGCCGGCCTATGGCCGGGGCGAAGGCACGCGGGCGCAGATTGCTGCCCGATATGACGTCTCGCTGGGTATGGCCAAGAAGTTGCTGCAGCGGTGGCGGACGGCTACATAGCCCCACGTGACCGCTTTTCGGGGCGAAAACCGAAGATTACGCGCAAGCACCAGGAAACTTGAAGCGCTTGGTACATGCCGCGCCGGATATGACCTTGGCGGAGTTGCGCGAAGCGATTGGGGTGGAATGCTCGTTACCCACCATCTACTACGCCTTGGGCCGCATGGGCCTGTCATTAGGAAAAGTCGTTGCGCCCCTCCAAGTTAGGTCGTTCCGACATCCAGTAGGCGCGCAGTGGTTGGCCTCGTGCGATTGGTCACATCGCGCATCGGCGGTTGCTCTTCCTCGACGAATCCAGCGGCAAGACAAACATGGCGCGTCTGTACGCGCGCGCCCCCGCGGCATCCGCGTCTACGACCGCGTACCGAGCGGCCGATGAGAAAACGTATGAGAAAACGTAGGGAGAAAACGTAGAGAAAACGTAGAGAGAAAACGTAAGAAAACGTAGAAGAAAACGTAGGACAAAACGTAGGGACAGACTACGAGTTTTCTTTCTTTTTTCGCGGCCTTCCGCCCTTTCTCGGGCGAACGGTTC